>Ga0116224_10000308_pt1 | contig 40234 bp, 38 predicted proteins | sample Sb_taG_9_FD_89699 | JGI IMG/M metagenome (GOLD analysis project Ga0116224, IMG submission 89699) | Peat soil microbial communities from Weissenstadt, Germany - Sb_50d_b_LC metaG | ecosystem: Environmental > Terrestrial > Soil > Wetlands > Peat | place: Germany: Weissenstadt | collected 2010-09-21 | reverse complement strand
TCGGCGACTGGATACGGCGCCACGGCCGGCAGCCCCAGGCGGTCGGCGGCACCGACGCCCAGCAGCAACTCCTGGAGATGCCCGCCGCGGGCTCCGAGTCCGAGGGGGACGTCGCCTCCGCCGGCATCGGCGCCCTGTTCCGCCGCGGCCTGGAGTTGATCCGCCCCGAGTTCGAGGAGCGGACTTGGCAGGCGTTCTGGCGGGTCGCAATGGAAGGACAAGACCCGGGCGACGTCGCCGTGGCACTGGGCCTCAGCCGCAACGCGGTCTACGTCGCCAAGTCGCGCGTCCTGCGCCGGCTCCGCGAGGTGCTCGGCGAGGACTGAGACGGGCGCCGGCCGGCGGCCACCCCAGACAATCCCTACGCGTTACGACCCGGCAGTGAGCAGGGCGCGGGCAGTCCACCCGAGCGCCCCTGGGGATCCTCCCTGCCCCCGGTCCCGACACCCCGTGCGTCTCCCCCGCCACAGTTCGCGAAAGTCGTGAAAGATCGCTGCAATATCCCTGGTAGCGAGGCCAGGCGGCGACCACGTCCCTGAAGGGGCATCCCGCTCCTCGGTGCGACGGGGTCTTCTCAAGCGAAGGGGAATCCCATGCAGCAGATCCTGCGACACGTGAAGAAGTGGCTGGGTGGCCGGTCGAAGAACGGCGGCGGACGGGCGCGACGGGCGCCCTCAGTGCGGCCGGCCCTGGAACAACTCGAGAGGCGGGAGGTCCCGGCGGTGCTGGGGGTCAGCTTCCACGGCGGCCCGGTGCTGGCTCACGTCGAGGTCGATACGGTGTTCCTGGGTCAGGCCTGGTCCACGACGCCCGGCCTGCCTCAGGAGGCCGGCGCCATCAACCAGTACCTGAGCTACCTCAGCGGCAGCTCGTACATGACCATGCTGGAGCAGTACGGCGTGGACGGGGGCTACCGCACGGGCAGCACGACGGCCCCGTTCACCCTGGGCGGCGTCATCGACGACTCGGGCATCCGGGCCGCCCTCAACTACGAGATCCTCCACGGCGGGGTCCAGGCCCCGGACGCCAACCGGCTCTACGTCGTCTACACGCCGCCGGGCGTGAGGGTGACCCGGGATGGCGGGATCAACGGCGTTAACTTCGGGGGCTACCACGACTTCTTCGTCGATTCGCTGCACCAGGTGGTCGCCTACGCGGTGCTGCCCAACCCGGTGGGGAACGACGTCCTCCCGGGGCTGAGCGCCTTCTCCAGCCTGACCGTGATAACGTCGCACGAGCTGGCCGAGGCGGCCACGGACCCGACGTACAGCGGCTGGTATAACAACACCCTCGGCCTGTCCGGGGAGATCGGCGACCTCGTCGAGCCGAGCCACGGCACCCTGGGCGGCTACGCGGTCCAGAGGGAGTGGTCGAACGTTGACGGCCGCGGCATTCTGCCGGTCGCCCGGATCGACGTCGCCGCGGACTTCACGGCGCGGAGCACCCAGGAGTACTACATGGGCATTTTCGCCGGCCGACCCGCCTCCTACGCGGGGCCGACCTCCGAAGGCGGCCTGATCGGTCGCTACTACGAGCAGCTGCTGGGGCGGGCGTCGGTGACGGCTGGGGAGCTGCAGTACTGGTATGGGCGCATGATCAGCGCGAACTGGAGCGACGAGCAGCTCCAGGCCACGATGATGTCGGCCGCGCCCATCGCCGACAACACCCAGTGGCTGACGGCGGTGTACCGTGGCATGCTCGGCCGGGCCCCGGACGCCGGCGGACTGCAATTCTGGGAGTCCGCGTTGCCGAAATTGGGCCGCTACCAGGTCGCCCTGGACTTCGCCGAATCTCAGGAGGGGGAAGGGTACGAGGCCGTTCTGGATTACGACCGCTACCTGGGCCGCGCCGCGAGCCCCACCGAACGAGCCTACTGGGCGACGCTCCTGGTCCAAGACAAGATCACCCGCGAACAGATGGTGGACGACTTCCTGGCCAGCAACGAGTACTTTATCAAGCACGACAGCACCAACGAAGGCTGGCTCACCGGGCTGTACAACAACCTCCTGGACCGCCAGCCGGATCCGGGCGGCTACGCCTTCTGGCTGAACTACCTCCGGGCGGGCGGCGGTTGATCTCCGGTGCGCAGCCACTGGGCGCGGCAAGTTTTCCGGGGGGCACGGAGTACCGAGTACGGAGTACGGAGTACACAGTACCGAGTACGGCGCAGCGCCTATCCGACACCGAGCCGTGGAGGCTGTGTACTCGGTACTCCGTACTCGGTACTCCGTACCCCCGGAAGTCTTGCCACGCCCCAGCCACCTCGGGCCGGCAACGCCAATTGCGGCAGGAGGAAGCGAGGAGTACAATCCCTAATCACGTGGTTTCGCTGCCGGGGGCGGCGCCCGGCTGATGCGACTGGGCGAGGATTGAAACAAACGAGGATCGGCCGATGCCCGCAAACGACTTGCGGCCCGGGGTGAGCGCCTGCCCCGGCCGCGACGAATTGTTGGCGTTTCACCTCGGCAAACTCCCTCGGGACGCGCTGGACGCGCTCGCCGCGCATCTGGACGCCTGCCCATCCTGCGCCGCCGTGGCCGAGGATGTACACGGCGTCGCCGATATCCTCCTGGAAGTGCTGGTGCAACCCCTGCCGCCGGACCCCGTGAGCGAGTCCGAGGCGCGACGGGTGGCCATCTTGCTCGAGGAACTCGGCGGCCAGCCGACGCGCCCGGCGGACCTCACGCCGCTCCCCTCCGACGGCCCCGGGGAGGACTCGGCCGCGCCGCCCCACGGCGGACAGCTGGGCCAATACGAGTTGCTGGAGGAACTCGGGGCCGGGGCCATGGGGCAAGTCTTCAAGGCGCGCCATCGGCTCATGGAACGGGTGGTGGCCGTGAAGATCCTTCACCCCCACTGCCTGCGCCGGCCCCAGGTGGCGCCCCGCTTCGTCCGCGAGATCCGCGCCCTGGCCCGCCTCGACCACCCGAACATCGTCCGCGCCCTCGACGCCGACCAGGCGGGCACCATTCACTTCCTGGTCATGGAATACGTGGAGGGGACGACTCTGGATAAGGTCGTTGAGCAGGCCGGGCCTCTGCCGGTGACGGAGGCGTGCGACGCCGTGTGCCAGGCGGCGCTGGGCTTGCAGCACGCCTTCGAGCACGGGCTGATTCACCGCGACGTCAAGCCGGCCAACCTGATCCGGACGCCCGCGGGGCAGGTGAAGGTGCTCGACCTGGGGCTGGCGCTCTTCCATGAGGGGCAGGGGGCCGCCGCCCGACCGACGATGGCGGGCCAGGTGTTGGGCACCCTGGAGTACATGGCCCCTGAGCAGTGGGAGGACACCCGGGCCGTGGATATCCGCGCCGACATTTACAGCCTGGGGTGTACCCTCTACCATCTCCTGGCGGGCCGGCCGCCGTTCAGCACGCCGGCCGCCTCGGTGCGCCAAATCATGAAGGCCCACGCGGAGGCCGCCGTCCCGCCCATCCGGGAGCAGCGGCCCGACGTGCCGGAGGGGCTCGCGGCGATCCTGGCTCGGATGCTGGCGAAGGACCCCAGGGAGCGCTACGCCACCCCGGCCGAGGTCGCCGCGGCCTTGCGGCCCTTCGTCGCCCTCCCACCCGGGCCGGCGGATCGAGCAGGCGCTCCCCCCGCGGCCGCGCCGACACGGCCCGGGCGCGAGAAGCGCCTGGCGCTGCTGGCGGCCGCGGTGGTGTTGATCGGCTTGCTGGTCGGGGGGCTCTGCAAGTGGTACGGTTTGCCAGCCGGGCCCGAGACGGCCGCCCCACCTTCCGAGGAACTCCGTATCAGCACATTCCGGATTGAGCATTTCGGTCAGCGTGAAGGAAAGCCTCTCAAGAACCTGGGGGACATCGGTATCGGCTCGCATCCCGTACGCTTGGGCGACGACCTCCGATTCCACGTCGCGTTGAGCGACGACGCTCACTGCTTCCTTATCCTCTTCAATCCGAATGGCGAGGAGCAGCGGTGTTACCCGCGCCACATCAACTCGGCCCCTCCCGCGACACGCGGCTTCGATTATCCGAGTCCGAGTTGGGAACTCAAATCAACCGACGGCGTCGGCCTGATGGTCGTGGTATTGGTTGCGTCCCGCAAGGAGCTACCGCCGTTCCCGACATGGCGCCAGGGCGTCGGCCCCAAGCAATGGCAGCCGACGTTGGATGATCGGCTCTGGTATTTCGACGGGCGGGTACTCGAGCCAGTCGGTGAGCCACGGGGACAGGTGCGGGGCGGCGCGCCGCCGCAGCTAGAGGATTTGTGCAACGTCTTTAAGACCAGCCCGGGCGCCGATGCGGTCGTGGCCTGGGCGTTTCCGGTGGGGCCGAAGAAGTAAACGGCTTCATCGGCCACAGCTGAGGAATCACTTCGGGGGGGTTGGCAATGCGTGACTTTTCTTCCGCTTCCCGAAGGCTGCGAACGGTTTTTACCGCGAGCCTGCTCGCCCTGGCGCTCGCCGTGGGGGCGGCCGCTCAGCCTTCTTCCTCGGGCACGCTAACTCCGGCCGGCGCTCGTCCGCCTTGGCAGCGGCTCCTGACCGGGGCCGATGCGCAGCAGGTTCAGGAGTTGGAGAATGCCATCGCCGCGCTCGTGCAGGGCCGCAAGCACGCCGAGGCCCGAGAGCCGGCGCGGAAGGTCGTTGAGATTCGCAGCCGCGTGCAGGGGGACGACCACTGGCAAACGGCGAATGCGAGGTGGCTATTGCGATCCCTCGAAGGGCGCGCCGCGCTGTCCTCGGAAGCCGCGGCGGAACTCGCGGCCGCCGTTCCGACCTGGCAGGCCGCGTTCGCGCTGGTCGAACAGGGGCGTTACGCCGAGGCGTTGCCGTTGCTGGAGAAAGCTGTGGAGGCTCCCCGGCGCCACCTCGGCGTGGGTAACAGGAACGTGGTGATTGCTCTCGACCGTCTCGGTTGGTTAAGGCAGAAGCTATGCCGCTTCAAGGAGGCCGGGCTGCTGTATGAGGAACTGCTCAAGACGTGCCAGGAGGCGGTGGGCGAAGAAAGCCCCTCCACGGCCGTGGCTCGCGAAGGCTTGGCCCAGTGCCTCCTGGGCCTGGGGCGCTACGTCGAGGCCGCCCGTGAGTTCAACACGGCACTGGACGTGTTTCGCCGCACGGTCGGCGAGGGCGACCCCCTGACGGCCCGCTGTCTTTCCCACCTGGCGACGAACCTCTCCGCCGTGGGGCAATATGCCGACGCCGAGAGGTGCTTCCGGCAAGCCCTTACGGCCCTCCAGAGCACGCTCGGGGAACATCACCTGGTCGTCGCCGAGTGCCGCGGCGACCTGGCCGCCTGCCTGTTCGCGCAGGGTCGGCTCACCGAGGCCGAGCCGCTCGCGCTGCAAGGGTTCGCGACCTCCGCGTTCCTGGTCGGTGACGATCATCCCGAGGCGCTCGAGGGCAGGAACACTTTGGCGGCCATCCTCTACGAACAGGCCCAGTACCCGGCCGCGGAGGGTCTACAGCGCACGATCCTGAAGTATTGCTTGCGCGCCTACGGTGAGAAACACCCGACCACCGCGACGGCATGCGACAACCTGGCTCTCACCCTGACCGGCCTGGACAAGTATCGCGAGGGCGAAGAGTTGCACCGCAAGGCGCTGGCCCTGTACTGGGAGTTGCTGGGGGAAACACACCCGGCGACAGTTTCCTGCACCGAGTGTCTGGCTTACAACCTGGAACAGCAGGGCAAGTATCCGGAGTCCGAAAGGCTGCTGAGGGAGGCCCTGGCCATCAACTGCCGGAGGTGCTTGCGTAAAATCTGTGACGTCAGCGGGGCTCCGAGCGCGGAGCAATTCGCGCTGGCGCAAAGTTGTAGCTACCTCGGCCGTAACCTGCACGCGCAGGGAAAATATCTCGAAGCCGAGCCCTATCTGCTGAAGGCAAAGGATATGTGGGCGCGGGTCGCTGGCACGGATGAACGGCGCACTCTCCCTTCCGCCAAGATCGTTGCGCGTAACTACTGGGTGCAGGGGAGATATCGCGAGGCCGAAGTGGTGCTGACCGAGGCCGCCGACGTCTTCGAGCGCGGCCGCCGGCGCGGTGCCGGCCGCGCCCTGGACCGTGCTTCCCCGGCCGAAGTTTTCACGCCCTTGCCCTGGCTCGCGGTCTGCCTGGCGCGACGCGGCGCGGCCGGAGCCGCCTGGCAGCGACTCGAGCAAGGACTGGCACGCTCGTTGGACGATGAGTTGAGTCTGCAACGGATCCGGCCGACAGATGAGGCGCGGCAGCGCGTGCGCGACCTTAACGATAAGCTGAAGGACATTACCAAGTGGTTGTCTGCTAGAAAGCCCGCATCGGCCGCGACTGACCCTAAGCGCGCTGCCGCTGCGGAGTCGCAGTGGCAGCGCGCGCGGCTGGAGGCCGAGTTGCTGCGCCTGCGTGCGGAATCAGCACTGGAGGTGTCGGCGGCCGCCGCGGAGCCGTACGGCCTCCCGCGTATCCAGGCGCAGTTGCCGGAAGATAGCGCCTTGCTCGCCTGGATCGATTTTCCGGCCCTGCCGGGAGCGGCCGACCCTGACGGCGAGCACTGGGCGTGCCTGGTGCGGCGGACGGGACCCCCGGCCTGGGTGAGGCTTCCTGGCAGCGGCCGAGCAGGAGCATGGACCGTAGACGATGATCGCCTGCCCGAGCGGCTGCAGCGCGCCCTGTTGCGAGAACCCGGCGCCGAGTCGGAGGATTGGCAGGCCCTGGCGCGGCAGCTGTACCTGCAGCGCCTGGCGCCGCTCGCCGGGCACCTGGGCGCCGGAGCGAACGGCCCGGCGGTCAAGCACCTGATCGTCCTTCCGGCCCAGGGGCGTTGGTCCCTGCAGACGATCCCCGTCGAGGTACTGACAGACGCCTACGTCGTCAGTTACGCTCACTCAGGTACGGTCTTCGCTCGGCTGCGCGAGCAAGGTTACGCAGGCAGAGGGGCCACGACAGGAGGCGTTCCGTGGCGATTGTTCGCGCTGGGTGACCCGCCCTTCCAGGCGCAAGAGCCGGCCCTCCCCGACCACGGTGTTCTGGTCGCCGCGGTGGCCCCCAGCCTGAAGAATGCGGCGGGCGAGGGACTCCAAGTCGGCGACGTGCTGTTGAGCTACGCCGGCACCCGGCTCTCCGGACCCGCCGACCTGGCGGCGGCCCTGCGCGCGAAGGCGCCCCCGCCGGATCAGAGGCATCCCGGCGCGGCCGGTGTTCCCGCGCAGGTGTGGCGCGGGGGTCAGACGATGGACATGACCGTCACTCCGGGGTTGCTGGGAGTGCAGTTCAGTCCAAGCCCCCCGGCCGAAGTGGTCGGCCGCCTACGCCAGGCTGCCCGAGCAGTGCGTGGGCCGGCGGGTCAGTCGTTTGGTGCGCTCCCGGGGACGCGACGAGAGGTAAAGGCGATCGCCGAGGTGTTCGAGCGGGCGCAGCAGCGCCGGGAACGGAGCTTGCCTCCGGCCGCGGACCGGGAGCCACCCGCGACGGTGCTGCTGGGCACCGAGGCCAGCAAGCAGAGGCTGGAAACGCTGGCCGCTGCCGGCCTTGACCGCTACCGCGTCTTGCACCTGGCTACACACGGCGTCGTGAACGACGCCTGCCCGATGCAATCGGCCCTGATCCTGGCGCAGGATCGCGCGCCCGACGACCTATCGCCGGCAAGCGTTCGCGAGAGGGGTCGCGACGGTTTCCTGACCGCGGAGGACATCCTACAGACGTGGAAGCTCGATGCGGACCTGGTGACGCTGAGCGCTTGCCAAACGGGGTTGGGACAGGCCCACGGTGGTGAAAGCTTCATGGGCTTTTCCCAGGCGCTGTTTCTGGCCGGCGCAAGGAGCCTGCTCCTGAGCCTGTGGGAGGTAGATGACCGGGCCACGGCGCTGCTGATGTGGCGGTTCTATCAAAACTTGCTTGGCGAGCGGCCCGGGCTCGCCCGCCCGCTTTCCAAGGTCGCGGCGCTCCACGAGGCCAAGCGCTGGCTGCGACAGCTAACCACCGAGGAAGTGGAGCGGCACCTAGCCGCGTTCCCTGGAACGGTTCGCGGGGACGTCCGTGATCGGGGCGAGGTTGCGGTGCCTGTGACAATTCACCCCTACGAGCACCCTTACTACTGGTCGGCGTTCATCCTGATCGGCGAGCCTGGGGAGCAGATGCCGAACGAAGACGCAACGGCTGGCGGCGAGGCACGCGCCGCATCTGTCGGCGGGCCGATCCCTACCTTGCTGTGCCTGCTACTTGCGCTGATCGGCCTCGCCGTGGTGCAAGTCGTGCGCGCTCGCGCCGGCCGGTTGGCCTGACGAGGATTGTCCGCGGGGCACCGTTGGGTTTTCCTGAGCGCCACGGGGTTGGGGCAGGGATGCCAGTAGCTTAGTCGGCTGTCCGGTTTTCGGGGTCTACTATACGGACGTGCGCGTCCTTCACCCAGGCTGAGGCTCTACTGGCCGGTTGCGCCGTTAAAGGCCGCCTATGGACCGCCTACGATGCCCCCCCCGCAGGGCCTGAAAACGAGCCGCCTCTGATGGACCACGCACCCTGGTTGCCAAATGGTCCTGAGCCGAGATTCTTGCAGCCGCCTTGCAGACCGGATGCTCCAGCCCAGCCGCCTTGCAGACCGGATGCTCCAGCAAAGCCGCCTTGCAGACCGGATGCTCCAGCAAAGCCGCCTTGCAGACCGGATGCTCCAGCAAAGCCAATGCTCAGCGGGTGACCCAAGTATGTTCCCGTGTCATTCGGCGTTATCAGGGAGCCCAACGACCCATGGCCAGGCACGCTCCAGGGCGACGGAGTTGGTCCTTGCGGGGCTGCCTGCCAGAAGTGGGAAGTCGGTTCCCACTGTCCCCATCGTTCCGCGGTGATCTCCACGCCACTTAAGGCTGCGGCCACGAACACAATAGCAAGCCGCCTCCTCTGGTCGCCCTGGCTCCGCAGTCCTTGCTCTTCCCCGGTGGTCTGCGAGCCACTCGGACCGGTCGCAGTCATCGGGGCGTTGCCGGCCTGACCTTCTGTCTCCTTTGCAGGCTGTCCTCCGGTGAGCTGCGCGCCACTTGGATCGGTCGCAGTCGTAGGGCTGTTGCCGACCTGAGCCTCTCTCCCCGTTGCGTGCTGTTCTCCGGTACTCTTCAAGCCACTCGGATCGGTTGCACTGGTCGGGCTATTACCAGCGTAGCGGTACAGGTTCACCTCTCCGCCCTCGGTCCCGATTGGGGCTTCCTCTATCCAACGGCCGATGCTCGGATCGAACATGGGAGGGCTCCTTATGGTCAAGAGAGTTTCAATTCATGCAAGCAAATCGTAACGTCAGATCGCAGGATCCGCCCGATCCGAACTTCACCATCGCGGCGACAGGTGATTCCTCTTCCAGACGCTCACCCCGGCGTAAACGATTCCACCACTTGCTCTTCCATTCGGCGTGTGTCAACATGTACTCGGTAACCGCGAGGCCAAGAATGTCTAGCTCGATCTCAGGCGGCAGCGCCGGCTGGTAGTAGCGGTAGGGCGCGACGATCCACATGTGCGGAAAACCTGGCGGCGTCGTGGTTTTTAGCTGTCCAGCCCAATCGTTCATCACCATTTTCAGCGTGTTCAAGTAGAGCTTGTTTTCCGGAACCAGGGACGCCGCCCAGGCCCAAGCGTCCACGCACTGTCGCAGGTCACCGTGGTCGCGCAAGAGGTATGCCCGCTCGACCAAGAAACCAGCCAATTCCATCTTCGGTGTTTGCGACTGTAGGAACTGACCTGCCTCTTCGACGTCCGCGGTTATTTCGTACCTCCCTGTGCGGTAGTAATCGTCGGGAAAGCAACTCATCCCCTTATTGGTCGCCTCGATGTTCAGCCGCTCGCCGTGCGGATCGTCCCACCGGGCGAACAAGTGGTTCATCGACTTCCCCCTCGCCGAGACAAGCTGGATGGGGTAGCCAAGCCTGCGTCCGACGGCGGCGTAAGTAACGGGCATGGTGGCGCAGGTGCCGCCCGACCCTTGAATGACGCCGTGGATAAAGCAATCCGCAAGGTCAAAGGAAGCGTCCTCGGCCGTCTTGGCCAGGTTGTAGCAAACTCCCATGTCTCGTTGCAAAAGCGTAATTAAGCAGAGGCTGCGGAAATAGGCTTCGGAGTTGTGGTAGTCGGCGCGCTTGTGGTGGAAGTGTGGTACCAGGCGATCAGTGTACGTCCGAACAGAATATGCCCAGGAGTCGAGCTTCGAGAGGCAGAGATCAAGGTCGATCAGTTCGGAGCCGGGCAAGCCGGCAGCGCAAGCGAGATTAATTAGCGCAAGATCGAGGGCGATTAATTCCTCGTTCGTATGCCAGACGAGTTTGTTCCAGACGAGCATGTTGGCCAGAACCTTCCCGACTACATGTATCACAGCGAGAATAGCATTTGAGACAGTAGTTGTCATGCCGTCATGCGGCACCCTGAAACCATGAAAATGGCCGCCTGTTACTGAACAGATTATTACGGCGGTGACTTATTGTCAGGGCAGAAATAATGAAGTTACGCCTGGCCAGAAGAGAATGCAAGCGAAAAAACACAGAATAATGAAAAATGCTGTGAAAAGGGGCTTTCTCAAACGTGGTGTACAAAGGGGTGAACAGGCGCCGACAACTGTCGGCGCCGGAGCGCCGAAGCTTCGGCGGAAACCTTTGCCTCGGAGTACCGCGTTAGCTACGCCCCTCCGGCACGATGTTCGCCTGGCTGCGGGAGAAAGAACGGCAGGCCGCTGACCGGGGGAGGACAGGGGCGGGGCCAAGCCTCCTGGTCCTCGGCGATCCGGCCTTTGGCCGGTTGGCCGGGGGCGCCCTCCACGGGCCGGGACGCGCCGCGGGAGCCGAGTCCTTTGCCCCTTTGCCCGGGACGCGCGCCGAGGTGAGTGCCATCGCCCGGCTCTTCGCCCACCCCCAGCAGTTGCTCGGCTCGGAGGCCAGCGAGCGGCGCCTGGGGGAGTTGGCGGCCCGCGGCCTGCGCGACTTCCGGTTCGTGCACCTGGCCACGCACGCCGTCGTGGATAGCAAGCACCCGATGCAGTCCGCGCTGATCCTCGCCCAGGACGACTTGCCCGGCCCACCGGGGCCGGCGCGGGCAGCGGACAAGCCGCGCGGAGGCCGGCTGACCGCCGCGGAGATCCTGCGCACCTGGGACCTGGACGCCGACCTGGTCACGCTCAGCGCCTGTGAGACGGGGCTGGGTCAGTACAGCGGCGGCGAAGGGTATCTCGGCTTTTCTCAGGCGCTCTTCCTGGCCGGAGCGCGGAGCCTGGTGCTGAGCCTGTGGGAGGTGGATGACACGGCCACGGCGCTGCTGATGAAGCGCTTTTACGAGAACCTCCTGGGAAGGCGCCCGGGGCTCGAGCGGCCGCTCTCCAAGGTTGCGGCGCTGCAGGAGGCCAAGCACTGGCTCCGGCAGTTGACGGATGAGGAGGTGGCCCAGTTGCAGGCACAGTTCCCGAAGGAGGCCCGCAGCCAGATCCATCAGGGGGGCGCGAGCGCCAGCCCCGCCTCGGGCCACCCCTACGAGCACCCCTACTACTGGTCGGCGTTCATCCTGATCGGCGAGCCGGGCGAACCGACGGCGGAGCCCACCCGGCCGATCGACGCCGAGCCGATTCCCATCCTCCTGCCGCTGCTGCTCGCCCTGACGGGCCTCGGCGTCGTGCAGGTCGTCCGCCGCCGCGCGGCCCGGGCGGCCTGACGGGGGATTGGCCGCCGCGTGGAAAGCACTTGCGTCCACCGTGCGGCCGTGAGAGGATGACCCCAGATATTTGCGGCCTCTCTCTTGTTCGCCCACTGACCCGGAGGCGCCCCATGTCCCCGTTCCCCCGCCGGCTGCGGCTGGCCGTCGCCGCCCTGCTCTTCGTCCTGGCGGCCGGTTGCGTCGAGTTCGAGAAACAGACCGTTTTCGTCGTCTTCCCGAAGGACCGCGACGAGGCGCATGTCCTGCTCGTCTACGAGGGCATTCACGTCGATTCGGACAAGGAAGACGACCTGAAATCGGCCAAGGAGCAGCTCTCCGGCTTCGCCGGCGAGCAGCAGTTCTGCCTCTGGGCCTGGCCCTTCCACGTCGATCTGACGCCGGACAAGAGAGACGCGGACGACCAGAAGAAGGTGAAGGACCTTTTCCGCAAGCACCTGACTATCAAGAACGGCGCCTTCTACACGCGCGCCGACGGCAAGCTGTGCGCCTACCAACACATCACGGTGCGCGAGGTGAGCAAGCTCGTCGCGTCGGCCAACGGCATGATCTCGGAGGGGCTGCTGGCCGACGAGCAGGGCCCGTCGATGGCCCTCGACAAGGAATCGCAGGCCATGGTCCTTCGCGCCGCGCGCGACAAGCATGCCTGGCTGAAGTTGGAGCCGGGCCGGCTGAGCGCGACCGTGCCGATGACCCCGGCGTCTGCGCGGCGCCTCAAGCGTGGCGTATTGGGGGTTGATGACCTGGCGGAAGTGCTGCAGGCGCTGGGCGCCGACAAGCCGAAGCCGGTTGCCCCGGGGAAACCGCGAGAGCCGCGTGTGGTGGTCGAGCAACTTCACGCGCGCGCGTCGCTCTGGGCCGACAATCCGTGGTCATTCGAGCAGCGGCACGATCGGGTGACCGTCTCCCTCGGAGTCGGTGACGGCGAACCGCTCCGACTCGAACTCCCGGCGCGCCCCCACGCGGCGACCACGGTCGATGCCGCCCTGGCGGAGCACGCGCGCACGCTGAAGGTGAAGTTCCGCAAAGACGTGACGGTCGAGTCGCTCATTGAGGAATTCGCCAAGGAGCACGGCGGCACGAAGCGCCCCGAGAAATGAGGCCCGCGACCGAGACCCACCCATGACCCACCGCCGTCCCCGCCGTGCCGCCCTCAGCGGCGTCTGGCTCGCCTTCCTCGGCTCCGTCGCCCTGTTCGCCGTGCTGGTCGGCCTGCTCCTCTGGCCGTCCGGCGACGGGGCCGCGGCCCAGGGCCCCATCGTCATCTACTGCGCCGCCGGCATCAAGCCGGCCATCGAGGCCGTCGCCAGGGACTACCAGCAGCAGTACGGCGTGGAGGTCCGGCCCGACTACGGCGGGTCGCAGGCCCTGCTCACGCGGGTCATCGAGGACGGACGCGACTCCGGCCGCGCCGACCTGTACCTCCCGGCGGACGACAGCTACGTCCAGCTCGGCCGCGACAAGGGGCTCCTCGCCGAAACCATCCCCCTGGCCCGCATGCACCCCGTCCTCGCCGTCGCCGAAGGCAACCCGAAGAAGATCGCTTCGATCAATGACCTGCTCCGGCCCGGCGTCCGCCTGGCGCAGGCCGACCCCGACGTGGCCGCCATCGGCAAGGTGACGCGCGACGCCCTGCGCAAGAGCGGGCACTGGGACGAGATTCACCGCCGTACCACCGTCTCCAAGACGACCGTCAACGACGTGGCCAACGCGGTCCAACTCGGCGCCGTCGATGCCGGCTTCGTCTGGGATGCCACCGTGCGCCAGGTCCACGGCCTGGAGGCGGTCCGCCTGACGCAGCTGGACGGGGTTTCGGCCAGCGTCTCGGTGGCGGTCCTCGCCGGCGGCCGGCAGCCGGCCGCCGCCCTGCGCTTCGCCCGCTACCTTGCCGCCCGCGACCGCGGCTTGCCCGAGTTCGAGAAGCAGGGTTTCGAGATCGCCGACGGCGACTCCTGGGCCGAGAGGCCAAAACTCGTCCTGTACGCCGGCGCCATGCTCCAGCGCGCCGTCGAGCAGACCATCAAGGACTTCGAGGCGCGCGAGGGGGTGGAGGTCGTCACCAAGTACCTTGGCTGCGGCATCCTCGTCGCCGACATGAGGGGCGGCCAGCGGCCGGACGCCTATTTCGCCTGCGACAAGTCGTTCATGGACCAGGTGAGCGACCTGTTCATCGACAGCCAGGACATCTCGACCAACCGCCTGGTCATCATCGTCACGAAGGGGAACCCGCACGGGATCAAGACGCTTGACGACCTCGGCCAGCCCGGCCTGCGCCTCGGCGTCGGCCACGAGAAGCAGTGCGCCCTCGGCGTGCTGACGCAGAAGGCGCTGGAGCAGGGCCGCGCCAGGGCCGAGGTAATGGGCAACGTCAAGGTGCAGTCGCCCGCCGGCGACATGCTCGTCAACCAGATGCTCACCGGGTCGCTCGACGCCGTGGTGGCCTACGTCAGCAACCTGACGGGGCACGAGGACGAATTGGAGGCCATCGCCATCGACGTCCCGTGCGCCCTGGCCGTGCAGCCGGTGGCGGTCGGCCGGGAGTCCAAACACAAGCAATTGACGCAGCGGTTGCTGGCGGCGATCCGCTCGGCCGAATCGAAGGAGCGCTTCGAGGCCAACGGCTTCCACTGGCGGGCGGGGTCGAAGGAGCGATGACCGACACGCCCTCCCCCGCAGGCCCGCCTCCCCCGCGCGTCCCCGGCGACGTTCCCTTCCTGCTGCTGCTGGCGATCATCGGGGGGCTGTACGTCGTCCTGATCGTGGCGATGCTCGCGGCCGACGTGTCCTTCCTCGTGCGCCAGGCGCGCCCCACGCCGCCGGGCTGGGCCGAGAGCCTGTGGGAGCACTTCGCGCGCACCCTCGCTTCGCCGGCCATCCGTTACGCGATCCGGTTAAGCCTGATCTCCTGCACACTGACGGCCATCCTGTCGGTGTGGGTGGCGGTGCCGCTCGGCTACCTGCTGTCGCGCTACCACTTCCGCGGTAAGTGGCTTCTCGACGCCCTGCTCGACATCCCCATCGTGCTGCCGCCGCTGGTTATCGGCCTGAGCCTGCTGATCCTGTTTCACGTGCCGCTCGGCGGCAAGTCGTTGGAACTGTACTTGCAAGAGAACCTCCACTTCTCGGTGACGTACACGATCCCGAGTGTGGTACTGGCGCAGTTCGCGGTGGCCTGTGCCTTCGCCGTGCGGACGATGCGCGTGACCTTCGACGGCCTCTCCCCGCGGCACGAGCAGGTAGCGCTGACGCTGGGCTGTACGCGGGCGCAGGCGTTCTGGTGGGTGGTGCTGCCGTCGGCGCGGCGCGGCATGGTGACGGCGGCGACGCTGGCCTGGGCGCGGGCGCTGGGCGAGTTCGGGCCGATCCTGGTGTTCAGCGGGGCCACGCGCCTGCGCACCGAGGTGCTGCCCACGACAGTGTTCCTGGAATTGAGCGTCGGCAACCTGGAGGCGGCGGTGGCGGTGTCGCTGCTGATGGTGCTGGCCGCGGTGATTGTCCTGGTGGTGGTGCGGGTGTATGGTATGGATGCGCCGGCGATGAAGGCGAGATGAGGAGGGTAGGCTCGTGACGATAACGCTCAAAGACTTCCTGAGTCAGGAAGCGGATCGGTGGTTCGCCCAGGCCGAGCAGCGCCAGGCGAAGCGCGACGAATGGGTGGCCGCCGTGCGGCGCTTACTGGATCAGATCAGAGCCTGGCTGCGCGAGGCGGACACGACGGGAGTGTTGCGAATCACTGAGCAAACGCACACATTCCACGAAGGCGGGATCGGGCATTACGAGGCGCCCGGGCTATCGGTGAGGCTACGCGATCGCGAAGTCCAGATCGCGCCCGGGGCGCGCAACACAGTCGGGTCCGTAGGCGATCCTTCCTTTCGCACGCAAGGGCTGGTCGTCATGACGGCCGGGGACCTGAAATACCTCCTCTACCGTCTGCTCGACGAGCGGCACGGCGAAAGGTGGCGCATCGTCAACGACAGCGACTACAGTACCGACCTGCTCGACAAGGACAGTTTCGAGGCCGCCTTGGTCAGGTTGTTCTCATGACGAGCCTGGAAGACGCCTGGCGCTGGTATGAGAAGACCCGCTCCCAGCTGCGCCGAATGAAGCGGCTCGCCCAGCATTACTGGACGGAGTTGCCGTGGGAAGGGCGGCTCGAGCGCGACGACCACTTCCAACTCCTCCAGGCGGGCCAGGTCGAGGAGGAGGCGGCCTTCGGCTTGCTTCACTTGGACGACCTGGCCATCGTCGTACTGTTCTCCGTGTTCGAGTCCTTGGTGCGTCATCGGATCCTCGCGGAAGTGATCGAGGAAAGCAAAGTCATTCGACATCGCACCCTGAAGTTGGCGGCTGAGGAGGCCCGAGAGCGGGTCGAGGAGGGGAGCTTCTTTCACGTCCTCCAACCGTTCAAGGACCACCACGCGGACCTCGTTGAGGAGGTCAATCAAGTAAGGCGATACCGGAACCGGGTGGCTCACGGCCGGCGCGGCCAAGAGTCGGAGCGTGTCGATCCCCAACTAGCGTACGGCCGGCTTCAGCGGTTCCTGGCCGCCATGGCGCAGTCACCCGCGGGGAGCACGCCGCCGTGATCGCGCTCGAGAACCTGGCCCTCCGCGCCGGCGCCTTCGCCCTGGACAGCGTCTCCTTCCGCGTCGAGACGGGGCAGTACGCCGTTCTCATGGGCAAGACCGGCTCGGGCAAAACCACGCTGCTCGAAGCGGTCGCCGGACTGAAGCCGGTGCGGGCCGGCCGCGTGCTCCTCATGGGACACGACGTCACCGCGCTGAAGGCCGCCGAGCGCGGCGTCGGCTACCTGCCGCAGGACCTCGCCCTGTTTCCCACCATGACCGTGTGCGAGCACCTGGAGTTCGCCCTGCGCGTCCGCCGCCGGGACCGTCAGACCATCGCCGACCGCGTGGCGGAATTGGCGGCGCTGCTTGGCATCGGGCACCTACTCGACCGCCGGCCGGAGGGGCTCAGCGGCGGCGAGTCGCAGCGCGTCGCCCTGGGGCGGGCGCTGTCGTTCCGGCCGCGCGTGCTGCTCCTGGACGAGCCGCTCAGCGCCCTGGACGACGAGACGCGGCAGGAGATGTACGCCCTGCTGCGCTCGGTGCAGCGGCAGACGGGGGTGACGGCGCTGCACGTCACTCACAACCTCAGCGAGGCGAAGGTGCTGGCCGACCGCCTGTTCGTGCTCAGGGGCGGGACGATTTCTGAATCCTTGGCGGAGGTGTGAAGGGCATGCGCGTGTCGGTGCGTTACATGGCCCAGCTGCGGACGGCCGCGGGCGTGGCTGGCGAAGCGATCGACCTGGACGGCCCCTGCACGGCGTCCGACCTGGCGTCCGACCTGGCGACACGGCACGGCGACGCCCTGCGCCGCCTGCTGCTCGGCGCCGACGGTCAACTCAGCCCCGGCGTCCTCGTCTTCGTCGGCGATGTGCAGGTCGGTCAGGGAGAAAACATCTCTCTGAAGGACGGTGATGTCGTCACGCTGCTGTCGCCGGTCGCGGGGGGGTGAGAGCGATGGGGCCGGGCCAACCGTTGACGGACGCCGAGCGCGAGCGCTACCAGTGGCAGCTGTGGGTGCCGGGCTTCGGCGAGGAGGGACAGCGGCGCCTCAAGGGGGCGTCGGTGCTGGTGTCGCGCTGCGGCGGGGTGGGCGGCTGCGTGGCCTATCAGTTGGCCGCCGCGGGCGTCGGCCGCCTCGTCCTGGCCCACGCCGGCAACCTGCGCCTCAACGACCTCAACCGCCAGCTCCTCATGACCACCGACGGCGTCGGCACCCCCCGCGCCGACCTCGCCGGCCGCCGCCTGCGCCAGTTGAACCCAACTATTGAGATCGAGGCCATTGCCGAAAACGTGAGCGCGGCCAACGTCGAGCGCCTCGTCGGCGGCGTCGATCTGGTGGCGGCGTGCGCCCCGACCTTTGCCGAGCGACTGCTGATGAACCGGGTCGCGGTGCGCCGGGGCAAGCCGCTGGTCGATTGCGCCATGTACGAGATGCAGGCGCAGCTGACGACCGTCCTCCCCGGGCGGACGCCGTGCCTGGCCTGCCTCTACCCCGCCGAGCCGCCGCACTGGAATCGCGAGTTCCCCGTGCTCGGGGCGGTGTCCGGCGTGGTCGGCTGCCTCGGGGCGATGGAGGCAATCAAGGTACTCGCCGGCCTCGGCGAGCCGCTCCTGGGCCAGATGCTCCTGTGCGACCTCGGCGACATGACCTTCCAGAAGGTCTCGCTCCGGCGCCGTCCCGACTGCCCCGTGTGCAGAGACGTGAGACCTTCGTAGCTCCTAAATGTCTTCGCCGCTTGCGGCTTCGCAATCGTTCCTGCGAAGCCGCAAGCGGCAAGAGGGTTGTGGATACCGTTTCTAAGCAAACGCGGCCCGCCCGGCCCCGCCTCACACTTCGAGCAGCAGCCGCTCCGGGCCTTCGACGCACTCCTTGACGCGCAGCAGGAAGCTCACCGCCTCGCGGCCGTCGATCAGGCGATGGTCGTACGACAGCGCCAGGTACATCATCGGCCGGATCACCACCTGGTCGTCGATGGCCACCGGCCGCTTCTGGATGAGGTGCATGCCCAGGATGCCGGTCTGTGGCGTGTTGAGCAGCGGCGTCGAGAGCAGCGAGCCGAAGACGCCGCCGTTGGTGATGGTGAACGTCCCCCCTTGCAGATCGTCCACGGAGATTTTGCCGCTACGTGCCTTTTCGGCCAGCTCGGCGACCCCCCTCTCGACCTGGGCGAGGCTCAGGTCATGGGCGTCGCGCAGCACCGGCACCATCAGGCCGCGCTCGGTGCTGACCGCGACGCCGATGTTGCAGTAGTTGTGGTAGACGACGTCGGCGCCGTCGAGGCGGGCGTTGACCGCGGGGAACGCTCGCAGTGCCTCGACGCACGCCTTGACGAAGAAGGACATGAAGCCGAGGCCGACGCCGTGCTTCTTCTGAAAGGCTTCCTTGTACTTCGCCCGCAGGGCCATGACGGCGGACATGTCGGCTTCGTTGAACGTGGTCAGGATGGCGGCCGAGTGCTGCGCCGCGACGAGGCGCTCGGCGATGCGCTGGCGGATGCTGGTCATGCGCTGGCGCGTCTCGCGCTGCCGGGGAGCCGCTTGCGGCTTCGCAGTACGCTCCCCCTCCGGCGGCGGTGGCGCGTTCGCAATTGGCGAGGGGGGCGTGGGCATGGCACTCGGCGCGGGTTGCTTCTCCAGGAAGGTGAGCACGTCCTGCTTGGTGACACGGCCGCCCCGGCCGGTGCCGCTGAGTTGGGTCGCGTCGATGCCGGCGTCGGCGGCGCGCTGCCGGGCGGCCGGCGACAACAAGACCGCCTCCTTCGGCGCGGGCGGCGGCGCGGGTTCCACCTCCTGCCGCGCAGGGGCCGGGGCGGGTCGCGGCGGCGCGGCGCCCTCTTCGACGCGGCCGACCACTTGACCTATCTTCACCGTCTGCCCCTGCGGGACCGCGATGACCAACCGGCCCGACGACGGGGCGGGGACGGACGTGGTGGCCTTCTCCGTCTCCAGCTCGAGCACCGGCTCGTCGGCCCGCACGGCGTCGCCGTCCTTCTTCAGCCATTGCGCGAGGGTGCCCTCGGTAATCGATTCCCCGACGGACGGCACGACGATGTTGACGGCCATGCCTCCTCCTCTCGCACGACGCGGCGCGGGCCCCCACCAAGGACAGCTTATTCGTCGGGCGGACGTCGGCGAGCGCTGGTGATCCGAGCCGCGGAAGCGGCTGGGCTTCTCGCTCTTCCCGAGCCCCGTCCGCCTGGGCTCAGCGTAAGGGGCTTGGTTACCCGCAGGGAACCACCCGCCAGCGTCCCGCTTGGATCTGCTGTGGCAGCGAGCGGCTACGGCAGCCGCCGCCGCAACTACGGCTTTGCACCTGGAATGGACCGGTCCCGCCCCGGCCGGTATCATCGACGTCAGCTTCCGCCCCAGCTTCCCGGAGACTGCCGATGCCGTCACTACCCCATTCCTGGGAACCGCTTCTCAACCGCCGGGATTTGCTTCGTGCGGGGGCCGTCGGCGTGTCGGCGGCGCTTCTGCCCGAGGGCCTCGCCGCGCGGACCCTCCCCAACCGACCCGCGGCGACGGCGAAATCGGTCATCCTCCTGTGGATGGCCGGTGGCGTGACGCACATCGATTCGTTCGACCCCAAGCCCGCCGCCCCGGAGCAGATTCGCGGCACTCTGTCGGTCATCGACAGCACCGTCCCCGGCGTCCGCTTCACCGAGGTGATGCCGGGTCTGGCGAAGCAGGCGCACCGCCTGGCCCTGGTGCGCAGCTTCGCCCACGGCAACAACGACCACTTCCTCAGCCAGGCGTGGGCGCTGTCGGGGCGCAAGGTGACCTCGATGACTCAGATCACCGAGGAGCCGAACGTCGGGGCCTTCGTGTCGCACCTGCTGGGGCCGCGCGCCGGCTTTCCCGGTTACCTGGCGGTGCCGGGCACGACGCGCCCCGGGCCGCCGCCCTATAACCTGTTCGTCGGCGGCTGGCTGGGCCGCGAGCATGCCCCCTTTCCGACAGCCGGCGCCCCGCGCAACGAGGACTTCACCGCCCGCGTCACCGAGGTGCCGGAGGACGAGTTCAACCAGCAGGCGCTGAAGCCGCCGACGGGTGTCGATGCCTTTCGCCTCAACGACCGCCGTTCCTTGCGCGCCCGCCTGGAGGCGTCGCTGCGCGCGGCCGAGACCGGCGGGCAGGCCGAGGCGCTGGCCCGGCAGTACCAGGGGGCGTTCGCCATGTTGACGGCGCCGGCGGTGCGCCGCGCCTTCGAGTTGGAGCGTGAGCCGGAGCCGACGCGCGCCCGCTACGGCAAGACGAAGATCGGCCAGCGCTGCCTGCTGGCCCGGCGCCTGGTCGAGGCGGGGGCGCGCTTCGTGTTGGTCGATTATGGCTACGACCCGGAGTACGGCAACCTGTGGGACAACCACGCCGCCCCGGTGCAGAACCAGCCGCACATTTCGGAGATGGCGAAGCGGCCTTATCACCTGGCGGGCATGGACCGGGCCTTCGCGGCGCTGCTGGACGACCTGGCGGCGCGCGGGCGGCTGGACGAGACGCTGGTGGTCTTCCTCACGGAGTTCGGCCGGACGCCGACGATCAACTCGCTGGGCGGGCGCGATCACTGGGGCGACGCCGGCTCGATCTTTTTCGCCGGAGGCGGCACGCGCGGCGGCCAGGTCATCGGTGCCACGGACAAACGGGGCGCCGCCGTGACGACGCGCCGTCACACCGCCGGCGACGTGGCCGCGACGATCTACCGCGCCCTGGGCATCGACCCGCAGACGGTAGTCCACGACCGCCAGGGCCGGCCGATGGTGGTGCTGCCGGAAGGGGAGGCGATTCCGGGGGTACTGGCGTGATCGGGCGGCCGCGCTGACGTTACGAAGGATGAGCCATTGGTGCCGCGGAGGCCGCCGGAGTCAGTGCCCTTGGGGCGGTAAATGGGCGGAGTGGACGACAGCGGCGTAAGTCTTCCAGCCGCGGGAGGCGGTCATTGCTGTTGCTTCTGCTCGTGCGCCCGCAGTTCCTCGCGGACGCTCATGAGGATGCGGCCAAGCCTGTTCTTCCCCGAGCCGTCGCCGCCGTCGCCCCAGTACGAATCATTGCTCGTGTGCTCGACGATCTCTGCGTCGCCGGTGCCGAAGAGGACGGCGCGGATGTCGGCGTGTTGCGTGAACTTGGCGAGGACCGCCTCGCGCATGACAGCGTCCTTGACGCTCTCCCAGTTGCGCCGCAGGGGGTGCTTCCGCGACCGGCCCATGCGGGCGGCGATCATCGGGGAGTTGGCCTGGCGGATTTCCTCTTCGTAGGCGGTGCCGGCGAACTTCTGCGCCTGGAAGTAGTGCTCGGAGGTCGGCCAGGTGCGGCCCTTGAGCCGGACCGGGTGCGCCGAGAAGTTCGAGAAACACCCGTAATCTTCACGGGTGCTGTAGAAGTGGATGACCGTTTTCAGCATTTGACCCTCGCAGTATCCGTTTAGCGGCGGGTCGCAGACCCGCGCGGGTCTGCGACCCGCCGCTAAACTCCGTTCTTCCACCGCTCGCGAAACGACCGCGCCGCCGGCGCCGGGAAGTCGCGCGCTTCGGTCCAACCCGCCCCGGCCCCCGGGAGTTTGCTCAGCCAACCGTCCCGCGCCAAGGTCCGTAAGACCAGCCGAGCCACCCGCAGTGCCAGCCGATACAAGTACGGCCGCCGCAGCACTTCCTTCCACAGCCAGTACGCCAGCCGCTCGCCGCGCCCCGACTTGTGGGCGTGTTGCAACTCGCGCAGGCCGATCAGCATGTGCGGGATGTTGATCTTGACCGGGCACGCCGCCTGACACGCGCCGCACAACGAAGACGCATGCGGCAGGTCCGGGTTCGCGCTGACGCTGTCGTACAGCGGCGTCAGGATGCTGCCGATCGGGCCGGAGTAGACGCCGCCGTAGGCGTGGCCGCCGATGCGCCGGTACACCGGGCAGGCATTCAGGCACGCCCCGCAGCGGATGCACTGCAAGCTCTCGCGGAACGGCGTCGCCAGCACGCGCGACCGGCCGTTGTCGAGCAGCACCAGGTGAAACTCCTCCGGGCCGTCGATCTCGCCGGGCCGGCGCGGGCCGGTGATGAGCGTCGTGTACACCGACAGCGTCTGCCCCGTGGCGGCGCGGGCCAGCAGCTTCAGGAACACCGGCAAGTCTTCCAGGCGGGGGATGACCTTTTCCATGCCGACCAGGGCGACGTGGACGCGCGGGCAGGTCGTCGTCAGCCGGCCGTTGCCCTCGTTGGTGACCAGCACGGTCGTGCCCGTCTCGGCCACCGCGAAGTTGGCCCCAGTGATCCCCATGTCGGCCCGGCGGAAGCGCTCGCGCAGCACGCGGCGGCCGGTCAGCGCCAGGCTGCGAGTGTCGTCGGGCAGCACCTCACCGAGTTTCTCCGAGAGGAGGCGGGCGATGCTCTCGCGCGTGTGATGCACCGCCGGCGCCACCAGGTGCGACGGCCGCTCCCCCGCCAGTTGAATGACGTACTCGCCGAAGTCGGTTTCCGTCACCTCGATCCCCGCCGCCTCAAGGGCCGGATTGAGATGGATTTCCTCCGTGGTCATCGACTTGGATTTGACGACGCGGCGGCAGTCGGTTTGTTGAGCGATCTGGAGGATGATCCGCCGAGCCTCGGCCGCGTCGGCCGCCCAGTGGACGTGTCCGCCGAGGCGCAGCACGGAGGCTTCGAGCTGTTCGAGGTAGCGGTCGAGGTGGGCGAGGGTGTGCTCCTTGATGCGCTTGGCGTGATCGCGCAGCTTGTCGCTGTCGGCGAGGGCGGCGTAGCCGCGGCGGTTGCCGGTCAGGAGGGTGCCGGTCAAGCGGACCAGGGCGGCCTGCAGCGGCGGGTCGGCGAGGGCCTGGCGGACGGCGCCGGGGAAGTCGTGATGCTCGTGGCGTGCGTAGTCGTTGGTCATGACGCCATCATAGCGGCGGCGTCAGGGGATGTAATCGATCTGGTCGAGATAATTAGCGGGGTCGCCCGCATGGGCGATCAGTTCCAGAGCAGCAACCAGGGCTTGCAGGCTGCTTGACGGAACGATGAGGAGCAACCCCGGCGAATGATGCCCGGCCTGAAGATGGTGCCGAAAATGGCGGGGCATCGTTCTCGCGTCACGAGTAATCAGAATCCTCCCGGCACGTTCCGCCCAGAGCAGTAGGTCGGGGTCGGCACTCCCAAGCGGCAGGTCAGGCGGGTCGCCGACGCACACCACGTCGGTGAAGGGACCGCCGAGGGCGTTGCGGTTCTGGATCGCCTGCCACAGCACACCACGAAGGTGTTCATCCAGCAGGAAGGTCAGGGGCATGTGGGGTCGGCCTTGCCTAGCGTCCTTGCAATTTCCCGGGCGCGCTCCGGGTAGCGCTCCGCGAACCGTTTGAGCAGCGCGTCGAAATCGATGCGGCTGCCCTGCGCCGCCTGACGAGCTAACTCGGCGTCGTACTCGGCCACGTACTCGTCCACCGCAGCCTTGTTCTCCAGGTAGAAGGCGACAACTTTCCGGACGAGGTCCAAGGGCACGGTGTCGTAGTAATCCACGATCCCTTCAGGCGAGTATCCCTCGTTGTAGCGGCTAACGACGGCGTACAGGTTGATGCGGTAGCCGGTCAGCACGATCTCGTTGCCGGGCCATTCGCTCAGAAAAGCGGGCAATGTCATGGCGGTGATCCTCGAAAACTCGTTCCCTCACCACTCTACCAGAGGAGGGGACTGCCGCAGAAGGTCGATTGCTCGCCCCGCGTCGCGCGTGCCGGCCGGGCCGTGACCCCCTCGGGCGAGGTCCCGTCTTCACCTTCCCCCGGGGCGGTGCTATGTTGGCAGGCATCCGCGAATCCCGCGGTCTCCCCTGACCCCGACCGGCAGACGGCCCCATGACCATCCCCCCGACGGAGCGCCCGCCCCTCGGCGAGCCGGCCGCGGCGACCCTCCGCCAGTACTGGCTGCTGTTGGGGGGGATGGTCCTCGTCTGGCTCGGCTGCGAGGCGGGGGCCCTGGCCGGCTGGCCCGCCGCGCCGACCTGGTTCGCCCTGGGCCACCTCGCCCGCTTCCCGTTTTTCGCGCTGGGGCTCGGCGGGCCGTTCTTCCTCCATTTCGGCTCGCGGCCCGGCTGGAGCGTGGCGGCGGCGACCGCGGCTCTCGGCCTGGGCCTCGGCGCCCTTTTCTACCTGCTCGGGCCGCGAGTGGGCCTCGAGGTGCTGCCGGTCAACGCGCCCTTCGCCGGGCTGGGGGCGGCGAGCCTCGCCGTCCTCGCCGGGCGGGCCTGTGTCAGCCGCGGCCGCCGCCGCGCCGGGACCCTGGCGGTCCTCCTCCCCGCGTGCCTCCTCACGGGCCTGACGGTCCTCGGCGTCCACTTCTTACGCCTCAGCGTCGTGCTTTGCCCGACGACGGATGACGGACTCCTCTACGCGGCCGACGACGCCCTGGGCGGCCAGCTCAGCTTCGTAGTCGGGCGGCTGTTCAACGCGGTGCCCCTGCTCGGCCTCGCCGCGGTGCTCACCTACGTCTCGGTGGCGGGCGCCTTCGTCCTCCTGCTGATCCTCCACCAGCGCGCCGACCCGTCCCAGCGGTGGACGCCGCTGCCGGTGTTCGTCGTCGCTTCGCTGGTGGGCTACTTCGTCTATCTGCTGTTTCCCGCGGTCGGCCCCGAGGGCGTCTTCGGCCCGGCCTTCCCCGACAGCCCCCCGCCGGTGGCGGCAGTGCTGGCCGTCCCCCCGGCAGCCGGCCCCCAGCCGCGCAACTGCGTCCCCTCGCTGCACCTGACCTGGGCGCTGTTCCTGTTCTGGCACGCCCGGCCGCTGGCCGCGTGGTTTCGCGCCTTCGCCGGCGCCTTCCTCGTCCTCACTCTGCTGGCGACCCTCGGCCTCGGCCAACACTATGCCATCGACCTCGTCGTCGCCTTCCCCTTCGCCCTGGCCATGCAGGCGGCGTTCGCCCCGGCCGGCCCGCGCCCGCGTCTGGCCGCCGGGGCGCTCGGTTTAGCCCTGTTCGCGGCGTGGCTGCTGCTGCTCCGCTTCGGCCTGCCGCTGCTGGCCGCTTGTCCTCCGCTGACCGGCGCCGCCGCGGTCGCCACCGTGGCCGTCTCGTGCCTGGCCGAGCACCGCCTGTATCGGCTCACCGCGCCCCACCTCCCCCTCGACCCGGGTCGCTCCGCCGCCACACCCAGTACGGCACCTCGATGAGCAGGTTGCCGGCGAGGATCGAGCCGCCGCCGAGAAACAGTCGCCCCGTCAGCGCGTCGTGACCCCAGAGCACCGAGAAGATCGCCGCGAACAACGGCTCCAAAAGGTAGATGAGGGCCGCCCGGCCGGCGGAGACGTGCGGCTGGTACGTGTTCATCCAGTGGAAGGCGAGGACGGTCGGCAGAAGCACCAACAGGAGCACGTCGCGCGTTACCGCCGGCCGTTGCAGCAGGTCGGCCAGCCACGTCAGCCAGGCGCCCAGGCCCGGCCCCGCCGCGGCCAGCGCCAGCGCCAGGGCCGTCGCCAGCAGCCCGGTCACGCCCAGGAAGGCGACCGTCAGGTGCTCGGAGCGCACGCGCTTCCCCAGGCGGTCCAGCAGGAGAATCTGGACCGCGAACATCACCGACCCGAGCAGCGTTCGCAACTCGCCGCGGCCCAGATTCCAGCCGCCCTCCCAGTCGAGGCCCAACACCGCCGTGCTGGCGACGCCGAGGCCCAGCCCCAGGAGCGTGACGCCGGCCACCGGCATGCGGAGGAAGACGAAGGCCAGCAGCGGCACCCAGGCGCAGCCGAGGCTGGTGATAAACCCCGACCGGGCCGGCGTCGTATCCGCCAGGCCCCACACCTGAAGGGAGAAGCCGATCCAGAAGACGAAGCCGATGACGGCCCCGATGAGGTGCTCGCGGCGGGTCGGCCCGCGCAGCAGGCGCGGCCTGGCCAGGGCGAGCACCAGCAGGGACAGGGGCATCCGCACCGCGATCAGCGTGGTGCTGGCCAGTTCCTTGCCGCCGGGGCAGTCCTTCGCCGCGTCCTGCCAGCTCTTCATCAGGGGAAAGGACAGGCCCCAGAACAGCGTCACCACGACGAGGATCGCCGTGGCGCGGCGGGCCGATGTTGGCTCGGGGGCGCTCACGTCGGCTCCAGGACCTGGGCCAGGTGCAGCGCCCGCACTCGACTGCCGCGGCGGCGCAGGCAGCCGGCGATGTTCATCAGGCAGCCCGCGTCAGTGGCGACCACGGCGGCGGCGCCCGTCTTCTCGATGAAGGCGACCTTGTCGTTGACCATCGCCCCGCTGATGCCCGGGAAACGCACCGCGAACGAGCCGCCGAAGCCGCAGCACTCGTCGGCGCGCTCCAGCGGGACGTACTCCAGGCCGCGCACCTGCCGCAACAGCCGCTCCGGCTCGCTGAACAAGCCGAGGCTGCGCAGATGGCAGGCCATGTGATACGTCACCTTGCCCTCGAAGCGGGCGCCCACGTCTTCCACCCTCAGCACGTTGACGAGGAAGTCGGAGAGTTCATGGGTGCGGCCGGCGAGGTCGGCGGCGCGGGCGTGGCCTGCGGGGTCGTCGTGAAACAGTTCGGGATATTCGAGCTTCACCATCGCCGCGCACGACCCGGCTGGCGTGACCACGGCTTGGCCGTTGTCGAAGGCCGCGATGGTGTGGCGGGCGAGGTCGCGGGCGTCGCCCGGGAAGCCGCTGTTGAAGTGCGGCTGGCCGCAGCAGGTCTGCGCCGGCGGGAAATCGACCGCGACGCCGAGCCGTCGCAGCAGCCGCACTGTTGCCACCCCCACGTCGGGGAAGAGGGCGTCGCCCAGGCAGGTCACCATCAGGGATACTTTCACGAACGTCTCCGTGAGGCCGCTTGCGGCTTAGCGTTCGCGCGAGGTATCGTTTCGCGAAACGATACCTCGCGCGAACGCTAAGCCGCAAGCGGCTACAACAACCGCCGCCCCTGCTGCACCAAGCCCGCGTGGACGAAGCGCAGCGCCCGCTCGGCCATCCGCTCGAAGTAGCCCCACGAATGCCCGCCGGCGCGAGTGCCGCCATCGAACTCGTGAGCGATCCCCAAAGCGCTCAATTTCTCGTGCAGCCGGTCGCTGCCGCGCGACCACGGGTCGTCGGGATCGACGGCGAAGAAGAGGTGCGGCGGGGCGTGCGACGGGTGGACGTGCAGCGGCACGGTATCCTGACGGCACTGCTCCTTGCTGTCGTAAATCTCGTCCAGGGGCGTGCCGCGGCCGTACAGCTCGTAGTAGTCGATGGCCGGCGCGACGGCGGCCGCGACGGCGAACGTCTTCGGGTGCCGGAACGCCAGCCGCAGCGCCCCCTGCCCTCCCATGCCGGCACCCAGCAGCCCGATTCCGGGCGGCCCCACCCCCCAGCGTTCGCCGAAGTAGGGCAGCACGCGGTCGAGGAGGTAGCGCTCCGGCGTCAGCGGCAAGTCGAAGCCGGGGCAGGCGCGATCGACCCACCACGACGGTCCGCCCTGGGGACAGACGCAACCTAGACCCAGCTCGTCGAAGAGGCGCGTGAACGCCGGCCGGTCGCGCAGCGTCTGGCCGTCGGCGTCGTGCAGGTGCAGCACGGCGAGGCGCGGCGGGTTGGCCGGGTCGTAGACGTCGGCCGGCCGGCCGGCGATCTCGGTGGTGGTCCAGGTGCCGTTCATCCGGTCATTATAGCAACGCGCTCAGGCCGCACGGTGGGCGTTCCAGTCGTCGATGATCGGCCGGCAGGCGGCGATGTGCTCTGGCGTCGTGCCGCAGCAGCCGCCGACCATGCTGACGCCGGCCTCGAGCAATTCGGGCAAGCGCTCGGCCAGCGCCTGCGGGGTGAGCGGGTAGACCCAGCGGTCGCCCTCGCGCGTCGGCGTGCCGGCGTTGGGTCGGGCGAAGAGCGGCAGGTCGGTCACGGCGCGGTAGCGGCGGACGATCTCGATGACGTCACCCATGCCGATGTCGCGGCCACAGTTGACGCCGAGAGCAGCGGCGCCGTAACCCTTGGCGCGACTGGCGAACCACTCCGGCGAATGGCCGCTAAGAGTGACCAGATCGCCCGTCTGCTCGCGTAAGTAGGTCATCGATAGGAGGATCGGCTCGTCACTCCACAGGTGGAGTCGGCGGATGGCGAAGCGCGTGCGGGGAGAGGAGCAGGTTTCAAGAAGTACTGCGTCGGGGTACTTCTCCTCTTCAAGCGTCGGGTTCTGGCCACCCAAGAGTAGGAAGGGCACAAACAGCTTATTGAGCGGGTCGAACTCGCGCTCGGCACTTGACCCAAAGAGCGGCCCGACCGCAGCGAGCCGATATGGGGCATTCCCGGGAAGAACATGGTACGCCGCCCTCCAGGACGTAAATGCTTCGTAGATGTGCCCAGCTCGTTGGAGTGTGGCTGCGTAGGTGTCGCTTTCGATCATAAAGGTATTCGTCAGGAACACCTCGGCCCCGGCGTCACGATACGCCTGATGCACGGCCCGCACGCGCTCGGGGTGGAGCAGGTTCCACGCGGCACCGTTCTCATCGTCGCGCAGGCCGGCCTTCTGCAGTTCGGTCCCCATCGCGCCGTCCATGAGTAGGACGCGGCCGGAATGCAGCGCTTGGAGGAATCGCGACATAACAACACTCGCCAATGGGCGCACCTCTCCGCAGGCTGTGAAGCCGTCCCTCGCTGGTCAGTCTACCCGCGGGCCCAGTCAGACGTCGTCCGGAGCCAGGCGACCCTGGGCGGCGTGGCGAACCCGCAGAATGTTGACCGTCTGGCCATCAATGGTGAACAGGATGCGGTACACATTCTGTCGCCGGCCATAGAGCAGCTCGCGCAGGTCCCATCCCAGGTCTGCCGCCTCGTCGGCCAACGGGCAGCGCTCGGGGTTGTTGGCCAGGGAACGAATCGCTGCGAGCAGCCCGGCGTGCCAGCGGGCAGCGGCCGAAGGGGACCGTTGGCTCCGCCAGGCGACCGCGGCACGGATGTCGGCCATCGCCCGGGGAAAGATGTGCAGGGCGTGCGGCATGGCTCACTCCGACGGCACGGGGGGCAACTTGTACTCCGCGGCGAGTTGGGCCATGAATTCTTCAACCGCGACGCCCCGCCCGGCCCGGACGTCTTCCAGCGCCTCACGCAGGAGGGCCAACTCCTTCGCGCGGTCGTAGGGCTCCGGCGGCGGGGCAATCACGTCGGGGTCGGCGAGATCGACCCGCACCCGCGCGCCCTCAGGGAATTTGACCCCGCCATCCAGAACAATCACCCCGTTCACCACGGTGCCTTCGGCGATCATTTCTCACCTCTCCACATTCTCAACCACCGTTATCGTAACATCGGGCGTGGCCTCAGAACAGCCCGGAAGCGTCGGACAGCGGCTTCGCGGCTTCAGCCCGCGGCCCGCGTTATCGCGGCGACCTGCCATTCCCGCGGCGGGGCGGGTCGGTTAGAGTAGCGGATGAGGAGGGCCCGACCGATGAAAAAGACGAACGAAGCAGCGACGTTCCCGCCCTATCTGACCGAAGAAGAGCAGCGGAAAAACGAAGACTACGAGTGGGCACTGCACGACCCCCAGGTGCAGAAGAAGTATGCCGGGAAAATCGTCGTGGTCTATCGGAAGAAGATCCTGGGCGTGGGCAAGACCTACGCCGCCGCCTGGGCGGCAGCCCAGCGCCGCAAGGACTGCCCCCCGAAACCGCTGGTGGTTACCCCTGTCGTTCCCTACCCCATCCCGGCGGATTCGACTGCCTCCGAATGAGGCGCCCGCAAACGAGACCCGGCCATGGCGACAACGACTGTCCTCAAGCCTTCTCGTGTTCCCGCACCGGCAGCGCTCACGCATTACTTCTGCGAATCGTGGTGGACCTGCCACACGGCCCCCGGGAGCCGGCATCAGTATCGGGAGCGCCTCGACTCCCTTGTCTCGACAGGCGAAGTGCTGTCTGTCATCCCCGCGGCCGTGCTCCGGCGCTTGGACCTTGTCGTGATGCCGGAGCGCGGGTGGAAAGGGCAGGTGCCAACTTGGTTCGGGGTACCCTGTCGCGTCGGGCGAGTAACGATGTGGCTCCGAGTTGTTGAAGCACCCGAACCGTACCGCCAATTCACGCTGCTGGCCCTCTTGCCGCAGTCCGACCTCGAAGACGAGCCACCGTTCATTCGACTGGGCACGCAATTTTTGCTCGAACACCGGGCCGAGTTATCCCTTGACTGCTCTTCACCGGCGGGAGAGGGGCGCCTGATTATCCCGTGATGGGACTACGGGCCAGCAGAGGGATGCGCATCGGTCTCAGCGCTTCAGCTCGTACAGCTTGATCTTGCGGTCGAGCGTCGAGCGCTCGATGTCGAGGATTTCGGCGGTCCGACTCTTGTTCCACTCGGTGTGCTCCAGCGTGCGCTGGATGTGGATGCGCTCGATCTCCTGCAGCGTCATCGGCTGGTAGGCGGCGCCGGTCGCCTCGGCGGGGCCGGCGGCGTCCAGCGACGACAGCCAAATGTCTGGGGCGTCGAGCATCGGCCCGTTGGACAGGGCCACGGCGCGCTCGACGACGTTGCGCAGCTCGCGGACGTTGCCGGGCCAGTCGTACGCCTCCATCTTCTGCATGGCCGACGGCGTGAAGCCCTTGATCTTCCGCCCCGTCTCGCGGACGAAGCGCTTCAAGAAGTGGTCGGCCAGCTGCGGGATGTCGCGTCGCCTCTCGCGCAGCGGCGGCACGCGGATCTCGACCACCTGCAGGCGGAAGAACAGGTCGCGGCGGAATCGGCCCTCGTGGACCGCTTGCTCCAACGGCTGGTTCGTCGCCGCCACCATGCGCACATCGACCTTGATGGGAACGCTGCCGCCGACGCGCTCGAACGAGTGCCCCTCCAGGATGCGCAGCAGCTTGGCCTGGGTGCCGACGTTCATCTCGCCGATCTCGTCGAGGAAGATCGAGCCGCGGTCGGCCGCCTCGAACTTGCCGACCTTCTTCTCCGTCGCCCCGGTGAAGCTGCCCTTCTCGTGGCCGAACAGTTCGCTCTCCAGCAGCGTCTCGGTCAGGGCGGCGCAGTTGAGGCAGACGAACGGGCCCTCCTTGCGGTGGCTGCTGTAGTGGATGGCCCGCGCCACCAGTTCCTTGCCGACGCCGCTCTCGCCGCGGATCAGGACGGTGGCGTTGGTGCCGGCGACGCGGCCGATCTGCGACTCGATCGTCGCCATGGCGGAGCTGTCGCCGATCAATTCGCTCTCGACGCACAGCTGGTCGCGCAGCGAGCCGATCTCGGCGGCCAGCGACTCCTGCCGCTGCATCTGGTGGATGACGTTGCCGAGTTGCTTGGCCACGGCGACGGCGAACTCCAGGTCCTCGCCGTCCAGTGCCTTGTGCGGGTCGGTGCAGTACAGGTGGATCAGGCCCAGGACGCGGTCGCCGAAGCTGACCGGGGCGCAGATGACGCTGGTGATGCCCAGGTCGCTCAGGCTCTCGCGGTTGCGCAGGTAGCGGTCGCGGGCCACGTTCTCGGCCAGCACCGCCTCGCGGCTGTGCAGCACCTCGCGGCTGAGGTACTCGCTGACGCGCGTGTAGCCGCGCATCGACGGGTCGCGGTGACGGTGCGCCGTCAGGTCCAGCGCCCCGCCTTCCTTCACCGTCAGCACGGCGCCCACCTCGGCCGGGATCGCCTCGAGCAGGCCGTCGAGGACGACCCGCACCAGGTCCTCGTAGCTGGTCGCCGACCCCATGTCGAGGGCCAGGCGGTACAGCAGGGCCAGGTCGCGGCTAAGGTTGTGCCGCGACGGCGGCGTGCCGGCCAGCGTGTCGCCGGCGCCCTTGTCCGCCGGGACCGGCGTCAGGAAGCGCGTCTGACCGAGGCGCTTCTTGATCGAGACGGAGCCCTCGTCCTCCTCGGGGAGGCGCGGCTCGGTCGGCACGTCGGGGAGCTGGCTCATGTCCTCGACGAAGAGGAGGTGAGTCTTGCCGAGGTGGACGTCGTCGCCGGGGGTCAGTTCGATTTCGGCGGTCAGGCGCTCGCCGTTGACGCGGGTGCCGTTGAGGCTGTTCAGGTCGCGGACGCGCCAGCAACCGTTGCCGTGGAAGACCTCGGCGTGCTCGCGGCTGCACAGTTCGTCCTTGAGGACGATGCGGTTGGTGGCGGCCCGGCCAAGGGTGTAGCGGTCCGCGGCGGCCAGGGAGAAAACATCTCCGAATCCGTCGTCGCGCCGCACCACGAGGAAAGCCGTTCCGTCTGCCGGCATGGTTGTGCCAGGAGCCTGTCAGAGAGAGTGTGCTGGGAGTCCCCCTTAACCATATCGGCCAGTCGGAGGGTTAGGCAAGGAGTTTCTGGTCGGGAAACGAGAAAGCCGCTTGCGGCTTCGCCGTTCTCGCGAAGCCGCAAGCGGCCCGGGCGCGGGGGCGGGCCATTGTCAACGGTCGATCAGCACCTCCTCGCCCGGCGCCTGGGGCTGGGCCGGCGGGGGCGACGAGGGCTTGGGTGCGCCGGGGGCCGGCCGTAGCGGCACGTCCTTGAGCGTGAAGGGCACGTCGATGCTCACCGGGCGGCGGCCCTGGAGGACGAGCTTGGCCGGGTCGGGCTGCCCCTTGGCGACCTGGTACGTGAAGTGGTACTCCTCGCTGACGCCGTTTTCGTCCTGGATCTGCTCCTTGCTGAGGAGGCGGACGAGGTTGCCGCGGGCGTCGAAGAGGGTGAGGTGGCCGGTGCTGACGGAGCTATCGACCTGCTCCTCGCCGCCGTTGCGCATGCCGCCCCACCACCTGCCGCCCCAGCCCCACGGGTTGGCGACCGCCTCCTCGTCCTGGCGCTGCTCGACCTTGACGTAGATCACAAGTTTGCCGCCCTCCTCGCGCTTGACCTCGATGACCTTGAGGAAGCTGCCGTCGCGCCCCTTGGCGCTCTTCTCGCGGGCGTGGAGGATATTGTCGATGGTGGCGATGGCCTCGGTGCCGGTCTGCATCTTGATGGTGGCGACGCCGCTCAGCTCCTTGAGGACGGCCGACGGCTTGCGGCCCAGGGCCAGGCGCAGCGGCACGCGCTGGCCGCCGTTGTTCGCCGCGTTGCCGCCGCCGTAGTCGTAGCCGCCAAAGAAGTCCATCTCGTCGTTGGCCGGGGCGTCGGCGCCCGCGAAGCCCTGCGTGGCCTGGAGGTTCTGCCCCTGGTCGTCGATGGCCTTGTCGATGTGCAGCGACTGCACCTTCTCCCAGGCCAGGGCAGGCTCGGGCAGGATCTCGAGCCCGAAGACCAGTTCCTTGTCGCCCTTGAAGGTGCTGGCTCGGCCCAGCGTGGTGCCGGCGGGCAGGGCCCGGAAGCGGAGGGCGCCGGCCTGGAAGCTCGGCCGCGGCGCTGCCTTGGCCTCGACCAGGACGAACTGCCCGTTGAGCAAGGCCGGGATGATGTCGTCCTGCTGGGGGGCCCAACGGCCATTCCACATCACCATCATGCGGCGCCGGCCCATCCACGGCTGCTGGTAATTCACCTGTGCGTCCGGCACGGGCGTGTCGTAGATCTTCTCGGCGAGACCGGCGGCGGCGCAGAACTTGTCGAAGGCGTCCCAGAAGGTGGTGTAGCCGGTGTCGAGCGTCACCTTGCGGTCGTTCTTGACGCCCTGGTCGAGTTGGATGCGGGCGCCCGAGGCGCGCGTGAATTCGGCGAGGGCGACGTGCAGCGGCACGTCGCGGAAGGCGACGCGGAAGCGCCGGGGCTCGAGCACCTCGGCGGCCTCCATTTTGCGAGCGATTTTCTCAGCCACCTGGAGGGCGAGGCGGCGCACCTCGGGGTCGGAGTTGGCGACCGCCTTCTGGAGGGTCGGCCCCGCCGCGGGGCCCAGCGCCTCGAGCTGCCGCACGGCGCGCTCGCGCACGTCGAAGTCATCACTGCCCAGCTCGACGACGAGGCGGGCGGCTTGCTCCGCGACGCTCTTTTGCGCCGCCTTCTTCGCCGCCACCGGCTCACCGGCCGTCGCCCAACCCGTCCCGATGCCTGCCGCCATGAGCAGAATCACGAAGCGCCTGGACATATCCGTTTCCCTTCAACAGCCTGGATGAAGGACTCGGGCGCCGGGACAGCCCGACGCACCGCGACCCTGCGCCGTCGCGGCGGGAATCATCGTACCACGGCTCCCGGCCGGTTGCAAAAAGAAAGACGAGCTATTGTGACAATTCCAACGCTTGCACCGGCCGCCGGTTCGCCGCGACCCGCAGGGGAGAGGTGGCTGACTCAAGGGGTATCGAGCAAGTCCAGCCAACTTGACGCTTTGAGAAGGCGGCGGTGGATTCTTTGGAGGTGGTCGATGTCAGTGATGCCATTCAGTTTCGTGAGGGTCGGCTCATCCGCCGGCCCGAATCGTTGCTCGCCGAGTTCCTGAATATCCGTCTTCAACTGCACTTCGCGGCCCTTTTGGCGGCCCTCGTCCAAGATGGCCATGAACGTAACTGATTCGCGCATGGCTGGCCCTCCCCTTCGTCCCGCTCAAGGAGTGTCGAGCAAGTCCTGCCAGCTGGACGCGTCGAGAATACGATGATGCACCCGCTCCAGCCGGGCGATGTCGCTGATCGCATTTAGCCTGGTGATCACAGGCTCCTCGGCGGCCCCGAAGCGGATCTGAGCCAGATCGAGGATGAGTCGTTTGCTCTGCTCCTCACGGCCCTCGTCCATGATGGCCAGGTAGGTATCCGATTCTCGCATGCCTCGCACTCCTCGGAACACTTCCCGGGCGATGTCACGCGGGACGCGCATTCCCGTCAACACGAACGCCGCCGTCAGCAGCTTGCGCGTCTGCTCCGTCGCCGTTTCTCGGTCCAGACGCTCGATGACCCGCTGGGCCACGCCTGCAAGTGCCTCTTCCAGCGGGATCTCCTCCGGCAAGCGCCCCAGCATCGCGAGCGGCAGTAGGCCCAGTTCGCCGGCCAGGAATGCCTCGGCGGGGCGCTCCCACAGAGGGATTGTCTCATAACCGAAGTTCATCCTACCGCGCAGCGGCCGCGCCGAATAGCTTACGACGCCGTTGAGGTTGGCGTGCGCCGCCTGCGGCCGCAGCAACAGGATGATGCTGTGAATGGGGACGTGGTACGCGCGGTAGAGCAGGGAGTTGTACACGAGCGTGTCGGCATGCTTCCACGCCGCGGCGCTCGCCTGGAAATCGAAATGAATGACTTCCTGAAGCGGGTCACCCACGCCGATCACCAGGTCGGCCGCCGTCGTCACCGTCGAGAGATCGACGTTGAGGAGCGTTACCGGCGCCGACGGCGGCTGGTCGAAGGCGGTCAGAAAGCCGTGCGGACTTTCCCGCCCAAGGTCTTTCAGCGTAGCGTCAAACGGCTTCGACACGGAGACTCCTTTCCCGGCCCGGGGCGCCCCTCCTACTCATCGAACGTCCACTCGGCCTCTCTGTAGCTCGTCTCCCCCAGCCGCCACGCCCTCATTGTCGGCACGCCCTCCTTCAGCGAAATGATGAGGTGGACCACCGCGTCGCCGTAGAAATTGCGCTCCAGGTCGGTGCGGCTCGGCACCGGCTCGGTGGCGGGGTGCGAATGGTAGATCGCCAGCAGCTCCGTCCCCTGCTGCCGCATGTCCTTGTCCGCCGCGAAGGGATAGGACTCGTAACGCACCGGGCTGGCCAGCACATTAGTCAGCGGGTAGCGATGCGTCACCCTTCCCCCCTGTCCCGCCAGCAGACCACAGCACTCGTTGGGTAGTTCTGCGACGGCCTGCGCGAGCATTTCTTCATAAACCCGGCGTGAAATTTGCAGCTTTGCATCAAGTGACATTGACATTTGTAGTATTTCCCCCGATGCTGGAAGCCTTTCCTACGATGAGGTTCAGGCAGTCCCGGCAAACCGGAGAAATGCCGGGCCTTCTTTGTTTTGTAGAGGTTGCGAGACGGCAATGCCCCGGGACAAGGTCATTTTGGCGTACAGCGGCGGTCTCGACACCTCCGTCATGGTGCCGTGGATCGGCGAGAAGTACCACCTGGACGTGGTCGCCTTCACGGTGGACCTCGGCCAGGGCGAGGACATCGAGCGCATCCGCCAAAAAGCCCTCAAAACCGGCGCCGTCGATGCCGTCGCCATCGACGCCCGCAATCTCTTCGTCGATCATTTCGTCTGGCCCGCCCTGATGGCGGGGGCCGTTTACGAGGGGAAGTACCCGCTGGCGACTGCGCTGGGCCGCCCACTCATCGCCAAGTTGATGGTCGATACCGCACACGAACACGGCGCCAGGGCAGTCGCCCACGGCTGCACCGGCAAGGGCAACGATCAGGTTCGCTTCGACGTGACCTTCCAGACGCTCGACCCCAGCCTGAAGATCATCGCCCCGGTGCGCGAATGGAAGATGACGCGCCCGGAGGAAATCGAATTCGCGAAGAAGCACGGCATCCCCGTCGAGGCGACCAAGGAAAGTCCCTACAGCCTCGACCTGAACCTCTGGGGCCGCAGCTGCGAGGCCGGCGTCCTGGAGGATCCCTGGGAGGAGCCGCCGCCGGACGCCTTCGGCTGGACCGTCGCCCCCGAAAAAGCGCCCGACCAGCCGGAGTATATCGAAATCGAGTTCGAGCGCGGCCGGCCGATCGGGCTCGACGGCGAACGCCTCGACGGCGTGCCGCTGATCGAGCGCCTCAACAAGGTCGGGGGCAAGCACGGCGTCGGTCGCATCGATCATGTGGAAAACCGCCTCGTCGGCATCAAGAGCCGCGAGTTGTACGAGGCGCCCGCCGCGGTGATCCTGCACGACGCCCACCGCGAACTGGAGACGCTGGTCCTTAGCAAGCAGGCAGTGCGCTTCAAGACCTTCGTGGCGCAGGAATATGCGGACATGATCTACAACGGCTTGTGGTTCAACGGGTTCCACTACGACCTGTGGGCTTTCGTTCAGAGCAATCAGCGCTTCGTGTCGGGCTTCACGCGCGTGAAGTTGTTCAAGGGAAAGGCGACGGTGGTGGGCCGGCGCAGCGAGCACAGCCTGTACAGCAAGAAGCTGGCGACTTACGAGGGCGGCGACGTGTTCGACCACGACGCGGCCAAGGGCTTTATCCGCCTGTGGGGCCTCGGCCAGCAGACGCAGGCGCAGCAGCAACTACTCAAGGGCGGCCGCGGCTTCGACATGCCGGGACTGCCCGGACCCGGAAAATGAGTTTCGCCGCGCGACTCGATTGATCGTTTCGCGAAACGATCAATCGAGTCGCGCGGCGAAACAGTTCATCGGAGAAGAGGTGCCATCATGGGGAACGACGTTATGGGCTTAGAGGAGCTGGCCACTTACTTGCATCGCGACGTGCGCGAGGTGAGCAAGATGGCCAGCCGCGGTTACCTGCCGGGCCAGAAGGTCAGTGGCGAATGGCGCTTCCACCGGGCCGAGATCAACCGCTGGTTGGAGGGACAGCTCTCCGGCTACACCGAGCAGCAGCTGACCGCCGTGGAGGCCGGTACCGACCGCAACCCCGAATACGAGCCGCTCCTGTCGGAGTACCTCTCGGAAGCGTCGGTCGCGGTGCCGTTGCCCGCCACGACCCGGGCGTCGGTGCTGCGCGAGCTGGTCGCGTTGGCCGAGCGCTCCTGGCAGGTCTACGACGCCGACGCCCTGCTGGAAGCGATCCGCCAGCGCGAGGAAGCCGGCAGCACCGCCCTGCCGTCGGGCGTGGCCATCCCGCACCCGCACCGGCCTCTACCGGCCGTACTCGGCGAGGCGGTGATCGCTTACGGCCGTACCGCTTCGGGCATCCCCTTCGGCGGTGAACGCGGCGCCCTGACCGACACCTTCTTCCTGGTGGCCTGCCGCGACGACCGCACCCACCTGCGCGTCCTGGCTCGACTGTCGCGCTTGCTGCTTCGACCCGGCTTCCTCGACGAACTGCGCGCCACCGAGACGCCCGCGGAAACCTGGGAGCGCATCGTCACCGAGGAGCGCGAGTTGCTGTCGTGAAGGGCCTCCGCGTCAAGCCCGGCACCAAGGTCTCGCTCGACGACTACGACCCCGCCGACACCGGCCGGTACAGGTCGGCCGAGGAGGCCGCCGACAAGCTCCGCGAGCACCTCGACGAGCTGGACCGCTTGCAGAACCTGCTTTACGCCGAGGGGCGGCGGGCGCTGCTCATCGTCCTGCAGGGGATGGACGCCTCGGGCAAGGACGGCACCATCCGCCACGTCATGTCCGGCCTGAACCCGCAGGGAGTCACCGTCACCCCCTTCAAGGTGCCCAACGACGAGGAGCGCGCCCACGACTACCTCTGGCGCGTCCACAAGGTCACGCCGCGCTACGGCCAGATCGCCATCTTCAACCGCTCGCACTACGAAGACGTCCTCGCCGTCCGCGTCCACGACCTGGTGCCGCGCAAGGTCTGGAAGAATCGCTACAAGCAGATCAACTTCTTCGAGCGCATTCTGACCGAGAACGAGGTCGTCATCCTGAAGTTCTTCCTGCACATCAGCAGGGACGAGCAGAAGCGGCGCCTCGAGGAGCGGCTGCGCGACCCGAAGCGCCACTGGAAGTTCTCGCAAAAGGACGTCGAGGAGCGCCGCCACTGGGCGGCCTACCGCAAGGCGTACGAGGACGCGCTAAGCGAGTGCAGCAGCAAGCGCGCCCCGTGGTACGTCGTCCCCGCCGACCACAAGTGGTATCGCAACCTCGTCGTCGCCGAAACCATCGTCGAGGTGCTTCGCGGCCTGGACCTGAAATACCCCGAGCCGGCCGAGGACCTGTCGCAGATCGTCATCGACTAACCCGGATTAGTCAGAGCCTTTACCACGCGGCTGCCGGCCGTGGACCTCCAGCCCGTGGGTCGGGGCACTTCGGCCGGGATCGCCCCTGTGGGCACACCGTCCCTTAACCCCACGCGGGGAAGGCACGGCGACGAGTTGTCCGGCAGGTTAGCCGCTCCTCCATGACTCTCGGCAACCGCTCGGTTACAATGGTCCTCGGCCGAAGACCGTGGGCGGCGATGAAGCCGTGCAACGCGAGGACCACGACGGAATCCGTTGGTGATGGACGATCTGAGCCATGAACGACTCCGAACGAACAGGTGCTTACCGGCCGGGCGGCAAAGAAGAGCCCGCCGTTGATGCCGCTGCCGAAGCGCTACCACAGCGCATCGGTCGCTATCGCATCGAGAAAATCCTGGGAGAAGGCGGCTTCGGCCTCGTCTATCTCGCCCACGACGACCAGTTGCAGCGGCAGGTGGCGCTGAAGCTCTTGCGGGCGGGCCGGGCGGAAGATCGCAAGAGCCGATGACCCGGTTCCATCCCCAGGTCCACGCTGCCTTCGAGCGCGTGGTCGCCCGTTGCCTCGAGAAAGACCCGGCACGCCGTTACCAACTGCCGGGGGGCCGCCGCCGCGGGAGAAGAAGGGACCGTAACTTCGCTCCCGTTGGATTCCGACAAAGTTCGGATAAAATGTTTCCGAGGAGGACCGAGTCATGCCCTTACGCGATCATTTTCGCTCGCCGGTGGACAACATCACTTCGTGGGAGGGTCTCCACGGTCAGTGGTCGGCGGTGATCGTTCAGCACTTGCGCAAGAAGCTCCCCGCCGGGTATGTTGCCGAGCCGCGAGTTCATTCGGGCTCCGGAGTCGAAATCGATGTCGCGGCGTTCGAGAAAGACGATGCTCCGCCGTCGTTTGGGATGACCGAAGGGAACGGCGGGGTGGCGACCGCCGTTTGGGCACCGGCTCAGCCCAGCGTGGCCGTGGAAACGACTCTGCCCGATTACGACGAGTACGAGGTCCGCATCTTCGACGCGAGGCACGGGCGGCATCTGGTCGCGGCCATCGAGATCGTCAGTCCGGCGAACAAGGATCGACCGGAACATCGCAATGTCTTTGTCGGCAAGTGTGCGGCGCTGCTGCAAAAAGGGGTCGCCGTCAGCATCGTCGATCTCGTGACCGTTCGGCAGTTCAACCTCTACGCGGATGTGTTAGCTTTTGTGGGTCACAACGACCCGACGTTGAGCGACCCGCCACCCCCCATCTACGCCACGTCGTGTCGTTGGGTCGAAAGGGAGAAACGAACGATCCTGCAAGCATGGTCGCACGCCCTGACCGTTGGTCAACTGCTGCCAACCTTACCGTTGTGGTTAATACGGCTTTGTCAATTGCGCATTGGGCGGAAGAAAGTGATGCGCTGCCGATCATTCGAGTCGCACTGCCGATCGTTCCGTTCGCGTCGTGCCTGCTCCAGGAGCCAATCACATATGC
>Ga0116224_10000307_pt1 | contig 40266 bp, 32 predicted proteins | sample Sb_taG_9_FD_89699 | JGI IMG/M metagenome (GOLD analysis project Ga0116224, IMG submission 89699) | Peat soil microbial communities from Weissenstadt, Germany - Sb_50d_b_LC metaG | ecosystem: Environmental > Terrestrial > Soil > Wetlands > Peat | place: Germany: Weissenstadt | collected 2010-09-21 | reverse complement strand
TGCTGGTGCCGCCCCCGGCGGAGTCTCGCCCGGACGTCAAGGGTGTCGTGAAGGCCATGCTCGCCTTCCGCGACAAGGAAGGCCCGACCCTGGGCGCAGGCTTGACCGTCCGCGACCTCGTCGAAGACGGGCGGCGGTGATCCGAGGCCCCCGCGCCGTGCGAGAGGAATCGCAATGACCAAGAAGGGGCCACGATTCGTCCTCGACTGCTCTGTCACGCTGTCGTGGTATTTTGCGGACGAGGCCAACGCTTACGCGGATGCCATCGCGGCCCTCTTCCCGCGGGTTGAGGTACTCGTCCCGGCCCTGTGGCACTTGGAGATTGCCAACGCGGTGGCGATGGGGGAGCGGCGGAAGCGGAGCACGGTGGCGCAGGCGACGAAATGGCTCAACTACCTGGCGTCGCTTCCCGTGATCGTTGACGGCGAAACGACGGCGCGCGCGTGGACGGACACCTTGAGCCTCGCTCGGACCCACAATCTGAGCAGTTACGACGCCTCTTACCTGGAGCTGGCGCTTCGCCTCGGCCACCCGCTGGCGACCCTGGACGACAAGCTGAAGGCGGCGTGCGCCACCGCGGGTGTTGCCCTGTTTGCCCCATAAGGCAAGCGGCAGCGCTTCTTCTCCTCTCGCCCCGGTACTCCGGGGCGCGGGGTCGAGGGTGAGGGGAACTGAGCGAACAGGATTCCTTGCATTCGTTGCATTCGTTGCGCGGCGCGGGATTCGTTGCGCGCCCCCGGCCGTGCGCAACGAAGGCAAGGAATCGCCCCTCACCCCCAACCCCTCTCCCCGGAGTACCGGGGCGAGGGGAGATGATTTCCTGCCGCTCGCCAAAGGCAAGCAAGCTCAGACTCGGAGCACGAGCGGATAAAGGGGACATTCCTCATTGTTATCTCTCCCGCTGGTGAGGGCAGGAACCTCCCACCCCCCACATCCCGCACCGAGGGCCGTTCCCGCCGTGACGTGACGGCGGTGGGACGTCGCGAACTCTGGCATGCTTCACGAGTCGCGACCTGCGGCTGACACCTGAAGGAAGCCGTGTGTGTGTCGCCCGCGCAATGCAATCCATTCGGGCGTAATCGGTCGCCCGCTCTGCTCCCCGGGCCCGTAGCGAGCGCGCCGAATGGTCCGGGTGGACCCGGCGCCGCAATGGCTCGCCCGGTCAGCAGGTGTGCCCCGGGCCTCGCGGGGACGCCGGCAGAGTTCCAAGCAGGGTGACAGTCGGTGGGTCCGGTCTCCGGTTGAGCTGGAGGTTGACCCGCGCGTCCCTTCGGCCCAATTTTCTCCCTGACGACTCGTTTCATTGCCCCCCCTGCGGGCTGTCTACCAAAGTCGTGAAACGAATGGGTTGTCGGCGGCGCAAAACGAGGAAGGACAAGGACATCGGGAAACGCGATTCGTTTCACCGGCCCGTGAAACGAATCCGCTTTAGGCACACCCGGCGACGCGGACTGAAGGGATGCTGCATGAGACGGCGCGGGGGGAGGCGGTGCGTTTCCGGGCCGGCGTCCGCGGACCGGCCCGCCGGCAGCCGAGTTCCGCTGGTGGCACAACGAGGGGTGCGCGAAAAAGCAAGTCGAGTACCGCGGTGTGCGCCGGCCGGGCTGAGCGTCACACGGCAGGGTTGCCTTCCACCGCATCCGGCGGTGGGATAGACTAAACCAGAAGGCGTGCGCTAACGGGAAGCCCCACGGCTGTCGCAACAGGAGAGGCTTATGACTGCAATCCCAAGGCGTCCCAGCTTCGAGGAGGCTTGCCGCCAACTGCTCGCTGCGTTTCAAGACGAGCTGCCCCCCGAGGAACGAGACCGAATCTGCGCAGACCTGCGCCTCCATTACGACTATCGCGGAGAATACGTCGCCTACCTGGATACCTGGGAAGGGGACGGCCCGGGGCGCCGATTGAAGCGTGAGGTCGTCGCCCACGGCCGTCGCCTGGACGACCTCGACTCGGCCCTGGCGGAGCATCGAGACAGGGGCGTGGCCTTGCGATACGTCGATGACCTCGCCGAGACCTCGACCGAGACCGTGCCCGAAGAGGTGTTTTGAAGCCGTCCTCATTCGAGGCCGCGTCGGGCACCCGCGACGGCGCCGTCGGCGCACCTGCCCTGGTATTCACCTCATCCTATCCACAGCAGGTTGTACTGTTCGCATGCAACCCCCATCCCCACTCGACCACCGAATCGCAGCCGACCTGACCGTGACTACCGCCGGCCGTCGCGCCATCCGGTTTCCCGGCGACCTCCACGTCGCCCTGTCGCAGACGAAGCAGTACAAGCACCTGAATTTCCTCGTCGATACCACTGCCAAGGTCACGTTGCTGCCTATCCACTTGATCCACAACCTCGACGTCCTCCAGGTGCATCGCGGCCACCCGATGCCCCTTCGTCCCGCGGCCGATTCCGACGGGATCATCCTGTATCGGAAAACAAAGGTGTCAGGACCCGCAAAGACAGAATGTCTTTGCGGGTCCTGACACCTTGTTCTGCTCCTTTTCTCCCTTTTTCTCCCCTGACACCTTTTTCTCCCTTTTTCTCCCCTGACACCTTTTTCTCCCTTTTTCTCCTTCTGGAGCCTATCGAAGGCCCGGTCGTGGACTTGGCGCGAGGCGATGGTATAGTGGCAGCTGCGCATGCTTCCCTCCGGGGATGAGTTCTTGGCAGAAGTCATTATCCGGAGGGACCATGCGCTTGTCTCACCTCAACAGCTGCAAGTTGGATCTACTGTGGCAGCTTGCGGCTACGGCCCCTCAGGTCGCCCCCGCGCAACACCGGGTTTGCACCCGGGCGAGGGGTCGGGGGTGAGGGGAGTGAGGGGCGAAGGAAGATATGAAGAGATACGGACCCGCGGGCTGTCCCTGGCTAGCGGCGGGTACTCGGTACTTGGTACGGAGGACTGTCTGCCCTCGGCGGGCAGCAGACAGCTTCGCTCGCCTGGTCTCCCTCTCCCCTCCCCCCCCTCGCCCCGGAGTACCAGGGCGAGGGGAGCATGCCGCAAGCGGCTCAATACCGCATGATGAAGTCCAGTGTGAAGCGGAAGTCGTTGATGTCCCGGGTGCCGACCAGGGGGAACTCGAACGCCCCGCCGAGCTGGAAGTTCTCGGTGAACTTGTAGCGCATGCCCAGGTCGAGGTTGACATAATTGCGGTTCCCCACCTCGGTGGCGCCGAAGTTGATCAGGTCGCCACCCTCGAAGCTCTGGTCGCGTGCGGAGCCGTTGGCCGTGTAGTGCGTCCAGTTCAACTCGATCAGCGGGAAGAACTTGTTCATGTTGGCGATGTTGTAGTCCAGGTGCAGGCTGGTGAAGAAGTAGTCGCTGCGCTGGCTGTCCACCGCGAAGTCGTAGCCCATCTCGCCCATCGCGTTAAAGCTGCCGTAGGACGAGCGGCCAAAGCTCTGGCCCAACGTCAGGTAAGGCACCAGCGACAGGTCGCCGGTGTTCTGGTAGACCCGGTCGGCACCGGTCGGGATCTCGAAGGTCACGCCGACCGCCCCCAGAGTCTGGGTAGTGGTGTTGCGCAGGAAGGTGTACTTGGGGCCCATGTTGATCTCGGCGAAGCCGCTGCGGTCCCCCGCGTAGTCCGGCAGTGCGCCGCTGCCGGGGTTCACCCAGATGCCGCCCAGCTTGTTGACGACGACCGAGAGGTTCTCGGTCAGGGCCAGCCGCCCCTGCACGCCGAAGAACTCGATGTTGCCGCCGTCGAGGGCGGGGTTCTTGTGCGGGATGCTCTGGTAGATGAAGATCGGCCGCAGTTCGGTCAACGAACGCGGATCCTCGAAGAGGAACGGGTTGATCATCGGCGAGATGAAGCCGTCGAAGGCGTGATCGCTCTGGAACGGCTTGCGCGCCGCCGTGCCGCAGAACGGCCCGTTCTGCAGGTCGAAAATCATCTTGGTCTTGTCCCAGAACCCCGTCCCGGGCCCGGCGGTGTCGGGCACGGGGCCGTTGGGGTAGAGGTCGCCCGGGTTGGCCGGGATGCCGGGCGGGGGCGGCGGCGGGGGCGGCGGCGGCGCGACGCCCGGCGGCAGGCCGGTGGGCGGCGGTGTTCCGATCGGCGGCGGCGCCGGCGGCGGCAGGCCGTCGGCCGCCTGGGCGCGGACCACGAAGCCCGGGCCGTCCGACGCCGCGCTCCAGGTGACAGGGGTGATGGCGGCGCCGGGGGCCGTTGGCCCGGCGGAGGCGATGGGAATGGGCTGCCCAAGCGTCACCGCCGGGCCGTGCGGGTCGGTGCTGGCGATGACCTGCGGCGCCGCCGCGCGCCAGACGATCCCTTGCGCGGCCGCGGCATCCGTCGTGCAGGCGCCCAGGGCCAGTACCAGGCTGCTCAACCATCCGGCTCTCATGGCTTCGCCCTCCGTATGCGTGGGAATGCGGCCGCGATGACACGGCTGCCGCGCCCTCAAAACCCGCGGAACGTCGAGCCGAGGAAGAAGAACTTGCTCAGGTGCGGCGGCGTGGGCTGCTTCGGCGGCGTCGGTTGCGGCTGCGTCGGCGGCAGCAGCTCGTTGAAGTCGTAATTGACGCCCGACTCGGCCTGCCCCACCCCCACGAAGAACTGGTCCTTGCTGACGATCGTTCCGAACGATGTCCCCGGCGGCGCGCCGTTGAGGGTGCCGAGCGAGTCCGGGCCCTGGTTGTAGCCCGACGGTGGCGTTTCCGTGATGGTGTAGCTGCCCGGCCGCAGGCTGCCGAAGCTGTACGAGCCGTCTGCCGCCGTCACGACCCTCACCGGGGTGATCGTGCCGAGGTCGTTGCTGCCGGTCAGCGTCACCGTCACCCCGGCGAGGCCGACCCGGGTGCTGCTGGTCACATCCACGTAGACGTGGCCCGAGAGGGTGGATGCCTGCAGCTTGCCGATGTTGTTGTTGGCCGAGGTCGCGGCCACGGCCAGGTTGATGTTGCTGATGACGTCCGGGGCCGTGGCGCTGGCGACGATGACTGTGCCCTGCGACTTCTGGCCCGGCAGGAAGCCGGCCGGCTGCGACGTTTCGGTGACGGTGTACGTCCCCGGCCGCAAGTTGCCGAAGTTGTACGCGCCGGCCAGTCCGTTCGTCCCCGTCTGTGTCGTCACCGTCAGCGGCGTGATCGCCCCGAGGTCGTTGTGGCCCGTCAGCCTCAGCGTCACGCCGTTGATGCCCGGCTCGCCGGGGTCGAGGATGCCGTTGTTGTTGCTATCGACGTAGACGTAGCCGGACACCGCCGCCGGCGTGATCTCGGCGAAGTTGTTGTTCGACGAGTTGCCGTTGGTGAGCACGACGGTGATGGTGTTGGTGTTGACGCTGTTGGCGATCACGCTGCCGTTGCTCGATTTCAGGCCGGGGAGGTAGCCGGGCGGCGTGCTGGTCTGGAGGATGGTGTACGTCCCCGGCTTCAAGGCGTTGCTCGGGACGTAGGTGTAGATGACCTGCACCGTCGCCCCGGCGCTGGTGTTGATTTGGCTCACCACGTTACCTGGCCCGGTCACCGAGGACGTGGCCCCGGCGTGGCCGGACAGGGTCAGAGTGCCGGTGCCCTCGAACTGCTGGAAGAGGGCCGCGTTCGGGTCGTTCGGGTTACTGGTGATGGTGATCGACTGCTGCGAGGGGGGCAACGTCTCAATCCCCGTGTCCTGGCCGCTCGGTCCGCTGAAGTAGTCGCTGGGCGAGGGGTAGTTCGCCGGGTTGTAGGTGGCGGCGCTGAACGAGTCGCTCGCCGAGAGCGGGTCCGTCAGGGTGAAGTTCGTCCCCGGGATCGAGAGCGTGACGTTGCCGCTGACCGACGCGCTGATGTTCGCCGCCTCGCCGTGGAAGCTTTGCAAGGCGAACTCGCCCTGGAGCGTCGCCGTGCTGATGATCTGGATGCTCTGCAGGGTGCCCAGGGAGGGGTTGAACTGCGTCAGCTGCCCGGTCTGCGTCCAGCCGGTCGATTGGCTGGCGAAGTTGACGTTGTAGGGGAGCGTCGTCGGCGTCTGGCTGATGCTGTTGTCGGTCGTGAACTGATAGAAGCCGTTCACGCCGTTCATGCCGCTGGTGGCCGTCGCGATCGGCGTACCGGTCGCGGTCGTTCCCTTGTAGAGCAGCAGGGTGTTGCCGTTGAGGCCCTGCTCGCCGGAGAGGAAGACGCCGCTGTTGTTGACGTCGTTGAAGACGAAGCCGCTGATGGTGTTGCTGCTGAGGAGTTCTCGCCCCTCCAGGGTCTCGAAACCGGGGCGAGCGTGGGCCGGACCCGGGGCGGAGCGGGAGCGGCCGAAGAACGAAAAAATGCTCATGATTATGCCCTTCTCTCGATTGGCGACAGGGGCCGCGTGGTACCGGGGCGGCGGGCGCGGCCTCCTTACCAGCGGAACTCCAAGCCGAAGTTGGCGCCCTGGGCGTAGAAGTCGGTCTGGTGGAACGTGAACGACGGCCGGGCCGGACCACTCTGCGGGAAGGGGCTGCCCGGAATAAAGGTGGGGTTGACGACGCGGTCGATCTCCTGCGCCGGCCGGGCGACACTGCTGAGGTAAAGGACGTTGTAACCGACGAACACCCGCAGGTAGTCGGTCAGCTGGTAGCCGAGCGTCAGGCCGACCTCGGGCAGCACGGCGAAGTGGTCGCGGTCGAAGTGGCCGATATTCGACGCCTGGGCCAGCAGGCCTCCCTGGCTGAACGCCACGCCGGTCGGGCCGCCGGTGATCGTGGCCCCCTGGATGTTGACGATCTCATGCACGTTGCCCGCGGCGAGTCGCGCGTTCAGGTCGAGGAAGGCACGGCCGAAGCGCACCTCGCTGTCGATCCCGAACTGGGCCCCGTAGAAACGGTTCTGCGTCGCGAAGCGGTCCTGAACGAGCAAGGTGCCGGGCTGCAGCGGCAGCAGGCTGGTGATGCCCTCGGTGATTTGCAGAGACTCGTCGAGGCCGAGCGAGCGGAAGCCGACGTAGCCGTCGATGGTATAGCAGAACTCGTTGTAGGAGCCGTTGAAAATGTTCGTGCGCAGGTTGGCCTCGTAACCCCACAGGCGACTCGTCTGGTTCACGGTGATCCCCCCCGCGGCCACACCCGGGAAGGCCACGATCTCAGTGTCCTCAAACGGCTGGGTGGGCAGTCCCTGTCCCGCGGGGAAACCTGTGTTCATGTACGGCCGGAACAGCGGCGGCGAGCCGTTGGAGCCGGCGTTGAAGTTGACCGAGCGCTGCGCCAGGTAGAAGAAACTGCCGTCGAGGCCGATCGTGTGCTCGTCGTCGAACCACCAGCCGGCGCGGAAGCGGAGGCCGGAGCGCACGTCCTCGGAGACGTGGCCGTTGCCGTACAGGAGGACCGTGTTCGGCTGGCCGAGCGCCCCCGGGACCGGATCGTTGGGCGAGCCGGTGGTGACGAGGGGGGGCAGTCGCTGCCCCTTGATCCACCACATCAGGTATTCCGCACTCACCCAGAGGCGGTGGTTGGGCGCGTCGCTGTCGTCGGTGAGGCCGAAGCGGCCGCTGCCGTCGGCGTCGCCCCCGGCAGGGGCCTCACAGGGGCAGGGCTGGCAGTTCAGGCAGGTGCCGGCGGGCCCCGGCAGCAGCGGCGGCATCAGCACCCCATCGACGGGCGGTGGCGACGGCAGGTCCGCCGGCACATCGGGCAGGCCGACCGGCATCGCCTTGGGGGCCGTGGGCGCCTCGCTCATCTGGGCGCGGAAGATCACGCGCGACTCGGGCGCCTCCACGCCGCTGAAGGAAACCGGCTTGAGCGACTCGGCTGCATCTGGCCGGGCCGCGGGTGTGGTGGGCAGGGGTACAGGCGCCAGGAGGGTGACGGCGGGGCCGGCCGCCGAACTGGGGACGGCCGGCTCGGTCGAGGCGATGACGCGCACCGAGGGGGGGCCGGTGGGCGGGTCGGACGGGGGCCTGGCACCGGAGGCGGCGTGCCACTCCACTTCCCCCGCCGAGGCGCTCGACACCGCCAGACCGAGGGAGAGTCCCAGGGTCCACTTCCACCAGCGTCTCCAGGCGTTGCTCCGCGACAGGCGGTTCATCAGGCGCTCCTCCCTTGGCGTCAGGCGCACGGGTTGCGGGCGGCGGCCGACACGGGGAACGCTCTGCGCGGGAAGCCAGGCGCGGAGTGCGTCCGGCAAAGCGCCCGTCCGTGGGCTCGTCCGATTGATCCGTCTTTTCATTTCGGCTAGACGACGGGGCCGTGAGCAGAGGTTCGGGCAAGGCCGGAGGACGGCACAGGGCGCGGACGCGGCGCAAGTCGCACATCTGTCACAAGCGGCACGGTTTGACTGCCGCGGCAAGTCAGCCCTGCTCGACGACGTTGCTCAGCCGGCCGATCCCGGTCACGTCGATGTGGACGGCGTCGCCCGCCGCCAGGGTGAAGTCGTCGGGCGGCACGACCCCGGTGCCGGTCAGGAGGATGGCGCCGTTGGGGAAACTGTTGTCGCGACCGAGCCAGTTCACCAGGTCCTCGAAGGTGCGCTTCATGGCCGCCAGCGAGGTCGAGCCGTCGAAGACGACCCGGCCGGCGCGCTCGATGGTCAGGCGGATGGCGACCTGCTCCTTCGGCGGCATGGCCTGGGCCAGCGTGATGACCGGCCCGAGGGCACAGGCGCCGTCGTACACCTTCGCCTGGGGAAGGTAGAGGGGGTTTTCGCCCTCGATGTCGCGGGCGCTCACGTCGTTGCCGATGCTGTAGCCGACGATTGTCAGCCGGGGCGAGATGACCAGGGCCACTTCGGGCTCCGGAACGCTCCAACGGCTGTCGCGGCGCACCCGGACGCGCTGGCCGGGACCGACGACGCGCGGGGCGGTCGCCTTGAAAAATAGCTCCGGACGATCCGCATTATAGACGAGGTCGTAGAAGCGGGCGGCGCCGGCCGACTCGCGCTCGCGGGCCTCGCGGCTGCGCTTGTAGGTGACGCCGGCAGCCCAGACTTCCTGCCGATCGATCGGCGGCAGAAGGGTCAAATCGGCGAGCGGTATCGGCGGCCCGACGCCGAGCAGGGCGCGGGCGGTGCCGGCGGGGTCTTCAGCGTGCAGGACCTCGGACAGGGAGCGCGGCGCAAGCAGCTGCGCCTGTCCGTCGATGACCACGCCGATCCGAATGTCGCCGCTCCGCAATTGCACTTTGCAAAGTTGCATCGTGGTCCTTCCCACACGAGCCGCTTGCGGCTTGGCATTCGCGCCAAGCCGCAAGCGGCAATAAAAAAGGACTTGCACATCATGCAAGTCCTTTCTCAACGCGGGTGGCCGTCGAAGGTCTTGTGTACGGGGATCCTTCGAGCGGTCCTACGGGTCGCCCGGGAAGTTGACTGTCTTCCCGACGGCCCTCTTGCGTCGCGGCACCCATCACCCGCCGGAGCGCGTGACGAGTTGCTCACATAGGGTCAATCCGCAAATCCTCCACGATCCGGCCACGAAAAAACGTCTCGCCGCCCTTTTTTTCTTCAGTCGTCAGGATTTTTCGACAATTTCGAGAAAATCGTTGCATCCGACCAGCAAACGGTTATGATGGTGAGTTGCGCGGATAGCGACCTGAAGGTCTTGTGTACGGGGATCCTTCGGGCCGCGGAGGCGGTATCTCCTGGCCGGGTGTTGACTGCCCCGGACGGGCGATGGCGCCGCGTCGTAGCACCCATGTCACCACACCCGGAGGGGCCCGACGACACCGATCTGTAAACCGTCCCTGACTGTCTTCCCAACCACCTGAATCGCCCGTTAATCGCCCGGGAATGTTCCGTCCTGCGCCTGGCACGACGGCCCCTCCCGGGCGGCACGTGTCGGCCGCGCGGCTCCGCTTCGCCGTCCGCCGTCCGTTGACCGCCTTTTGAGGAAAGGGGAAGCTTTGATGTCCACCCCCCTGGACTTCTGGACGAAATCCCGCAACGGCGAGTCGTTCCAGCCGGCCCCGCGCTCGCTGGCGACGGTGACCTGGTACGAGTTGCTCGAAGAGGTCGGCCGCGGCCGCATGGGCGTCGTCTACCGGGCTCGGCACGTCGGCCTGAACAAGGTCGTCGCCGTCAAGGTGCTGCGCGACGCCCTCTTCGCCGGCCGCCGCGAGCGCGCCCGCTTCCGCAGCGAGGCCGAGGCCGTCGCCGGCTTGCAGCACAGTCACATCGTGCAGGTGTACGACTACGGCGAGCACGACGACGTGCCGTTCTTCTGCATGGAGTACCTCGAAGGGGGCACCCTGACCCGGCGGCTGAGGCGCGGCCGGATGACCCCCGTGGAGGCTGCCGAACTGATCGAGACGCTGGCGCGGGCCATCCACCACGCCCACCGGCACGGCATCATCCACCGCGACCTGAAACCGAGCAACATCCTCTTCGCCGCCGACGGCACGCCCAAGATCGCCGACTTCAGCATCGCCAAGCACCTCAACGGCCGCGGCGACGAGACGGAAACCGGCGCCATCCTGGGGACCGCCTGCTACATGGCTCCCGAACAGGCCTGGGGCCGGTCGCGCCGCGTCACCCCGGCCGCCGACACCTACGCGCTCGGCGCCATCCTCTACCAGGCCCTGGCGGGGCAACCGCCCTTCCGCGGCGAGACGACGATGGACACCCTGGCGCAGGTGCGCGACGCGGCCCCGGTGCAGCCGAGCCTCCGGCAGCCCGGCGTGCCGCCGGACCTGGATGCCATCTGTCTGAAATGTCTGCGCAAGCAGCCGGCGAAGCGCTACCGCAGCGCCCTGGCCCTGGCCGAGGACCTGCGGCGCTTCCGCGAACGGTCGGCGAACTGAGCCGCTAGCGGCTTCGCAGAGAGTTGAGACGGGGACGAGCCATGCGCGATGAGGGGTCCGTGACCCTGCTGCTCGAACGGCTCCGGGCCGGCGACCCGGAGGCCAGCGCCGACGCCACCACCCGGCTGTGGGCGCGCTACTTCAGCGCCCTGATGGAATTGGCCCGCAAGCGCCTGCCGGGGAACGCCCGCCGGGCCGCGGACGAGGAGGACATCGCCCTCAGCGCCCTGGACAGCTTTTGCCGCGGCGAGGCCGCCGGGCGCTTCCCCTTCCTGGAAGACCGCGACGCCCTGTGGCGCCTCCTGGCCACGATCACGCTCCGCAAAGTGAGCGATGTCATCGAGCGCGAGGGCCGCAAGAAACGCGGCTCGGGCCGGGCGCCCGCGGGCGCCGGCGCGCTGGACGAACTGCTGGCCCACGAGCCGTCCCCGGACATGGCGGCTGAACTGGCCGACGACCTGCGCCACCTGATCGAGCGCCTCGACGACGACAAACTGCGGCAATTGGCGAGTCTGAAGATCCAGGGCCACACGGAGGAGGAGATGGCCGTCGAACTCGGCGTTTCGCCGCGGACGGTGCGGCGCAAGTTGGAACTGATCCGGCGGATGTGGGAACGTGAGGTCCGCTGATGTTCGACCCAAACGCGACCGTTGAAAGCTCGCTGTCACTGGAGGCGGCCCGGGAGATCGACGCGGTTTGCGACCGCTTCGAGTCGGCCTGGCAGCGCGGCGCCCGGCCTCGCGTCGAGGACTCCCTGGGCGAGCTGCCGCACGGGGTGGAGGCGGTCCTGCTCGCGGAGTTGCTCGAGCTGGAGCTGTACTACCGCCGCCGGGCCGGGGAGGCGCCGACCGAGGCCGACTACCGCGAGCGCTTCCCCGCCCACCCCCACCTCATCGCGCTCGCCTTCCACGAGCGCGAGGTCGCCACCCAGCCGGGCGCCCCGCCGGAATTCCCCGGCTACCAGCTCCTGGAGGTGCTCGGGCGGGGCGGCATGGGCGTCGTCTACAAGGCGCGGCAGACGAGCCTGAACCGAGTGGTGGCGCTGAAGGTGCTGCCGGCCGGCGCGTATGTCGGGTCGCAGGTGGCGGCGCGGTTTCGCATCGAGTCGGAGGCCGCCGCCCGCTTGCAGCACCCGAACATCGTGCAAGTCTACGAGGCCGGCGAGTGCGGCGGGGTGCCGTTCTACGCGATGGAGTACGTCGCCGGGCGGTCGCTGGCCCAGGTGCTGCGCGACGGCCCGCTGCCGCCGCGCGAGGCCGCCGTGTGCCTGGAGCAATTGGCCCGCGCCGTGCATTACGCCCACGACCAGGGGGTGGTGCATCGCGACCTCAAGCCGGCGAACATCATGATGGCCGCTTGCGGCTTCGCAGAAAGTGCGAGGCCCCAAGCGGCGGTCCCCAAGATTGCCGACTTTGGCCTGGCCAAGGCGCTCGACGCCGGGGCCGAATTGACGGTCACAGGACAGGTGCTGGGCACGCCGTCCTACATGGCCCCGGAGCAGGTCGGCGGCGCGGCCCAGGTCGGCCCCGCCAGCGACCTGTACAGCCTCGGCGCGGTCCTCTACGCAACCCTGACGGGTCGGCCGCCGTTCCGCGGCCAGACGCTCTACGCGGTCCTGGCCCAGATCGGCGAGGCGGAGCCGGTGCCGCCACGGCGGCTCAACCCGGCCGTTCCGCGCGACCTGGAGACAATCTGCCTCAAGTGCCTCCAGAAAGAGCCGCGGCGGCGCTACGCCACGGCGCAGGACCTGGCCGACGACCTGAGGCGCTGGTTGAAGGGAGAAGCGATCTGCGGGCGCCCCAGTGGCCCCATCGAACGGGCGGGGCGCTGGGCGCGGCGCAACCGGCTGACGGCGGTGCTGCTGCTGGCACTCATCATCGTGACGCTGGCGCTGCTCGTGACGCTGGGGCTGCTGTTCTCGGGTCACCGCCGCGCCCCGCCGGGGGAGCCGAGCAGCCCCGTCAGCACGTACCGCGTCTCGTCGATTCGCCCCGCTGTCAGGTGGGCGTACGCCTGTTCGATGGCGTCGCAGAGTTCGGGGGTGAAGGGGATCCCATCCCTGGGCCCAGGTGGGTCGGGTACGAGTCGGCGCGCGATGGCGTCGCACAACTCGGGAATGCCGGCACCGGTCCGCGCGGAGACGTGGACCGCGCCGGCGGCACGACTGAGGTCCCACGCGGGCGGGAGATCCGTCTTGTTGACTAAGAGCAGGACCCCCTGCGGCGAAACGTCCGGCCACAGCGGTTCGGCGCTGGCGTCGAGGACCCACAGGCAGAGGTCGGCGGTTGCCGCCGCGGTGCGGGCGCGTTCGATGCCCTGCCCCTCCAGGGCGCCGCTCACCTGACGCAGCCCGGCGGTGTCGGCCAGTTCCACCGGCCAGCCGTCGAGCGCGATTGCCGTCGTCACCACGTCGCGCGTCGTGCCGGGGGTCGGCGAGACGATGCTGCGCTGGTAGCCGGCCAGGGCGTTGACGAGGCTGCTTTTCCCAACGTTCGGCGCCCCCGCTACGGTCACTTGCCACGGCTCGACGAGGTGGCGGCCGACGGGTGCGTGCCGCGCCAGCGCACCGAGGAGTGCTTCCGTCGCTTCCGGTTGTCCCTCCGGCAAGGAGAGGATCATCTCCAGGACGGTGCCCAGGTGCCCGTCACATTGACTCAGGAGCAGGGCCGCCGTGCGCGTGGTCGGGGCGTGCGGGAGCCGTCTTTGTGCGAGATCGCGCCACGGGTTGCGGGGCGTCAGGGAATCGAGGAATTCCAGTGCGTTGCAGGTGCGGGCGCCTCGCTGAACGAGGGTGTCCAGCAGCAGCGCAACCACCAGTTGGCCGCCGTGACAGTGGACCTCGACCCACGGCACCGGCTCGGCTTGCTTGATGGCGAGAACGACCTCGTCAGCGGCTTCCGCCCCGAACCGACCGAGCCAGATCTGACCGGGTTCGAGACGATCCGGCAACTCGCGCCGGCTGTTCGTCCGCGGCCGGAACAGGCCGCGGGCCATCTGCAACGCCGCCGGCCCGCGCAGGCCGATGGTGGCGATGGCTGCGATGCCGGGGGGAGTCAGGCGAGTGGCAAGGGTTTCGGTCACGGCAGCGACTCCGCGGCCAGGCGGATGCCTTCGAGGGTCATTTCCGGCCAACACGTCAGATCGAGCGCCGATGCCAAGAGTGGCCCATCGCCCCCGGTCAGGAAGACGTCCGGGTACTCCCAGTCGGCCATGTAGTCATGCACGAGGGTACTCACACCGCCCGCCCACGCATAGAAAACGCCGGCGGCCACCGCGGCTGCCGTTGAGGTTCCAGGGAGTGCCGGCGCCTCGCGGGGCACCTCGATGCGGGGCAGCAAGGCGGTGTGGTCGTGAAGTGCATGCGCCATCAAGCGCAGCCCAGGCATAATCGCACCACCGCGGAAGGCGCCGGTCTGGTCCACGAGATCGACTGTGACGGCCGACCCGGCATCGACGATCACCGCCGGACACTCAGGACTCTTGTGGGCGTTGGCCGCGACAGCGTTAAGCAAGCGATCAATGCCGACCCTATCCGGGTGTTCGACGAGTACCTGCAACGGCAGTTGCCGGGCGGAGTCGATCACGCGCACGTCATCGCCGCGCTGTCGCAACCACCCGACCAGCTTCTCGCACCTTGGCGGATGAACGCCGGTTACGACCCAGGACGCTGGCGAAGACAGGCCCCACGCGCGCACCTGCTCCTCCCACGCCGCCGGCTCATCGGGCGGCAGCGAGGCCACCGCGACCACCGCATCCGCGGAGCACCGGCCCCATTTGATGCGCGTGTTGCCGACATCGACCACCACGTCGGGCTTCATGCGGGCGTCTCCTCGCGGACGTGAGTCAATTCCTCGGCCACCGCCCCGACCAGTTGCGATAGTCCGCGACCCGTCACCGCCGACACCGCCAGCACCGGCCGATTCAGCTCGCGCTCCAGCCGCTCGCGCACTTCGTCGCTGCCGGTCAATTCCCCCTTGCTGACGGCGACGATCTCCGGCTTGGCGGCCAGCGCCGGGCTGTGTAACTCCAGCTCGCGCCGGATGGTGCGGTAGTTGTGCAGCGGGTCGGCCCCGTCCGGGGGCAACGGCTCGACCAGGTGGACGAGGACACGTGTCCGTTCGACGTGGCGCAGGAATTCGTGTCCCAGGCCGACGCCGCTGTGCGCCCCCTCGATCAGCCCCGGCAGGTCGGCGAGAATGAAGGCCCGTTCGCCGCCGAGGGTCACCAGTCCCAGGTTGGGGTGCTTGGTCGTGAACGGGTAGGCGCCGATCTCCGGCGTGGCGCGCGACAGGCGGCTCAGCAGCGTCGATTTGCCGGCGTTGGGCAGGCCGATCACGCCCGCGTCGGCGATCACCTTCAATTCGAGGGTCAGCCAGCGCTCCTCGCCGGGGGTGCCGGGCTGCGTCTCGCGGGGGGCGCGGTTGGTGGCCGTGGCGAATGCCTTGTTGCCGCGGCCGCCGCGGCCGCCGCGGGCCACGTTCACCTCGTCGCCGGGCGCGGTCAGGTCACGCAGCACGTTGCCGCGGTCCCGGTCCAGGACGATCGTCCCCGGCGGCACGGGGATGACGAGGTCGATGCCGCGGCGGCCGTGGCAGTTGGCGCCGCCGCCGGCCCCGCCGCGCTCGCCGCGCCAGAACTTGCGGTTGACGATCTCCGCGAGGCTGTCGGTGCCGGCGACGGCACGGACGAGGACCGAGCCGCCGTCGCCGCCGTCGCCGCCGTCCGGCCCGCCCTTGGGGACGTACTTTTCGCGACGGAAGCTGCGGCAGCCGGCGCCGCCGTCACCCCCCTTCACGAACACCTCGACGCGATCAACGAACATGCCAGGCGTCCTCCGTTCAACCACGCCATTATACGGACGCCGCCCCGGCCATTTCGCTGTCGGATTGTTGTCCCATTTGGTAGAAGTCTTCGATTTACTCTTGGGAAGCGATCCCGGCGCGCCTATTAACAGAGGGTCCCGAGCCGTCGCAAGCGGCTGCGCGATTGAAGCAAAGGAACAAGTTTGGGCCGATTGCGCTAATGGCGTTCGCACTCGCTCGCAAGCTTATTGCCCGGACAGAACCATTTCGGCCTGTCGCTGTTGCGTCGATGGCGTTATCGGCCTACGATATGGTGTTTCCGGACGCCCGTCCTTGTGCGGGGCCCCGGGAGTTACGCGGTAACACGTTGGCCTCCCATCCTTTCCCCCTATCGTGAGGTAAGACCGTGCCCGGTCCCGAGCCCCAAGTCAGCCCGACGAACGTCGAGGAAACGAGGCGCCAGATCCAGCGCCTGTTCGAGGAGGTGGCCCGCCTCTCAGAATTGGACCTGCTGCCGGCCGACTACTTCGGCGAGTTCCTCAAGCGCGTCCTGGCCGCCCTGGCCGCCCCGGCCGGCGCCGTCTGGATGCGCACGCCGCAAGGGAACTTGCAGCTTCAGTACCAGGTCAATTTGCAGAACCTGGGATTGAACCGCAGCGAGGAGGCCCAGCAGGCGCACCAAGAACTGCTGCGCCTCGCGTTCCAGCAGCCGCGGCCGTTGCACCTGCCGCCGCAGAGCTTTGCCGGCCAGCCCGAGGGCGGCAAGGTCGCCCCCGGCAACCCCACCGACTGTATCCTCCTGCTCGTGCCGATCCAGGTCGAGAACCAGGTGGACGGCCTGCTCGAAGTCTGGCAGAGCCCCGACCGCAACCCGGCGGCGGTCAACGGCTTCCTGCAGTTCATGACCGAGATGTGCCAGCTCGCCTCGCGCTACCTGCGCAACCGCCTGATGCGGCAGATGGCCGGCCAGCAGGCGCTGTGGACGCAGCTCGAGGCCTTCACGCGCACGATTCACGGCACCCTCAACCCCGTCGAGACGGCCTACCTCGTCGCCAATGAGGGACGGCGCCTGGTCGATTGCGACCGCATCAGCATCGGCGTCCGCTACGCGCGCAAGTGCCGGGTCGAGGCGGTCAGCGGCGCCGACGTGGTCGAACGCCGCTCCAACCTCATCCAGCTGATGCAAAAGCTGCTGGACCGCGTCCTCGCCTGGGGCGAGAAGCTGGTCTACAGCGGCACCAAGGACGAGGGCCTGCCGCCCGACGTCATGAAGGCCCTGGACGAGTACCTCGGCGAGAGCAACAGCAAACTGCTGGTCGTCCTGCCCCTCAAGGACGAGCGCGAGAAGGAGAGCAAGCGGCCGGCGCGTTCGGCCCTGATGATGGAGTGCTTCGAGCCGCAGCAGACGCCCGAGCAGCTCGTCGCGCGGCTGGAAGTGGTCGGCAAGCACGCGGCCCCGGCGCTGTACAACTCGGTCGAGCATCGGCGCATTCCGATGCGCTTCCTGTGGATGCCGCTCGCGAAGGTGCAGGAGGGGCTCGGCGGTAAGGCCAACGCGATCATAGCGCTGGTCGGCGCGGCGGTGGTGCTACTGATCGCGCTCATGATCCTGGTGCCCTACCCGCTGAAAATGGACGGCACCGGGAACCTGCTGCCCGAGGAGCGCGTCAACGTCTACGCGCAGGGCAAGGGCTACGTCGAGGACATCGCCGTCGAGCCGGGTGATCGCGTCAAGCCGGGCCAGGCCCTGGTACAACTGTCCGATCTGGACCTGGCCAAGCAGATCCAGGAGTACGACAGCAAGATCGAAGGGGCCGAAAACTCGATCAAGTCGACGGAAGCACAACTCGCTGCCGGCCGTCCGGAGAACTTGAATGGGTTCCTAAGGAACGACCTGAGAACGAAGGTGATCGACGCGCAGACCGAGTTGAAATTGTATCGGAAGTTGCGCGAAAAGACGTTGAAGTATTACGGGGTCACCGTCACCCAGACCGGGACGTTCTGGCTGACGGCGCCCGAGTTCCCCACGGCGCGGCGGGCCGAGGGCGAGAAGGAGCCGTTCTGGACGGTTCTGACCCCCGACTTCCACGAGAGCCGCCACCGGCCCGTCGAACCGAAGGATCCCGTGCTGCGCCTGGGCAATAAGCAGGGCCGCTGGGAGGTCGAGGCGAAGATCCCCCAGAAGCACATCGGCCAGGTCCTCCACGCCTTCGAGTTCCTTTCCGAGAAGGAAGGCAAGCCGGTGGAGGAGCTGGACGTGGACCTGATCGTGCGCAGCGACCCGACGCACACCTACCACGGTAAGTTGAACAAGAGCAAGATCGCCAACCAGGCCGACCCGCACAAGGACGACAACAACGAGGCCGAGCCGGTCGTGCTCACCTGGATCCGCATCGAGGGGAACGACATCCCCGAGTCGAAGCGCGTGCCGCGCGATTTGATGCTGGCTGGCACCGAGGTCAAGGTCAAGGTACGCTGCGGCGACCACCGGATGGGCTACTCGCTGTTCTACGGCGTCTGGGAATTCTTCTACGAGAAGGTCGTGTTCTTCTTCTAAGCCGCCGCCCACCGCTTGCGGCTTCGCCGCGTCTGGGAAGCCACAAGCGGCCGTCGGATTCCCTGTCTGGCATTTCCCAATCGGAGGATGATTCATGCTCCGCTGGCTCAGCTTGTTCGGCGCGCTGGCGCTGGTGGCCATCGCCGTCGTATTCTACGTCTACGGCGGTCCCCCCACCACCCTGATCCCCGGGCCCGAGGTGGGCGTCCAGAACCCTCCCCCAGCCCACGAGGGCAGGCAGGCGGTCGCCCAGCCCGGTGAAGCCCCCGCGCGTGATCAGGCCGGCCCCTGGACGAGGGTCCTCGCCGCCACGCCGCGCGTCGTCATCCCCGGCGCCCGCCTGACCGCCATCGCCACGCCGCAAGTGCCGGCGATGCGCGACGGCCAGCTGCTCTTCCTGGGCAGCGAAATCAAGCCCGGTGAGACCGCTCCTCCCGGCGCGTTCGAGCAGGAGGTGAGCTACCTGGTCACGGAGACAGAGGCCCCGTCTCCCGACAAGGCGCCGCCGGCAGACTGGGTCCAGAGCGCGAACCGCTGGTATCGCCCCTTGACCAAGCGCGATGACGTTCGGCCCAACAAGGTCCGGCTGTATCGCGAGAAGCGGTGGTTCCGGCTGGTGGACGAGGGGACCCAGGTCAAGGAAGGGGACCTGCTCGCCCTGGTCGATCCGTCGCTGGCGGTGGATGACCTGAGCATCAAGCTGGCCAAGCTCGACGCCGCCGAGGCCGACCGCGCCTCCTCCGAGAAGTCGCGCGAGGAGTACAAGGAGCGCTGGCTGCGCGCCGACCAGCTCTACAAGCAGGGCGCCGGCTCCAAGGAAGACGCCACCGCCGCCAAGCTCGGCTACGACCACTACGTCTACGAGACGATCAACAAGGCCGAGGGGGTCAAGGTGGCCGGCAAGGAGCTGCGCCAGGCCGAGACGATCCTCGACCTGCACTCGATCCGCAGCAAGATCAACGGCGAGGTCAAGCAGCTCATCAAGCGCCGGGGCGAGGCCGTTCATAACCTCGAGACGGTGCTGGAGATGCAGGACCATAGCAAGCTGCGCATCCGCGGCCCTGTGGACCTGCAGGACCTTGACAGCCTGCCGGACCCGCGCAACCCGGAGGACAAGCGCGTCGTGTACGTCGAGGCGACGCGAATGGTCCCGCCGATGCCGCACGGGATCCTCACCGGCCACTACGACGCGGTCAACGGCGTCGCGGTCAGCAAGGACAACCAGATTATTTCGGTCAGCGAGGACCACACCGCCTGCATTTGGCGGAAGGATCCCACGGGCCGGAGGGACCGCAAGGTGGTGAAGCACAACGCCGCCGTACGCGCGGTGGCCTGCACGCCGCCGGCCCTCGCCGACAAGAACCTCTTCCTGACCGGGGCTGCCGACGGCGTCGCGCGGCTGTTCGACCTGGCCGCGGACGGCTGCACCTTGGTGCGCGAGTTCACCAACGGGCACAAGGAGGGGGGGATCAACAGCGTGGCCTTCTCGCCGGACGGCCGCTGGGCGGTCAGCGGCGGCGACGACCGGGCCATTTGCCTGTGGGACGTGGACAGCGGCGCCCTGCTGCAGCGCTTCCCGGGCGAATCGGGGCACAAGGCGGGCGTCACCTCGGTGGCGTTCCTCTACGTCGGCCGCGACAAGAAGCTCAGCGTGGCGTCGGCCGGCCGCGACAACGCCCTGATCGTCTGGCCCCTCGACGGCAACGGCGCTCCCGAGCGGGCGATCCTGCTGGACCGCCGCGGCGGCGAGGTGACGACGCTGGGCGTCAACCCCAACGGCACCGAGGTCCTGTTCGACCAGGGCAAGGACCTGCGCGTGGTCTCGTCGGAGGACGGCTCACTGCTGGGCAACATGAGCGCCACGGGGGGCGGGAGTTTCAGCAAACTGGCCCTGTTCTCGCCGGACGGCCACCTGGTGCTGACCTCGAGCGGGGCCGGCGGCTTGCAACTCTGGCAGGCCCCGACCCCCCAGACGCGCGGCCACGAGTTGCAGCAGCTTGTCTGGACCTCGAGCCGCGACGAACGGGCCGTCACCAACTGTGGCGCCTTTGCCCCGGACAAGTCGTTCCTGGTCACCGGCACGCAGAACCGCACCGTCATCGTTTGGCCGATGCCCAGCCCGGAGGAGGTCGAGAGCCGCCCGACCGCGAAGGTCATCGCCCTCGACCCCGAGGTGAGTTCCGGCCAGGTGCGCGTCACCGCGGAGATGGACAACCCCGGCGGCCGACTGTTGCCGGGCTACAACGTGACGTTGGTGGTGTACCCCGAAAAGTAGCCGACCCGTTTAGCCGCCGCCCTCGGGGCGGCGCGTTGAGCGCCGCCCCGAGGGCGGCGGCTAAACGCTCCCATACCGAACACACATGAATCCCGAAGCTCCCACGACCGACCTGGAACGGCGAAAGCACGTCCGCCTTCGCCTGCGGCAAGACCTGAACATCGCGCCGCAGAAGTACGAGGGGCGGACGTACTGGGTCGTCAAGGATCCGGTCAGCATGCGCTACTACCGCTTCAAGGAGCAGGAGCACTTCCTGCTCCAGTTCATGGACGGCGAGCACACGCTGGACGAGGCCCAGAAGGAATACGAGCAGCGCTTCCGCCCCGAGCGCCTCAAGCTCGAAGACCTCGAGCACTTCGGCCAGCAGCTGCTCACCGCCGGCCTGGCGCAGAACGAGTCGCCGCGCGCGGGCAAGCAGCTCTACGACCGCCGCAAGAAGCGCCTCCGCTCAGAGTGGATGCAAGCGCTGACCAACATCCTCTATATCAAGATCCCGATCTTCGACCCCGACAAGCTGCTCACCAAGATGATGCCGTACTGCGGCTGGGTGTTCAGCCCGACGGCCCTGGTCCTGGCTCATCTCTACTTTCTGGGGGCGCTGCTGTTCGTCGGCATGCATTTCGAGCCGTTCTACGACAAGCTGCCGCGCTACCAGGAATTTTTCACCTTCGGCAACCTGGGATGGATGTGGCTGGCACTGGGGATCGTCAAGGTCATCCACGAGTTCGGCCACGGGCTCAGCTGCCGCAAGTACGGCGGCGAGGTCCACGAGATGGGGGCGCTGTTCCTGTGCCTGTCCCCCTGCCTGTACTGCAACGTCTCCGACGCCTGGACCCTGCCCAACAAGTGGAAGCGCATCGTCATCAGCTACGCCGGCATCTACATCGAGCTGTTCATCGCGGCGACGGCGACCTTTGTCTGGTGGTACACGCCGTCGCACCCGTTCATCAACAACCTCGCCCTGTGCCTCATGGTCGTCTGCAGTGTCAGCACGGTGGTCTTCAACGCCAACCCGCTGATGCGCTACGACGGCTACTACGTCATGGCCGACTGGATGGAGATCCCCAACCTCCGCGATCGCTCCAACCGCTTCCTCAAGAACACGGTGCTGGAGCACTGCCTGGGCGTCGAGGTGCAGCCCGAAACTTACATGGCGACGAACCGCAAGGTGCTGTTCATCGCCTACGCCGTCGTCAGCTACGTCTACCGCTGGGTGGTGACTTACTCGATTTTGATCTTCATGTCCAACTTCCTCAAGCCGTACAAGCTGGAGGTGGTGAGCAAGATGCTGGCGCTGGCGGCGCTCGGCTCGATGGTCGGTTGGCCGCTGTGGCGGCTGGGCAAGAACTTACACAGACGCGGGAGGCTTCCCGACATGAAAACCGGGCGTGTGGTGATTAGCGGCACGGTCGTGGGCGTGCTGCTGGTCGCGTTCTTTACGGTGCCGCTGCCGGTCAGCCGCGTCCGGCAGACGGGCCTGGTGCTGATGCAGGACAGCGCCGAGACGCCGGTCCTGCTCCGCGAAGACGGCCGCCTCGACGAACTCAAGGTCGTTAACGGCGAGTACGTCCACAAGGGCCAGGAGCTGGCCCGGTTCACGAACCGCGAACTGGAACGCAAGGCGCTGGAGGCCGAGTCTCGTGGCCGGTCGCTGCGCGAGCAGCGCGAGGTCGTCCTCCAGGAACTGGCCGAGCGCTCCCAGGACGCCGACACGACGCAGCGGCTCAAGCGCAAGAAAAATGACATGGATACCGAGATCCAGAAGTTGGACAAGGACCTGGAGATCCTCAAACCGCACATCGACACGCTGACGCTACGGGCCCCGTGCGACGGCTGGGTCATCAACCCGCCCCAACCCGAGGAGCAGGGGAAGTTTTTCGACCACACGCAGCCGGCGCCGTTCTGCGTCATCGGCGACCCGCAGCGCTTGCGAATGCTGGTGCCGGTGAAGCCAGCCGACTACCGCCTCCTGAAGCAGGATCGCGAAGCGCTGGCCGGCACAGACAAGGACCTGCCGATCAGCATCCGCATTCAGGGCCGCGACTCTTGCACCTGGGTGGGCGAATGGCAGGTCCTGCCGGAATCGGAGGCCAAGCAAATCCCGCTGCCGTTGTCGAACAAGGGGGGCGGGCCGATCTCGGTCAAGCCGCCCTCGGGCAACGACCCCAACAAGCTGGAGCCGGTCGATCAGCAGTACATGCTGTCTCTCACCATCAAGGATCCGGACAAGGCGGTCGTCCCCGGCTCGCGAGGAACGGTGAAGATCGAGTGCCGCTGGCGATCCGCCGCGTGGTGGGTGTGGCGCACCGTCAACGACACGTTCGACCTGGGGCTGATGTGATCTTTGCCTCTTGCGGCTTCGCACCTGCGAAGCCGCAAGAGGCTTCAGGCGCCGCCCGGCGCCGGCCGCTGCTGCGCGGCGAGGGCGTCCGCCAAGCGCCGTGCCAGCTGCGGCGGCAGCGGCGCGGCGGGCAGCAGGCGCGTCAGTTTGATGACCGTGGTGTAACTGTGCAGATAGGCGGCGCAGGAATGGCACTCGCCCAGGTGATCTTCGACGTGATCGCGGCGTTCCGGCGGCAACTCGTCCGACACGTAGTCGCACAGCAGCTCGACCAGCTCGCGGCAAGAGATCATGCCGACACCTCCTCGAAATGAGGGGCCAGGGCGTCGCGGAGCTTCTGGCGGGCGCGATGCAGGCGGCTCTTGACCGCCGGAAGGCTTAGCCCAAGCATCTCGCCGATTTCCGCGTTCGGCACCCCTTCGACGTCAGACAGCACGAACACGTCGCGGTACTCTTCCGGCAGCTCGGCGATGGCGCGCTCGATCAATTCCTGCGTCTCACGGTCCAGGGCGGCTTCTTCCGGCCCGATGGACCAGCGCCGCACCGGGCCGGCCGGCGCATCCTCCAGGACCATGTCGAGGGTCCTGCTCTTGTCTCGATGCTCGTCCCGTACCGCCCGCTTGCGCCGGTGGGCGATGGCGGTGTTGACCGTGACTCGGTGCAGCCAAGTCGGGAACGCCGACTCGCCGCGGAAGCTCGGCAGTTTGCGCACCACCTGCAGGAGCACGTCCTGCGTCACGTCCTCGGCGTCGGCGTGGCTGCTAAGCATTCGCCGGGCCAGGTTGTAGACGCGCGGGGCGTACTCGTGGAACACCTCCTCCGCCGAGTGCGGGGCAGCCGGCGGGTCCGGCGGCCTCTCGATCACATTGCGTTTCACTTCGTCCATGGGGCCTTCCCTCGCCGCGCGAGGTCCTTCATCATCATGTCTCTTTCGGTTGTTATTATTCTCATTATAAGCAGACGCGGCGCACGATGGTAAGGCCGCTTGCGGCTTGGCGTTGGCGCGAACGCCAAGCCGCAAGCGGCTTTACAGCCTCGCCCGACGCAGGCGCAGCGCGTTGCCCACCACCGACAGCGAGCTAAGGCTCATGGCCGCACTCGCCCAGACCGGCGTGACGATCCCCAGCGCCGCCAGCGGCAGGGCCAGCGTGTTGTAGACAAACGCGAGGAACAAATTCTGCCGAATCCCGCGCACCGTCGCCCGGCTCAGCCGCCGCGCCCGCGCCACCGCCCGCAAGTCGCCGTGGACCAGCGTCACGCCGGCGCTCTCGATCGCCACGTCGGTGCCGGTGCCCATCGCCAGCCCGACCTGGGCCTGCGCCAGCGCCGGGGCGTCGTTGACGCCGTCGCCGGCCATCGCCACGACGTGTCCCTCGGCCTGCAAGCGCTGGACGACGGCCGCCTTTCCCTCCGGTAGCACCCCGGCCATCACCTGATCAATGCCCAGGCGCCGGCCGACCGCCTCCGCCGTGACGGCACTATCGCCGGAAACCATGATGATACGAAATCCGTCTTCGTGGAGAAGGTGCAGCGCCTCCGGGGTGGACGGCCGGATGGGGTCGGCCACGGCAAACAGCCCCGCCAACCGGCCATCGACCGCGGCCAGCATCACCGTCTCGCCCTCACCGCGCCGCACGTCCGCCCGGGCACGCAACGGCTCGGCACTCACCCCGTTCTCTGTGAGCAGTTCCGCGCTGCCCAGGACCACTGTCCGCCCTTCGACCCGCCCGACAACGCCCTTCCCGGGGACGGAGCGAAAGTCGTCGGCCTTCGCGGGGACCAGGCCCTTCTCCCGGGCGGCGGAGACGACCGCCGACGCCAGCGGGTGCTCGCTCGCCAATTCCAGTCCCGCGGCCAGGCGCAGTAACTCGTCGGCGTCGAAGCCCTCGAACGGCTCGACGGCGACGAGGCGGGGCTTCCCCTCGGTCAGGGTGCCGGTCTTGTCCACGACAAGCGTGTCGGCACGATGCAGCACCTCCAGCGCCGCGGCATCGCGGAACAGGATGCCACTTTGGGCACCGCGGCCGATGCCGACGACGATCGCCATGGGCGTCGCCAGCCCCAGGGCGCACGGACAGGCGATGATGAGCACCGCTGCCGCGTTGACGACGGCGCGGCCGAGTCGGTCCGGCTCCGGGTAGAGCAGCAGCCACAGGACGAAGGTGAGGACGGCCACGGCGAGGACGGCGGGGACGAACCAGCCGGCCACCCGATCGACCAGCCGCTGCACCGGCGCCCGGCTGCGCTGCGCCTCGCCGACCAGGTGGACGATCTGCGCCAGCAGGGTGTCGGCGCCGACGCGCTCCGCGCGCAGGACCAGGCTGCCGGTGCCGTTGAGCGTGCCGCCGATCACCCGCGCGTCGGCTTCCTTCTCGACCGGGATCGGCTCGCCGGAGATCATCGACTCATCGACGGCACTGTGCCCCTCGGTGACGACGCCATCGACCGGCACCTTCTCGCCGGGCCGCACGCGCAGCAGGTCGCCGGGCCGCACCTGGTCGAGCGGCACGTCCTCCTCGGCGCCGTCGGGCCGGAGGCGCCGCGCCGTCTTCGGCGCCAGGCCGAGCAGCTGCTTGATGGCGGCGCTGGTCCGGCCGCGGGCGCGGACCTCCAGCACCTGCCCGAGCAGCACCAGGACCGTGATCGCGGCCGCCGACTCGAAATACTGCTGATGCTGCAGCCCCTCGGGGAACAGGCCGGGGGCGACGGTGGCCGCGACGCTGTAGAAGTACGCCGCGGCCACGCCCAGCGCGATGAGCGTGAACATGTTCAAGCTTCGCGCTGTGAGCGACACCCAGGCGCGCCGGAAGAACGGCCAGCCGCACCAGAAGACGACCGGCGTGGCCAGGAGCATCTGCAGCCAGTCCGCCGCCGCTTGCCAGTCATGGGGCAGGTGGAATCGGGCCGGCAGCAGGTGACTCATTGCCAGGGCGAATAGCGGCAGGCTGAGGACAAGGCCGATCCAGAATCGCCGGATCATGTCGAGCAGTTCGGGGTTCGGGCCCTCGTCGGCGCTGACGGTGCGCGGCTCCAGGGCCATGCCGCACTTGGGGCAACTGCCGGGGCGGTCGCTGACCACCTCAGGATCCATTGGGCAGAAGTATTCGACCGGACCCGGTGCGCAGACGGCGTAGGGACAGGCCGCCGGAGCAGGGCCGCCTTCGAGATAGGCCCCCGGGTTGGCGCGGAACTTCTCGACGCAGTGGAGGCTGCAAAAGTTGTAGGTCCGGCCGTCGTGTACTAGCGAGCCGGCCGCGTGGGCGGGATCGACCGTCATGCCACAAACCGGATCGACGGCGCCCGCGGGGGCGGACAGGAGCGGAAGTGAAAAACCGCCCGGCTGGGAGGTGCCGGGCGGTTGGTCGTGCGTGTGACTCATGGCTCGTACCTTCGGGGTGGGCAGGCGGAACCTACCCCTATTGTACGGAGCCCCCTACTGGCAATTGGGACACCCCGCCTTCTCGCCGTAGCCCGGGGAGCCGTAGCCAGGTACTGGGCCGTAGCCGGGCAGCGGACCATAGCCGGGCGGAAACGGCGGCTGCGGCGGCCCCTGGAGGCACGTCTCGCCGAAGAACTGGCGGCAGCCGCCGAAGATGAAGGTACCCTCGGACTTCCAGCTGCTACAGGTGAACGCGTTGTGATGCGACCAGCAGCACACGCCGATCTTGTTGCCACAGTCGCGGACCCAGTCGCGGATCGGCCCCTTCCGCGGGAGAGGCGGCGTATCCGGCGGGGGCGGGGTCGGCGACCAGGCGCCGGAATCGAGCAAGGCCCACGGCTCCGGCCCGATGACCACGCCCGGGGGCGGCTCCTGAGCGCGCGCGAGGCTGGCCGCCACGCCCAGGCCGACAACGGCGGCCAGCGCCGCCCGGACATACCATCGCTGTCTCATGCGCTTCCCTCCTGGAACGAGTCTTGGGATCTTTTTCCATCATCGACCGCCCCGGCACGGCCCGGTTAGCTGCTGTCGTCCGATCATCCCTCGCGAACCGTGCGGCCGCTCCCCCATGCAGGCGCCTGCGCCTTCTTCGGCAGGACCGATCCCATCCCCACCCCCGTCACATCCCGCAGGAGCGCTCGTCGGCGACGACATTGACGGCCCTCCATGGCGCAACAGTAAGGCACGGCCGCAGTTTGGGCGTGCGGCGGGGCGGGGCGGAATAAGCGGCATGTCCTTTGCAATCGGAAAGACACGCTCAAACGGAAACGTGATGTTTCCTGGGGGGGCGAAACGAGGCACGGGACAGGACTCGGACCGAGGCGGGCCCTCGTTTTCCATCACTTCAGGAAGCACGGGATCGATTGCCGGGTGTCACCGCAGCGGCTGGGGAGTCGTGCGGGGCGGGCGGCCCGGCGCCGCCGGTAGGTGGTTTGCTGCCGGCGGACGGGAGCAGGTGTGGTGCCTGCCCTCCCCAGCCCGCGGATTGCGTTCGCGCACCGAAAAGGAGAGCATCATGGTGAATCGAGTGCTGCCGTTCGTCCTGCTCGCCCTGGCCGTCGCCCTGTTCGTGAGTGCGCCGGCCCTGGCGGAGGCGGAGAAGAATGCCACCAACCACACCGGCACGGTCGTCAGCTTCGACGGCAAGAAGCTGATCATGAAGGACAAGGACGACAAGGAGCACACCCACAACATCACCGACAAGACCGTCCTCATGCTCGACAACAAGAAAGCGGACGTGTCCACCTTCAAGACCCTCAAGGAGGGCACGAAGATCCGCGTCTGGCTCGACAAGGACGACAAGACCGTGGTCAGGAAGATCGAGGCCCTCGACAAGGAGACGGATTTCCCGAAGAAATAGAACTCAGCGGTGAAGGAGCCAAGTACGCGCGCCGGGCGCCGCCGCGGCGGTGCCCGGCGTTTTCATGCGCCCGCGCCCGGCTGGTACAGGCCCTTCTCCTCGACGTAGCATTCGACGGCGCGCGGCACGAGGTAGCGCAGGCTGCGCCCCTCGGCGGCGCGGCGGCGCAGGTCACGGCTCGAGATCTCGATCCGCGGCGACTCGATCACCTCCACCGACACGGTTTCCGTTTCCGGCAGCTTCAACGACACTCGCAATTCCTCCGCTGATCGGATCGGATCCCCGCCGCGCACCATGACGAGCAGGCCGGCGCGGCGGACGATGCCCACCGGGTCGTGCCACTCGTGCAGTTCGGCCAGGGTGTCGGAGCCGACGAGGAGGAACCATTCGGCGCTCGGCTGGGCCTTCCTCAATTCGTCCAGGGTATCCACGGTGTAGCTGGGGCCGGGGCGTTCATTCTCCAGTTCACTGACGCGGAAGGCGGGGTGTCCGGCGGTCGCGAGTTGCAGCATCTCGGCGCGGTGGCGGAACGGCGTGACGACGTGGTGCCGCTTGTGCGGCGGCCGCGCCGAGGGGATGAACCAGACCTGGTCGAGCTGGCCTTGCTCGCGGCACTGCTCGGCCAGGATGAGGTGCCCGAGGTGGATCGGGTCGAAGGTGCCGCCGAAGACGCCGATGCGCATGACCTGTTCCCGCTTGACGCGACGCTGGCTTGTCCGTTACGCTTCCCATCACTTCTTTATCGGGGTGTGTTCCCCGACGGACAGGGGAGGAGGCCGGCCGGGCGGGCCGCACGGTACGCCGAACGCCGAGGAAGGAGAGCCCCTATGTTGTTATGTTCTGCTTTCGCTCTCTCTCTCACCTGCACCGCGTCCTCCAATCCGCGAGACATAAGCGGGGCCATGGTACTTGTGGCGCCCTCTGAGGTGAGTTGCACCGTCAACAACCGCCGCTTCACGCTGCCGGTTCGGATGGATCCAAAGCACAAGGGCAACATCGAGCACGTGAAGCTCTATCTATCGGATGATCGCGGCCGAACCTGGCGACTCCTTGCGACTAGGCCCTCGGATTGTGACGAGTTTCTGATTAGTTTCGAGAGGGACGGCGTTTACTGGTTCGCCGCAAAGGTGGTTGACAAAAACAAGGTGGAGTCACCGATCGGGATCGGCAAAGAGGGGGCGAGAGTGATGAAGGTGCGCGCGGATAGGGAGTGAGACGGCGCTCGCAAGCCCCAGGATGCCGACACCGCGCACAACCTGCCGTATCTGGACTGAGCCTTGCGGCCGCTAAACTTCTATAATGCCCCGGGAAAAACGTCATTCTCACGGGGCCGCCTCGATGATCGACACGCACATCCACGTGGTGCCGCCGCGGCTGCCGGGAGTGGGCACCCTCAACCCGATCCTCGAAGAGCCGGCCGACATCCGCGCGGAGTCGTTACGGCGAGAGATGCAAGCCGCCGGCGTCACCCAGGCGCTGGCGATGGGCTGCTGGAACGCCCCGCCCGACGACCCGCTCGGCATTGCCGGGACCCTCCAGGTCGCCCGCCTCGTCCCCGGGCTGCACGCCATCGGCGTCGCCGACCCGACCCGCACCGACCCCGAGCACCTGGCCCGGGCCGACGCCGCCCTGGCCGCCAAACAGGTCCGCGCCCTGAAGGGCTACCTCGGCTACCTGCACCACGGCCCCGATGCCCCCGGCTACCGTCCCTACTGCGAGCTGGCGGCACGGCACGGCGTCCCCTTTGTCTTCCACACCGGCGACACCTATTCTCCCCGAGCCAAGTTGCGCTTTGCCCAGCCGCTGCTGGTGGACGAGGTGGCGGTCGATCATCCCGACGTGCGCTTCGTCCTGGCGCACCTGGGCAACCCGTGGCTGACTGAGGCGGCGGAGGTCGTCTACAAGAACGTCAACGTCTGGGCCGACCTGTCGGGCCTGACGGTCAGCGACGCCGGGGCCTTCGGCGCCGAGGAGCGGCAGGAGATGTTGCAGGACGCGGCCGTCGCGCTGCGCCGCGCCTTCCGCTACGCCGAGCGACCTAACCGCTTCCTCTACGGCAGCGACTGGCCGCTGGCGCCGATGGCCGCCTATCGCGATTTCATCCGTGCCGCCATCCCCGAGCCGTACCACGCCCTCGTCTTCGAGGACAACGCGCGCACCCTGTTTCGCATCTGACCCGCGTGGAAAAACGTCGCCCGCGAGTTGACAACGGCCTGATCGTGTCCGATCTTCTGGACGTTCTTCTTCCTTCCCAGGACGCCGGAGGCCTCCCCCGTGTTCGTTCAGACCCTCGAAAGCCTGCCTATCACCTTCGACGAGCGCCGCCGCGCGGCGCGCCGCCGACCCGCACACAACACCGTCTGCCGTCTGACCGACCTGGACGGCGCTGAGGTCGGCCGCGGCCTGGTGTGGAACGTCTCCACGACCGGCATCAGCATGCTCCTGAACGTGCGGCTCGAGCCGGGCACGCTGGTCGGGGCCGAACTGACGAGCCCCGCCGGCGAGACGGTCCCCCTCCGGCTGAACGTGGTCCACCTGAGCCGGCTGCGGACGGGCGATTACGTCCTCGGCGGACAATTTAGCCGGCCCCTCGTCGAGGCCGAATTGCAGCCGTTCGTCGCCTGAGCGCCTCCCCCAGGTGCGTTGACAGCGGGCGCGCCCGGCCGTATCCTGCCCGTAGGGCGGCCTCGGCCGAACGCGCCCGTAGCTCAGGGGATAGAGCATCGGTTTCCTAAACCGAGGGTCGCAGGTTCAAATCCTGCCGGGCGTATTTATATCTGACAACACTTCGTTTAGCGGCGGCTCGCAGAGCCGCGCGGCTCTGCGAGCCGCCGCTAAACGATAGCGGGCGGGTCGCAGGCCCGGATGACCCGTCGCAACTTGCCACTCTCCGGGTGCAATTCCGGGGCGCCGATCTCGAACGCCATCTCCGGCACGGCGCACCCGTGTTCCGCGTACATCTGGGCCAGGTTCCGGCGCACCGCCGCCGCCGCGCCCGCCGGGTCGGTCCCATCCCGCAGCTGCAAGCGCACCGTGAGACGATTCGCGCCGGTCTGCGTAACCTGGTATTCCTCGATCCCTTCCGTCGCGCGGATGATGAAGCGCCGGAAGTAATCGGGAAAGATCGGCCTCGGCTGGCCCGTGGCGTCACGGCCCCAGAGCAGGTCGTCGGCTCGGCCGTGGATGCGGCGCACCACGCGGAAGACGGAGCCGCAGGGACACGGTTCCGGGTCCAGGTCGATCATGTCGTTCAATTCGTAGCGGACGATGGGCTGCGTGCGCCGGTACAGGTCGGTGACGACCATCCGCTGGCAGGGCTCCCCGCCTCGCGCGGGCCGGCCGGCCTCGTCGTAAAGCTGGATGGCGACGAAGTCCTCGTTGATGTGGAGCCGGCCCTCCCGACACGACGAGGCCATGATCCCTTCGCTCGCCTGGTACAGCTCTCGGATCGGGGCGGCGAAGCGGGCGGCCAGCTCCTCACGGACCTGCGGCTCGAGCACCTCCGCGACGGGGATGACGGCACCGAGGCGAAGCCGCAAGCGGCCGGCGCGCTGCTCTCGCGCCAGGGCTTGCAGCACCCACGGCTGGCCGGCGAGCACGTTGGGGCCGATTTCGTTCAGCGCCCGCACCATGTCCGGGATGGGCGTATCCAGCAGCAGGACGCGGAGACTGAGGCGCGCCGTGTTGATCTTAGCCAGCGACGGACTATCGACGCGCAGGATGAGGACGGCGCGCACCGGGAAGACGTCGCGCGGCACCCCGTTGCGCGCTGCGATCATGGCGCCGTAGACGGCCCGCTCGCGCGCCGAGAAAAGGTAGATGCCTTTCGAGCCGCTGGTGCCGGAAGACAATTCGACGTTGTATTCGCCGCGAAAGAGTCGGTCGTATTGCCGCGTCGCGTCGATTTCTTCGCGGAATCGTGCCAGTTCCTCCCAGGAGGCGCCGAGGGTGTTGGCGCCGGCGAGGTTGGCCATCAGGTCGCGCTTGCGTGTGGTCGGCAGGTCCCAGACGTCGCCGAGGTCGTGTCCCCGCCACAGCTCGCGGTAATAGGGGAGGCGGGCGGCCCGACGAACCAGGTCGGTCGCCCGGCGGGTTTGCCAGCGGCGGACGGTTTGCTCCGTCCAGTGGCCGAAGCGCCAGCGGAAGGCCAGCACGCGGGCGAGGGTGGCCAGGGTGCTCATGCGGTCCCCCGGAAAACACGCCGGCTCGGGTAGTCGTGCCGCGGGAAGAGCAGGCCGGCCGAGCCGCGCAGCAGCAGGTGCGCCAGCGGCTGCCGGTGGCGCAGGTACAGAAAGCGCGGCACCTCGACGGCCCCCAGGCGGCCCTTCAGCGCGTAGGAGGTCTGCCCCAGTTCCAGGCGCGACGCCCCGGAACGAATCGCCTCGTCCACGACCGCCACGACCAGGTTCGGATACACCTGCCATTGCCGATCCGCCCGGTAGTCGATCCCGGCGAGCAGGAAGGTGGCCAACGTGCCGGCGAACAGCATGACGGCCACCGCCAGCGGCCGGCCGTGCCGCTCCAGGACGATCGCACGGGATTGGCCGCCCAGGTCGGTGTCGAGGCGGTCGATGAAGGCCCGATTCAGCGTCTCCAATCGGTACTGCGCCCGCTCGATCACCTGGCCGTAGAGCGCGTGGATGACGTCTCCCTCCGCGGCGAACGACTCGACTCGGCGGAAGGTCAACCCGGCCGCGTCGCGTGTACGCAGCGTCGCCCGGAGCTGGCGCCGGTAGCCGGCGGTCATCTCGCGGAGGTAGTCGGCGAACGAGTCCCAGCGCAGTTCGAGCGAGCAGGAAGGCAGGCTCGGCACACGGAAGAAGCCGTGACGGCACACCGGATCGACCGGCACCGCGGTGACGGGGTCGAATTCTTTCAGACACAGGAGATGCGTTTTGGTCTCTCGGCCGATGCGACCCATTACCGCGGCCAGCACGTGGGACACGGCCCCGGCATTGGCCCAGGGGGCGAGCTTGAGGCACGGCTGCCCGAAGGAAACCGGCAGGCCGCAGACCAAAAGCCCGATCCGCAGGAAGGCCGGATGCCGCCGCCGCACCGAGCGAATCAGACACCGAGTCATCCCCGAGGAGAGCACGTCCAGGGGGACGTGCATGCGGCTGAGCGACGCGACGCCGCACAGCCGATCCTCTTGGTAAACCAGCAGGTGCCAGTAGTCGGCGTCCTCGACCCGCGACCGCTGGCAGAGGCGGACGAAGCGGTGCGACAGCTGCAACTCTTCGTCGGCCAGCAGGCCGTCCCACTCGGCCGGGTCGATCTCGTCGATGTCGCGGTGAATGCGGACCCGGAGCGGGCCCAGGGCGCGGGCCGGGCAGGTCAGGTCTCGCAGAGCGGCTTCAGACATGACGGACCTTGTCGGAGTCGATCAGGGAGTGCCGGCAGTCCGCGAAGGCCCGCAGCACCTCGTCGATGTCGGCCGGGGTGTGGCCGGCCGTGGCGCACAGCCGCAGGCGGGCCGCCCCGCGCGGGACCGCGGGGGCCACCACGGCCGTCGCCCAGATGCCGGCGTCGAGCAGGCGCCGCGCCACCCGCCAGGTCGTCAGGTCGTCGCCGAAGATCACCGGGATGACCGGCGAGGCCGACGCCCCGGTGTCGAACCCGAGTTCCTTCAGTCCCCCGCGCAGCGACTCGGCGTTGCGGCGGACGTCGGCGATGCGCTCCGGCTCGGCCCGGATCACCTCCAGGGCGGCCAGGGCACTCGCCGCCGCGGCCGGGCACAGCGCCGACGAGAAGACGTAGGGGGCGGCCTCGTGCTGCAAGTAGAGCAGGTCGGCGGCGGCCCCGGCGATGAAGCCGCCGTTGGCCGGCACCGCCTTCGACAGCGAGCCCGTCCAGAAATCGACCTCGTGGACCCAGAGGCCGAAGTGCTCGTCCACGCCGCGGCCGCCCTTCCCCAGCACGCCGAACGAGTGCGCCTCATCGACCAGCAGCGTCGCCCCATAACGCTTCTTGAGGTCCACGATCTCCGGCAGCGGGCACACGTCGCCGTCCATCGAGTAGACCCCCTCGACCACGACCAGCGCCCGCGCCCCCCGTCCCTCGGCCAGCTTTTCCTCCAGGGCGGCGGGGTCGTTGTGCGCGAAGAAGTGGTAGGGGACGCCGGCGATGCGGCAGCCATCGACCAGGCTGCGGTGGGCGCGGGCGTCCAGGAGGATGCGGTCGGCGCGGCCGACGACCGCGGGGATGAGGCCGACGTTGGCCAGGTAGCCCGACGACACCGTCACTGCCGCCTCCGTCCCCTTGAAGGCCGCGATCTCCTGTTCGAGCCGCCGGTGCAGCTCGGTCGTCCCCGTCAGGAGGCGGACGCCGCCGGGGCCGGTGCCGAACTGCCGGATCGCCTCGACGGCGGCGCGCTCGATGGCGGGATGTCCGATCAGCCCCAGGTAGTCATACGCCGAGATCAGCAGCAACTCCTGCCCGTCTACGCGGACGCGCGGTCCGCTGCGGCCCTCGAGCGGCTGCTGGTAGGTGTAGTGCCCCGTCTCCACGCCCCAGCCGATCGTCTCGAACCACCGCCGCGCCCGCGCCGGGTCCAGGTACACGGGCGGACAGGCCCGGGGGTCTTCTCCGGAAAACAGGTGGGCGAACGGCGCGGCCGCGGCCGACAGGACGCGCTCCGACGGGCCGGGGGTGTCGCTCTCCCTCATGACGGGCTCCTTCCCGTGGGGCAGGCGGCTCGCCTGTCGGAGGACAGGCGGGCCGCCTGCCCCACGGTGGGTTCCGGGCCGCGGTCCGCCGCGCGGGCCAGCTCGCGCCGCGTGTGGTGGCGGTGGGCGGCCAGGAACTGGGCGGCGATCTTCAGCGCCCCCAGCCACAGCCGCAGGAACTTCGGCGACCAGATCGGCGGCGCCGTCGGCAGGCCAAGGCGCCGCGCCCGGAACGGACTCAGGCAGGCGTGCGTGTAGACGCCCAGCAGCGATCGGTAATAGCGCTTCAGCGGCATCTTCGTCGGCAGCACCGTGTGCGACAGGTCCCACAAGCCGTGCGCCCGCCGATCAACGATGAGGCGGTCCTTGTACTGCTCCCAGATCAGCGTCCCCGGCATCGGCGTCAGCGGCGATACGTTGAGGTAATAGAGGTTGTTTTCGTCAATGAAGCGCTTCATGCGCTCGAAGTCGGCCTCGGTGTAGTCGGGCTGGACGATCAGCGAGCCATAGACGTCGATGCGGTGCTTGTGGAGCAGGGCGATGGCCCGGCGGTTGTGCTCGACGCTGGCGCGCTTGTCCATCGAGTCCAGTTCGGGGTCGGTCGCCGCCTCCAGGCCGATGAACACCGCCCGCAAGCCGAGGCCGGCCCACTCGGCGATGACCTCCTCGTTGTCGGAGATGAAGTCCGAGCGGGCGTACACCAGGAACTTCTTGCGGATGCCGCGCTCGCGCAGCAGTCGGCCCAGCTCCCGTAGCCGCGCCGGCTGGATCAGAAAAATGTCATCGACGATGTAGACGTGCTCGCAGTCGATCCGGGCCAGCTCGTCGGCGATCGATTCGGGGCTGCGCGAGTAGGCGGCCCCGTCGGTGATCCGCCAGGTGAAACAGAAGTTGCACTTGTACCAGCAGCCCCAGGTCGTCTTCATCGTGGCGACCGGCTGGTGAAACAAATAGTAGTATTTGTGCCGCAAATGAGCCACGAGGTCGCGGCGCGGCAACGGCAGCGCGTCGGGATGTGGCATGTAGGGCCGTTCCGCCGTGCGCTCCAGGCAGCCCTCCCGCGGCAGCACCAGCCCCGGAACCTCTTCCAGCGGCCGGCCGGTCTCGAAGGCGCGGATCAACTCGGGCATGACCGTGGTGCCGTCGCCGGGCACGATGCAATCGATGGTTGGGTCGGCGTAGTCTTCTGGGGCCCGCGACGCATGGACACCGCCGACAACGGTGCGGACGCGCGGATCCCAGCGCTTCGCCGCCCGGCAGAGCTTGATGACCTCGTTGACACCGGTGATGTACGAACTGGTCCCGACCACGTCCGGCCGGAAGGTCCGCAGCCGCCGCTCGAAGCCGCGTTCGAGGATCAGGTCCATGATGCGCACGTCGTGGCCGGCGAGGCCCGCGGCAACGTATTCCAGTTCCAGCGGCTCGCAGACCATGATGTGTTTGAGGCCGATCGTGTGCGCCGGCACTGGGGCCCGGACCAGCAGGATGCGCATGGACGGTTTATCCTCGTCAGCCTGAAGGAGATCCCGCTTGCCGAGCGGACCCCTGGTGTTCGTAGTGACCGCATTTATGCGGTCGTGGTCGCTCGGACCCGATAAATCGGGTCACTACAAACACCGCTTCCCGTCCCGCCCGGCAGGCGGGCCCCTGGTGTTCGTAGTGACCGCATTTATGCGGTCGTGGTCGCTCGGACCCGATAAATCGGGTCACTACAAACACCGCTTCCCGTCCCGCCCGGCAGGCGGGACCTACTCAGACGATCCCCGGGCAGATGCGGCGCCCGATGTGGCTGCGGTAATGCAGGTTCACCCCCACGACAAACGCTCGCAGGTAGGCCCCGAGCCGGGCCCGGTTGCGGCCGACGCGGTGCCAGATGGCCCGCCACGAAAACAGCCGTTCGTACAGCTTCCAGTAGTTGGCCTGCAGCGCGATCGGGTCGAAGCGCCGCGGCCGGAAGACGACCTGCCCGCCGCTGTAGCGCCCGAAGTCCTGCGACACGATCCGACCCTCGGCCAGCATCTGACGATACAGCGGCGTTCCCGGCACCGGCGTCAGGATGTGTACCCGCGGCACCGAGATACAGTTTCCCATGACGAAGTCCTCGGTCCGCTCGAACACCGAGTCATCGTCGTCGTCCAGGCCGACGATCATCTCGGTGGACACGTCGATGCCGTGCCCCCGGATCGCCTTGACCGCCTCCGCGTAGCGCTCGGGTCGGTTCCATTCCTTGTCGATGGTCGCCAGGCTCCTCGGGTTGGTTGATTCGATGCCGAACGAGAGGAGCCGGCAGCCGCTGCGCCGCGCCAGGGCCAGCATGTCCGGCCGGTCGGCGATGTGCAGGCTGCACTGGCTCATCCAGACGATCTTCTCGGGGACCAGTGCCAGCCACAGTTCGCGGCAGTAGTCCCAGTCCACGCCGATGTTGTCGTCGATGAAGGCGACGTAGTGCGAGCCGCGGATGCGCTTGGCCTCGCGCACGTCGCGCAGCACCTCGCCGACGGGGCGCTTGCGGTAGCCCTGGTGGAAGAACGCGGTGATCGAGCAGAACGTGCAGGTGAACGGACAGCCGCGCGTGGCCTGGACCGGCGACCAAGGCCCGAACTTCGACGGCTTCATCAAGTCGTAGCGCGGCCGCGGCAGCGTCTTGACGTCCGGCGGTCGTTCCATGTGGTAGACGCGCTGCAGCCGGCCGTGCCGGGCGTCGTCGATGACCCGCGGCCACAGCTCCTCGGCCTCGCCGACCACGAGAGCGTCGGCGTGGGCGAGTGTCCATTCGGGGTCGGCCAGGCTGGCCGCGATGCCGCCGATGACGACCGTCCGACCGCGGCGGCGAAACTCGTCAGCGATCTGCCAGGCGCGGACGATGCCGGACCCCATGCCCGTCAAGCCGACGAGATCCCACGGTTGGTCGAAGGGGATGTCTTCCGCAGTTTCGTTGACGAGGTGCAGCTCGACGTCAGACGGCGTCACCGCGGCCAGTATTTGCAGCGTCAGCCCAGGGAGGTAGACGCGGCGTTGTTTGATCGGCCGGCCCGCCATGTCCAGCGCCGTCGGCGCGATGAGGACGATGCGCATGTGTCCTTCCCCGCGACCCACCCGGCGCCCTTGCGGGGTGATTGCCGTGTTTGCACTTCGCCTGGTGAGCCTAGCCGGCCCCCGCGGGTCTGTCCATAGGCGAAACGGGAAGGGGAAGATTCGGGTGTGGCAAACCATCCGGGAGCGACTCCCGTGCCCGTGCCCGTGCCCGTGCCCGTGCCCGAGTCGTCATCGGGCACGGGCACGGGCACGGGCACGGGCAGGGGGCGCGGATGGTCCCCCGGAAGAGTTGCCAGGCCCGAAGATTCTCGTTGATCCCGCTGCCGGCGGCGGGACAGAATGGACCAGCGGGATGGAAAACGAACGGCCCGTGAGGCAGTAGGGGAGTACGGATATGCAAATTCGGCCTTACCAGGATTCGGACGAACGAGCCGTCATTGCACTGTGGAACGAGGTGCTGCCCGACAGCGCCCCGCACAACGACCCGGCGACGGCCATCCGCAAGAAGCTGGCGGTCGAGCGCGACCTGTTCTTCGTCGCCGACGACGACGGCGTGGTGGGAACGGTCATGGGGGGCTACGACGGCCATCGCGGCTGGGTCTACGCCGTCGCGGTCACGCCGCTGCCGCGGCGTCATGGGGTCGGCAGCGCGCTCGTCCGCCGTCTGGAAGCGGCCCTTGCCGAGCGGGGCTGCCTCAAGATCAACCTGCAAGTGCGGGCCTGGAACGCCGAGGTGATCCCCTTCTACGAGAAGCTCGGGTACAGCGTCGAGAAGATCGTGAGCATGGGCAAACGCCTTTACTGATCGACCGGGGAACCAGCGCCCTCCGGCGCCGCCCCGAGGGCGGCGGCTAAACGTCCTTGGCGGCCTCCGCCTTCAGCGGCAACTTGACGGTGAACGTCGAGCCCTTGCCGACGACGCTCTCGACGCGGATGCGGCCGTGGTGCTGCTCGATGATCTGCCGGCACACGCTCAGGCCCAGGCCGGTGCCGCCGTGGCCGTGCTCGTCGGGCTCCTTGGTCGTGTAGAACGGCTCGAAGATCAGCCGGAGCCCTTCCGGCGGAATGCCGACGCCGGTGTCCGAGACGCGGACCTCGACCATCTGCGTGCGCGGGTTGGGGCGCACGTCGATCCGCAGCCGCCCGCCGCGCGGCATCGCCTGCCGGGCGTTGATGATCAGGTTGAGCAGCACCTGCTCGATCTGGCCGGGCACGACCGGCGCCTGCGGCCGGCCCTGGAACTTCGTTTCCACCTGGACGCGGTGCTTGCTCAGATCCTTGTCGGCCAGGACCAGCACCTCCTCGACCAGGGCCGCGATGTCGGTCAGCTCGCGCTGCGTGGAGTTGTTGCGGGCGAAGCCGAGCATGCTGCTGACGATCGTGGCGGCCCGCTGGCTCCCCTTGAGGATCTTCTCCAGCGCCTGGCTGCGGGCGAGTTCATTGGCGTCGGGCTTGAGGGCGAGCTTGGCGTAATTGATGATGGTGGTCAGGATGTTGTTGAACTCGTGGGCGACGCTGGACGCCAGGGCGCCGACGCTGCTCAGACGCTGGGCCTGCAGGAGCTGCTGGCGGAGTTGGTCGTTCTCTGTGCTCGGAACCATCACGTCTTCGCCGATCATGGGGGGTCGCCTCCTGGCTCTCCGTGTCGGGTGGGAAGGCGGCCGGGGCGGTCATGCCGAGGGGTCGGCCGTCCGGCCAGAAATGGTATCGGACGGCGCGCCGAAGCCTCTTCATCGGAAGTCCTTGCAATGTCAGCCGTTAACGCGACGAATCCTGGCGGGGGAGGCGGGCTGCGGCCGCGGGCGCGGTCTGAGGGACAGGGACAAGCAGCCAGGGAGACAAGGAGATACGCAGACGAGGAAACGGGCCGCTGTCCCCTCTCCTGGTCTCCTTATCTCCTCGTCTCCGTGGCTTGCCCAGATACCGCGGCGACGGCGTCGGGCAAGGAGTTGAGCCGGCGAGCTTGCCAGCGGCCGCTGCTCCCCTCCAGTTCGGTCAGGGCGGCGTTGCGGATCGGCCCGAGCCGCTGCCAGTCGGCAGGCGAGTGGCCCGGCAGGATGGACAGGAAGAGGACTTTGCAGACGACGCCGTGGGCCACGACGACCAGGCAGCGCTCCTCGTGCTCCCGGGTCAGGCGCTCCCAGACGGGGAGGATCCGGTCGCGGATGTCGTCGAACGACTCGGCGCCCGGCGGGGTGTAGGAAGTGTGGCCGGCCATCCAGTGACGGAGCGTGTCGGGCCAGGCGCTGTCGCCGCCGGCGAAGGGTGTGCCGCTCAGGGCGCCGACGCGGCGCTCGTGGAGTTGCGGCTCGAGGAGCAGGGGCAGGCCGCACGCCGCCGCGATGGGAGCGGCCGTGTCGCGGGCCCGCTGCATGGCTGACGAGACGACGGCGGCGGGGGCGTGGGCCGCCAGGATGGGGGCGACGGCCTTGGCCTGCCTCCAACCGCGCTCGCTCAGACCCACGTCCGATTCGGCCCCGTGAAAGACGGTCGGATCGGCCGACTCCGCGTGGCGGAGGACGAACACGCGCGTGGGCACCCACCGAGCTCCTTCTGCTGCTCCTGAGAAAACGAACCGCGGGCGGGGCTGACCGATGGGTCGTGCCCCACCCGCGGTGTTATAGGAGTCGCCGTTCCGTCGTTCAGGTCTCGTCCCGTGCCGATCACGAACCCGCCGACGGCACGACTGTCTTCAGAGATCCTCAACAAGGTGGCTTCCATCCGTCGCGCGTCTGCGACTCGTTCTTGGAAGAAGAGCCATTCCCGGCGGAGGCGCCGCCCCGGGCTCGGAACCATTGCCGGGGACGGGGGCGTGTCGCCGGAAGACTACGGACTCGTCGGAGGCAGCCACCAGATGCCGCCCGGGATCTGGAGGGGCGGGAGAGAACCATTGGGGGTGATGCCAGTACCGCCCGGAGGCGTACTCCCGCCGGGGGACGTGATCCCACCAGGAGGTGTGCTACCGCCGGGGGGCGTCATCCCGCCAGGGGGTGTGCTACCGCCGGGGGGCGTCATCCCGCCAGGGGGTGTGCTACCGCCGGGGGGCGTCATCCCGCCAGGGGGTGTGCTACCGCCGGGGGGCGTCATCCCACCGGGAGGTGTGCTGCCACCAG
>Ga0116224_10000305_pt1 | contig 40345 bp, 32 predicted proteins | sample Sb_taG_9_FD_89699 | JGI IMG/M metagenome (GOLD analysis project Ga0116224, IMG submission 89699) | Peat soil microbial communities from Weissenstadt, Germany - Sb_50d_b_LC metaG | ecosystem: Environmental > Terrestrial > Soil > Wetlands > Peat | place: Germany: Weissenstadt | collected 2010-09-21 | reverse complement strand
CGCAGAATGTCCGTCGCCCGCACCAAGGCGGCTTCGAGCGAGGCGGACTGGCCTTCGATCTGAGCGACCGGGGGCTGGAGGGTATCCTGGCCCAGAAACCACGGCTCGGCCAGGCGGCAGGCACCCTCGGCCCTGGCGATTCGGCCCCGATCCAACGTGATCCGCAGGTCGTCGCAGACACAGCCGCAAACCGTGCAGGCAACATTCTCGATTACTTCCATCGATTACCTCGTTCCATCCAGCTAGGACGTTCACAGCAACCCCCTGGGTAATCCTACGGTCTGCGGCCTGACTGTGCGGCCCTGTCACCGGCGGAATCCCTGCGAAGGGGGCTTGTCCGGGAGGCCGGTCCTTCCGCAAGATGACAACAGACGACACAGGAGGTTCGGGTTTTCCTCGAAGCTGGCATCATGCCTTGCCTCGCCATTCTCTGGGCGGGAGTCCTTCATGGCTGTCGAGTTGGTGCCTGGGGCGCTGGAGGGCGTTATGGGTCGGGTCCGCCTCGCTCTGTTCGCTCGTTCACCCTGGCGATACAACCGGCAGAGTCCGGCCCCATGCCTCGCACAATCTTGACGTGGAATGTTGCCACAACTGAAAAAGGGGTGATAAGATATGGGCCGTGTGACCGACACAATTTCACTAATCGGCCTGTGTATAGGGGGTAGAGACATGCCACGGGGAATACCGAAGAAGCAGCCGGACGCCCAGGACCAGCAGAACGGGGCGGGGAGGACCAAGGGCGGCCGCATCAACAAGTTGCAGTGCGTCCGGGATGCGCTGCACGAACTCGGCAACGACGCCCAGCCCAGGGCTATTCAGGACTTCCTGAAGCACCGGTTCGACCTGGACATGAACACGAAGTTCATCGGCACCTACAAAGGGACCATCTTGAGGGGGAAGTCGGGGCAGAGCGGCATCATGCGCACACCGGCGGCCACCGCGCCGGCTGAAGTGCCGGTGCCGCCGAAGGCATCTCCCCAGGTCGGAGGAACGAACGGCGGCATCAGCGTGGACGACATCCGGGCGATCAAGGCGCTGGTCGATAGGCTCGGGGCGGACGGCGTGCGGCAAGTCGCCGAAGTGCTGTCGGAGTGAGCGCTCTCGTCAAACAGTAGCCCTCCTGCTTGCCGGGAGGGCCTTTTCGTTCCTCGGCCGCAGAGCAGGCGTGGGCGCCCCCCGCTTAGTCGCACAAGTCGATCCACTGCTGCATTTCCTGAATGCGGCATTGCTCGGCAGACGGCGGTGGCTTTCCAGGTAATCGGCGCCTTCCGTGCCTGGCGGGCGCTTCTGCTCGCCGAAGTCCTCCTCCGCCCCGTCCAGGCAGCACGCAGCTGCACACCCCGAGAGTGGGCAATCCTCGGCACACTCGTGGGCAGTTCTGCCACACGGCCGAATTCGAGCCGGGAAGCCAGGGAAACTGCGGGACTTCGCCGCAACCGCCGCCACCAATCGGCCCGAATGTTTTTCTGCCCTTGGCGCCACCCTCCCCGACGCCGATGTAGGACTGTCTCCTAAATTCCTTCAGCCCGAAAGCGATTACCGGGACAGAAGTTAAACCGCCGAGAGCGGTGCGATGACTTGGGCCGCTCGGGGCCTCCCCGGCACCGAGCAGGGGCTCAAACGCGTCGGGTCGGCATGGCCTTTGCTTTCACCATCGAGCAGCACCGCCGGCCGAGGACGAGGCCCGCACCTCTCCTCACGGCCGCTCCTGAATTCCGCACCTTGGCTTGTCTCCTCCCCGACACCCAATCTGACTGAGGAGGTCACATGAACCCCTTGAAGGCATCCGCCCAGTTCGCCGCCTACGTCTGGTACACGGAAGTGAGAGAGGGCACGAAGTCCCACGACGAGGCGATCCGGTTCGCCGAGGGCAACTGGGCGGCCTTCCTCCCTTCCGCCCACAAAGGCTGGGGCAAGCTGTTGATGCGGGTGGCGAAGCCGAGGCGTGCCGATGGCGGGCGGGTGCGCCGGCGTCACGCAGGACGGCCGGCGAAGACGCCGGCGCCGGCGATGGCCGGGGTGAACTAACCACTGTCCGCCGGGGCCGCAGCCGGAGGGAGCGTCGTGTACCACACGATCCAGTTTGGCGCCGAGTTCGTGGCGGACCTCGAAGTGTCGTCGAAGCAACCGCTGGAGCGAGTCGTCCTCCGCAAGGGCGACCGCCTCAAGGCGCAGGTCCGCCCCTACGTGGTGGAGACGAAGACAGGCCCCGCCGAGGTCGCCGACCTGTTCTTCGAGGACGGCACTGCCGCCCGGAGGGGGCCGTTCCGCTGCTTCGCCTTCGTGGATTAAGGCATGGGGCCAGCAATGGATCGAACCCGGCCCACGGACCGGCCAGGGGGACGAGGCGCTGCGGGATTGCTTGTGCCGTGAGGCGCCGTCCGGCAGAGCGCCGGTCCTCAGACGCCGACCGCAACCGGCTCGGGCCTGGCCGTGACGGTTCTCCCTTCGGCTTCCTTCTTGAGTGCCGCCTCGGTCGTCCTCGCCCTGTCGTACTCGGCGTCGGCGCCAGGGAGGGGAGCAACCTCTTCCAGGGCAGCCGCAGCCAATCGGAGCAGCAGTTCCCGGCGTTGGGCAAGCAGTGGCCCGAGCGGGAGCCGGGCCGCTTCGGCCCGGCGAAGTCTCTGCCCCAGGGCGGCGATCGGCGCCCCGAGGAAGCCGTCATCGATCCCCGCCGCATACATCCGCTCGCCCAAGGCGAGCTTGGCGGCAGTGAAGGCCCGCCGCAACCGCTTCGTGCGAGAAGAGCCTGCGCCACCCGTCACCGGGGCGGCGGAAGAAGTCCACGTCATCATCGTTGTTGGAGAGTGTTTGCTCTGCCTGATAAGAAAGGGTTCGAGAATCCAGCGTTATCGAGCTACGTCGGGGCACTGGAAAGGTAGCACGTCCTGTGCCGCAGGGGTGCCTGGAGGGCAGTATAGCGCACGCCGATCCGTAGGCAAGGGCTTTCTGTGGCTGAGGCGCAGGTTTTCCGGGACCAAGGGCGTTTGCGGTGAACAATCCGGGCTAACGGGGCAAGATCGGGTGGCCGGTCGGGGCGGGTGAAGAAAAAGGGGCCTACCCCGTCCGTGGGCCGGCCCCTCCGTGCTGTTCCGCAACACGTTGATGTCATCCCTGACGGCGTGCCGTAGACAGAAGGGCAGCATCTTAAATGCTCCCCGGTCATTTGCAAGAGCGCTGTCGCCAGGTCGAGCGCACATCCTCGAACCTGATGACCCCTGCCAGCACGCTCATCGGGCGGCGTAACCATTTGCGGCGGCCCTTACTCCCTGGTAGCATTCAGACCAGCCGGACCCGAATCCCATCCGCCGACCAGGGAGGCTGGCGCCCATGAGCGAACCCGAAGTCCTGACCGGCCCCCTCGTCCCGACGTCCCCGGAAGTGGCCGAGGCAGGTGCCGCACCGCCCAACCTGCCGCAGCACATCGGTCGCTACCGGGTCAAGGCACCGAAGCGGAAGGGAGCGGCACATGGCGAAAGAACACCCCAGGCTGAAGCTCGGCAAGAGAGCGTCCTTCGTCAAGACTCATAGCAAGCAGTTGCCACAGGAGAACGAAACCTGGGAGGCCGACTTCCAAGCGCTGCCCAAGCCGATCACGCAGAGCGAGACGCATTACCTGGGAATGTCGAATCCGGCCCGCCCCAGGATCGACCGACCCTTGTGGAAAAACTAAGAGTCTGTTGCGAAAGCCGCTTGCGGCTTAGCGGATTCCAGGCTTCCGCTAAGCCGCAAGCGGCTTTCCCAACAGACTCTAAGACGTTATGCGGCGTATGGGGACGCTACAGGATGAACTTACTCAGGTCCTCCGTCTCCAGGATTTCCGTCAGCCGGCCGCGCACGTACTTGCCGTCGATGACGACGTGCTTGTCGGCCAGGTCCGGCCCCTCGAAGCTGACGTCCTCGACGACGCGCTCGAGGATGGTGTGCAGCCGCCGGGCGCCGATGTTCTGCGCCGTCCGGTTCACCTCGCAGGCGATGTCCGCCAGCGCCTCGATGCCGTCGGGGGTGTACTCCAGCTTCAACCCCTCGGTGGCCAGCAGTTCGGCGTATTGCTTGGTCAGGGCGTGCTTCGGCTCGGTCAGGATGCGCAGGAAGTCCTCACGCTTCAGGTCGGTCAGCTCGACGCGGATCGGGAAACGCCCTTGCAGCTCGGGCATCAGGTCGGACGGCTTGGACAGGTGGAAGGCCCCGGCGGCGATGAACAGGACGTGGTCGGTTCGCACCGGGCCGTAGCGCGTGTTGACCGTGGTGCCCTCGACGACCGGCAGCAGGTCGCGCTGCACCCCCTGGCGCGACACGTCCGGGCCGTGCCCCGACGACGGGCCGCACACCTTGTCCAGCTCGTCGATGAAAATGATGCCGCTGTTCTCGGCCAACTCGACGGCGCGCTCGTTGACCGTCTGCCGGTCGATAAGCGCCTCGGTCTCCTGCTCCAGGAGAATGCGGCGGGCCTCGCGCACGGTCACCTGCCGCTGCTGCTGCGACTTGGGCATGATGCGCTCGAACATGCTCTGGAGGTCCATTTCCATGTTCTCCAGGCCGGCGCTGCCCAGGATCTGCACCGGCACCACCTTCTGCTCGATCTGCAACTCGATTTTGCGGTCCTCGAAGTCGCCGGCTTCGAGGCGGGCCTTCATCTTGTCGCGGGTGCGCTGGCGGCGGTCGTTGCCCTCGGCGTCGTCCGGCTCCCAGTTGCCCGAGGCCGGCAGCAGCAGGTCGAGGAGGCGCTCGGTGACGCGCTCGCGGGCGCGCTCTTCGACGACCTTGCGCTGCTCCTGCTTGACGATGCTGACGGCGGCCTCGGCGAGGTCGCGCACCATGCTCTCGACGTCGCGGCCGACGTAGCCGACCTCGGTGTACTTGGTGGCCTCCACCTTGATGAACGGGGCGCCGACGAGCTGGGCGAGGCGGCGGGCGATCTCGGTCTTGCCGACACCGGTGGGGCCGATCATGATGATGTTCTTGGGCGTCACGTCCTTGCGCAGCTCCGCCGGCAGCTGCTGCCGCCGCCAGCGGTTGCGGATGGCCACGGCCACGGCGCGCTTCGCCGCCGCCTGCCCGACGATGTAGCGGTCCAACTCCTGCACGATCTGGCGCGGCGTCAGGTCTGCCACGGGTGTTCTCCTTGGTTTAGCGGCCGCCCTCGGGGCGGCGCGGATTCATCGATTCGCGAAACGATAAATCGAGGGCGGCCGCTAAACAATTACACTTCTTCGACTTCGATATTCCGATTGCTGTAGATGCACAGGTCGCCGGCGATCTCCAGGGCGGCGCGGACGATCTCGGGCGCCCCCATCTCGGAATAGGCCAGCAGCGCCCGGGCCGCGGCCAGGGCATAACTGCCGCCGGAACCGATCGCGGCCGCCCCTTCGGTGGGCTGGATGACGTCGCCGGTGCCGCTGACCACCAGCAGGCTGTCGCGATCGACCGCGATCATCATCGCCTCCAGGCGGCGCAGGACGCGGTCGGTGCGCCAGTCCTTGGCCAGTTCGGTCGCCGCCCGCGGCACGCTCCCCTGGTGGTCCTTCAGCTTGGCCTCGAAGCGCTCCATGAGGGCGAAGGCGTCGGCGCTGGCGCCGGCGAAGCCGACCAGCACCTTGCCGCCGTGCAGCCGGCGGATCTTGCGGGCGTCGCTCTTCATGACCACGTTGCCGAGCGTCACCTGGCCGTCGCCGCCCAGCGCCACCTTCCCCTGGCGGCGCACCGCTAGAATCGTCGTCGAACGGATCTTGTCCACCGCTATCTCCCCTTCCCCCTTTGCCGCCCGTAGAAAAGAAATGGCCCCGGGCGGCACGCCGTGTGCTTCCCCATAACTGGACAGCCGGGCGGTCGTTCCTCGGCCCACACCCCACGGATCATCATACGGCCTGGCGCCGCAGCGCCGCAACCGTGGCTTTTACGGGAGGGAATTGCATGTTTTCCGCAACCGGCCGGAGGTGCCTGGTCGTCGCCCTGCTCAGCGGCCTGCTCAGTACGGCCCCGGCCCTCGCCGCCCTCACCGCCGAGGTGCGCGACGAGGCCAAGATGTTCAAGCCCGAGACCGTCAAGGAGGCCGACGCGATCATCCGGGCGATCAAGCGAGACCACAGCCTGGACCTCCTCATCGAGACCTATCCCGGCATCCCCGCGAACCGTGAGGCCGCCTACGAGAAGGTCAAGGACGACCCGAAGAAAAAGAAGGAATTCTTCGCCGAGTGGGCCCGCGAGCGCTTCAAGACCGCCGAGGTCAACGGCATCTACATCCTGATCACCAAGGAGCCCGGGCACCTGCAAATCGAGGACGGCAACGAGACCATCCGCAAGGCATTCAAGCGGGAAAACCGCGACCGCCTGGAAGAGATCATGCTCGGCGAGCTCAAGAAGAAGGAATTCGACAAGGGACTGCTCGAAGGCGTCGAGTACGTCCGCAAGGCGCTGAACGAAAACCTCGGCGCCCCGAAGAAGGATGAACAGCCGGCCGCCGTCGGGGGATTCGGCTGGATGGGCTGGCTGTGCGTCGCCCTGGCCGGGGTCGCCGTCATCTGGGTGATCTTCGCCGTGATCCGTGCGATGAGCAACGCCGGCCGCGGCTACGCCCCCGGCGGGGCCGGCGCCGGCGGCTACGGCCCCGCCTACGGCGGCGGCTACGGCTATGGCGGGGGGGGAGGCGGCTTCCTGAGCGGGATGCTCGGCGGCCTGTTCGGCGCGGCCGCCGGTAGCTGGGTTTACGACCGCTTCTTCCGCGGCGGTGGGCAGCCGGCCGGGTACGACAGCGGGGCGACCGCTTCACCGCCGGCGGAGGCCGCGCCTCCCCCTCGGGACACCGACGCCGTCGGCGCCGGCGCTGACTTCGGCGGCGACACGGAGGACACCGGAGGCGGAGGGGGCGACTTCGGCAATGAGACCGGGGGCGGCGGCGACTTCGACGGCGGAGACGTGGGGGGCGGAGGCGACTTCGGCAGGGGTGGCGACTTCGGCGGGGGTGGCGACTCCGGCGGGGGTGGCGACTCCGGCGGCGGAGACACGGGCGGGGGCGGCGACTTCTAAGCGAACCCCCCCCCTTCTGCCCTCCCCCGGGTCGATCCGAGCGGGTACGATGAGGGAAGGGCCGGCGCCGAAGCGCGGTGCCGGCCCCTTCCTTCAGGAGTCCTCGCCATGTCGCTTTGCCCGCGCTGGGGGCTGCTCCCACTGCTGCTCCTTCTTTGGCTCGGCCTACCCGCGGCCGCCCACGCCGCCGGAGGGCTCGAGGACGGTGCCGGCCTGTTCAAGCCGAGCACGCGCGACAAGGCCACGAAAGCCATCGAGGAGATCCGCCGCGACACCGGCAAGGACCTCTTCATCGAAACCGTCGCGAAACTGCCCGAGCAAAAGCTGAAGGAGTACCTCGGCCTCAAGACCCCAGCCGAGCGCGCTCGGTTCTTCCGCGCCTTCGCCGAGCAACGCGCGGCGCAGCGGCCGGAACTCGACGGCGTTTACGTGTTGCTCTGCGGCGAGTCGGCCGTCGAGGAGCCACGAGGGGACATCTCCGGCTGGTTCCGCCGGACCATCGCGACACTGCGATCGCCGCACGTCGCCGGTCGCGCGGTCGTCGTCTGGCCGGCGTCGAACGACGCCTACTTCCCGGAGGGCGACCGCGCGACGCTGTCCGCGAAGTTCGGCAAGATCGACGTCTTCAAGGGCAACCAGGATCCGATCCTTCTCGAAGCGATCGAGTTCACCGGCAAGGTGCTGAAACGCAATGCCCGCGAGCTGCAGGCTCCGCCGGCCAACACTTTCCGCTGGACCGACGTCCTCTGGGCGGCGGCGGCCCTCGTCGCCGCGTGGGTCGTCCTCAGCATCGCCCGCGCCCGTGTCGCGGCCCGGCAGGGGACGTCGGGACCGGTGCCCGGGGCCAACGTCGGGCTCGCTCCCCTGTTCGGGGCCGCCGGGGCGCTGTGGGTCTTCGAGGCCTACCGCGCCGCCCGGGCGGAGGCCGCCGCGCCTCCCGCCGCGGAGCCGGCACCCGCGCCCGACGAGATCCCCGCAGGGGGACCCATGCACCCCGACGACCTGGAGGCCATCGCCCGCGGGCCGGAGCCGTGGGCCCATGAGGACACGGAGGCGACGAGCGGACATGACCTCCCCTGATTGCCCCTTTTGCCGCAAGCTGGCCGCCCCGCACGAGTTGCCGCCGGAGGACGTGGTCTGGCAGTTCCCGCGCTCGCTGGCGCTGCTGGGGCCGTGGCAGTTCTATCACGGCTACATTTAGTGGCAGAAAAACCCCGGATTCCCCGCGGTTTTTTCGTTTTCCACAACACCAATTGACCCCGGAAAACCCTGCCTGCGGTTGTAAACGGTTGTAGAAGAGTGCGACACGGCAGGGGCTCCTCGCCTCGTCACGGGATACTCGCCTTCCGCCTACGGCGGGGTTTCTGCTGGGCGGGTTCCGGCTCGTCTTCCGCGGGTCTTCCACCCCCACCTGCAAGCCACTCGGCCGGCACCCCGAGGGCCTCGGCCAGCCGCATGACGACGGGCAGGGTGGGAAAGCCCCGGTCGTTCTCCCAATTGCGTAGCGTGCTGGCGGGCACGCTTGCCCTCCGGGCCAGCTCCGCGCGGGACAGGCCCACTTCCTTCCGCAGCGCACGCATGTGCCGACCGTGCGCCGTCTCCTTACATGCGTTCGGTAGTCGCGCGGCGTCATGGGGACTTGTTACTTGTCCCGGAACAGCATCTGCGAAATCAGGTACAAGTCGTTCCTCCAGACCGGCCAGGAGTGCCCGCCGGAATCGACGTGCCAGACGTGGGGCACCTTCTTCTCCTCCAGGCTGGTGTGGAACGACTTGCTGGAGCCCATCAGGCTGTCGGCATCCCCGCAGGACACCCAGAGCAGTCGAAGCTTCTTGCTCGCGGCGGCGTCGGGGGCGAGGGCGCCCGACCGCCCGAACAGGGCCGAGGAGAAGCCGCCGACCGAGGCGAAGGTGTCCAGGTGCCGCAGGCCGATCGTCAGCGCCTGCCCGCCGCCCATCGACAGCCCGGCGACGGCGCGGTGCTCGGCGTCGGCCTTCACGGGGTAGTGCGCCTCGACGTATGGGATCAGATCCTTGAGCAGGTCGCCCTCGAAAGCACTGTTCGCCCCCGCGAAGCGCCCCGGGGTGGGCAGAGCGCGGCCGATCGCCTCGGCGAGCTGCTTCTCGTCCACCTGGCCCTTCTTGTCCTTGTCGATCTCCTTGTAAAGCGCCTCGGCGGCGGCGAGGAACTCCTCCAGCGACACCTTGCCGTCCTTGTCGGTGTCGGCGCGTTTCATGATGGCGCCGGCGAGGGCCGTGGCCGCCCCGCCGCGCCCCCCGGTGCTGCCGTTGGGCATGACGACGATCATGGGGGCCAGCTTCTTGTCGGCGTAGAGGTTGTCGAGGATGACCTCGGCCGCCCCCCTCCTCGTCCAGCCAGTCTCATCGTCGCCGGCGCCGTGCAGCAGGTAGAGGACGGGGTACTTCGTGTCCTTCGAGTAGCCCGGCGGCGTGTAGATCACTGCCTTGCGCTTGGCGCTGACGCTCTTGGAGTCGTACTCCACGGTTTCGATCTTGCCACGCTCGACGCCGTCGCGCTTCGTGTCGAAGCCCTTGGGCGCTGCGGGGAGGTCCTTCGGCTTGTCGTCCGGTTTGTCATCCGCCCGCGCCGGGGCGGAGAGGGCCAGGACCAGCAGCGCGCCCCCGCAGAGCAGCCCGCTCAGGAATCGGTTCATCACGATGACCTCGGAGAAGGAGGAAGGGGAGGAACACTGGTACTAACCCCCTCGCCGGGCAGTTGTCTCGTGCCGCGGCCGCCCTCGTCCCCGGTTTCGGGGCCTCGGCCAGCGGCCCGCGCGAGACGCCGGCGGTTACGCATCGTCTCCCCACCCACGCCCGTTGACCCGCACCTCCGCGACGACGCCCACCGGCAGCAGCCCGCGCAGGCTCGTCAGCAGCGCCGCGCGGTCCCCTCGTCCAGCCAGAAGCCGAGCAGCACGCTCCTGGAGTTTCCTTCGGGGAGGCTCTGCCGAAGTTGCGGGACCGCTGCCAGCCGGTCGGCCACGTCCCGGCCACCGAGCCGGGGCTTGATGACGTCGGTCAGCCGGCAGGTCGATCCGGCCTCGTGTTCCGCGCCTCTCGACCAGTCCTTCCGCGCTTCGGTCCGACACGCAACGGGCGATGTGACCGGAGAGCGCAACGCCGAGAGCCGAATTGCCCTCGGGGTGTCCGACCGGAGCGCGCAACGAACATCGGCTTGTCCGCGGTTGTCGATCCCACCGACGCGCGTCATTGGGGCCGGGTGCTCGCCGCCTGTGGCTGCGGCTGCGGCTGCGGCTCCAGCAGCCGGCGACTGATGCGCAGGGCGGTCTCGATCAGCGGGATATCGTCCTCCGCATCAGTCGCCGGCTGCCCATCACCGGGCCGCGCGCCTCGTCGAGCTTCCGGAGGTAGAACAGGTCGCTAATGTTTATTGGCAGGGCGCCGGGGCGGCTTATTCCGCTTCAAAACAATCAGCTCCCGGAACGTAACCCTTGTCGAACTCCCTATCTGAGACTCGCGCGCACTCTTATTCAGAGAGCGTTTGATAGCAAGGATTTATGGCGAACCCAGGGATTAGAGCCATTCCAGGTTCGAGTCCCGATCGGGCGCCCGATCGTAATGGCTCCGCTCCCCTCCAGTAAACCAGTTTGTCCCGGGGTTCGCGGGGCTGGAAAGCGACACCCCGGTTTACAACGCGCGCGAGCGCGAGCCGCTTCAGCCGCCCCAAGGAACGCCATCGAGGCCCCTTGCAACAAGAGCATGCCGCCGAGAATGGGTGGCATGAACTACCTGACATTGCTGGAGATCTTCCTCCGCGGATTCCTGGAACCCGTGTCGCGCCGCCGCACGGGGTGCTCGCAGGTAGGCGCCGATGTCCGCGCCCTGATCCGACGCGTGAACCGGGGAAACCATCGTGGGGCACACCGCGCATTCAGGCTGAGTTGTGTCTGCTGGGAGGCGACGTCGCCCCTCCCCAGTGGCGAAGTACCTGGCGCGATCCAGGAACCAGCCACCAATGCTCCGCCCGCTCCCTGCCTTCAGGTGCATGGTGCATGCGGGTGATTTAGCGCAGGGCATGGGCTTCGCGGCGTCAGGCGGGACCCAACTACAGTTCAGGGACGCTGGCGCTCAGCGGCGTGATGGTGAAGACCAACGCAGCCAACGGTGGCAACGGCCACACTCGGCGGCTTCGGCGACGGCATCTGCACGCTTCCGCAGAATCACGATCGCAAGCCGCTGCAAACGGCCGGCCTATGGCTCCGCTCCTGCCGGCGGGGCTGTCGCAGGCAGCGAGACTAACAGCTTCTGGAACTCGCCGCGGCCGCGCACGGCGTCCAGGTCTTTGTCCTTCTCCAGGTGAGCGCGATCCTTGTACCCGGCAGCGATGGCACGGGTCAGCCAGACTATCGCCCTGTCGGCGTCGTCCTTGGCGAGGCGGGCCGCGTCGGACGCCGGAGTCGTTGTTTGGACGGCGGCGGCAACGGCTCGATAGCGGGCGGCACGGTAAAGGCTGCCCGGGTCGCTGCGCTGGAGTTTCTCCCACATCTCGGCGGTGGTCCGGCAGCCGGCCGGGTCGCCCGCTTGCTGGAAGTGCCGTAGCCGCAGGTCCATGACACCGGGGATCAGGCCGGGATCGAGGGCCTTACCGGCAGCCCGCGCGACGCAGTCGTCGATCAGGGGAATGGCCTCGGTGCCGCGTTTCCGTTTGACCAGCGATTCGGCCAGACTGCCCATGTTCCGCAGCGTTTCCGGGTGGTCGGGGCCGTAGACGCGGCGGCTGGCCGCCAGCGTCTCCTCGCGGAGTTTGTGGGCGTCGTCAGCCCGGCCCAGAGCCTCGTAGCTGTTGGCCAGGTTGTTCATGGTCGTCAGCGTGTCCGGATGATCGGGACTGAGGACACGGCGGCGGGCGGCCAGCGTGTCCTCCTGGAGCTTGCCGGCATCGGCAAAGCGGTCGAGGGCGAAGTAGCTGTTGGCCAGCGTGTTCATGGCCGCCAGCGTCCGCGGGTGGTCGGGGCCGAGGACGCGCCGGCTGCCCGCCAGCGTCTCCTTGCGCAGCGTCAGGGCCTCATCACGTCGGCCCACCGCGAAGTAGCAGTTGGCCAGGTTGTGCATGCTCCCCAGCGTCTCCTCGTGGTCGGAACCGAGGACGCGCCGGCGAGCACTCACCGTTTCCTCCAGGAGCTTGAGGGCATCCGTCATGCGGCCCAGGGCGCCGTAGCTAACGGCCAGGTTGTGCATGCACTTCAGCGTGAGGGGGTCGTCGGGGTCGAGAACGCGCCGGCAGGCGGCCAGGGTTTCCTCGCGCAGCTTCAAGGCGTCGGTACGGCGGCCCAGGGTATGGTAGTCGGCGGCCAGGTTACTTAGGCTCTCGAGCGTGAGCGGGGCGTCGGGGCCTAGCTGCTGTGTATAGAGCGCCCGAGCTTGCTCGTGCTGCGCTGCTGCTTCCCGGGTCTTTCCCAAGTAGCCGAAGGTGTTACCCAGCGTCGTTCGCAGTCGCGCCTCGATGAGCGGTTGGTCGGCAAACCCCTTGTCCAGGGCCGCCAGGCTGGCAGCAAGGGCCTCCTGCAGGCTGACGCTGCTGCCGAGCCCGCCCCGCTGCCCCTTCGGCCGCGCGGCCGCGAACACCTGCTCCTGGAAGAACGTCACCACCGCGGTCGCCTCGGCCTCTTTCGCCTCGGCCTTTGCCCGCTGCTCCCGCTCCGCCTGCTGGGCGGCTTCGGCTTCGGCCCGCTTTTTGTCGGCCTGGCGCTCGGCCTGTTCGGCATCCCGGCGGGCGGCCTCCGCGCCGAGCAGCCCGATGGTGGTGCCGGCCACGCCCAGGAGCAGCACCGCTACCACGACCCCGGCCGCCCACTGCACGGTCCGGCGGCGTTTCGCCTGCTCGGCCGCCCGCACTTCCGCCGCCAGCCGGTCGCGCTCGGCCTGCTTGGCCCGTTCGTCCGCCGCCCGCCGCAAGCCCGCGACTGCCGCCGCCACCGCATCCCCTGTTGCCGGGCGCTCCCCCGGAGCAAACGCGAGGCAGCGTCGGCACAGCGCCACGACGGCCGGGTCCGCCGGGCAAGCGTCCAGCCGCGCCAGCGCGGCCGCCGTCTGCCCACGGACCGCCTGGAGGCGCACGCTGTCCGCATGTTGGCCCTCGAACGGTGGCCGGCCCGTCAGCAGCACGCACAGGAGCGCCCCCAGGCCGAACACGTCCGTGCGGGCATCGATCTTGTGCAGTTCGCCGGCGGCTTGCTCCGGGGCCATGTAAGCCAGGGTGCCCAGGACCGCGCCCTCCTGGGTGAAGGGGCCGGCCTCATGCCGCTCGGTGTAGGTCACGGTCGGGGCGGCGGTGGCGTCGGGGCCGGCGGCAGGCCGCTCCGGCGGCCGGCGCGCGGACAGCACCTTGGCCAGGCCCCAGTCCATGACCTGCACCTCCCCGAAACTGCCGACCATGACGTTGCCCGGCTTGAGGTCGCGGTGAATGACGCCGTGGGCGTGCGCGTAGCCGACAGCCTGGCAGACCGCCTCGAATACGGCCAGGGCATCGACGGAGGCGTTCGCCTTCAGCAACTGGTCGAGCGTCTGCCCCTGGATGAGCTTCATGGCCAGGAACGGCCGGTCGTCGGCGAGATGGCCGACCTGGTAGACGGCGGGGATGCCGGGGTGCTGGAGCTGCCCGGTGACGCGGGCCTCGTCCAAGAAGCGGAGAGCGGTGCTGGAGTCGGGGGCGTATTGCTCTTGCAGGATCTTGACCGCGACCTCGCGGTCGAGGGCCCGGTCGCGGGCGCGGTAGACCACGCCCATACCGCCGCGGCCCAACTCGCTCAGGATTTCGTAACCGGGTACAGCCGGAAACCTCGCATTCCCCGGGACCGCGCCGGCGCCGGCCACCGGGGGCGTCGCGGCCGGATCGCCCGGGTTTGGGGCACCGATCCTCGCCGCCGCCGCATCGCTGCGTTCGTTGACGCCGGTCGATTCGCTGGCGGGCTGGACCGCTTCGGCCGGCGGCGCCTCGGCGAAGGCCGCCCGGATCAGGCTAACGTCGGCGGGGAAACGGACCTCGTAGTCGCCCGCGGCGGGGCGCTCGCCCTGGTCCCGCCGGTAGTGCGCGTCCAGGAGCACCAGCTCGTGCAGCAGCGCCGACCGTTCCGGCTCCGCCGCGCCGCCGAGGAAGGCCTCGATGCGGGGCTGGCCGCCGTCCTTCCAGGCGATTTCAAACTGGGTACACACCCGGTCCACGTCGCGGGCCAGGGACGGCCGCAGCAGTGCGGAGGAAGAAGGAGGCGCCTCATTCACGGTGCGATCTCCTGTTCCCACAGGGTGCGGATCAAGCGCATTTTTCGCTTGATCGTGCGCGGCACGTAGCCCAGCTGCGCGGCGATTTGCTCCACGGTGTAACCTTCCATCTTCAGCAGGGCGATCTGTTCCAGCTCGGCATCGCCGAGCAGGCCGAACAGCCGCCGGCATTCCTCCGCCGCCTGGGCCGCGAACTCGGGGGAGGGCTCGCGACTGACGAGCTGTTCCAGGCTCGGCTCGGCGTCGCCGCCCGGCGGCTCGGCGGTCGCCCCGCCGCGCTTCTGGCGCCGCGCGTCGCGACTGTGGCGGGCCGCCTTGCGGGCCGTGATGACCACCAGCAGCCGCCACAGACCATCGCGGTCGGCCAGCTCGGGGAAGCGGCCGTGGCCGGCGTTGCGGCAGAAGCTGTCGAACGCGCTCAGCGCCACGTCTTCGGCGGCCTCACGCCGGGGCGCATCGCGCAACCTCTGGCGGGCCAACTCGACCAGCCGCTGAAAGTAACGCTCCCAGAGCTGCTGCGCCGCGGCTGGATCGCCCTCCTGGAGCGGACCGAGCCAGCGCGAGACGGAACCCTCGGCCGACGACATTAACCCGGACCCCAAGAACCGCGTGGTGACAGCCCGATTGTAGGGCCCGCGGTTGGGGAGAGCAAAGAGATTGTCGCCGCGCGAACGACCGTCTCTCCCAGGTACATGCCCGTCCGGGCGCCCGCGGGGACAGGTACGGGCGCGTTTCCACCGCTGTCGGCCGGCCCGGCCAGCCGGCGCCGGGCCTTGACGCGACCGGTCAGCGGCGCTCCGGGTGTGTATTTCTTCATTTTTCGATTTTCGTGTCCCCTTGGCCGCGCCGTTGGGCATGGACTTCCCGGGCGGATGACAGGCCCTCGGGCTCGCCGGCGACAAGAACATCGAGAGTTAGGGCGGACGGGCGCTTTCCGGGCGCGACCTGCGCGCCGGACCATACCCGGCACTGTTTTCTTTCCTTTCTTGCGACCAAGGAGTTACACCATGGCTTCGTTCTCTTTCGCCGGTTGGCTGAACGCAAACAGGGCCCGATCCCTTCTCTCCGGGCGCGCCTCTCGCCGGGGGCGGCACCTGCCAGGGCACCGGTTCCTACCGCGGCTCGAAGTCCTGGAAGATCGTAGCCTGCCCAGCACCCTGATGGTCACCAACCTCAGCGACACGGGCGTGAGCGGCGACGGGTCGCTGCGCGGCGAGATCCTCGCCGCCAGCAGCGGGGACACCATCGGGTTCGCGCACGGGCTGCACGGCACCATCACGCTGAACTCGCTGAAGGGCGACTTGCCGATCAGCAAAAGCGTGACGATCAACGGCCCGGGGGCGAACAAGCTGTCCGTCAGCGGCAACGACGCCAGCCGCATCTTTGACATCAGCGGCAGCGCCAGCGTGACCATCGCCGGGCTGACCATCACCGACGGCCGGGCGACCACGGGGGGCGGCATCCTGCTCGAGGGCAGCGCTGCCCTCAGCATCAGCAAGTGTACGCTGACCGACAACGAGGCCCTCGGCAGTCTGGCTGGCAGTTTGACTGTCCCTGATGGGGACGGTGGCGGCATCGAGGACAACTCGTCAGGAGCGATGACCGTCGCCAACAGCACGTTCGACACCAACAAGGCCATCGCCCGCGGTCCCAACGCCCCTCCCTCCGGTCCCAACTACATCATCGCACTGGGCGGCGCCATCGACGTTTCCTTGTACAGCACCGGCCCGGCCACGATCAGTGACAGCACCTTCACCGGGAACCAGGCGCTCGGCGGCGTCCCCGGCGCCAGTGCGGGTGGCGGCGCGCTCAGCGATTCCAGCACCCCGGCGGACAAGACATTGGGGGCGACCATGATCGTCACGGGCTGCACGCTCAGCGGCAACGCAGCCATCGGTGCAGCCGGCGGTGACGGAGTGTCCAACTTCGGCTCCGGGCAGGGCGGCGGCATCAACAATTTCGCTAACCTGATCGTGAGCGATTCGACTCTCACCGGCAACCTGGCCCAAGGCTCGCCTCTGGTCTCAACCGCCCCAGTACAGCACGTCTTGGCCAACACTGTCGTCGCCGGCGGCGGCATCCTCGAACTCACCAACTTCGCCCCCGCCACCATGCTCGTGACCGACAGTACGATCTCCGGCAATCGGGCTGTCGGCGCCGCCGGGGCGGCCGGCGGCACCGGCAGTATCGGGGAAGGGGGCGGGATCTCCGTCGTCGGCGGCTCTTTGGCTGTCGTGACCGGCTGTACGGTCGCCGACAACGTCGCTCAAGGCGGGGCCGGCGGCAGCGGCGCGGTGGGCGGCACCGGCGTGAGCGGCGGCATCGACGTCGCAGTTTTCTCGTCCGTGATCGTCACCAACACCACCCTCATTCACAACAAGGCCATCGGCGGGGCAGGAGGCGCCGGGGCCAAGGGCGGCGACGGCGTGGGCGGCGGCGTCAACGTCGGCTCTGGCGTCTTCTTCGGTATCCCCAATCTTCCCCCGGACACGTCTTCTCTGACTGTTACCGACAGCACCTTCGATGGCAATCAGGCCATCGGTGGCGCCGGCGAGTCGGGCAGCAATGGGGGCAACGGCCTGGGCGGCGGCCTCTCGGTCTTGGCGGCGAGTTCCGCCACGGTCAGCGACAGCACACTGAACGACAACAAGGCCACCGGCGGCGAGGGGGACGACGGCGGCAACGGCGGCAACGGCTTCGGGGGTGGCGTCTATGTCGCCAGCGGCACCAGCGTGGGTGTCACCGGCAGCACGATCACCCACAACAAGGCCAAGGGCGGCGAAGGGGACGACGACGGCGGCAGCGACGGCCTGGGCGTGGGCGGCGGCGTCTACCACTTAGGGACGTTCACCTTCGACGTGTTCACCGTCATCAAAAAGAACGAGGCCTCCACCAGCAACGACAACATCGGGCCATGAGGCCCTTTGCGGACAGTAAAGGTGTCAGGAACGGATTTCAAAATCCGTTCCTGACGCCTTTTCCCTCCCGCCTTTTCCCTCCCGCGGCGGCTCCTCACGCGGATTTCTCTGCGCTGGTACGGAACCCTTACGCGCCATCGGAGTCTGACCATGTGGCTCGAGCAATTACGGCGGCGCTGGCTGGGTAACACCACCTCCTCCCGGCGCGGGTACAAGCCGCCGCGCCGCCGCCCCGGCGCGCTGCTCTGCCTGGAACGCCTCGAAGACCGTACGCTCCCGTCCGTCCTGCCCCCGGTGACAATCTTCACAGACAGCAATACTGCGGGCGCCGGCAGCCTGCGCGACGCCATCATCGCGGCCAACGCCGACGCCGGCGCCAGCACCGACACCATCACTCTGGCGGCCGGCACCTACGCCCTCAGCTTGCAGCACAGCGGCGGCCGGACGAACAACGCCCAGGACGGCGCCCTGGCCATCACCAGCACGAAACACCAACTCGTCATCCAGGGCCAGGTGGACGTCAATGGCAACCCCACAACGATCATCGATGCCAGCGCCCTCAGCGACCGCGTTTTCGAGATCGTCAACCCCGGTACCACGGTTGTCTTCAAGAACCTGATCGTCGAGAACGGCCTGGCCCAGGATAACGGCAGCACCGGAGCGAAGCCGGGGACCACGACCGCGGAAGGTGGGGGCATCCTCGACAACGGCGGCATCCTGACGCTCACCAACGTCACCCTCCTGTCCAACGAAGCCAGGGGGGGCACCGGTGCCTTCCCCGGCGGCACCGGAAACAACGCGCAGGGTGGAGGGCTGTACGCCAGCGGCGGAACCGTCATCCTCACCGGCGACACCTTCTCAAGCAACTTCGCCAGCGCCGGCTCAGGCGGCAGCGGCGTCACCGGCAGCACAGGGACCACGGGCACTGCCGGAACCCCCGGCACCCCCGGCACCGCGGGCTCCCCCGGACATAACGGCGGCCCCGGCGGCACTGGCAGCAATGGTGGTCCCGGCGGCCCCGGCGGTCCCGGCGGCAATGGCGGTGTCGGCGGCAACGCGCTGGGGGGCGGCGTGTACGCCAGCGGCGTCAACTTGACCGCCAGCAACGATGCCTTCACCGGCAACCTGGCTACCGGCGGCGCGGGCGGCGCGGGCGGCTTCGGTGGCCGAGGCGGTATGGGCGGCGCGGGCGGCCGAGGCGGTGCCGGCGGCGCCGGCGGCGCCGGCGTTACCAATGGCGGCAAAGGCGGCAATGGCGGTAATGGCGGCGCGGGGGGCCCTGGCGGTCCCGGCGGCAACGGCGGCGGCGGCGGCAACGCGATGGGCGCTGGGCTGTACGACAGCGCGGGCACCCTCGTTCTTACCGGCGACACCCTCTCGGGTAACATCGCGCAAGGCGGCGGCGGCGGGAGCAGTAGCAATCCCGTCTTCGGCGGCAACGGCGGCGGCCGTGGTGCCGGCGGCGCGGGCGGCGCGGGCGGCCTCGGCGGCGCTCACGGCAGCAGCGGCGGCCTGAGAGGCGCGAATGGACGCAACGGCAACGGCGGCGGCAGCGGCTTCGGCGGCACCGGCGGCGCCGGCAGCGCCGGCAGCGGCGGCAACGGCCAAGGGGGCGGGCTCTACGCCAGCGGGGCTACCCTGCGGGCCGTTCTCACCGCTGACACCCTGGCCGGCAACAAAGCCCAGGGCGGTGTTGGCGGCAGCAGCGCGGGCTCATCGCTCAGCGGCAGCGGTCAAGGCGGCGGGGTGTACGCCTGCGGCGTCACCCTCACCCTGACCAACGACACCTTCGCCACTAACAAGGCCGCGGGCGGCGTCACCACCAGCGCCTTCTTCCTCGCGGGCGGCGGTGGCAACGGTCAAGGGGGCGGCCTGTACGCCACCGGCGCCACCCTCACCCTCACCAACACTGCCTTCACCACCAACAAGGCCGCGGGCGGCTTCGGCGGCTTCTACTTCGGCAACGGGCGCAACGGCGGCTACGCGCAGGGGGGCGGCCTGTACGCCGTCAGCACCACTCTCACCTTCAGCAATGCGACCTTCACGACCAACACGGCCCAGGGTGGGGATGGCGGCCCCGGCGGCCTCGCTCAAGGCGGTGCTCTCTGCGCGATTAACAGCGTCGTCACCGTTGCCGCCAGCACGATTGGCAAAAACGGCAACGGCAACGTCGCCACGGGTGGTACGGGAAGCGGCGGCTTCACCAGTGGCGGCCGCAACGGCGACGGCCGGGACGCCCAGGGGGCCGGCCTTTACATCAGTGGTGGGAAGCTGACGCTCACCAGCAGCACCGTCTCCGGCAATGTCGCCAAGGGCGGTGGCGGCGGCTTCGGCACCGGCACCAGCGGCATTAGCAAAGGCGGCGACGCGCAGGGTGGCGGGTTGTACGCCAGCGGCGCCACCCTCACCCTCACCCACGACACCCTCTCGGGCAACACCGCGCAGGGCGGCGCTGCTTCCGCTGTCTCCTATAACGGCGGCAACGGGATGGGGGGTGCCCTGTACGCCTCCGGTGGTGCGCTCACCCTCACCAGCGATACCCTCTTGAGCAACACGGCCACGGGCGGCGCTGGTGTCGCCGGCCGCGCGGGCAACGCCGGCTCCCGCTTCAACCCCAGCGGCAGCTCGGGCGAAAACGGCGGCAACGGCGGCAACGCACAAGGTGGCGGGGCCTACGCCAGCGGCGCCACCCTGACTCTCACCAACGATACCCTCTCGAAAAACACGGCGATGGGGGGTGCTGGCGGCAAGGCCGGCAACGGCGGTAACGGCGTTAACGGCACCGCCACCAACGGCAACGGTAGCGCCCTCAACGGCGGCAACGGCGGCAACGGCGGCCGCGGTGGCAACGGCGGCAACGGCGGCGCTGCCCTGGGAGCCGGCCTCTACGCCAGCGGAGGTGCGCTCACCCTTACAGGCGACACGCTCTCGACCAACACCGCCACGGGCGGGGCAGGTGCCGGGGCCGGCGCGGGTGGCAACGGCGGCATCGGCAGGAACGGCTTCAACGGCAGCACCGGCAGCGCCGGCGGTAACGCCGGCAACGCCGGCAACGCCGGCAACGCCGGCAATGGCGGCAACGGCGGCAACGCGGCGGGCGGCGGTCTCTACGCCTCCGGAAGTGGGCTCACACTCTCCTTGACCAACGACACCCTGGCCGCCAACATCGCCCAGGCGGGCAACGGGGCCGCTGGCCAGAACGGCGGCAACGGCGGCGGTGGCGGTAACGGCGGCAACGGCGGCAATGGCACCGGCAGCGGCAATGGCGGCAACGCCGGCAACGCGGGCAACGGCGGAAATGCCGGCAACGGCGGAAATGCCGGCAACGGCGGCAACGCCCAGGGCGGTGGCCTCTTTGTCGGGGCCGGCACCGTCACGCTCCTCGGCACCACGATCGCCGGCAGCAGCAACGGCTCCACCCCAGGGAATCAGGCCCTCGCTGGTACCCCCGGTACGTTCGGCACCCCCGGGACACTCGGACCCGCCGGCACTCCCGGCACGCCCGGCAGCGCGGGACCTGATGGTGGCTCCGCCGGCCTCCCCGGCACGCCCGGGACCGACGGCATGCCCGCCACGGCTGGCACCCCCGGCACTGGCGGCACCGCCGCCGGAGGCGGCATCTTCAACGACGCTAGCGGGACCCTCAAGTTGAAGAACACCATCGTCGCCAACAACACCGCGGGGCTCAACTTCGCGGGCACGGGCACCTTCGTCTCCCTGGGGCACAACCTGAGCAACGACTATACAGGCGCCTCACCTCTCCCCGGCGGGACAGATATCACCAGTGACCCGCTGCTGTGCGCCCTGGCCAGCAACGGCGGACCCACCCAGACGATGGCTCTGATGACCGGCAGCCCGGCGATCAACGCCGGCGACAACACCGGCGCCCCCGCCACCGACCAGCGCGGCTACAACCGCATCGTCGGCGGCACCGTTGACATCGGCGCCTTCGAGGTGCAGACGCTTCAGGACAGGTCGGGCCAGATCGCCGTGTCTTTGAACGGTGTCGGGCACAAACCCGGCACCGACGTGTACAGCCAGACCGTGACCCTGACCAACACAGGCGGCCCACTGACCGGCGCCTTCCTGGTGGTCCTCAACGGGATGCCGGCCTACGATATCCTCACGGGGGCCAGCTTCATGGACGCGCACGGCAATCTGACCCCGCTGACGGTGACCATGTCCCAGCCAGGTGGAAGCAGCGGTGGGGAGATCTTCGTCCCCGCCAGCCTGGCCGCCGTGCTGACCAAGGGGCAGCCGCTGAAGCTGGTGCTGACATTCCAGCTCGACGACCCCGCACTGTTCACATTCACCGCGAGGATGTTCCAGGACAACTCGTGACGCCCCAGATGTTACGCTCGCATGGCCAAGAAGCCATAACATGATAGGAGCACCCATGAGCCGAATTCGCACCCTCACGCTGGCAGCCGTGCTGGCGCTACTGGCCCTCGGCTCGCCGGCCCCGGCCGGGCCCATTAGCTACGCCGTCACCGTGGACACGCTCTCTTCGTACTTCAGCGGGGTCACCGGCTCGCTGGACTTCCAGTTCAACCCAGGCGATGCCACGGCTCAGGCGGCCACCGCGACCATCACCAACTTCATGACCGACGGGACCGTGGGGAGTGTGATTCCCCCCACGCCGCCGATGACCGGCGGTGGCGCCTCGGGGATGCTGCCGGGCACCGTGAGTATCGTCAACAGCGCCCTGTCGCCGGACTCCAACGAGTTGAACCAGGCGTTCACCTACGGCAGCACGTTCAGCTTCATCCTGACTTTTTCCGGAGATGCGGTGGACAACCCAAACGACAGCGGTTCGGGCAGCACCTTCCGGCTATTCCTGCTGGACGGCAGCGGGAACACCCTGCCGCCGAACATGCCCAACAGCCCTCTCGGCGAAGTCCTGGATATCGACCTCAACCCGGACGGCACAACGACCGCGTTCACGTTTCCGTTTATCGACAACTCCGGGGCCCAACAGCCGGCGGTGGCGACGGCAGTCGTCATACCGGAGCCGGGGCTCCTGGGCCTGCTTGGGTTGGGCCTGGCCGGCTTGTGGGGTTGCCGGCGCTTCCGCGCGGGGCGGCGATAACGATGCCATGCAAGATCACCTGAACAGAGGTTTGGCCTATCATCAGCAGGGCCTCGTGGACGAGGCGGCGCGCCACTACGAGGCGGCCCTGGCCGCCAACCCCGAGGAGCCCGACGCGCTGCACCTGCTGGGCGTGGCCGCCCTACAGCAGGGCCGGCCCCAGCAGGCGGCCGACCTGATGGCCCGCGCTGTGGCGCGCCGGCCCGGGGCGGCTGCCTTCCACGCCAACCTGGCAGAAGCCTATCGGGTGCTCGGCCACCTCGACCAGGCCGCCGCCGCCTGCCGCACCGCCTTGCAGCTCCAGCCTGACTTCGCCGGGGCCGCCAACAACCTCGGCTTGGTGCTGCTGACGCAGGGCCAGACCGACGAGGCCGCCGCGCAGTTCCAGGCGGCCCTGCGCCAGCAGCCGGACTTCGCGATGGCCTGCAACAACCTCGGCAATGCCCACCGCGCCCGTGGTGACCGCGCCCAGGCCGTTGCCCACTTTCGCCGCGCCCTGGAGATCGACCCCCTGTTGGCCGAGGCCCATAGCAACCTCGGCCAGATCTTGCTGGAGCAGCACGAGCTGCGCGAGGCCCTCATCCACTGCCGCGAAGCCGTCCGCCTGCGCCCCGATTTCGCGGAAGCCCGCAACAACCTCGGCAACGTGCTCCGCGACCTGGGTAAGGTGGCCGAGGCCCGGGCCTGCTATGCCGAAGCCCTGCGCCTCAACCCGGGCCTGGCCATGAGCTACAACAACATGGGCCAGGCCCTTCAGGAGGAAAGCGCCCTCGACGACGCCCTGGGCTGGTATCAGCGCGCCTTGCAGCTCGACCCCAACTCGGCCCGCATTCACAGCAACCTCGCCAGCCTCCTGGCCGAGCAGGAGAAGTACGACGACGCCCTGGCTCGCTATGCATTGGCCCTGCGGCTCGACTCGAGCCACGCCGAGGCGCACAGCGGCATCGGCTGGGTGCAGCACGAGCAGGGGCATTTCGCGGAGGCCGAGGCCCACTACCGCGAGGCGTTGCGCCTCAAGCCGGATTTGGCCGCCGCCCACGGCAACCTGGGCACGGTGCGCGAGGAGATGGGCGACTTTGTGGAGGCGCAAAGTTGCTGGCGTGCGGCCCTGAGGCACGACCCGCGCCATGCCGGCGCCCGCGCCCAGCTCGCCACCCTGCTGCGCGACGAGCTGCCTGAGGCCGACCTCGAGGCCCTGAGGCAGCAATTGTCCGAACCCGAGTTGACCGACGGCCGGCGCGCGACTCTGCACTTCGGCCTGGCCCAGGTCCTCGACGCCCGGGGGCACTACGACCAGGCCGCCGACTCGCTGCGCCAGGCCAACGCCCTCGCCCTGGCCGAAGGGCGCAAGCGCGGCCAGGGCTACGACCCCGCGGACCATGCCCGCTTCGTTGCGGCCATGATGGCGACCTGCACGCCGGCCTTCTTCACGCGGGCGCGCGGCCTCGGGCTGGAGACTGAGCGGCCGATCTTCATCGTGGGGCTGCCACGCTCCGGCACCACGCTGACCGAGCAGATCCTGGCAAGCCATTCGCAGGTCTTCGGGGCCGGCGAGCTGCGCCTGGCCCGCGACGGCTTCGATTCGCTGGCGGGCGACCCGACCGCTGCTGGCGCGCGCCTCGATGACCGGGCCCTGGAGGCCCTGGGCCGCCTCGACCGAGAAACCGCCCATCGGGTCGGCGGGCACCACCTGGAGCGGCTGCGAGCGCTGAACGAACCAGCGCCGCGGGTCGCGGACAAAATGCCCGACAATTATCTGTTTCTGGGCCTCCTGGCTGCCCTGTTCCCGCGGGCGAAGTTCATCCACTGTCGCCGCGACCTGCGCGACATCGCGGTCTCCTGCTGGATGACCAACTTTCGGCACATCCGCTGGGCCAACGACCCGGAGCACATTGAAGCCCGCTTCCACGAATATGGGCGGCTGATGGGGCACTGGCGGCTGGTGTTACCGGTGCCCCTGCTGGAGGTCGATTACGAGGAGACGGTGGCCGATCTGGAGGGCGTGGCGCGGCGCCTAGTCGATTGGTGCGGACTGGATTGGGAGCCCACCTGCCTGGCGTTTCACCAGGGCAAGCGAGCGGTGCGAACCGCCAGCGTCACACAGGTGCGGCAGCCAATCTACACGCGCTCGGTGGCCCGCTGGAGGCACTACGAGACGGCGCTGGGGGCTCTCTTCGACCGGCTGGAGCACAGGCCGGCGGTCGCGACTTGAATGGCCAGTATCCCTGCGGCCGCCACGCGCCACCTGTGCGTAGGGTCGGACGGCGGGCGCCAGGAGGTGGCAAGGCCTCAACGTCTTTGCGGTAATCTGCTGGGTGCGCCGCACGTTCGCGCCGCTGCCGGCACTTGCCCGACCTCGTCCATTCGCCACGGGTCCGGGCAGTCCTGGGTTGCCGCACGAACACTGACGGGCATCATTCCTTGCCACTTGTCAGGCGAACATTCCTGATAATCGGATCGCCTGGGTGTGTTGCGCGCTCCGGTCACCTCGACCTGCGCGCGCGAGTCGAAGTTCCCAGCGCGCGGAGGTCCGACACACCGATGCGTGTTCCGAGCGTAGCCCAGTGCGGAATACCCTTCGTCGATCGATCTGGGGGATGAACCAGCGATCATGGCGGCGGGCGGCGGTCCTATCCCTGATGATGGAGACAATTCTGCCAGGCACGGAAGCGGTTCACGACTTCGGCCGGACGAATCTCGGCAACACCCACGCCATGAGGACGGCCACGGCCACCAGTGCGAGGACGGGGCGCAGGTCCCGCGCCGGGTCGCTGATAAGCAGGATGAGGGCAACCCCGGCGATGACGTTAGCGGTGAAGAAATGGCAGTGCTTGTCCGCGGGTTTTTTATAGTTGTCGCGCCCGCCGCAGCGCGGCATCATCGACTGGCGCCCGTTCCCGTTCCGAAGGCCGTGGGGGTGAGTCATGGCTTCGCGATCGTCACTCCGCTTCCCCGCAACCGCCGTGCTGCTGGCGCTGGCGTGCCTGTGCTGGTCCTCGCCTCCCCCTTCGGCGGGCGAGGCGTTTGCCGCCGTCAAGAAGGACATCACGGTCACCCTGAAGATCGCGGACAAGACATCCGGTTTCTCGCTTGAGGCGAAGAAGGTCGTCGCGGCCGACGCCAACGCCTTCGACTTCGTCCGGCATACGGTCGCCGTCGGGTACAGGACCGATGCCGAGGCGGGGCCGGTCGTGACGAGCCTCTGCGGGGTGTCTCCGCCGAAGGGCCTCGCCTGGACGTGCTCCGTCGATGGCAAGCCGTGCAAGGGCGGCGTCGGGCGCGTCACGCTCGGGAAGGACGGAGTGATGGAGTGGAAGACAGAGAAAGCTGACGCGCCGTGAGGGTCGATCACGGCGTCAGGCACTGCGGCCCCTCGTTCCGTGGGTTGCTGACGTAGCGGCCCACCGGCACTCCCGTCATCTCCTCCGCCGGGTAGGGGCGCAGGAGGGCGCCCACTTCCGCCCCCGGCGTCCGCGGGTCGAGCCACGCCGCGAAATCTCCCGGTGGGAGGATGACCGGCATCCGGTCGTGGACCGGGCGCACCACCGCGTTCGCCTCCGTGGTCAAGATGGCGCAGGTCTCGACAGGCTGACCGTCCCCGTCGTGCCAGCGCTCCCACAGGCCGGCGAAGGCGAACGGCTTGCCGTCCCTCCTGCGGAAGTGGTAAGGCTGCTTGTGCTTCCCGCCCGTGGCCTGCCACTCGTAGAAGCCGCTGGCCGGGACCAGGCACCGCCGTTGCCGGAAGGCGGACCGGAAGGACGGTTTCTCCGCCGCCGTTTCCGACCGTGCGTTGATGAGAGAGTTGCCGATGCCCGGGTCCTTGGCCCATGACGGGATGAGCCCCCAGCGCAGCAGAACGAGGGCGCGTCGGCCGTCGTCGAGGCGGACGGCCGCGACGGGTTGCGTGGGGGCGACGTTGTAGCGGGGCTCCAGGGCCGGGACGCCGGCCGTCTCGAAGCCGAAGAGGCGGGCCAGTTCGTCGCCGCTGGCGAATAGCGTGAAGCGGCCGCACACGGCAGAGGACCTCCTGGACTGTCCCTTGTCCCTCATCGGCTCGCCCGCCGGTCGGCGCTGAGCCGAAACGGTGACTATCCCCGTTGGCCTACTGCCGCACCTGCTGCTGACCTTGTCGGAGCGCAGCACGGTTGCGTACAGTCGGGGTGTGGACAGGGCAACCAACGTCTCGCCGTTCCCAGCGGCGCGCCGGGTCCGAAGGCACGTCATGCGTCCCCACCTCATCGGCCACCTCGACGCCGATTGCTTCTACGTCTCCGCCGAGCGCGTCCGCTTCCCCTTCCTCCGCGGCAAGCCCGTCGGCGTCCTGGGCAACCAGGGCGCCTGCGTCATCGCCAAGAGCTACGAGATGAAGGCGCGGGGCATCGCCACGGGCGAGCCCATCTGGGACTGCCAGCGCAAGTGCCCCGACGGCGTCTACCTCAAGCGCGATTTCCGCTGGTACGAGGTGCTCTCCCGCGCCATGCTCTCCCTCGTGCGGCGGTTCTCCCCGGCCGTCGAATACTACTCCATCGATGAGTTCTTCTTCGACGCCAACCCCGGCCCCGGGGCCTCGCCTCAAGCATTCGCCGAGGCCCTGCGCAACCGCGTCACGGAAGTCGTCGGGGTCCCGGTCACTGTCGGTATCGCCCGCTCGAAGACCTTGGCGAAGCTCGTCTCGGACACCGCCAAGCCGTTCGGCGCCCTGGCCCTGACCGACCCCGACGCCGAGCGGGCGCTGCTGGCCCGCCTCCCCGTCAGCGACATCACCGGCATCGCCTCCCGCCGTGCCGCCCGCCTGGCGTCGCTCGGCATCCACACCTGCCTCGACTTCGCCCTGGCTGACCGCAAGCGGGTGCGGAAGCTCCTCACCGTCGTCGGCGAAATCCTCTGGTGGGAGCTGAACGGGACGCCGGCCCAGCGGCTCTGCACCGATCGGCCCCCGCACAAGGCGCTGTCGCGCGGCGGCAGCCTGGGAGGCCCGACCGCGGACCCCGACCGCCTCCTCGGCTGGCTCGCCCGCAACACCGAACGGCTGGTCGAGGAGCTGGAGTACCACGCGGTGACTGCGGGGAGGCTCCAGGTCTTCGTCATGCACTGGAACGCCGCGACGGGGGCGCACGAGATCGACTTGCCGCAGCCGACCGACCGCTTCGACCTGCTGCTGGACGCCGCCAAACACTGCTTCGCCCGGTCGTGGGTGCCGGGCCTGGGCGCCAGCCGGATGCACCTGATCGCGACGCGGCTGCGCCGGCCGGGCTTCGTCCAGCAAGGGCTCTTCGAGGCGCCCGATGGGCGGGCGCGGGCCGTGGCGAAGCTGAAGCGGGAAGTGAACGCCAAGGTGGGGCGGTTCGCCCTGCGCTCGGGGGCGACGCTGCCGCTGTACGACGTGTACCGGGACCGCGAGCAGGGTTACGACGTTTGCGACATCCGCGGCAAGCTGTGCTTCTGAGGCGCCCATGCTTACCGCCATAGCCCTCCCCTACCACGCCCTACCTGTGTCCCTCATCGAGCGCCACCGCCTTGACGGGCTGGCCCACGATCGGGGCGGGGAGAAGGAGTTGCAGTTCCACGTCGCGGCCGCCGTGCCGCTCCTGCCGGTCTGGCACGAGGGGCAGTTGCGCATCGTGCGCTGGGGCTGCCGGCGGGGCGAAGGCCGGGCGCTGCCCGTGGGTGGGTGGACGAAGCTGGCCACGGTGGAGTCGGGCTACTGGTCGGGGTGCGGGGCGGCCGCGGTGGACGTCCCGGCGGCGCTCGGCCTGGACGGCGGGGTGTGGTACGCGATCCGCCAGGGGATGCGCGGGGTGCTGGTGCAGGACGAGGGCGAGGTCGAGCGCGTGTACGTCGTCTGCGAGCCAGCCAGCCACTACTACGGCGTCATGACACGAAGCGATTGGATGCCGGTGCTGATCGGCGAGCGCATCTGAACGACGGCCCCACCCTCGACAATCACCGACTCGTCACGGCTTCTCGTCGGTGTCCATGTGAAGGGCCGGCTGTCGGCACAACGCCCGCGGCGCCCTGACACCACCCTCGCCGCTGCCGAATCGTCGCGAGTGCCGGCCGACTGGTTTGGTCCCTGTCGTTGCCGACGCCCTTTCCTGCCGTCCTGGCGGCCTCCTGGCGCGTTCCCGTTCGCAAGTACCCCCAGGGTCCATCTCGCCCGTTCTGCGTGCTACCTGACGCGGCTGGTGCGTTGCCAGCGATGTTCGCGGCATTACGGAGCCAATCGACCGCTGCTTGCTGCCGACGGTCGATGGCGCGAGGGGCGTGCTGCCCTCGTCGGGGAGGACGGTTTCGGGGTCGGGCATCGTGGATCGGCGAGACAGTGGCTCGGGGGTTCCGCACCTGGTATGATCGCGCGAATTAAGATGGCTGCCTCGCCCTGCGCCCGAGGTCTTCGATGAACCGCCCTGACGATCCTCACCAGACGGCACCCGAGGCAGAAGGACAGCCGGTTGCCTCCTCGCAGGCATCGCCGGCCGCCCTGCTTCCGGCGCATGTCGGCCGTTACCGCGTCGAGCGGCTGCTGGGAGAGGGTGGCTTCGGCCGGGTCTACCTGGCACGCGACGAGCAGCTGCAGCGCCTGGTGGCGGTCAAGGTGCCGCACCCGCACCTCATCGCCAACCCCCAGGACGCCGACACCTACCTCGCCGAGGCCCGCACTGCCGCCCATCTCGACCACCCCCACATCGTCCCGGTCTTCGATGTCGGCCGCACCTCCGACTTCCCCTGCTTCATCGTGTCGAAGTTCATCGAGGGCCGCACCCTGGCCTGGGCGATCCGCCACGATCGCCCCGCGCCCACCCAGGCGGCGGCGCTGGTGGCCGCGGTCGCCGACGCGCTACAGCACGCTCACCAGCGGGGCGTCTTCCACCGTGACGTCAAACCGGGCAACATCCTGCTCGACGCCACCGGCCGGCCCTTCATCGCCGACTTCGGCCTCGCCTTGCGCGAGCAGGACCTGGGCCACGGCCCGCGCTATCCCGGCACGCCCGCCTACATGAGCCCTGAGCAGGCCCGCGGCGAGGGGCACCGCGTGGACGGCCGCACCGACATCTTCAGCCTCGGCATCGTCTTCTACGAGTTGCTCAGCGGGCGGCGGCCGTTTCATGCGGACTCCCGGGAGGAGTTGCTGGAGCAGATCGCCACGCACGAGCCGCGGCCGCCCCGGCAATGGGACGACACGATCCCGAAGGAGCTGGAGCGGATTTGCCTCAAGAGCCTGTCGAAGCGGGCCTCGGAGCGCTACACGACGGCTTGGGACCTCGCCGACGACCTGCGGCACTTCCTGGCCTCGCGGCCCGCTGCGGCCAGCGTCCCGGCGCTGGGCGGACACGCCGCACCGCCGGCGCTGGCAACGCCGACGCCAACGGCGCCCGACGCCCCCATGGCGGGCCCGGTCTCACCCACCGCGCCGCCCTCGGACGGTACGGCCCTCAAGGTCATCCCGAAGGGCCTGCGCTCGTTCGACGCTGAGGACGCCGACTTCTTCCTGGCGCTGCTGCCCGGACCCCGAGACCGCGAGGGCCTGCCAGATAGCCTGCGCTTCTGGAAAACCCGCATCGAGGAGACGGACCCGGACCGCACGTTCGCCGTGGGGCTGCTCTACGGGCCGTCGGGCTGCGGCAAGTCCTCGCTGGTTAAGGCGGGCCTGCTGCCTCGCCTGGCCGACCAGGTCGTGCCGATCTACGTCGAGACGACGGCGGACCAGACCGAGGCCCGGCTGCTCGCGGCCCTCGGGAAGCGCTGGCCCGACGCCGCCCGCCCCGGCGGCGGCTTGCAAGGGGCGCTGGCGGCCCTGCGCCGGGGACAGGGACTGCGGGCGGGCCAGAAGGTGCTGATCGTCCTGGACCAGTTCGAGCAGTTCTTGCACGCTCACCCGACAGGGGCGGACAGCGAGTTGGTGCAGGCGCTGCGGCAGTGCGACGGCGGGCGGGTCCAGGCCCTGGTGCTGGTCCGCGACGACTTCTGGATGGGCATCACGCGGTTCCTGCAGGCGGTGGAGGTCGAGCCCGTGCCCGGCCGGAACATGAGCGCGGTGGACCTGTTTGACCCGCTTCACGCTCGCAAGGTGCTGGCCGAATTTGGCCGGGCCTTCGGTCGCTTGCCGGAGTGTCTCAGCCACCGCACGAACGACCAGGATGTATTCCTCGATCGTGCCGTCGCCGGTCTGGCCCAGGACGGCAAGGTCGTCTCCGTCCGTCTGGCCCTGTTCGCGGAGATGGTGAAGGGCAAGCTGTGGACGCCGGCCACGCTACGGGACGTCGGCGGCGCCGAGGGCGTGGGCGCTGCGTTCCTCGAAGAAACCTTCGCCGCTGCAACCGCCCCGCCGCAGCACCGCTTGCACCAGCGAGCCGCCCAGGCGGTGTTGAAGTCCCTGCTGCCCGAGACCGGCAGCGACATCAAGGGCAACATGCGCTCGCACCAGGACTTGATGGCCGCATCGGGCTATGCAGCACGGCCGAAGGACTTCGACGCCCTGCTGCGCATCCTCGACGCCGAACTCCGCCTCATCACGCCGACCGATCCCGAGGGTGTGGAGGCCGGTGGCCAACCCGCTCCCGCCGTCGCTGGCAGGCGGTACTACCAGCTGACGCACGACTACCTGGTGCCTTCGCTGCGGGACTGGCTGACGCGCAAGCAGAAGGAGACGCGGCGGGGGCGGGCGGAACTGCTGCTGGTGGACCGGGCGGGCGTGTGGCAGGCCCGGCCGGAGAACCGCCGGCTCCCCTCGTTGCCGCAGTGGGTCAGCATCCGGCTGCTGACGCGGCCCAGGGACTGGACCCCACCGCAGCGGAAGATGATGCGGAAGGCCAGCCGTTATCACCTGGCGCGGGGCCTCGCCGTGGCCGTCAGCCTACTGCTGCTGCTCGGGACCGGCTGGGAGGGCTTCGGCCGGTTGCGGGCTGTGACCCTGCGGGACCGCCTGCTGGAGGCGACGACGGTGGACGTGCCGGGCGTCGTCCGTGACATGGGCCCTTACCGCCGCTGGGTCGACCCGCTGCTGCAGGAGGCGTATGCCGAGGCCGAGGCCGGCGGCGACGCCCGCAAGCAATTGCACGCCAGCCTGGCCCTGCTCCCTTCCGACCCCGGCCAGGTGGACTATCTCCACGGGCGCCTGCTCACCGCCGGGCCAGACGAGGTGGTCGCCATTCGGGACCTGCTCGCCCCCCACAAGAAAGCGCTGGTCGAGCCGCTGTGGGCGGTGCTGGTGGATCGGGCGGCCGACCCGGGCCGGCACTTGCGGGCGGCGTGTGCCCTCGCGGCCTATGCGCCGGACGACGACCGCTGGCAGAAGGTGAGCGGTGACGTGGCGGGGCGGCTGGTGGCGGAGAATGCCCTGGTCATCGGCCAGTGGGCCGGGGCGCTGAAGCCGGTAGGCCGGCACCTGCTGCCGCCGCTGGCGGTCCTTGTGTCGGAGGAAAAGCGCAGCACAGCGGAGCGGCGTACCATCACGCGGGTCTATGCCGGCTACGCCGAGGGAGTGCCGAACGCTTTTGCCCCCCTGGAGGACGTACTCGCCGAGAAGAGCAACCCGCAGGCCAGCGCGGAAGAGCGGCTGGCCCTGGCCCGGCGGCAGGCCAACGCAGCGGTGGCCCTGGCAGCGCTGGGGCGGTGGGAGAAGGTCGCGCCGCTGATGCGACATACCCCCGACCCGACCCCGCGGAGTTATCTGATCGACCGATTGGGGCCGGGCGGGGTCGAGGTCCGGGTGGTGATCGACCGCTTGAGCCCGGACCGGGAGCCGGACGTGTCGGCGCGGCGGGCCTTGCTGCTGGCGCTGAGAGAGTTCGATCAGGACCGCTTGCCGCCGGCCGAGCGGGAAGTTCTGGTGCCGCGGTTGCTGGAGTTGTACCGGGAGGATCCCGACTCGGGGATCCACGGGGCGGCGGGCTGGCTGCTGCGGCAGTGGGCGCAGCAGGAGAAGGTCGAGGGGATCGATCACGGGTTGGCGACGGGGAAGGTGGAAGGGAACCGGCAGTGGTACGTCAACGGTCAGGGGCAGACGCTCGTGCTCGTGCCGCCCGGGGAGTTCGCGACGGAGGACGACAACGAGAAGCGCGTGACGGTGCGAGTCGAGCACCAATTCGCGCTGGCGGCGCGGGAGGTGATGGTGACGGAGTTCCTGCGCTTCCGCAAGGATCACCCGTACGACAAGCAGTTTGCCCCGACCGAGGACTGCCCGGTGAACATGGTCAGATGGTACGAGGCCGCGGCTTACTGCAACTGGCTGAGCAAGGAAGAGGGAATCGCTGAAGACCAGTGGTGTTACGTGCCGAACGCGAAGGGGGAATATGGAGAAGGCATGAAGGTAAAGTCCAATGTCTTGAGGTTGTCGGGGTATCGTTTGCCGACGGGGGCGGAGTGGGAGTTGGCGTGTCGTGCGGGGAGCGTGACGAGCTGGTCGATGGGGGAGGCGGTGGATCTGCTGCCGAAGTACGCCTGGCACCTCGCCAACTCGCCATTGCGGTCGCGTCCGGTGGGTATGCTGAGGCCGAACGACCTGGGGTTGTTCGACCTGCACGGCAACGACTGGGAGTGGTGCCAAAACAGGGTCGAGCGTGTTTCGGATATGACGGACCAACAGTCAGAGGGCAGAGTAGATAATTACAGTAGCCGTTCGTTGCGCGGCGGCGCCTTCAACAACAATCAGCTGTACGCGCGCTCCGCCAACCGTAACTGGTCCAGGCCGGCGGACCGCCTCACCAACGGCGGCTTTCGCGTGGCGAGGACTTTCCGCTGAGCCCCTCTACTGCTTTACCACACCCCGGAAGCGGGGGCCTCGTTGCGGGCGGGTTCCTCCATCCTTAGCCGTAGCACGCACGGCTCGCTGATCAGATGCAGTTGACCTGCGCTTGCATGGCTCCGAGGGGCCGCCGGTCCGCCGCGGGGCCGATTGGTAGCCTCTGGCCCGCGGTTGGAGGATACAGCGCGGGGCTCAGAACATGGTGCGAAAGACCGGCTTCTGCCCCTGGCTTTTCGGTTGCCGCGCCGTTCGCGGCGCAGGATGATCGACCGCACGCCCATTCCCCTGCCCGAAGGACGTGGGGTGAGTCATGAAGTCACGAGCAGCAACCTGTGCCCTGGCGGCTCTCGCCCTGCTGGTCCCGGCATGGTTCCCCATCGACCCCTGCCGCCAGCGGGACCGCTGCCGACAAGAGTGAAGCCTGCGGTCTGCGCTTCCAGCCGGGCGAGAAAGCATCGAGAGGGCTCAGTCCATGTTGCTCGAAGCCGAGGCGGCCAGTTGCTTCTCGTCCACCTTCGTGCTGAAGCTCGACGGCCGGCCCGTAGGCAAGTTCGAGGGCCGCTGGCTGAGCGAGGGCATCGATCTGGCCCTCGTGGAGCGGCGACGGCTGCGCTTCGAGAAAGTCGGCTGGATCGGCAGCCGCTTCCAGCTCATCGCCGAGGGCGAGGAGGCCCCGGTAGCCGAGGCCGACCGCAGCGGTTTGTTCACGACCGGCTGGGACCTCGTTCTGAGCGTCGGGCCGGCGCAGATGGTGCGTGAGGGGTGGTTCGCGACCGCCTACGTCGTGCGGCGTGCTGATGCCGAAGTGGCGCGCGTGGATCGTACCGGGATGTGCGCCCGCGGCTGGTGCGTCCAGGCGAGTGGCCTGCGCCAGGAGGACCTGCTCCTGATCGGGCTGCTCTACCACACCATCAAGCGGCGGGAGGCGTCGCACAGCGCGGCCGGCGGGCACGCAGCGGGGTCGTAGGTCAGCGCGTGCCGTCCCACGGCGCACCGCCGGCGCGGATCACGTCTCGACAACGGTCGTCTTCACCCCCGCCAACTTCCCGTCCGCTGTCTTCCCGACGACGTAGACCGGCTTCTCGGGCTCGTCCCCCAGCTTGTAGACCTTCACACCGGACAGCTGCTCCCGCAGCACCTTCAGGAGCTTCTCGAACTTCGGCCGGTCCTCCTTCGGTACGGCGCGGAAGAAGGTGTCCAAGGTCGTTTCTTCCACCGGCGTCCCCGCCTCCGCCCCGCGTGGTTGAGGACATTCTCCTTCGCCACCTCGCCCGCGTCCTGCCAGAGAAAGGGCTCCAGCTTGGCGTCCGTCTCGCTCATGAACAGTAGCCCCTTGCTCGCCTTCTGCAAGGCGTCCAGAACTGGGTGCTTCTTCATGCGGAACCTCCTGGGGGTCAGAGACCGTCCGGCGAGCGGCTACTCCGGCTTCTTGTCCTCGCCATTCGGCCTCGTGGATTTCGCCGGGATCTCGACTTCGTCTACCTTGCCCTTCAGCGCGGCCGCGACCTCCTCGGGCAGGTTGGGGAAAAACTTGTAGCCGGTCAGCTTCTCCACGTCCTTGACCGAGACGCGGTACTTGGCCCAGTCGTACGCCACCGTCTGGTCGTTGGGCATGATGACCGCGATCGCCCGCGTGTTCTTCCGCGGCTCGGCCTCTTCGTCCGGCAGGACCATGACGACCTTCCAGACCTTGGCCGGCACGGTCACCTCGACCTTGCCCTTGCCGATTTCCTCCTTGTAGCCATCCTTGCCCGTGCCGCCGGTGCCGTGCGGGCCGCAGGCGATGTACAGGACGTGCCCCTGGTGCGTCAGGTCACGGCAGTACGCCTCAAGCCGCTCCCAGCCCTTCTGATTGCTGGCCGGGGACTGCGGGACCACGTTCGTCACGAAGAAGGTCGCGTCGCAGTCGGCCTGCGTGGCGGAGCGGTCCTTGGCCGGGCACATGTGGTCGCGGTCGAAGCCGGAGCCGTCGTAGGCGTGGCTGGTGACCTTGGCGAAGCCCTTGGGCAGCAGCGGGTCGGGCTCGAACGGGCCGCGCTCGGCCTTGCCGATGTCGGCCTTGCGGAGCCGCCAGCAGACCCAGTTGGGCCGCCGCGTCGTGGCGTTGTAGCTGAGCGTGTACTGCGGCCGCTCGATGAGGTAGTCTTCGCGCTGCTTCGTATCGGCCTTGGCCGGGCTGGGCATGCCGAAGCGGACGTTGGGGCTGGGCTCCGCGGCGTTGAGGGGGGCAAGGGTCAGGAAGAGCGCCAGCAGGGAGAGGCAAAGGTGCTTCGTGACGGTGCGCATCGGATGGTCCTCGCTGAGTTGACTTGTCGCCAGCGCGGCCTCACTTGCGGCCGATCCGTCTGGCCCGACGCAAGGAGGGAAGTGCTGCCACGGCGCCGCCGGTTAGTGTATCGATCAGGGGAGGCGGCGGAACGTCCCGCCGCTCAGCGCGATTCGCGGAGGCGCATTCATCGGCAGCGCGCTCGTGGGCGATGCCTGCCGCCATCGACACGGCTGGGCGGCGGTGTCGTCGCCTTCAGCAGGGCAGCCATGAGGAAAGCGCAGCAGACAAGGAGGAGAATCCAGAACAGCCGCGACATGGCGTGCCCTCCGTAGCCGGAATGAAGAACAGGACCGAGGATCGCGTACTCGACCGCACTTCTTCCTGGCGAGTCAGAAACTACGGCAGTTCGTCGTCAGCTGCCGCCGCATCCCTCCTGCGCGACCAATCAAGCCATCGGAGTGACCTTCCGACGCCGATACGGTGTGCAGTTGCCCGAGAACTTCCCGTTGTCCTTCAGCAGGCGGTAAAGGGATGAAATGCCCGTTAGACCCCGTGAGCCTTTGCGCAACGCCTTGTCGATGCCCTCCCACGTCTCACCCGTCGTCCCCACCGGGCCGGCATGGCGGGTGGGCCATCGTCCGAACAGCGTGTGGTGGGCTTCGGCCCACGCCAGGATTTGGTCCGTGGTCAGCGGCGGCGGTTCCTGGTGGTGGCGGTGCCCACGCTTTTTCGCCAACAGGTCGGCAAGACTCATACGGCACCGCAATCCCCGTATCCCCTTCCTGAGCGCGAGGTCGATGGCGCTCCAGGTCTCGCCAGCGGCACCGGTCACGAGACCGGAGTGCAAAGTGGGCCACGCACCAGTTCGCTGGCGGTGTTCGTCCGCCCAGGCCAGGACTTGTTTCATGCTCAACTTGGGAAGGTAACAGCGGTGGCGGTAGTCCCGGTATTGTGCGAGGAGCTGGAGGAGCGAACTGCCCCGCGGCAAATCGCGATACCCCTGCGCCAGCGCGCTGTCCACGTCGCACCACGTCTCGTTCGTGCCCTCGATGGGGCCGGAATGGCGGGTGGGCCAGCGCCCCCACCGAGCGTAGAAGGCGTCGGCCCACTTCAGGATGTCGGCGACCGCAAGAGGAGGCTTTCGCAGGATAGGGGGTTTGCGTCGCTTCGACATGGTTCACCTCCGTCGCACCACGGACAGATTATCGCGTTTCGCTCTTGTCGTGCAGGAAGCTGTTCGCGCTTCCGTCCCGCTGCCCCTCCTGCTAAACTCCGCAGGAAAGGAGGGCTTCGCCATGCCACGGAAGACGTTCGCCGTCGTCATGCTGATTCTGCTTCTGGGGAAGGCGGTTGCCGGGCCGTCGGATTTGCCCCCGAAGGCCGACAAGGTGGCCATTGTCAGTGGCGGCCAGGAAGTGAGCCACTTTCGCAGAGCCACTTGAGCCACTCCGCCACCGCTCGATCGCGGCCAGTGGCTCTCATCCCTAGAATTCTTCCCTGTTTCTTGGGGAAATCACCTTGCCAATGTCCCACGAAGCCGTTATCCTCTTCCCAGCTTCTGCAACGGTGTGCCCAACCTGCGGATGCGCCGGTTGCCCGCGGGCAACCGCGTCACCCCGAGTTGCAGCGCCCGGGGTTGCAAGGCCGGCGTGGCGGCGATGGGTCCGCCGCGGGCGCACTGTCCGCGCCATCGAACGACGTTATACTACTATTCAAATCCCTTTAATGTCGGCGGCCACCGGCGCCTAACCCTGCAGCGCCCTGGCGGAAGCAATCAACCCGGAAGGCAATAAGCAAGGCCGCCAACTGCACGGTCCACCAGAACCCCGTGAGGAGCCACCATGTGGCCCGGCGACCCCGATCCCCTGCGTACGACCTCCGACACGACCCCGGCGACTCTCCCACCCCACGATGCGGGGTCTCTGCCGTCGAATGGGCCTGCGCCGGAGACACCCATGGCGCGCTACCGGCCGCTGCGCTTCCACGCCAGGGGCGGGTTGGGCGAGGTCTATCTCGCGCTCGATGAGGAATGTCACCGTGAGGTGGCCCTCAAGACGATCCAAGCCGAGTGGGCGGGCGACGAGGCCAGTCGGGAGCGATTCCTGCGCGAGGCGGAAATAACGGCGCGGTTGGAGCACCCCAGCATCGTGCCCGTCTACGGCATGGCAGTTGGCGCCGACGGCCGGCCGTGCTATGCCATGCGGTTCATCGGCGGCGAGACACTATATGACGCGGTGCTGCGGTTTCAAGCGGCCAATCAGGCGAAACGCGACGCGGCCAGGGGTGCTGGCCCCCTGCGCCAACTGCGGGCGCGGCTCACGGCGGCCGACCGGGCCGCCGAGCGCGCCCTGGCCGAGCGGCAATTGCTGGCGCACTTCATCGCCGTGTGCAACGCGGTCGCGTACGCCCATAGCCGCGGCATCATCCACCGCGATCTCAAGCCGCAGAACGTGATGATCGGCAAGTTCGGCGAGACGTTGGTGGTGGATTGGGGCCTGGCGCGTGTCTTCACACGGTCCCCGGCCGACCGCGCCACGGGCGAAGACAGTCTGGTCCCCGCCGGTCAGAAGGCGCAGGACCTGACGCAGAGCGGACAGGTCGTGGGCACGCCAGCCTACATGAGTCCCGAGCAGGCCGCGGGCCGCCTGGAGGCGCTCGGCCCGGCCAGCGACATCTACAGCCTGGGCACCACCCTGTACTTCCTTCTGACCGGCCAGTCGCCGATCCGCGAGCCAAACGTCCAGCTGCTGCTGGCGAGGGTGCAGGCCGGCGACATCCTTCCTCCCGGGAAGGTGAAGCGGAGCGTGCCGCCGGGGCTGGACGCGATCTGCCGCAAGGCGATGGCGCTGCGGCCGGAAGACCGCTATGCCACAGCGCAGGAACTGGCGGGCGACGTCGCCCGCTGGCTGGCGGACGAGCCGGTGATGGGCTGGCGCGAGCCTTGGGGGGAGCGGTTCCAGCGGCTGACCCGCAAGCACGCCGCGTCCGTGGCCGGTCTGGGGGCGGGCCTTTTACTGATGGTTCCACTCCTTAATATAGCCGTACAGCACTACACCCAGAGCTTCGACTCGCTAAACGCCATGAGGGACACCACTTCGGCGGTGCAGGCCAAGGCCCAAGCCGAAATTAAGGCGAGCCAACTCGAAGGCGAACTCGCGAAGCTAAGAAGTGAAGCCGAGGGTGAAAAGTCCGAGGCCGTGCGGAAAAAGAACGAGGCCAATCTGATAAAATCACGCTGCGAGGCCCGGCTTTCGGGAATCGCCTTGGCCTACGTCCTGGCGTCCGCGGACCTGGGACGCCCTCCGAGACGGCCAGAGGAGTTGGGGCCGTTTATCAAGGCCGACGAGGACCGGCTGTCGCCACGAGATGGAAAGCCCTTTGTGGTCGCCTGGGGCGTGGACTGCAACCTGCTGGCACCAAACCAGGCCCTGCTAGCCTGGGAGGAGACGGCTGACGAGGAAGGACGGCGCTGGGTATACCAGGGAAATGCGCGGTTCGTGGATCGCTGTGAATTCAGGGACCTGAAGCAAAGTGCCGCGCCGGGGGCAGGTCCCCCGGTGATCCCCATCGTGCTTCCCCTGGTGGAGACGACCGAGGTGAACGGGTACAAGGCACAAGTCGGTTGGTCAACCACGCCTGATGGGAAGGACATTCGGGTCCTCGTGGAGCTGTCAAAGGCGGGGAAAGCGCTCGACCTTAGCGCCGGGGAATTGCAAGTGGGACTCCTGGCCGAGGGGAACAAGCCCCTGCCTCTCAAGGGCCGTTGGCCGGACCCGGCGAAGCCGGCGGTGGCTGGCGAAATGCCACACACTACGGTCGTGGCAAACGGCCGAGTTACCGCCAGCTATGAATTTGTCTTCGGTGGGACGGTGCCCCGAGAGAAACTGTCAGCCCTGGAACTGACGATCAAGGGCCAACAACAGCGGCTGGTCATTCCGTCGCTTCAAGGGGCCGGCAAGAAGTAAAGCAGGGACGCGGATGGCCACTCCCATGACAACCGCCTGGCCGACGCCCGCGACCCCCTCTCGGCGCACGCGCGGGCCAACTCCGAGTAGGTCGGCCATCCCGAGTTAGAGGACAGCTTCAGCGCCTTCCTCAATTTCCCCGGCGGGGCCTACGCCGTCATCACTCAGACCGTCGCCGCCCGCGAGCACTACAGGTCGTGAAGTTGACCGGCACGCAGGGCAGCCTCTGGGCGGCGTGGGGCGAGGCGATGGACGGCGGACGCCGCAGCCGACGTTCTCCTGAAGCACCACGACGGCCAGGAGACGCGCGACGTCCCGACTAATACGGGTTCCTCTTCTCTGTTGCCGGGCCTCGTGCTACGCTCGTCGCGCAGCGGCTCCTGCCCGGTCCCACGGTCGCCACGATGCCCAGCATTCGCTTCGCCGAGGTCCGCGCCCTGGTCTCCTTGGCTAAGTTCCTTGGCCTGGTCGGCTTCAACGCCCGTAAAGCGTCCCACTGGCAGATGCGCGGCCCCTGTCCCATCCATCACCCCGCCTCACCGCGCAGCCGTTCCTTCTCTGTCAATCTGAAGCGCAACGTCTACCACTGTTTCACCTGTGGCGTGTCGGGGAATCAGCTAGCCTCGATTTCCACGGCACTCTATTCGACTAACAAAACCACGCCTTGAGTCGTGCGCAGCTGCGGATTTCCCGGCATCAGCTGCAACTACCGCGTAGGTCGATTCAGGCACTGAAAAGGTACGGCGCAGCGCGTGTTCATGAGGCAAAGACATTATGCATACGGCAAGACTCACGGCTTTCTTGCCTCATCCACGGACAGATCAACGCCTGTGTATGCGTTGCGGACTCGTTTTCAGTGACGGCAACAACTAACAGTCCTGCTCAGTTTTTCCCACGTTTTTCGGGTCGTGGCCTTGTTTTTGTTAGCTCAATTGGGTTCCGTGGCAGGGTCAACGCAGACTTTGACGGTCGCTCAAACGGGCATTGGGGCAGTAAGCAGCGTAAGTCATTACGCCTCTGGATGTTACAGCAAGGCCTAGCAGTTTTCATCATCTATAGCCATCCGAAAAGCTCG
>Ga0116224_10000302_pt1 | contig 40414 bp, 35 predicted proteins | sample Sb_taG_9_FD_89699 | JGI IMG/M metagenome (GOLD analysis project Ga0116224, IMG submission 89699) | Peat soil microbial communities from Weissenstadt, Germany - Sb_50d_b_LC metaG | ecosystem: Environmental > Terrestrial > Soil > Wetlands > Peat | place: Germany: Weissenstadt | collected 2010-09-21 | reverse complement strand
TCGATCAGGATGCCCATGAAGCGCTCCATCGAGCCGAACGGGGCGCGGTGGATCATCACCGGCCGGTGCGGGTGGTTGTCGGCCCCGGTGTACTCCAGCTCGAAGCGCTTCGGCAGATTGTAGTCGAGTTGCACGGTGCCGAGTTGCCACTCGCGGCCGATGCAGTCGCGCACCACGAAGTCGATCTTCGGCCCGTAGAACGCCGCCTCGCCCGGCTCCGCGGTGTAATTCATGCCGCGGCTCTTGACCAGCTCGATGAGCGTCTTCTCCGCCTTGTCCCAGTCCTCGGCGACGCCGACGTACTTGCCGCTTTGGGGGTCGCGCTGGCCGACGCGCACCCGGTAGTCGTTCAGCCCCAGGCTCGACAGCACGAACAGCACCAGATCGACGTTGGCCCCGACCTCCGCCTCGATCTGCTCCGGGGTGACGAACAGGTGGGCGTCGTCCTGGGTGAAGCCGCGCACGCGGGTCATGCCGTTGAGCTCGCCGGTTTGCTCGTAGCGGTAGACGGTGCCGAACTCGGCCAGGCGCACCGGCAAGTCCCGGTAGCTGCGCGGCTCGGCCTTGTAGATCTGGATGTGGTGCGGACAGTTCATCGGCTTGAGGAGGTAGCCTTCCTGCTCCTTCAGCCATCCCATGAGCGCGTCGCCCTGTTCCTGGGCATCCTTAGCCTTGTCGAAGTCCGGCACCTTCACGTCCATCGCCTTGAGAACGCCGCGGACGTAGTCGGCGACGGCGGCGAGCTTGGCCTGCTGGGTCGGCGCCTCGGCGTAGCCGGGGACGTGGAACTGGGTCAGCTTCATGAAGTTGACCATCTCCTGTTCCTTGGCCTCGGTTAGCACGCCGGACGCCAGGCGGTGCTGCGCCAGGTCGAGGGCCGAACCCGCCGGGTGGGCGAACATCGGCGGATACTGGGCATCGCGGTAGTAGGGGAAGTGGCCGCTGGTGCGGTACAGCTCGAGCCGGCCGATGTGCGGAGTGTACACCGGCGAGTAGCCGCGCTTCAGCAGCTCCTCCTTGATGAAGGTCTCGAGCAGCCCGCGGACGGTGGCCCCTTTCGGCATCCACAGGATCAGGCCGCTGCCGGCCAGCTGGCTGATAGTGAACAGGCGCAACTGCTTGCCCAGGACGCGGTGGTCGCGCTTCTTCGCCTCCTCCAGCTGCTTCAGGTAGGCGTCGAGGTCCTTCTGGTTGAAGAAGGCGGTGCCGTATAGGCGCTGGAGCTGCTTGCGGTTGGCGTCATTCTTCCAGTAGGCGCCGGCGATCGACAGCAGCTTGATCGCACCGACCTTGCCGGCGTGGGGAATGTGCGGCCCGCGGCACAGGTCGATGAACTCGCCCTGGCGGTAGAAGCTGAGAGAGGGATACTGCTTCAGGTCGTCGTCGATGTGCTCGACCTTGTAGCCCTGACCGAGGTCCTGCACCAGCCCGCGCGCCTCCGCGGTGGGGCGCTCGAAGCGCTCGAACGGCTCGGCTTCCTTGATGATCTTGCGCATCTCCTCCTCGAGGCGCGGGAAGTCCTCTTCGCGGATCGGGATTGGCGAGTCGATGTCGTAGTAGAAGCCGTTCTCCAGGGCCGGGCCGAAGGCGAGCTGGGTGCCGGGGAAGAGGCGCATGACGGCGCGGGCCATGACGTGGGCCGAGCTGTGCCGCAGCACTTCGAGGGCGTCGGCGTCCTTCTCGGTCAGCACCTGGAAGGAGTGCTCGCCGGGCGGGATCTCGCGGTCGAGATCGACGATCGCGCCATCGACCTTGGCGGCGACGGCGGCCTGGGCGAGGCGCTTGCCGATCGACTCGGCCACGTCGCGCGGCCGGGTGCCTTCGGCGTACTGCTTGGTGGAGCCATCGGGGAGGCGCAGGGTGAGCATGGGAGGAGGTCTCCGTCGAAAGGGAAGGTGGAACACCCCTACGATTGGGTGCATCCACAGCGCGGACACGACGGACGGGGCGGGCGTTCGCGCGCCGCGGGTCGGGATCATCCTAGCACATGCGGAGGGGAGCGACGATGGGCGGCGTCAGGTTGGATCGTCGGTCTTGCGGGCATGGCGGGCGAGGATTGATGCTTCCACTTGTGCCCAGGTCAACCCACTGGTCGGGTCCGCGAGGTACTTTTCGTGCCGCCGCTCCACTTCCTCCCACACCCACTCCGGAATGGGAATCTCGTCAGCGTGATGATCTGCGATGTCGTCCCAGAGGTCTTGAACGAGTTGCAGCTTCTCCTCGACGCCCAGCTGGCAGATTTCCGGGAAGCGGTCTCGCATGGGTCCTTCTCCGTGTGCCGTCCCGGGCCCCCGCTCGGGCCGCTCTTCGGCCTTCAGAGCGGCAAAGTCAGCGGCGAGCCCTTCAAAGAAGGCTTTCCGCTCGGAATCCTCGATCGGAGCAGACATGGTGCGCCCTCCCTCTCCGCGGAGTATAGCAGTAGCCGCGGGAGAGTAAAAGAAACGTTTAGCGGCCGCCCTCGGGGCGGCGCTCTTATGGAGCGCCGCCCCGAGGGCGGCCGCTAAACGATGACACGTGCGGTTACTCGCCGACGTACGGCATCAGCGCCATGAAGCGCGCCCGCTTGACGGCGTCCTTGACGGCGCGCTGGAAGGCGGCGCAGTTGCCGCTGCGCTTGCGGCTGAACAGCTTGCCCTGGCTGGTACAGAGCTTCTTCAAGGTTTGCACGTCCTTGTAATCGACGAAGGCCGGCCGCGGGCAGCCGTCCTTCGTGCAGAACCGGCAGCGGTTCTTCCGACCCCGTCCGAGCTTCTTGCGAACCATGTAAGTCCTCGTCCCCTATCGGTATGCGGAATGCGGTTGTCAGCGGAGAAAAAATCAGGATAGGGAACGCCGTCGCCGCCGTCAACCCGCCCGGCGCGAATTCCGCACGCCTCCGCCTCGTCCTGATATTATAATGAAGACGCTCGCGCCCACCACCCAACGACGGGGAGGCTCTCGTGTCTCGCTCACTCTCACGCTGGCAGGCGGTGCTGCTCGGAGCCGTGGTCTTGCTCGGCCTCGGACTCGGCGGCGCCGGCCTCTTCCTGGTCGGCAGCCGCACGTGGTTCGCCGGCGATAGCTTCCACGTGCGCGCCGGCTTCAAGGGGATCCAGGGGGTCGAGGAGGGGACGCGCGTCCGCGTCCAGGGGATCAACGTCGGCCAGGTCGTTGGCATCGATCAGCCGGTCACCCCCGGCGGCGACGTCGTGCTGCGCCTGCGCATCGACGGCAAGATGCGCTCGCTGATCCGCTCCGACGCCGTCGTGCAGATCGTCGGCGACGGCCTCATCGGCGGCAAGGTCATCGAGATTCACCCCGGCACCGACAAGGGCACGCCGGTGGCCGACAACGCCGTGCTGGCTTCGCGGCCGTCGATGGAGCTGGCCGAGGTGCTCGGCGACCTCAAGGAGACGATGAGCAGGGAAGTGGTGCCGACCCTGGAGCAGGCGCGCACCTCGATGAGGCAGGTCGGCGACGCGGCGGATTCGTTCGGCAAGACCAGCGACGCCGTCCGCAAGCTGCCCATCATCCGCGACAAGGACAAGGATCCGCGGGCGTTGCTGGTCCGGCCCGACTGCGAGCGCGTGCGGACCGTTTTCACCGAGAGCGAGCTGTTCGAGCCGGGGCGGTCGGCGCTGACGGCCCCGGGGAAGCAGCGGCTCGACGGGGTCGCCGACAAGTTCAAGGGGAGCCTCAAGCATAACGGCGCAGACCTGGTCGTCGTCGCCTGTGCCGATCCCAAGGCAGCTGGCGACCACGCGCTGGCGCGAACCCTCACGGAGTCGCAGAGCACCGCGGTGGCCAACTACCTGAAGGAACATCACTCGATCCAGAAAGCCGGCTGGGTGACGTGGCGTGAGGTGACGCCCCTGGGCCTTGGCACCGACCCCTATCCCGGCGAGGAGAAGGATACTAAACTGCCGCCGGCGCGCGTTGAAGTGCTGGTGTTTGTGCCACAAAAGTAACGGTTTAGAAGCGGTTTGAGAACGTGGGGCAGGCCGGCGGCCTGCCCCACGTCTTGAAACCGCTTCTAAACGAAGATCGGGTCTCCGCCATGAGCAACGGCTCCCCGACCAGTAACGGTGACGCGCGGACGCGGCTGCTGTACCACTTCTGCCGCCTGCAGCTGCCGGCCCTCGCCCTACCTCCTGCGGTGTTCGAGCGCCATCTCCGCCGCGCCTTCACCCTCTACGCGGCCAAGCGGGCCAAGGCCGGCGGGTCGGCCGACTGGCTCGCCTTCCTCGACAACCTCTATTCGGTGGACTGGTTCCTCTGCTGCGCCTGTCTGGAAGGCCAATCGCGGGCGTGGGAGTGTCTCTTCGCCGCTCGTGCCAGCCGGGCCGATTGCCTGCTGGTTGATGCCCTGCGCGCCCGGGCCGTGCGCCTCTTCCCGCGCGACGAGTTGCGGCAGGACAACGCCGTCAGCGAGTTCTGGGGCTTCCTCCTGGCCGGCGAGAAGGCCGGCTCGACCCCCATCCTCGCCCGCTACGACGGCCAGCGCCCGCTCGTCCCCTGGCTCATCCGCGTCTTCCAGAACAAGCACATCTCCGACCTGCGCCAGGGGCGCGGCCTGCAAGCGCTCCCCGAGGACGACCTCGACGAGCACGACCTGCCGTTGGCCCAGGAGGGCGACGGCCGCTGGCACGAGGAGTTCCGCCTCGCCGCCCGGGAATGGCTGGGGGAGGTGGGCGACGGCGAACTGCTCATTCTCGGGCTGCGCCTGCGCTACCGCCTCAGCCAGCGTGAGGTGGCCCGGCTCCTCGGCGTCCACGAGGGCAACGTCTCGCGGCAGACGGCGAAACTGCGCGACCGTTGCCTCGAACACGTCGGTCGGCGACTGCTCGAGCTGGGCTGGACCGGGGATGACCTGGGCAACCTCGTTCTCAAGGAAATGGACAGCCTTCTGATGGACGAGCCGCGCCTGTCCGCCGACCGGCTCGGGGCTCTCCTGGCCAGGCGCGGCAAAACACTGCCCCAAAGCGCGGCAGACCTGGCGTAAGTCGCCTCGTCCGGACGAATCACTTTTCCCACTCCTTCATCATCCCTGCCGCGGGACACGGCATTCTGAATCGGAAATCCGACCTGTGTTCCTGGCACTTGAGCGCGGAACGGCCTAGAACTAGTGTGGCACGGTCACTGGTGCCCGTGTTCTGTACAATTGCCGTTCGGGTTGAAGCATGAAACCGGAGGTAGAGACCAAAACTGCGCTGGACGCCCAGCTCCCGGGAATCGTGGGGGACAGTCCCGCCATGCGCGAGGTTTACCGCCTCACGCGCCTCGTCGGCCCGACCAGCGCCAGTGTCTTGCTCGTCGGGGAGACGGGCACCGGCAAGGAAGTCATCGCCCGCGCCATCCACCAACAGGGGCCGAGGAACGAGGGGCCTTACGTCCGCGTCAACTGCGGGGCGCTCAGCGAAAGTCTCCTGGAGTCGGAACTGTTCGGCCACATCAAGGGGGCGTTCACTGGGGCCATTGAGAACAAGACCGGGCGGTTCGAGGCGGCCCACATGGGGACGATCTTCCTCGACGAAATCTCCACCATCAGCCCGAAGCTCCAGGTGAAGCTGCTGCGGGTCCTGCAAGAACACGAGTTCGAGCGCGTCGGCGAGAGCCGCACCATCCGCGTCAACACCCGGGTCATCGCGGCCACTAACCAATTTCTCGAAGACGAGATCGCGGCCGGGCGGTTCCGCGACGACCTGTACTACCGCCTCAACGTCGTGCCGATCTACCTGCCGCCGCTGCGCGAGCGGCGCGAGGACATCTCGGCGCTGGCGCGACACTTCCTGGCGCGCTACAGCGAGGAGAACCGCCGCGACCCGCCGGACCTGACGCCGGCCCTGGAAAAGGTGCTGTTGTCCCACGACTGGCCCGGCAACGTGCGCGAGCTGGAGAACTGCATCGAGCGGGCGGTGGTCCTGTCCAACGGCCGGCCACTGACCGCCGACCTGCTGGCGCCGCCGGACCGCTCGCTGAAGCGCTGGAAGCCGATCCGCGGCCGGGGCAGCGACCTCGACGGGCTGATCCAACAGGTGGTGCGCGCCGGTATCCTGGCGGTGCCCCCCGAGGACCGAAACCTCTACGACCGCGTGGTGCGCGGGGTCGAGAAGGAATTGCTCGACCAGGTGATGGCCATCGAGCGCAACGTCGTGGTGAAGGCGGCCCTTCGGCTCGGAATCAACCGCAACACCCTCCAGAAGAAGATCACCCACAAAGAGAGTCCCGACAGCGCGGAAAGTCCAGCTCCGACCGCGCCGGCGTCGGAAGGGTAAGTGTCTGTAGCGCCAGCCGCTTGCGGCTTAGCGTATTCCAGGCTTCCGCTAAGCCGCAAGCGGCCGCTAGGGTCAGCCGTCATTCTCCGCCTCCTCCGCATCTTCCGTCCTGCCGTCACGTCCCGATCCTCCGCGGTCCTCGGCACCTGCCGCGCTTCCCTTTGCGATCCAGACCCCCCGCACCTCGCGTCGAAAAAAGAGGCAGACGCAAGGTCCGCAAGGATGCTGGACCGGGCAAGTCGGGGCGATCGGGCAAGGTAGGCGCGCGGCGGCGCGCGGCCCGCCGCCGGCTGTGTCCGGCGCCGGGAGACTGTGTCGCATGAACGTGCAACTCCGTTGGCCCCGGATTGTCATCTTCTGCCTGGTGGCCGTCGGCTGCCTGAGCGGCTCCGGTTGCATCTGGGGATTGCACCCCATCGAGCCTCCTCCGCCCGAGGTCCACACGGTCTGCAAGGCCTACCCGCCCTGCTGCCGTCAACACGTCTACATCTTCATCGTCCACGGCATGGATCCCTTCGACTGGGCGAACCTGGCCGGCTTGCGCGACTACGTCCAGACGCTGGGCTTTCACAAGACCTATTACGGTCAGATGTACCACACGCTGACGTTCGACAAGGAGATTCGCCGCGTCCATGCCGAGGATCCCAGCGCCCGCTTTGTGCTGGTCGGCTTCAGCTTTGGGGCGAACATGGTGCGCTATTTGGCCAACTCGGCGAAGGCCGACGGCATCCCCATCGATCTACTCGTCTACTTCGGCGGCAATACGCTGCACAACGAGGCGTACGACCAGCCGGAGAACGCGGCCCGGATCATCAACATCCTGGCGAGCGGCTGCATCTGGAACGGGGCCTGGATGGACCGTGCAGAGAACGTCCACGAGACCGACCGGTGGCACTTCGGCTCGCCGTCGCACCCGCAGAGCGTGGAAATGCTGACGCGCGAGCTGGCCGTGGTGGCGTCACAGGTCGAGGTCGTGGAGGAAGCCGCCGCGCCGCCGCCGCCGCCCTCCCACCCGGGGGAGTGGGACTTCCTCAAGCCGGTGTCACGGTTGAAGCCCGCACGCTAGAAACTGTCTGAAAAACCCTCTTGCCGCTTGCGGCTTCGCAGGAACGATTGCGAAGCCGCAAGCGGCGAAGACAGCGTTGTTAACCGTCGTCGGCTCTCCCCTCCCCTTCGCACGACTCGTACCATATCTTCAGGGGCCGGCAGTCCGCCTTGAACGGATTGCCCTGGCTGCCTAGACTGTCCGCCACTCTGATGGACTTCCCCGGGCGCGAGGCGACCGATGCGCACTCCCCTTTACGATTGGCACATTTCGCGCGGGGCGCGGATGGTCGACTTCGGCGGCTGGGACATGCCGATCCAGTACACGACCATCACCGAGGAGCACACCGCCGTCCGCAGCGCCGCCGGGTTGTTCGACGTCAGTCATATGGGCCGGCTCTCCTTCGGCGGCGCGGGAGCGCTCGACCTGATCCAACACGTCTTCACCAACGACACGGCGACCATGAAGGACGGCCAGGTTCGTTACGGCCTGGTCTGCAACGAACGGGGCGGCATCCGCGACGACGTCCTCGTTTACCGCTGGCCCTACGGTTGGGCGATGGTCGTCAACGCGGCGAACCGGGAAAAGATCGTCGCCTGGATCGAGAGCCACCGCGCCGGCCGCGACGTGCAGATGGTCGATCAGACGCTGACGACGGCGATGGTGGCGGTGCAAGGGCCGAAGGCGGTGGAGCTGTGCCGTGGGCTCGTCGAGGCGGATGCGTCGCAGCTCAGGTATTACTTCGCGGTGCCGACGCGCTACCGCGGCAAGGCCTGCGTGGTGAGCCGGACCGGCTACACCGGCGAGGACGGCTTCGAGTTCTTCGTGGCCGCCGACGAGGCGGTGACGCTGTGGGAGGAGCTGATCGGCCGCGGCGCCAGGCCGTGCGGACTCGGGGCGCGCGACACGCTGCGCCTGGAGGCCGCGATGCCGCTGTACGGCCACGAACTCGGCGAGGAGATCGACCCGTTCCAGGCGGGACTCGGCTGGGCGGTCAAGCCGGCCAAGGGCGACTTCGTCGGCCGCGAAGCCCTGCTGCGGCGGAAGGACGACCCTTCGTTGCGGGTGCGGGTCGGCCTGGAGTTGGAGGGGAAGCGCATCGGCCGCGAAGGGTCGGCGGTGCTGAGCGGCGGCGCCGAGGTCGGCCGGGTGACGAGCGGCACCTTCTCGCCGACATTGGAGAAGGCGGTCGCGATGGCCTACGTCGAGCCGGCCCTGGCCGCGGCCGGCACGGCGTGTGAAGTGGACGTCCGCGGCAAGGCGGCGCCGGCGAAGGTGGTGTCGCTGCCGTTCTACCGACGAGCGAAATGACCTGTTTAGCGGCGGGTCGCAGACCCGCGGGTCTGCGACCCGCCGCTAAACGATCAGGAGGATATATGGACCCGAAATCGCTTCGCTACAACGAATCGCACGAATGGGCGAGCCTGGACGGCGACGTCTGCACCGTTGGCATCACCCAGTTCGCCGTCGATCAACTGACCGACATCGTCTACATCGACCTGAAGGACGCCGGCACGCGCCTCGCCGTCGGCGACCGCTTCGGCGAGATCGAGTCGGTGAAGGCCGTCAGCGACCTGTTTTCGCCGGTCGAGGGCGAGGTGGCCGCGGTCAACGACAAGGTCAAGGGCGACACGAGCCTGATCACCGCCGACCCTTACGGCAAGGGCTGGCTGCTGAAGATCAAGGTGGCGCCGGGGACAAAGTTCGATCACCTGATGACACTGGAGAAATACCAGAAGCAGATCGCTGAAGGGGCACACTGATTCCCGCCGCTTGTGGCTTCGCACCGAGAGAGGACCGGAACATGACGACCGCGACCGAGGGGATCCGAACGACGTCAGTCAACGGGACGCTGCGACCTGCCCCCGGGCGGAGTGTGGTGCTGAACGACATCGATTGGCCGGCCTACGAGCATTTCCTCCAGGGCGTCGGCAACCACCGCATCTTCCTCACCTACGACCGGGGGGTGCTCGAGATCATGGCTCCGCTTTATGACCACGAGTGGTGGAAGGGGCGCGTGCGCGTCCTTCTCCCCGTGTTGTGCGAGGAGTTGTGTCTCGAACTCCAGGGGGCCGGCTCGACGACCCTGCGTCGGGAGGACGCGGAACGCGGGCTGGAGGCGGACGAGTCGTTTTACGTCCGGAACGTGGCGCGCATGCTCGGCCTGCGGGAGCGCATCGACCTGCCGAGCGACCCGCCGCCCGACCTGGCGCTGGAGGTCGAGGGGACGCGCAGCGCGCTGGACCGCCTGGGAGTCTACGCTGCTCTCGGCGTCCCCGAGGTATGGCGCTACGATGGCGACGCCTTCCATTGTCACCGCTTGCGCCCCGACGGTCAGTACGAGGAGTCCGAGGAGAGCCTCAACTTCCCCGCACTCCCGCTCGCCGACTTCGCTCGATTCATCGAAGAAACTTCAGGGTCTGGGGAGGTCGCCGTGATCAAGGCCTTCCGCGTCTGGGTCCGGCAGCACGTCCTGCCGCGCGTGCAGAACCCACCGGGCGGCGGGTAACAATGGCGTGAGTCCGCCTCAGTCCACGACGATTCGCAGGAGGTCGGTTTGTACATCCTCAACACCCCCGAAGACCAGCGCGCCATGCTGGACAAGATCGGGGTCAAGTCGGTCGAAGACCTCTTCCGGCAGGTGCCCGGCGCCGTGCGCCTCGGGCGCCCGCTCGACGTGCCGCGCGCCCTGTCCGAGATGGAACTGACGCAGCACGTCCAGGCGCTGGCGGCGGCGAACCAGTCGGCCGACAGGACCGTCTGCTTCCTCGGCGGCGGCAGCTACGACCACTTCATCCCCGCCGTGGTCGATGCGGTCGCCGGCCGCAGCGAATACTACACCGCCTACACGCCCTACCAGGCGGAGGCCAGCCAGGGCAGCCTGCAGGCGTTCTTCGAGTTCCAGACGCTCGTCTGCCAGCTCACCGGCCTCGACGTCGCCAACGCCAGCCTCTACGAGGGCGGCAGCGCCGTCGCCGAGGCCGTCATCATGGCGATGAACGTCAACCCGAAGCGACGCAAGGTCCTCATACCCGAGAGCGTGCATCCGGAATACCGCCAGGTGCTCGCCACCTACCTCGCCGACCTCGACGTGCATGTTCAGACGCTGCCCGCGCCCGACGGCTTCCTCGACCCGGACGACCTGAGGCGCGCCGTCGATGACGACACGATTTGCGTGGTGGCGCAGCACCCGAACTTCTTCGGCTGCCTCGAAGAGCCGCAGGCGCTGGCCGACGCCGCCCACGCCCGGGGAGCGCTGTTCGTCGTCAGCTTCTACCCGATCAGCCTGGGACTGCTCAAGCGACCGGGGCAGTACACGGCCGACATCGCGGTAGCGGAGGGCCAGTGTCTGGGCACGCCGATGAGCTACGGCGGCCCGGTCCTTGGCCTGATGGCCTGCCGCGAGGAGTTCGTCCGCAAGATTCCCGGTCGCCTCGTCGGCCAGACGACCGATCGCAACGGCAAGCGCTGCTGGGTGCTGACGATGCAGACGCGCGAGCAGCACATCCGCCGCGAGAAGGCGACGAGCAACATCTGCACCAACCAGGGACTGCTGGCGCTGCGGGCGACGGTGTACCTGGCCGCCCTGGGACCGCAGGGGTTGAAGGAGACGGCGGAATTGTGCCTGCGCAAGGCGCACTATGCCGCTGAGCAACTGACGCAGAAGGCGGGACTGCGCTTGCGCTTCAACCGACCGTTCTTCAATGAGTTCACACACGCGGTTTCCGATTTCAAGCCGAACCTACTGTCATTCCTGCTGAATGTCGGCTACCACGCAGGTCTTCACCTTGGGCGTTGGTATCCGGCGCTCAACGATTGCATCAACGTCGCTGTAACGGAGAAGCGCACCCGTGCTGAAATCGACGGGTTGGCGACAGCATGGCAAACCCAGTTCGCGGTTCTTCGAGAAGCGCGTCGCGAACTCAATCGGTAGTGACAATGGACAAACTGCAATCCACCGAACTGCTCTTCGAGATCAGCCACGCCGGCCGGCGCTGCCATCGCCTGCCGGAGTGCGACGTGCCGGCCACCGGCGACCTGCTGCCGCGCGACACCCTCGCCGACGCCGCGCCGCCGCTGCCGGAGGTAGGCGAGATCGACCTGGTCCGTCACTTCGTCAACCTCTCGACGCGGAACATGTCGATCGACACCAATTTCTACCCGCTGGGGTCGTGTACGATGAAGTACAACCCCAAGCGGCACGAGCGCCTGGCCGCCCTGCCCGGCCTGGCCAACCTGCACCCACTGCAGTCCGACGAGTCGTGCCAGGGGATGCTGCAAATCCTCTGGGAGTTGCAGAACATCCTCGCCGAGATCGCCGGCCTCGACGCGGTGTCGCTGCAGCCCGCCGCCGGGGCGCAGGGCGAATTGACGGCGCTGCTGGTGGCCGCCGCCTACTTCCGCGACCGCGGCGAGCCGCGCACGCGCGTCCTCATCCCCGACAGCGCCCACGGCACCAACCCGGCCAGCGCCGCCATCGCCGGCTTCGACGCCGTCACCGTCAAGAGCAACGCCCGCGGCCTGGTCGATCTCGACGACCTGCGCGCCAAGCTCGACGAGCGCACGGCCGTCTTCATGATTACCAACCCGAACACCCTCGGCCTGTTCGAGGGGCAGATCGCAACCATTACGGAGTTGATCCACGCGCGGGGTGGTTTGGTGTACCTCGACGGCGCCAACATGAACGCCATCCTGGGGATCACCCGGCCGGGCGACTTCGGCGCCGACATGATGCATTACAACGTCCACAAGACCTTCACCGGCCCGCACGGCGCCGGCGGCCCCGGGGCCGGGCCCATCGCGGTGCGCCGCCGCCTGGAGCCGTTCCTGCCGGCCCCCGTCGTGCTCCGGGACGGCGACCACTTCCGCCTCGATTACGAGCGGCCGAAGTCGATCGGCCGGGTGCGCAGCTTCTTCGGCAACGTCGGCATCCTTCTGCGCGGCTACTTCTACATCCGCACGCTGGGCCCGAACGGACTGCGCCAGGTCAGCGAACAGGCGGTGCTCAACGCCAACTACCTGCTCAGCCGCATCAAGCACGCCTACGAGGTGCCGCACGGCGACCGTTGCATGCACGAGTTCGTCGCCAGCGCCCGCGGCCTGCGCCGGGAGCGGCGCATCAGCGCCATGGACATTGCCAAGCGCCTCCTCGATTTCGGCTATCACGCGCCGACGGTTTACTTCCCACTCGTCGTGCCCGAGGCGCTGATGATCGAGCCGACCGAGACGGAGAGCAAGGAAACGCTGGACCGCTTCGCCGACGCCCTTCTGCGCATCCGCGAGGAGGACGCCGACTTCCTGCACGAGGCGCCGCACACGCTCGGCATCAGCCGCCCCGACGAGGTCAAGGCGGCCAAGGAGCCGCTGCTGCGCTGGAAGTCCTAACACTCGCCGCTTGCGGCTTCGCATGCCCTGCGAAGCCGCAAGCGGCTATCGAACCATGTCCACGACCGTCTGCCGTCTGCTCCCCTTCGCCGTCGCCGACGGCCCGCACAACATGGCGGCCGACGAGGTGCTCCTTGAGGCGGCCGGCGCCGGCGCCGCCTCGCTGCGCTTCTACGGCTGGGCCGGGCCGACCGTGAGTCTCGGCTACTTTCAAGGACACGCCGTCCGCCGTCCCCACCTGCCGTACGTCCGCCGGCCGTCCGGGGGGATGATGCTGGTCCACCACCACGAGATCACCTACTGCCTCGCCCTGCCCGCGGGGGCGGCGTGGCAGGATGGCGAGCCCTGGCTGCGGCGGATGCACCGCATCATCGGTGCGGGTCTCGCCCGGCTCGGCGTGGCCACCCGGCTGCACCAGCTGCCCGACGCGCACCGCGACACCCCGCTCTGCTTCCGCCACCTCAGCGCGGGCGACCTGCTGATCGGCGCGGCCAAGGTCGCCGGCAGCGCCCAGCGCAAGCACCGCGGGGCGCTGATGCAGCACGGCGGCCTCCTGCTGGCCCAAAGCCCATTCGCGCCCGAGCTGCCCGGCATCCGTGAGCTGACGGCCCTGCACCTCGGCATCGAGGAGACGACCGCCGCCATCCGGAGGGCCTTCGTCGAACAAACGCGCTGGCAGCTCGTCGCCGCGGGTTGGCAGGACGACGAGCCGCGGCGGATCGAGGAATTGGTCGTGGGGAAATACGCGAGCGCCGCCTGGAATGACAGGCGCTGATCGCCGGGGGCAAACGGCGACGGCCCCGCGGCACTGGGGGAGTGGCGCGGGGCCGGGGCGATACGGGGGGACGGCGGGGGGCAGTCGGGGGTTAGAACGGGCTCTTGCCGGAGGTCGGGGCGATGTCCAACTCCGGGGCATCGACCGGTTGCGGGATCAGCTGGACGTTGCCGTTCTTCTTTTCCTTTTCGGGATCCTTCTTTTCCTTTTCGGGATCCTTCTTTTCCTTTGTGGGCTCCTTCTTCTCATCGCCGTTGGGCAGCTTCTTGAGCTCCTTCGGCGGGCCGAGGGGCTCGGCCTTCGGCATCGAGCCACTCGGGATGGGGCTGATCGCGCCGCCGGGGCCGCCGACGACGGAGCCGTTGCCGTACACGGGGCCGCAGCCGCCGTCGCAGCAGCCGCAGTCGGCCTCGTAACTGCTGTGGTGGAACAGGCCGCGCAACTTGTCGAGCAGGCCGCCGCCGTGGCCGGTGTCGCAGGTGTCGCACGGGCTGCCGCAGCCGCCACAGCAGCCGCAGTCGGTTTCGTAGCTGGTGTGATGGAAGCGGGCCTTCAGCTTCGAGAAGAAGCCTTCGCTCTCGCCGGAGTAAGTGTCACAGCACCCGCCGCAAGCGCCGCAGGCGCCGATGCCGCAGCCGCCGATGCCGCAACCGCCGGGGCCACAACCCCCCGGGCCACAACCGCCGGTGCCGACGGAGTAGACCGGGGCGGCGGGCGTCGCGGGCATCGCCACATTATCGGCTCCAGCAATCCACGCCGTCGTCATGAGCAAGAAAGCAGCATTCACGAGTTATCCTCCCTAGGGTCGAACTTCGGCTCGGAGCCGTGGTCGGTGGGCCGGTCTCCGCCGACCCCGCTGGCCCGACAGCCCGCGCCATCCAGTTGGTACGAGGGATGTCTCCGCATCCCTCACCGGGCTCACTCCCGGCGGGGCATCCGTTCCCCCTGTCGCTGCCTACCTATTTCGGCAACCTACCCCGCCCGTCTTGAGCAGCTTTGCTCGCGAAATGCCGCCTCTGCCTATTCCTCATCACCTCCCTCTTGTGCCGGCCGCGCGATGCCGGCGAACCCCAACAAGCTGGGCGGCAACTCAGCCCGTGGCAGCGGCCGCAGGCCGTGGACCCGGTAGGGGGGACTCGGCTCACGTGTTTCGGGATCGATCATCTCCCCTTCGACACGAACCGCCTCCCCGGGTTGGAGTCCGGTCATCGCGCCGGCACCGACGAGGGTGACGCTGCCGCCGTGCCGGTCTTCCTCGTCCTCGGGTGCGTAACGGAGGCACCAGGCGCCGCGCGCCGGGGAGTAGCGTAATTCCCCAGTCAACCAGCGGTAGTCCGGGGCGTGCCCGTAGGCCGTTGCCTGAGTCTCTGCCTCTTCCCGAACCCCGCCCACGACCCCGGGCGGCACCGCTACGGGCGCGGAGACCACCCGCCCCTCGCGGACCTCCTGTTCTTCGCTCGCGCCGGCCGCGGGCAGGACCTCCAGGACCTTCACCTCCGCAGGATGAGGAGCCGCAGCGCGGGCGACAGGCGCCGGGTCATGCGGCGTTTCGTTAGACATCTGCGGCGCGGGGACCGTCACGGTCCCCGACAGATAGGGCCAATGGGCCTGGCCGCAGCCCAACGCCAGGGCCGACCCAAAGACGCCGCCCACGTACAGGCGCAGCAGGGGGTAGACCATATGCAGTCCTCACCAGGTTCAGCCGGCCGTCTGGGCGGGCGATACCGGCAGCGCCGGCCGCTCCGACGAAGCGGACCCCGGCAACTTGTCGTTCAGTACTATCGGTCGCGGACCGGGACGATTTTGACAGATGTTCCGAATGGACCGTAGCGGCCGACGAGGCGGGGAGGAGTGGTTAAGCTGAGGATGAAGAGCAAAGGTCCGGCCCGGCAGACCGGACCGGCGTCAGCGCAGCGGGTACATCGGCCTGCGGATGTGGCGGTACTCGAAGCGCTCCGGGTTGACCGCGGTGAGGCCCGGCGTGTCCACTTCGATGATTGTCCCGGCGACGGGTTGGTACGCTGCCTTGTAGGCGATGGCCGCCTTCACCACGAGCAGGCGCTGCCGGTCCGGCCGGATGCCCAGGCACGTCAGCTGCCCCAGACTGAACGGCGGATGCCGCAGCGAGGTCAGCACCAGCAGGTTGCGGCCCTCCACCTCCACCAGCGCCGTCAGCCCCATGTGGTTGACGCGCTTGCCGCCGTGCCGCACCGCCGGTTCGACGTAGGTGCCGTCGTGCAGCAGGCGCATCCGGCCGGTCAGCGTCAGCGGCTCGCCGTGCCGCCGATCAACCTTGCCGCCCACCGTCAGCGTCACCTGGGATCCGACCGCCGCCGCCGCACAGAGCCGCACCTCCTCCGGGGCGTACAGGCAGACGACGCCGTCGGTGGCGCCCTGGCGCAGCATCTCGGCGAGCAGGACGGTGCCGTCCGCCGCCGAGCCGCCGCCGACGTTGTCCCCCGTATCGACCAGCACCACCGGCAGCCGCTCCGCCTTCACGGCCTGCCCCACGGCCGTCGCCGCGTCCGGCAGCTGGCGGGTGAGACGCTCGCGCGCCTCCCAGAGCATCTCTCCCAGTCGATCGGCTTCGCGCCGGGCGAGCGCCGGGTCGCCGTCGGCCACGACGACGACAGACGGCCCCATCTGCGCCACGTCGGCGTAGGCGAAGCCGGGCAGCAAGCTCGCCGCGAGGATGCCGGGCCGAGTCTCCAGGGCGCGCACCTCGTCCATGAACGATTTCAACGGCTGTTGTGACGTGTCCTGCACCATGATGTTGACGATCAGCGGCGGTTTGGCCACGGCCACGCACGGCCGCACTTCTCCGCGCAGGGTCCGCACCAGCAACCGGGCCGCCCGCCGGCCGCACTCGCGCTGATCGACGTGCGGATTGGTGCGATAGGCCACCGACGCCGTGCAGCCGTCGATCAGCCGCTGCGACAGATTGCCGTGCAGATCGAGCGTGACGACGATGGGGAAGTCCGCCCCCAGCGCCTGGCGCAACCGGGCCAGCACCTCGCCGTCGGCGTCGAGATGCGATTCGGCGACCATCGCCCCGTGCAGCGCCAGCAGCAGGCCGTCGGGCCGCTCGCGGCGCACGCCGTCGATGAGCGCCCGGGTGATCTCGTCGAAGACGTCGTCGGTGACGGGGCCGGACGGCGTCGCCCAGGCCATGAGGATGGGCACCGGCTCGAAGCCCTCCACGGCCGCCGCTTCGAGGAAGCCGCCGACCTCGTGGTGGGCGTCGCGCCACTCGTCGAGCAGGGCGGGCCCGAAGGTGAGGCTCTGGGCGGCAAAGGCAGCGCGGTCGGTGCGCAGCGGGTTGAAGGTGTTCGACTCGTGCATGAAGCCGGCGACGGCGATACGCATGGGGATTCTCCTGGCATCCGCGGCGAGCCCCGATGATATTGGGTGGGACCGTGGCTCGCAATCACCGAATAAGGCGAACGCCGGCGCGCCCCGCCCGCGCCCGCATGACGGCTATTCCCGTAGGAGTCGCGATGAGCCCTCCGCTCGAAGCCGACGCCGCCCTCGAACGGTTCCGGCACTACCTGCTGTTGCTGGCTCGACACCAGCTCGGCCGGCAGGCGCGGGGGAAGTTGGAGCCGTCCGACGTAGTGCAGCAGACATTGCTCGAAGCGCATCGCAAGCGCCAGCAGTTCCGCGGCACGACCGACGCCGAGCGCGCCGCCTGGCTGCGGCAGATATTGGCCTTTAACCTCGCCGACGCCCTGCGTCACTTCGGCCGCGACAAGCGCGACGCCGCGCGCGAGCGCTCGTTGGAGCAGGAATTGGAGCAGTCGAGCATGCGCCTGGGGTCGTGGCTGGCGGCGGATCAGGCATCGCCCAGCGCGGATGCCGTGCGGCACGAGGAAGCGGTGCGCGTGGCCGCTGCGCTGGCGCAGCTGCCGGAGGCGAACCGCGAGGCGGTGGTGCTGCGCTACTACGAAGGGTTGTCGCTGGACGAGATCAGCGACCGACTCGGCCGTACGCCCCCGGCGGTGGCCGGGTTGCTCAAGCGCGGGCTGAAACAGTTGCGGGAAACGCTGCGTGATGCGGAGTGAATCATGACCCGTGAAGCGAACGAGCCGTCGCGCGAGGAGCGCGTCAATGAGATCATTGCGGAGTGCCTGCGGGCGGCCGACGCCTGACGGCCGTTCGACCGCGACGAGTTGCTGGCTCGCCACCCCAACCTGGCGGACGAGCTGCGCTCGTTCTTCGCCGACCACGACGCGGCAGCGCGACTCGCCCCGCCGCAGGCAGCCGCGCCGAGTGAGGCACCGACGCTCGCACCCGGCGCACCAGCGGCCGCGCCGCCGGTCGGCACGACAGTGCGCTATTTCGGCGACTACGAGCTGCTGGAGGAGATCGCCCGTGGCGGCATGGGCGTCGTCTTCAAGGCCCGGCAGGTGTCGCTGAATCGCGTTGTCGCACTCAAGATGATCCTGTCCGGAGAATTCGCCTCCCCGACCGACGTGCAGCGCTTTCGCACCGAGGCGGAGAGCGCCGCGAACCTCGACCACCCGAACATCGTGCCCATCTACGAGGTCGGCGAGCACCAGGGACAGCAGTATTTCAGCATGAAGCGCATCGACGGCGGCAGCCTCGCGGGGCAGGTGACACGGCTCACTGGCGACCCGCGCGCGGCCGCGCGGTTAATGGCGACGGTGGCCCGCGCGGTTCACTTCGCACACCAGCGCGGCATCCTGCATCGTGACCTGAAGCCGGCGAACGTGCTGCTCGACGCCGCCGGCACGCCCTACGTCACGGACTTCGGCCTTGCCAAGCGCGTCGGGGGTGACAGCAGCCTGACCAATCCCGGGGCCATCGTCGGGACGCCGAGCTACATGCCTCCCGAGCAGGCCGCCGGCAAGAAGGGACTCACGACGGCGTGTGACGTGTACGCGCTGGGGGCGATCCTCTACGAGTTGCTCACCGGGCGGCCGCCGTTCCGGGGGCGAGACACCCCTCGACACCATTCTTCAGGTGTTGGAGAAGGAGCCGGAGTCGCCACGGGCCATCAACCCGCGCCTGGATGCCGACCTGGCGGCGGTCTGCCTGAAGTGCCTGTGCAAGGAGCCGGGCGAGCGCTACGCCTCCGCAGCCGCCCTGGCGGATGACCTGGAGCACTGGTTGGCCGGCGAGCCGCTGAGTGTCCGCCCCCGTAGCACGCCGGTCGTGGTATGGTGGTGGCTGCGGAAGAACATGCGATCGGCCGCCTGGGTCGTCGGCCTTGGTGTGGCGTTTGGCATCGTGACCGGCCTCCCAGGGTTCGTGGGACACGTTCTCAACCGGCACGGGGTTATAGCATTCGGCTACCGGAACTTCCCGGGTGTGAACCCGCCCTGGCCCTTTTCGCATACTCCCAGATGGCCAGAGGACCTCGCGCAGTCCTGGCAGTTCCCGCTTGGGATTTTGGCCCTCTTGATTGTGATAGTCCCGTTCCAGCTGGCGCTTGGCCTTCTCATCGCCCTTTGTGTGCGCCCCCGCGATCGCTGGGCCGACATCAGTGCGGGCGGGCTAACCACCCTGGTGGCAGCGCTAACCGCATTCTTCATCATCACTGGTCCAATCACCACATGGAGTTACGAGGAGGCGGTCGTCCGGCGAGACGTGGATTTACTCACCAACGGCTTCGCTATCCGGGAAGACTCTGACCCCATTTGGCGTCAGGAGGAAGTCCTCCGCAGGTATCCCGACCTGCGTGCGGTGGACGAAAAGGAGCGGGCCAAAGCCCTGGAGTCAAAGATTGTCGCCGATCTTTTTGCCGGCTCGTTCCGTGGGATCTGGCAAGGGCTTCTCGCCTCGCTTGTGCTTGTGCCAGCAGGCATCTGTCAGACCTTGGTGGCCGGACACCTCTTGCGGCGACCGGCGAGATCCTGGCGCATCCTCCACATCCTCATCCCGTACCTGGAGGTGGCCGTGGTGGCGTTGTTATGGTCAAGCAACATCGGTATTTTTCCCAGCAATCCTCACCCCGGGCCAGACATGCGTTGGCGTGGCGCCCTCTTGCTCCTGCTCTCGACCGCCTGGCTCGCGCTTGGCCTCATTGGGGTGTTTCGCGGCTGGCGCTGGTGGCGCCGCTGGCTCCTGCACCTGGCCTTTGCCGCCGCCTCGGTCGGAATTCTCTGGGTAATCTTTCATATGCACTTTACCGTCGATGTGAGCGACCTATGACGATCGCCTTGCTGGTCGGGACGCCGAAACGCAGCGTGGAGGTGGCTTGTGCAGGTCGCCTTGCCCGACGGGAAGCCGAAGGGTAGCATAAAGGTGGCTTGTGGCGGGGCCGAACAAAGGTTCGCTGGCCGAAAGGCGAGGAGTTGGTCGATGAGCGAGCAAGCACAGCGCGAGGCCGTCGGGGCCGAGCCGAATCCGGCCCTTGGCCGGCTGGCCCTGGAGACGTTTCGGCGCGACCTGCCGCGGCTGATGGCGGAGCGACCTGGCCAGTGGGTCGCCTACCACGGTGATCGGCAGATCGGCTTTGCCAAGACGCCCCCGGAACTTTATCAACAACTCGACCGCCGGGGCCTCGATGGCCGAGAGTACATCGTCCTCTGCATCGAGCCGGAGCCGCCCTACGAGTTTGATAGCCCCTACCCGTTCGATTGAACGGCTTCGCCCACACTCAGAAAGTGGTCCGACGCCGTGCCACTGTTCATCGATCACTTGCCGCTCCAACACAGGATCGTCTCCAGCGCGGGAAGGCAAACGTTGGCATGGTACCCGCTCCTGCCTGCCATGCTGACTGAAGCCGGTCTGCCCGAGCCGCCGACAGACGCCCCGTGCAGACCGTGGAAGTTCGACACGGGTTGTGCGCCCGACGCCATGGCCTGGCGCTTCCATCTCGAAAGGGCCGGACTCGATCTGGCCGATCCGAGGAAACTGCACTCCGCGAAAGCAATCGCCCGCTTGGCCAACGACGCAGTTGAGGAGTTGCCGATCCGCCGGGCATCCCTCTGGCTGGTGAGCAACATCCCCGCGCTGCGCCAATCGCCTTTCCCTCTGCTCCTGAACCCTGGACTCCCGTTCTACGCCCGCTTCCCGCGCCGCAGGACGAACCTGTTCCCGCTGGTCGGCATGAGCGCGTTCCGGCGGGCGGGGCTCACGGTGAAGATCAACTTCAAGGCGGCGACGCTCTCCGTCTGGACGCCCGGGCCCTGGTATCGTGGCTGGCCTGTCTTTGCTCGGCGGCTCCTGGACGGTTTCGCAAGGACACCCTTTGATCGGCTGTGTGGAGGTCCGTAGCGCGGCTATTCCGCCGCCAGAAGGCAAGCGGTACGCTGTAAGGCGAGAGGCACTTTCGCGCGCCCAGGGTCGGCGCGTTTGACGGCTATCTCAGTAGAGCCCCGTTCGCCCGACCCGGAGGAGAGCATGTCTGAGCCCCCCTCGCTCGATGACTCCGCGCGGGTCGATGCCATCATCGCCGATTACCTGCGGGCGGTGGACGCCGGGCAGGCTCCCGACCGGGGCGAATTGCTGGCGCGGCACCCCAACCTGGCCGACGAACTGCGCTCGTTCTTCGCCGGCCACGATCAGGCGCAACGCCTTGCTACGCCGCCTGCCCCAGCAGACGCCCCGACCCTCGCCCCCGGCGAGGCGCCCTCCTCTCCTCCGCTGCTCGGCACGGTGCGCTATTTCGGCGACTACGAGTTGCTGGAGGAGATCGCCCGCGGCGGCATGGGCGTTGTGTACCGCGCGCGGCAGGTATCGCTCAACCGCATCGTGGCGCTCAAGATGATCCTCTCCGGCCAACTCGCCGGCGAGGACGATGTCAAGCGTTTCCGCCTGGAAGCACAGACCGCGGCGGCGCTGCAACACCCGAACATCGTCGCCATCCACGAGGTCGGCGCGCATGACGGGCAGCACTACTTCAGCATGGACTTTGTCGAGGGCCGCAGCCTCGCCGACCTCGTCCGCGACAATCCGCTGCCGCCGGAGCAGGCTGCTCGCTGGGTCCGCACCGTCGCCGAGGCCATCCAGTACGCCCACCAGCGCGGTGTCCTGCACCGCGACCTCAAGCCGTCCAACGTGCTCATCGACAGCTTCGGCCAACCGCGCGTGACCGACTTCGGCCTGGCCAAGCGCATGGCGAGCCCCGGGTGTCAGCCCGGGGAGAACGCCCTCACCGCCACCGGCGCCGTGGTCGGCACGCCCAGCTACATGCCGCCGGAACAGGCATCGGCGGACCGCGGAGCGATGGGCCCGGCCAGCGACGTGTATTCCTTGGGGGCGGTGCTGTACGAATTGGTGACGGGCCGGCCGCCGTTCCGGGCGGCGACGCCCCTGGACACGCTGTTGCAGGTGCTGGAGGCGGAGCCGGCGCCGCCGCGGCTGCTCAATCCGGCGGTCGGCCGCGATCTGGAGACGATCATCCTCAAATGTCTCCAGAAAGAGCCGGTCCGCCGCTACGCCAGCGCGCAGGATCTGGCCGACGACCTGGGCGCCTTGCTCGAAGGACGGCCGATCAAGGCCCGGCGACCGGGGCTGGCGGAGCGGGCGCTGCGCTGGACACAGACGCAGCGGCGCGGCGCGGTGCTGATCGTCCTGACGGCGACGGCCTCGGCCCTGCTCCTGGTCAGCGGCATCGTCGGCTGGAACGGGTACGCGGAATCGCAGATGGGTAGCCTGGACGTCAGCAGCGACGGCCTGCCGTTCCGCGTGGAGGTGCTGGACGACGAGGGGCGCCCGGTCATCGAGCCATTCCTGACCGCCACCCCCGGGCTGGTGGACTCGGCACGTGTGATGCTGCCCGCCGGCGACTTCGACCTCTGCCTGTCGGCGCCCCAGGCGCGCGGCGAAACCTACCGGCTGCTGGTCCAACCGGGGGACGAGCACTACTACGAGCTCTCCCCCAAGCCGCGGCGGTTGTGGGAGCCGCTGCGACTCAAGGACGAGTTCGCCGAGGCGATCGATGCGGGCGGGCGAGCCGACGTCGTTCTCGTCGGTAAGACCGGCCTGCGGCGGTTGAGCGGGGCGACTCTGGAGCCGGTCAAGGACTGGGGGCCCGGGCCACTCGGCGAGTCGGAAGTTGGCCGGCGGCCGGAGTTCGACTGGTCTCAGGTACTGGCGCGGGACGGCGGTCAGCGCCCGTGGCTCGTGCAACCCGCTCCCGTCGTCGATGGAGATCGGCTGCTGATCTGGGCCAGCCGCTCCTCGCCGTCGCTGCTGGCCGTCTCGGGCAAGACGGGGCGCCTCCTCTGGTGGCACCGAGCGCGCCCGACCCTGCCGCCCGGCATTGAGGAGGCTCAGGCTGCTCCCTTCCCGAGGGACCAGTCCAACCTGCGGCGGGGCAAGGTCATTGCCGAGCCGATCGTCGTACCGATCGACGGCGTTCCCCACCTGATCGCCACGTTTGCCACGGAAGGCGAGGTGTACGTGGGCGCCGCCGGTGAGCCGGAAGAATGGCTCGAGGCGATCAACGTCCGCACCGGCCAGCGGCGCTGGCCGTACTCACTCGGGCGGCGAAGCAGCACCTCGCCACTCGAATCCCTGGGATACGCGGTGTCGGTAATCGACGTGGAGGGTCGGCCGGTCGTGGCCCTGGTGGCGAACCGCCGACTGATCGGCCTGGACCTGCGCACGGGGAAGCCGCTCTGGACGCACGATCTCACGTCGATCATCGGCAGCCCCGCAGACTCCGGTGAGAAGACGGCCCCGCGGTTCGGCCTCTTCGGCGACCCGCGCGAGCCCGGCGTTCTGCTGGCGCAGTGGCTCGTGTCCGATGGGAAACCGGGGATCGGCTGGGGGGACGCCGTGAGAACGGGCACCAACGACGAGATGACCGTCGCGGCCGTCTCCCTCCAAACGGGCAAGCCGATCTGGCAGAAAGTCGTGAACGCGGCCCGGGTCTCCTCACTGCCCAACATCGGGGAGGCCCCCGTCGTGGCGGACCTCGACGGCGACGGCAAGTCGGAAGTGATTCTGCTCTACGTCGCGCCGACATGGTCTATGAACACGGCCGCCATCGAGGTGCTCGACGGGGCCAACGGCGAACGCCGCTGGCTGTACCGCTTCCCAATCATCGAGATCAACGAGATCCTCGAGGGCCTCCCCGATAAAGAAGCCCGGGTAGAGCGTTCGGTGCAGGTCGAGCACTCGGTGCGGGTCACGATCGGGCCGGACCTCGACGGCGATGGCTGGCGGGAAGTCTTCGTGGCCTCACGCTTCAGGCCGCATTTCAGGAGCGAGGCGCGGTTGTTCGTGGAGGCATTATCGGGGCATGACGGCCGGCCGCTGTGGCGCTGGTCGCATCCCTTCTCGGGTAGCAATGCTCTCGGCCCGCTGGCCTGGTGGGACCAGCCGGGCGCGGACGGCTGGCCGCATCTTCTCGTCCCGGTATTGGCGGACAGGTTCGGAAACAGAGACCACACCTTCGTCCTGTCCGCCGGAAGCGGGCGGTTGGGCCAAGTCCTGGGCGACTTCCCGACCCCGCAACAGGCCGACCTTGACGGCGACGGCATCCCCGACCTGCTGGCGTCCGGCGCGGATGGCTCGCTGTCCACCCTCCACGGCATGACGCCGGAGGCCTGGCGGCGGGTGGGCAATAATTGGCTGCCGGCGGAGGATATCGATGGGGACGGGATTGTCAATGTCGTCAATATGTCCGGCAACGTGGCGGTCTCGGGAAAAGACGGCCGCGTCCTATGGCAGCGACAGAGAATCGCTGGCCAGAATGTACGTTCCCCTCCGCCGCACAGCCGCTCCGTCGGCGAACACCAGCGCTGGGATTGGATGATGCCCGATAGAGAGTACGACGTTATGGACGTGCTGGGCGAAGGGGAGCGCACGATTGTGGTAGTACGCTACGCGAACCTGGCCCAAGGGGTGGATGGGGCGACCGGTCGCGAACGCTGGCGCTGCGCCGGCCCGTGTCGCCCGGAGTGGGTGCTGCGAATGGAGGACCCGGTTGCACCTCCCTTCGTCCTGTTCGTGCAGAACAATGTCACGACTTGCGTCCGGGCCCTGGAGGTCGGCCCCGACGAGCGCTACCGGCTCCCGGCCGGGGAGAAGATCGTCCCCCGCCCGTTGCCGGAGGATCCACGGCTGCTTGTACAGACCCCCTGGGCGTACCTCCTGGTGGATTTGCGCCGCTCACACAACTGGGCCTACTTCCTGCTCGTGCAGGGCGTGGTTATCCTTGCCGTCGCCCTCGGCCGATCAGCCGCCTGGGTCTTCCGTCGCGGGGCGCGGGTCATGGGCCTCCTGCTGTACCTGCTGCTGCTCGCGGTGCTCGCCCTGGCTACCGGCCTCTTCTATCTGCACGGCGCGCCGCGCTATTCCACACCGATCAGACGGTTGTTCGATCCCGGCGGCTTCGCGCTGCTCGGGCTGCCCATCCTCGTCTTCGTCGGGCTGGGGTGTACCTGGGCGGTGCAAGGTCGCTGGCGCCGGATCGGCCTGTTGCTGGCCGGCTCCGTACTGGTCACCCTGCCCCTGGCCGCCTTCTCGCTGTGGGCCGATGGGCGCTTCCTCGGACCCACACAGCATTACGTGGCCGACGGCTGGTATGGCGCGTGGCTCATGGGCGCCTACGTCACCGGCGTGCTGCTCGTGTTGGGATGGTAGTTACGGGCGGTCTTCCGAGCTATGCGCCGGGCGGGGCGGTGGGCATTCCGACTCGTCCGGCCGGTCAAGGTTCTCCCGACTGCTTGAAGGGGGATGCGCCGCAGGCGCTTCGGCAACAACACCAACCTACCCGAAGGGAACGAGCCATGACGATAGAGCCGCGGGAGTCCTCGGGCCGTGACCAGCGGGTGAATGAGGTCATCGCCGAGTACCTGCGCGCCGCGGACGCCGGGCAGGCGCCGAACCGCGACGAGTTGCTGGCACGGCACGCCGACCTGGCCGACGAGCTGCGCTCGTTCTTCGCCGACCACGACGGGGCGCAGCGACTGGTCCTGCCCCCCGCCGAGGCGCCGACCCTGGCCCCCGGCGAGGCGCCCGCCCCATCCCCGGCGCCGGGCACGGTGCGCTACTTCGGCGACTACGAACTGCTGGAGGAGATCGCCCGCGGCGGCATGGGCGTCGTCTATCGGGCGCGGCAGGTATCGCTCAACCGCATCGTGGCGCTCAAGATGATCCTGTCCGGCCAACTGGCCAGTGAGGAGGACGTGCAGCGCTTCCGGCTGGAGGCGCAGACGGCGGCGGCGCTGCAACACCCCAACATCGTCGCCATCCACGAGGTCGGCGAGCACGACGGACAGCACTACTTCAGCATGGACTTCGTCGAGGGCAAAAGTCTTGCCGACCTGGTCCGCGACAACCCGCTGCCGCCGGAGCAGGCCGCCCGCTGGGTCCGCACCGTCGCCGAGGCCATTCAGTACGCCCATCAGCGCGGCGTCCTGCACCGCGACCTCAAGCCGTCCAACGTGCTCATCGACAACTTCGGCAAGACGGGCCGGCTCCTGTGGTGGCACGGGACGCGGCCAGCATTGCCGCCCGGCCTTGAAGAGGGGCAGATCGATCCCAGATACTCCATCTTCAGCCCGGGCGGCAACGCGGTCGTCGCCGAGCCGCTCGTGATCCAACTCGACGGCAAACCGGTGCTGGTGGCCGCGTTCGCCTCGGGTGGGCAGAGCTACACGTTGTTGAAGGACAGGGGCGAGGGCGGCTTCCCGGTTCAGCGCCAGGGCGAGCCGGAGGCATGGGTCGAGACAATTGATGCCCGCACCGGGCAGATGCTCTGGCGGCGCTCGCTCGGCCTCAGCGGTGCCATCCCGCGCTGGCTCCGCGAGTACGAGCGCCCCGCGATGGCCCTGTGCTCCATCGACGGCCGGTCGGTGGTGGCGGTGGTGGCCAACCAGCGGCTCCTCGGCCTCGACCTGCGGACCGGGAAGGAGGACTTCGCGCACGACCTCGAACCGCTGCTCGGACACGCCGGTGCCGGCAACAGGATGGTGCCGCGTTTCGCGTCCCTGGGCAGTCCTCCCGAGCCGTGCGTTTTGCTCGGCTTTCACCCTGGGGGCGGGGGGAGCAACATGGCAGCGAGCGCCGACGCCGAGGACGTGACCGTCGCTGCCGTCTCTCTCAAGACGGGCCAGCCGCTCTGGCGGAAGAACGTCACCACAGCCGCCGCAGCCTTCGGGCACCCGTTTCAGGGCGGGCCACTGGTCGTGGACCTCGACGGCGACGGCACGCCAGAAGTGATCCTGACCTACCCCGAGCCAGGGCACTCAGGCGACCGCGGCGCCGTCGAGGTGCTCGACGGCGCCACCGGGGAGCGCCGCTGGCTCTCCCAGTTCCCGGTGATGATTACCGCGGGTTCGGCGCGGGACCCGTGGTCGCAGCAGAGCAGCAGTGAAATAATCCAGCTCTCGCAGGTGACGGTCGGTCCCGACCTGGACGGTGACGGCAAGCGCGAGGTGTTCGTTGCCTCCGTATTCATGTCCCGCCGGGGGGTCGAGCGCCCGCTGGTTGTCGAGGCGCTCTCGGGGCACGACGGCCATCCTCTTTGGCGCTGGTCACACTCATTCGAGGGCAACCTCCTTGGACCGCTGTCCTGGTGGGACCAGGTGGGTCCGGACGGTTGGCCGCAACTGGTAGTCCCCGTTCTCCCTTCCTGGACGTTCGTGCTCTCCGCCGGAACGGGGCGGCTGGCCCAGGTTCTCGGCAACTTCCCCGAGGCACGCCAGGCCGACCTCGACGGCGATGGCATTCCCGACTTGTGGACGTCCCACGCGGACGGCTCGCTGTCCGCCGTGCGCGGCGTGATGCCGGAAGCCTGGCGGCGCCTGGGCAAGTGGCAAGCGGTGGAGGACCTCGACGGCGATGGCGTGCCTGACGTCATCGGCCCTTTGGGCGATCAGGGTGCCAGCGCGACCGTCTCGGGCAAGGACGGCCGCGTCCTGTGGCAATCGGACATCCGGGGTGAAACTGTGCTGCCCCTGCCGCTGCCCTACGGCGACCTCGACGGCGACGGCATCCCCGACCTGCTCCTGTTCCATTCGGTCGAAGGACTGTCGGCCGTCTCCGGCCGAACGGGCGCGCGATCTGGACGGCCGAGTTCAAGAGCCGACCGAACGCAGCGATGACGCCGCACCTGCTGGAGTGCCGCGACCTCGATGGCGACGGCACTCCGGAGGTGCTGCTGGCCTTCACGAGTTTCGCGGACTACCGGTTGCGTAAGCATCTCGTCCTGGCCGTCGTCTCCTTGAAGGACGGGAAGACACGCTGGCGAACGACGCTCGTCAGCCCGTCGGACGCGAGTGGTTCCGTCTTGATGGGGTTGCGGACTCTCCGCCCTGGGCTCGCGGACCTTGACGGTGACGGGGTGCTCGATGTCGTGACGTGGGCCGTCGGGGACGATGGCATGTTTGAAGTGCGTGCCCTGAGTGGACGGGATGGGGCGACTTTGTGGCGGCAGTCGTTGTCGCGCACGGCGGACACGCCGTTGCCCGCCGTCAATGTCGGAGACCTGGGTGGGCGGCCGGTGGTCGTCGTTGACGAAGGCGGTAAGGGCGAGGTGTTGGCGTTCGACGGTGCCGGGGAACGGTTATGGGGGCGGAAAGTGAACTTCAGCCCCCACGACGGCCGGCAACGGCCGACACCGGTGTTCCTCGACCTGGCCGGGGGGGAGCGCGGCGTTTGCCTGAGCGGGCTGTGGATGGACGATAGCGCCGTGATGCTCGACGCCCAGGGGCGCGAGCTACAGCACGTCGGCGGGCGGCAGTTCGACGCCCAGGGGCTCGATCTGCCGCGCGACGCCGTGCTGGCAGCCGTCCGGGGGAACCCTTTGGACAGCGGCGGGATGTTCGATGCGCAGGGATGCGAGATGCGGTTCGCCGCCGGGCTGGGAACCGTCCGGAGGGACCCTCTTAGCTGGTCGGATTACGTCGCGTACTTCTGGTGCCTGCCCCGCGGCGCCGGCGGCGAATGCGACCTGCTGTCGGTGGCCGCAGGCAAGCTGCGCCTGACGCGCGGCGGGATCGAGCGCAAGCATCTGGTCTGGGAATGGCCTCTGCCGGGCGGCTCCGGCGAACTCCTGGACGTGCTGGGCGAAGGGGAGCGCACGACCGTGGTGGTCCGGTCGGGCAAGACGGCGCACGGCCTGGATGGGACGACCGGCCGGGAGCGCTGGCGCTGCATCGGCCCGTGCCCCCCGACGGGGCTGTTGCGGCCGGCGGACCCCGCCGCCCCGCCCCTCGTGCTGTTCGCGGAGGACGACGCAGCCACAACCTGTCGCCGCGCCCTGGAGGTCGGGCCGGACGGTCGCTACCTGCTCCCGGCCGGCGAGCCGATCAACCCCGAGCCGCTGCCGGAAGACCCGCGCCTGCGCGTCCCGTTACCCTGGTGGCAGGCCCTTCACGAACTCTCCGACTTCGACTGGCCCGTGTTCCTCCTCGTGCAGGTCGGTGTCATCCTGGTGATCGCCCTCGGCTGGTCGGCCGCCTGGGTCTTCCGCCGCGGGGCCTGGGTCATCGGCCTGTTGCTGTGCCTGCTACTGCTCGCCGTGCTGGCCCCGGGCGTCTGGCTCACCTACCTTCGCTTCGGGGGGGATGTCCGGAACCTCCTCGGCCCACCGCCCACTCCGCTGGTCCTTGCACTGCTCGGCCTGCCGGTTCTCGTTTTCGCGGGCCGGGCCGTCGCCTGGGCGGTGCAAGGGCGCTGGCGCCGCGTCGGCCTGTTGTTGGCCGGGTCCGTCCTGGTCACCCTGCCCCTGGCCGCCCTCTTGCTGTGGATCGACGGCCGCAACCTCGGCCCGACACAGCACTACGCGACGGACGGCTGGTATTCCGGATGGGTCATGGGCGCCTACGCCACCGGGGCGCTGCTCGTGCTGGGGTGGCTGCTGCGGGCGGCGTTCCGAGTTGTGCGCCGGATGGCGCGGTGGGCGTTCCGACTTGTCCGGGGGGCCAAGGCGCTCCCGGCGGCTTGAGGAGCGACGCGCCGCAGGCTCTGCCGGGCCTGGGGCGGGCTGTCACCCGCACGAGCACAAGGCAAGCCGGCCTTGCTTTTTCGCTCGCTTTGTGTAAAAATGTTGCCAGAAATTGATAAAAGGCAACGAAATTACACATGGCCAGAACACCGGTGCAACGAGGTAATATCGGTCCCGGCGAACAACTGCTGGAGCTGACACGCCGGCAGGGGGTGCTGCGAGTGCGGGATCTGGCAGCACACGGCATCCACCCGGAGTACCTGCGCCGGCTCTGCCGGCAGGGACTGCTGACGCGCACCGCCCGGGGCCTGTACGTCCTGGCGGACGCCAGCCCCACGGAGAACCGAACGCTGGCCGAGGTGTGCAAGCGCGTGCCGCACGGCGTCGTCTGCCTGCTGTCGGCCCTCCGCTTCCACGGGCTGACCACCCAGATGCCGTTCGAGGTCTGGCTGGCCATCGACCGTCGGGCGCGGCGTCCGCAAGAGGCAGGACTTCCCCTGCGTGTCGTCCGCTTCTCAGGATCGGCTCTGACCAGCGGCGCCGAGGAACACACGGTCGAGGGGGTGACGCTGAAGGTCTACAGCCCGGCCAAGACGGTGGCCGATTGTTTCAAGTACCGTAACAAGATCGGCCTGGACGTGGCCCTGGAGGCGCTGCGGGACTGCCGCCGGCAGCGCCGCGCCACCGCGGACGAGCTGTGGCAGGCCGCCCGTGTCTGTCGCGTGGCGAATGTGATGCGCCCGTACATGGAGTCGCTGTCGTGAGGAAGGACAAGCCCAGGAACCTGGTCGCCTCGGTCCACGACCGGCTGCTGAAGCTGGCCGGCGAGCGGCAAGAGGAGTACCACTTCGTCCTGACGAGGTACGCCCTCGAACGGCTCCTCTACCGCCTGAGCCAATCCCCCCATCGCGACCTCTTTGTCCTCAAAGGAGCGATGCTGTTCGCGCTTTGGAGCGACCAGCGCCACCGACCCACGAAAGACCTGGACCTGCTCGCCCGGGGCGACAAGTCCGTCGGGCGTTACGAGCAACTCTTCCGGGAGGTGTGCAACCAGACGGTCGAGGAGGACGGCCTGGCCTTCCTGACGGATACTCTCCGGGGCATGCGAATCAGAGAGGACGAGGAGTATGAAGGGGTGCGCGTCACGTTCCAGGCCCGGCTGGGCAACGCGCGAATCCCCATCCAGATCGACATTGGGTTTGGCGACGTCATCACGCCGGCGGCGAACGTGGTCGCCTACCCGACGCTGTTGGCCTTTCCGGCCCCGGTCCTGTCGGCCTACCCTCGGGAGACGGTCGTGGCCGAGAAGTTCCAGGCCCTGGTGGGCCTGGGCATGACGAACACCCGGATGAAGGACTTCCACGACGTGATGACCCTCTGCCGGCAGTTCGCCTTCGATGGGGCGCTCTTGTGCCAGGCGATTCGGGCGACCTTCGAGCGGAGGCGAACGGCGCTGCCGGGCGTGCCGCCGTTGGCCCTGACGGCCGAGTTCTATGGGGATGACGGCAAGCGGAAGCAGTGGCAGGCGTTCCTGCGGAAGAACAAGCTCGACGCGCCCGGCACCGATCTGGAGCAGGTGGTCGTCGTGCTGCGCGATTTCCTGATGCCGCCGGCGCAGGCCGGGGCGGCCGGGCAGGAGTTCGGGATGTCCTGGGCGGCGGCAGGGCCGTGGGCGCCTGCCTAACCGGAGCGCTGCAAGTGCTGGGGTGGCTGCTGCGGGCGACGTTCCGAGGTGTGCGCCGGGCGGGGCGGTCGGTGTTCCGCCTCATCCGGCCGACCAAGGGACGTCCATTGGCTTAAGAGGTACCTTCCCGCGGCCGCCCCCACCCTGGGGTGTCCCTGCTCGTCCTGGGGTCGCGTTGACGGTTTCGTCCGCGGGGTCCATACTGGAAATCGGACAACGCGAGTCTGGGAGAGATGGCCATGGCCCTTTCGACGGTGCCCGACTACTTCCAGGAGGAGACGGAGGCCGCCCTGCGCGAACAAGTCGCGTGGCTGGTCCGCGAGATTGGTGTCGATGACGTGTTTTTCAGCCGCCTGCTGCGGACGGATGCCGCCGCCTTTGGCGATTGGCGGGCGGCGCGAGCGCCTCTGTCCCCGGAGGACCAACAGACCCTTCACAGCCTCTGGCACACGATGCTGCACCTACTCTCGCACTTCGGTTGCGAGGAGGCCCGCGTGCGCGACTTGTTCCACTACTTCTTGCCGGCCCCTCGCCGCAGCGAACGCTCTCCCGTGGCACCCCCGTGGAGTGGCTCCACCCTGCGGTCCTTCCTTGAGACCGGTGGGGCCGAGGCCATCGACCGGGTCGATTGGTGGGTGACGGGTCTCCGGTTCGGCAATCCTTACGCCGGCTAACGCGAGGAGCCGCCAATGGCCGTTGCTCCCGGCGTGAGCATGACCGTCCCCTCAGGCACCAGTTACTACCGAATCACCTCGCGGGTGTTCAGAACGGCCAGTGCCCGGCAGCGCAAGGAAGTGGTGAACGGCATGGGTGCGGTTCGGAGCCGCCAAGGTGCTCGGTACAACTATCCGGGCGTGCGGACTGTGTATCTCGCGGAAGACGTGCCTACCTGCCTGGCCGAGAAGATGTTTTACTTCCACCGCGAGGTACTTACGGGCCTCGACAGCCTTCACCTGCCGCTGGCGCCACTTGTCCCCCCCTTCCGGGAGACGTTTGTCCTGTGGGACGTGGTGCTTCGCAAGCCCGTTGCGAACGTGTTCGACCTGACCGTCGCGAATGCCCCGGCGGCTGGCGTCTTCCCCTGCCTGCTGCTAAACCCTTCCCAGGACTACTGGCATCTCAAGGATCGCCGGGCAGACATCCAGGCGTCCGGCTACCGCGGGCTCCGAGCCCCGTCCACGCGGGCAACGGCGCCCGGAAACATGGTCGTGCTCTTCGACGACCAGAGCGGCAACGTCGCGAGCATCACTCCCTATGACGTCGAGTTCCGCCTGCTCACGCCAGCGGCAGCGGCCTTCGCCAGCCACGTCACTGACCAACTCGATTACCTCACCGGAGAAGTTCGCGTCCTTCCGACCGGCGCGACTCCCCTGCCGCCTGCGCTGACCGCCTACGCGGCGTGGTCACCGGTTTCCTTCAACCACTGAGGGAGGAGGTAGCGCCGCATGCTCTTCGGCTACAACACCAACGGCTTCGCCCATCACCGCCTGGAAGACGCCCTGGAAATCCTCGCCGAGTTGGGCTACCGTAGCGTGGCCATTACCCTCGATTATCACGTCCTCAACCCCTTCCTCGGAGATACGGCGTGTATGAAGGCGATGAACACCACCCGCCGCCTCCTGACCAAGCTCGGCCTGCGCTCCACCATCGAAACCGGCTCTCGCTTCCTGCTCGATCCCCGCCGCAAGCATCAGCCCACTCTCATCAGCCCGACACCCGATGAGCGGCGGCGACGCCTGGATTTCCTGCAACAGGCGCTCGACGTTGCGGTCGCCCTGGGCTCCGACGCACTCAGCTTCTGGTCCGGCACGCCGACCGACAGGGCTCCCCGCGCCGTGCTGATGGATCGGCTGGTCGAGAGCTGCCAGGAGTTGTGCGACGACGCGGCTCGGTTGAACATCCGCCTGGCCTTTGAACCGGAGCCGGGCATGTTCATCGACACCATGCGCCGCTTCGCGCAGCTGCACAAGCGAGTCGCCCATCCGCTGTTCGGCCTGACCATCGACGTCGGCCACCTGCACTGCATGGGCGAACTGCCCATCGCCGATCAGCTGCAAAAGTGGCGACATCTCCTCTGGAACGTCCACATCGAGGACATGCGCCGCGGCGTCCACGACCACCTGATGTTCGGCGCGGGGCAGATCGACTTCGCGCCGGTGCTGGCCGCGCTGGACGAGATCGGCTACGCGGGCGGCGTTCACGTCGAGCTGAGCCGGCACAGTCACGACGCCGTCGAAACTGCCCGCAAGGCGCTGGCGTTCCTGCGCTCCGTGCGGACAGCGAAGCCGAGCGAGGAGACGCGGAGGATGTCGCGGGCAGAGGTTCCGTGAGGGTCTGTGCCCATCAATTGCCGTAACTCATCCTCAGAGTGACTGCGCCCGTAGTGGGCCAGCACCATGCGGACACCGGCGGCAACACAGGAGTAGTGGTGCTCCTGTTTACAGTGGGGAACGTTCAGCGAGACAACGGGCATCGTCTCTCATCCTTTGAACGAAGGCCTCATCCACCAGCGTGACTGTCGGCGAGGCTGGCGCCGGCGATGGGGCGATCACACGACCTGATCCACAGCCAGTGTGCATCCCGGCAGCGCCGCCACGTCGAGGGTCTGCCCGCGCCGCAGAGTGCGGACCTCCTGATAGGTGCCGTCGGGCCGGGGCTGGCGATGGACCTCGATGCAGGCCTCGCCGAGGTTGACGATCCAGTACTCCGCGATGCCGTTTTCGGCGTAAAGCGGTCGCTTGACTTCGCGGTCGGCGTCGAGTGACGTGTCCGCGACCTCGATGACGAGCAGCACGTCGGCGGCCCGGGGCTTGCCGGAGGCGTAAAAGTCGTCTCGCGGCTTCGCCAGGGCGACGTCCGGCTCCGGCGCGCTATCGGCCAGCCGGATGGGATCCTGGATACTCACCACGGCCCGATCACCGAGCATACGACTGAAGAGGCGGTTGAGCCGCTTGACACAAGCGGCATGTTCGTCGCCGATGGACATCTTGTCGATGATCTCCCCGCGAATCAGCTCGACGCGGTCATCCTCCGTGAGGATGCCCCGCTCGATCATCTGCTCGTACTCGTCCACGCTGAAACGATGCCGGACCATGGTAACCGCCATGAGTCGTCCCGTGATACGCCCAACGAATCCCGCACAACACTCGCCTTATGGTATCATGGGGGGGATCGCCTGTCTTGAGAATTATGAGGCTGCCGATGAACGGGCCAACCGACAAGCCGTCGCTGGGAGCGCTCGCCCTGGCGACGTACCGCCGCGACCTGGCGCGCCTGCTGGAGGAGCGGCCAGGGCAGTGGGTCGCCTACCACGGCGATCAACTCGTCGGCTTCGCGAAAACTCAACGGGAACTCGTTGAGGAATGTATCCGCCGCGGATACCGTGGGCGGGACTACCTCGTCGATTGCATCGAGCCCGAGCTCCCGGACATCATTGACAGTCCGTACCCGTTCGAGTAACCCTCGCGGAATCTCCTTTCGGAGTATTCGTCCCCCGTGCCACTCTTCATCGATCGCTTGCCTCTCCAGTCGCGGGTGGTGTCCGGCGCCGCCGAGGACCGGCGAAACTGGCTCGCGTTACTTCCAGCCATCGTGAGCCAGTGGGAGCTGCGCGAGCCTCCGCGGGGCGCTCGTCCCCGGTGGTGGAAGTTCGATACGGGCTGCGGGCCGGACGCCTGCGCTTGGCGGTTTCACCTCGAAAGCGCCGGCCTGGACCCCTCGGACCCAGACCAGTTGGCTCCGCAGCGGAGGCGGATCCGCGCGGCCAACGACGCCGTCGAGTCACTGCCGACCCGATGGGCTACGGTCTGGCTGGTCAGCAACATGCTCTCACTGCATCACTCTCCGTTCCCTTTGGTATTGCGTCCGGGGCTGCCGTTCTACGACCGCTCCCCGCGCCGCACGGCAGACATCTTCCCGCTGCTCGGCATGGGAGCCTTCCGTCGGGCTCGACTCAAGGTGAAGATCGACTTCGACGCCGGCACGCTCTCCGTCTGGACGCCCGGCCCCTGGTACCGCGGCGTCTCGCAGTTCCTGCGGCGGTTGCCGGGCCGCTTCGCCACCATCCCGCCGGAGCAACTCTGCGCCCCCTGGTAAACGAAACCGGCCGGGGGAACGACACCCGTCCCCCCGGCCCCCTCTGTTCCGGCCGACCTCGCCTTACCGCCGCCGCCCGCCGCCCGCCGGGAGCACCTCGGGAAGTTCGTCCCAGCACTGCCGCCCGAACCCCTCATTCCTTCGCAAACCCCGCCACACCCCCGGACCCTGCGAAGCCGCAAACGGCCTTCCCCTTTCCTTCCTGCCCCGATTCGTCAGATTCGGTTGACTTGCGCGACTGTGCCGAAAAGTTCAAGAAGGTCGGTTGTGCGGTCGATTTTTCCAAAGGCAAGTGAGTGTCGATTGTGCCGCCACCGCGGGGCGCAACGGTGATGGTCATGGCGTCGGTTTCGGTCCCGCGGGCGCAGGTCGGGGGAGGCGAACATGGCGAAACGATGGATGGGCGTGGCGCTGCTCGCAGGCTGGTTGGGCGTGTCGGCCTCGGCACGCGCCCAGTACCCCATGCCTCCGGGGGCGGCGGGCCCGGGCTACCCGTATCCGCCGCCGCCCGCCGATGCGGGCAACTTCCCCCCCGGCTACGGCCCGCCCCCGGGTTACGGCCCGCCCCCGGGTTACGGCGAGGGGCCACCGCCCGGCCCTCCCGGTGCCGCGGGGGGCCCGTCGGCGGCGCCGCCGGTGGACGGCCCGCTGCCGCCCACGGAATGTCTGCCGCCCAACGGCTTCAGCTGCCTCCACCCGGAGCTGGTGCGGCCCTCGCCCCACTTCTACCTCCAGGCGGACTACCTGCTGTGGTGGGTCCGCAAGGCGGAGGTTCCGCCGCTGGTGACGATGGGCAGCCTCAACGACATGACCCCCGGCGCCCTCGGCCAGCCGAACACCGTGGCGCTTATCGGCCCCGGCCCGCTCGATCAATCGGAACAGTCAGGCGTCCGCGTCACCGCCCTGTACTGGTTCGACCAGGACCACACCTGGGGCGTCGAGGCGACCGGCTTCTGGCTGGCGAACAGCTCCGTCAGCCAGGGGATCAGCGGGGACGGCAACACGAGTACCACCGTGATCGCCCGGCCGTTCCTCAACGCGAACACGCTGAACCGGGACGCGGACCCGATCGTGGTGCCGAACGTCCAAAGCGGCAGCCTGAACGTCACCATGAAGCGGCAGTTCCTGGGCGCCGAGGCGAACCTGCGCCTCAGCGAGTGTACCGACATCACGCCCTTCTCGCGCTTCTCGTGCCTGGCCGGCGTCCGCTATCTCTCCCTCAACGAGAAGCTGCAGATCGCGGAACAGGTGACCGACCTGCCGGACAGCGATGGCAACCCGGGCAACAGCGCGCTCTTGAACGACAACTTTCTGACCTACAACCGCTTCTACGGCGCCCAGGTCGGCCTGGAGGCTGAGTCGCGCGTCGGGCCGGTGGTGTTCACGCTCGCGGGCAAGGTGGCGGTCGGCGACAACAACCAGGTGGTCAAGATCAATGGCGTCACGGTGATCACCGAGCCGGACGGGGTGGTCACAACCGACGCGACGCGCGGCCTGCTGACACAGCCGACGAACGTCGGCCGCTTCAGCCGCAACAAGATCGCCGTGGTGCCCGAGGCCGACGTCGGCCTGGCCCTGGAGTTCAACGAGCACCTGCGCGTCTCGGTGGGCTACAACTTCCTCTTCTGGACCGACGTGCTCCGGCCGGGCGACCAGATCGACCCGGTGGTGAACGTCGGCCCGGTGGGGTTCCCCGGCGTGCTCGGGTCGTCGCCGCACCCGGCCGTCCCGTTCCACACGAGCGGCTTCTGGGCGCAGGGGTTCATCGCCGGCCTGCAGGTGAGTTACTAGGAAGTGCCGAACGCCGGCCGGCCGGCCGACCCGTGGGCGGCGGTCGGGAATCGCGATAGGCGCAAATGGGAACAAGGAGTGGTGCCATGTTACTTGCCCGGTTGCGGAAGGCGTTCCAGGGGAAGGCGGGTGGGGCGGGCGGCTGGTTCGTGCCGCGCGTCGAGGGGCTCGAGGAGCGCTGGATGCCGGCGGCCATCCGACCGCTGCCCGGCTTCGCCCTCAACACGCTGGCCGCCGGCACCAACAACAGCGCCCAGGCTTCCCTCGGCTTCACCATCAACTTCGAGGGGGTGACGACCAACAAGGTGTTCGTGAACACCAACGGCAACGTCTCACTCGCCAACCCGTTGAGCGCCTTCCCCATCCCGGGCACGTTCCCGACCACTTTGGGCATCCCGATCCTCGCCCCGTTCTACGCGCAGGTGGACAACACTACCACCGGCACCATCAAGTTCGGGCTGGACCCCGTCGGCGGGCACGAGGCGTTCGGCGCTACCTGGAACCTGGTCGATTACTTCAACCACCTGACCGTCGGCCACACCATCAAGATGGACAGCTTCCAGATCATCATCATCGACCGCGCCGACACCGGACCGGGAAACTTCGACGTCGAGTTCAACTACGATCAGATCAAGTGGGACTCGTCCGACAGCATGGGGGGCGTCAACGGCCTTGCCGGCACCCACTCGGCCGTGGTCGGCTTCACCAACGGCACCTCTGCCCCGGGGACGGTCTTCGAGCTGCCGGGCTCCGGCACCGGCAACGGCTTCATCGACGGCAATGGTGCGGCGCTGGTCTCCCACGAGCGCCTGTCGAGTACGCCGGGGCGCTACCACTTCTACTTCCGCGGCGGCAAACTGGTCAGTGGCAACGTGGACGTCACCAACCAGACGAACGTCTTCCTGCCCTTCCGCTATATCTTCGACCCGGCCACGCAGACGTTCCGCGGCAACGCGACGGTCCTGGACTCGGTGTTCAACCTTCAAAGTGCCATCACCACCGCCACGCTGCTCGACGAGCCGCTGCCGGGAGTCCCGGGCCCCCCGCAAACGACGACAATTACCCTCGTCTTCACCAACCTGCCGAAGGGCATCGTCCTGGCCAACCAGACGGGTGTGACGGCCAGTGGCTTCCCGTACATCACCACCGGCTCGGCGCGCTTCCCGCTGAAGGGTCTGGAGCGCATCCCGCTGGTGCTCAAGGATCCGGGGCGGCTGCCGCTGAGCACCTTCTTCGGGGGGCAGTTCCAGACCGAGGTGTTCGTCGGCGCGTTCGACCCGACCACGGCGTGACGGGGCAGGCTCTTCGGGGGAATCGGTCTGGTCTGACCACCGGCCACGGCGTCGGAGGGAGGGGATCATGAAGAAGTGGTGGATCGGCGCGGCCCTGGCCGCGATGTGCCTGTCTCAGTCGGCGCGGGGCCAGTACCCGCCGGGCGGCGGGGCGCTGCTGCCTGAGCCGGCGCCCGTGGCGCCCTCCGGCGGGCAGGACGAGTCGGGGCACAAGTTCATGCCCGGCCCGCTGCCGGGAGGCGCCGCACCGCCGGGGCCCGACAACACCCTGGCCCTGCCCGTCGATATCCCGTCCGCCTGGGGCAAGGGGCCGACGCCCGAGAGCGCTGCCTACCTGCATCTCGGGGCGATGGCCCTGATGCGCGAGCGGCCCGGTCGCACCGCCGTCGCGGAGGACGACGGCGTCACGGTCCTGAACACGCACAACCTCGACCCGGAGTTCCAGCTGGGCGCGCGGGCGACGATCGGCTACCTGTGCGACGACGCCGCCATCGAACTGACCGGCTTCTACCTGCCCGAGGACACGACGACAGCCTCGATCGTCAGCCCCGGACAACTGACGCTGCCCTTCTTCCACCCGCCGGCCGGGTTCCAGGGCGCCCGGGGCGTGGGCCTGTGGGCCGTCGCCGACAGCGCCTCCATCAACCTGCAGTCGTCACTGGGCGACGTGGAGTTGAATTATCGCTGGTGGTCGCGGGCCTTCACGTCGGTCGAGGGGATCGTCGGCTTCCGCTACGTCGAGCTGCAGGAGCAGACGAACATCGCCGTCGCCGACAACGTCACCGGCGCGGGCCTCAGCAGCCTTCCGGTGGCGGCCCTGGAGGCGACGTACCTGGCGCGCGTCCACAACCACATGCTGCTGCCGCAAGTGGGCTTCGAGTGGAACTACCCGATCGCCAGCTGGCTGAACTTCGCCCTGATGGCCAAGGTCGCCGCCGGCGCTGACAACATCGACCAGACCACGCGGCTGACCAACGGCGAGGGGCTCGTGGGACTCCAGGGGCGGGACAACCGGTGGACCTGGGCCGGGCTGTACGAGGTCGGCGCCTACTTTGACCTCGTCACTCTGGAAAAGATGCGCCTCCGGGCCGGCTACATGGGGATGGGGGTGGTCCACGTCGGCGAGGCCCTGCAGCAGGTGAATTACAACCTGGCGGCCCCCGGCGGCGCCCGCGACTCCGGCAGCATCTACTACCACGGGCCGGTCCTCGAGATGCAGTTCCTGTTCTGATAACAAGTTTCCTGTTTAGCGGCGGGTCGCAGACCCGCGCGGGTCTGCGACCCGCCGCTAAACTTTTCATCCCGTGAAGCGGCGCATCACCAGGGCCGCGTTCTGCCCGCCGAAGCCGAAGCTCGTGGACACCGCGACGCGGACGGGCATGTCGCGCGCCGTGTTGGGGACGTAATCGAGGTCGCAGTCGGGGTCGGGGTGGGTCTGATTGATCGTCGGCGGCAGGACGCCGTCGTGCAGCGTCAGCGCCAGGGCGGCGGCCTCGACGGCGCCCGAGGCGCCGATCAGGTGGCCGACCATCGATTTGATCGACGACAGGGGCAGCACCTGCGCCCCGTCGCCGAAGACCGCCTTGACCGCCACCGTCTCCATCAGGTCGTTCAGGCGCGTGCTGGTGCCGTGGGCGTTGATGTAATCGACGTCGTCCGGATCGACCCGGGCCTCGCCCAGCGCCCAGCGGATGGCCCGTGCGGCGCCGCGCGCCTGCGGGTCGGGCTTGGTCACGCCGTAGGCGTCGAAGCTGCTGCCCAGGCCGAGCACCTCGGCGTAGATGGGGGCGTCGCGCTGCCGGGCCCGCTCCAATTCTTCGAGGACCAGCACGCCCGCCCCCTCCCCCAGGACGAAGCCGTCGCGCTGGCCGTCGAAGGGGCGCGACACCTCGTGCGGCGCCCGCCCTGCCCGGCTGACCGCGCCCAGGGCGGTGTAGGCGAGCAACAGCAGCGGGTCCATGCGGCTGTCGGCGCCGCCGGCGAGAACGACGTCGGCGTCGCCGCGCTGGATCAGGCGGAATGCTTCGCCGACCGCCTGCGTGCCGGCGGCGCAGGCCGTCGTGATGGTGCTGTTCGGCCCCTGGGCGTGGTGAACCATCGAGATGTGGGCGGCGACCATGTTCGGCAGGTACTTCAGCAGCCACAGCGGGAACAGCGACCCGGCGCCCAGCTGTCCGAGGCGGTCCACGACGAGTCGGCCCTCGGCGTCGCACGACTGCGTG
>Ga0116224_10000301_pt1 | contig 40482 bp, 23 predicted proteins | sample Sb_taG_9_FD_89699 | JGI IMG/M metagenome (GOLD analysis project Ga0116224, IMG submission 89699) | Peat soil microbial communities from Weissenstadt, Germany - Sb_50d_b_LC metaG | ecosystem: Environmental > Terrestrial > Soil > Wetlands > Peat | place: Germany: Weissenstadt | collected 2010-09-21 | reverse complement strand
GTCATCAGCAACAACCACGCCGGCGACGCGGGCGGCGGCATCGAGACCGACGGCACCGGCAAGGTCTTCATCAACACCGGCACCGTCATCACCGGCAACACCTGCGTCAACCAGGGTGCCGGCATCTGGCTCGACGACATCAATCCCGACAATGCGGTCACCAGCGTCACGATCTCTAACCCTGGCACCTTCAAATACTTCTTCGGTCCGCCAGGCGTCACCTTCACCTCCGTGGACGGCAAGGGCAGCGGGGCTCGGGGCATCGCCGTCGTCGATCCCACCACCCACCAGGTCACCGGGGTGACTATCACCAACCCCGGCAGCGGCTACGATCTGCCGCCGACGATCTCTTTCTCCTACGCGGCTCGATTCAAACCTAACATCATCGCTGTCGCCAACCTCACCCCCCTGCCCGGGCCTTTACAGAGCGCCACGCTGACCGTGACTGGGGCCATCCTCAGCAACAACGATGCCCTCACCGGGCCCGGCGGCGGCATCGGCAACGCCGGCAGCGGCGCCGTCACCCTCACCGGCAGCACCATCGAGAACAACTTCTCCGGTGCCGCCGGCGGCGGCTTCGCCGACCAGAACAACCAGGGCAGCCTGACCGTGCTGACCAGCCTCTTCCTGAACAACGTGGCCGTGGGCACCGGCGGCGGCATTCAGGAGGGCGGCCCCAGCACCATCATCACCAGCAGTCAGATCCAGGGCAACGCCAGCGGCAACAGTGGCGGCGCCATCTTCGCCGACGGCAGCACGCTGACGGTGACGCAGAGCACGATCGCCTTCAACACGGCCAGCGGCGACGGCAACGGCCTGGGCGGCGGAGGCATCGAGTTGGAGACGACCGGCACTTCCAGCATCACCGACACCACCATTACCGGCAACCGCGCCCTCAACAACGCGGGCGCCAACGGCGGAGGCATCGACGCGACAAACCTGGCCGGCAGCGTGACGCTCCTCAACGACACCATCAACGCCAACTTCGCGACCAACGGCGGCGGCGTCTTCTGGGGCGGAAAGAGTGGGTCCTTTTTCAACCTGCAGAACACGATCCTTGCTCAGGACTTCATCGCTGCCGGCGGCACCGGGGTCGATGCGGACGGCCCGGGCGGCCCTTTCTTTGACCTGGGTGGCAACCTGATCGGCGTGGCCGGCGACGCGAACTCCGGCTTCACTTCCCGCCTCTCCGCCACCACCCAGACCGGCACCCTCGCTCACCCGCTCAATCCGGTCCTGGGACCGCTGGGCAACAACGGCGGCCCGGTGATCGGGGCCCCAGGCGCCTCCCTGGTCCTGCAAACCGAGGCCCTTGAGACGGGCAGCCTCGCCATCGGCCATGGCATCCGGTCCATGGCGCCGGGCTTCGACGAGCGCGGCTTCCCGACCCTGGTCAACGGCATCCTCAACGTCGGGGCCGTCAGCACGGTCGTCCCGCTGCCGCGACTGATGACGCAGGTGAACACGCGGCTGCCGCTGGTTTCGCAGAAAATGGTCAATGGCGTCCTGACGACGACTTTCAACGTCAACAGCACGGCCGATACGCACACCCCGCCCGCCGGCACCTTGACCTTGCGGGCGGCGATCGACATGGCCAACAGCACCAAGGGCAACAAGGTCATTCAACTCCTGGTGCCGGGCGACTACCAAATCACCCTTCCCGGAGCGAACACCGGCACTAACGCGAGTGGCGCCTTCGCCATCCTGCCCAGCGGCGGCAACGTGACGATCCTCAACGCCAGCGGCGGCACAGTCACGGTCGATGGCAACCACCTCGACCGCGTCTTCGACATCAACCCCGGCGATGACACCAAGGTCGGCGATGCGTTCAGCGTGACCTTGCAGGGCCTCACCATCACCAACGGCATCGCCTCGCCCGGCGACGGGGCGGCCGGCAGCGGCGGCGGCATCCGCGACCAGGGCATCGCCAGCCTGGTCCTGACCAACGACGTCGTTACCAACAACCTCGCCACCGCCGACGGCGGCGGTGTTTCGATGGAAAACACCGTCAGCGCCCCGTGGACGCTAACCGTCAACAACAGCGTCATCAGCAACAACCACGCCGGCGACGCGGGCGGCGGCATCGAGACCGACGGCACCGGCAAGGTCTTCATCAACACCGGCACTGTCATCACCGGCAACACCTGCGTCAACCAGGGCGCCGGCGTCTGGCTCGACGACATCCAGGTCGACAACGTCTTCCAGGGCGCCACCCTGAACGTGACGGGGGTCCTGATCAGCAACAACGCGGCCCTCGACATGCTCGGCGGCGGCATCGGCAACGCCGGCAACGGCGCCGTCACCATCACCGGCAGCACCATCGAGAACAATTTCTCCGGCGGCACCGGCGGCGGCTTCGCCGACTCCGACAACCAGGGCACTCTGACCGTGCTGAACAGCCTCTTCCTCAACAACGTGGCCGTCGGCAACGGCGGCGGCATTCAGGAAGGCGGCCCCAGCACCACCATCACCAACAGCGAAATCGCGGGCAACAGCAGCGGCGGCGCAGGCGGCGGCCTGTTCGCCAACGGCGCCACGCTGACCGTCCTGAACTGCACGTTCGCCAACAACACGGCCAGCGGCGACGGTAAGGGCTTGGGCGGCGGCGGCATGGAGGTGCAGACGACCGGCGGGTTCTTCGCCACGACCATCACTAACACCACCATCACCGGCAACCGCGCCCTCAACAGCGCGGGCGCCAACGGCGGCGGCATCGACACGACAAACGTGATGAGCGGCGTGTTTACGGTGAACGACACCATGAACGCCAACTTCGCTTCCTCCGGCGGCGGCGTCTACTGGGCCCCCATTCCCGAGACCGGCGGCTGGCTCCTCCAGAACACGATCCTCGCCCAGAATTTCATCGCGAACGGGGGCAGTGGAGTAGACGCCGTCAACCTCTTGGGCCAGTTCACTGCCGACAGGTCCCTGATCGGCGTCGCCGGGGACGCCAACGCCTTGCTCGGCTCTAACCTGACCGGCACCCTCGCCCACCCGCTCGACCCCCTGCTGGGACCGCTGGGCAACAACGGTGGCCCGATGATCGGGGCTCCCGGCACCATGATCGTCCTGCAGACCGAGGCCCTGAAGAAAGGCAGCCCCGCCCTCGGCGAGGGCGACAAGGGCGGGGCCCCACTTACCGACGAGCGCGGCGTCAAGAACGGCAAGGTCATCACCATCGGAGCGGTCAACGCTTGACGCCTGGATGACGACCGCTCCGCCTCGTCGTCCTCGGTTCGTGACGCTCACCTCGATCGGCCCCTCCCGGCTTGCCCGGGAGGGGCCTGGTCGCTCAGCGCCCCGCCGCCTTCAGCACGCCGGCCAATTCCGACTGCGGCGCCAGGTACCACAGCCGCGGCGTGGCGGCGTCAGCCAACCTGGCCGGGTCGAGTGCCGCCGCCGGCTCCTGGGCCTTCCCGCCGGTCAGCAGTTCGCTCAGCAGCGACGGCCGTTCGTAGGTGATCGCCTTCCAGTCGTCGCCCAGCTTCGCCAGATCGTGCGCCTCCTGGATGGCGTCATCGAGGTAGCCGACCTTGTCGATCAGGCCGTACTTCAGCGCCTGCTCCGCGGTCCAGATGCCGCCGTCGGCCAGTTCACGAGTATAATGGACCTTCTTTTTCTCGACGGTCGCCTGCTCCGTCTTGGGGTCTTTCCCGTCGATGGGGACCGTGCGATCCTCGTCGATGACCCTGGCAGTCAGTTCGGCCTTGAGCTTGCTGCCACGGCCCTCGCGGACCACGTTCAGGAACTGGTCGTAGGCGTGGCCCACCATGTCATCCCAGACGGCGTACTCCTCGTCGCTGAGTTTGCGGAACGGGTTGCCGCTCGCCTTGACGGCGCCGCGCTTGATGATCGTCATGTCCACGCCGACCTTGTCCGACAGCCCGGTGACGTCCGGGAACGAGGCGTAGACGCCGATGGAGCCAGTGATCGTGGTCCGCTCGGCATAAATGGTGGGGGCCGGCAGGGCGATGTAGTAGCCGCCCGACGCCGCCATGCTGGCCATCGACACCACCAGCGGCTTGGCTGCGGTGCCCTTGTCGGCGACGCCGTCGCGGAGGCGGATCAGGCGGCGATGCAGGTCGTCGCTGGAGGTGATACTGCCGCCAGGGCTGTTGATGCGCAGCACCACCGCCTTGACGTGCTTGTCTTCGGCCGCCTGCTCGATCTGCTTCTCCGCGAAGCCGTTCAGCCCCTCCATCAGCACGCCGTCGATGCGCACGACGGCTACCTTGTCGCTCGCCGACTTCTTGCCCGCGTGGTAGTGCTCGGTCAAAGGCGTCGTGGATTCCTGACCGCCGCGCCCGAGCCAGAAGAAGCCGCCGCAGGCGACGGCCACGGCGGCGAGGACGAACAGGTTGCAGGTCAGCGACATGCCGAAGAGGATGGGCAAGGCGCGGCTCGGTTTCCTCGGCGGGGGCGCCGGAGGGGGCGGGGAGGCGGGTTGCTGCTCGGTCATTGGCGCACCTCAGGTAGGGCCGCCGCTTGCGGCTTAGCGTTCGCGCCATCCAAGGAGGGCGCGAACGCTAAGCCGCAAGCGGCATATTGGGTTACGCCTGCAAATTCTGGAGCATTTCACGGCGCGAAACCAGGCGCTGGCCGCGGCACTCCTCGATGTGCAGCGCTTTGAGCAGCCGGCGGCGCAACTCCGCCTGCACCTCGTCGATGGCGCTGCGCGAGATACTCGGCAGGTAGATGGTGCCGCCGGCGCGGCGGTCGTGTCCGCCGGCGCGGCCCATCTTGCCGACCACCTGGGCCAGCATCTCGCCGGCGTGGACGTTCTCGACGCCGGCCCGCACCGACAAGATCAGCTTGTCCTGGAAGACCCCGGCGCAAACCGCCCAATCGACCTCCTCGAAGCGGATGAGGAAATCGACGACCTCGGCGGCCAGCTCCGGCTGCGGCAGCTCGTTGACCCAGCTGATGATGAGCCGGTCGTAGATGAACGACGACTGCAGCGCTTGCAGGAGGCACTCGAAGTAGCTCTGCGGCAGGCGGGCGTTGCGGATGCGGGCCACCATGTCCTTGTCGGCCAGGGGGTAGAGGAACAGCAGCGCCGTGTCATCGATCGCGCTGGCCTCGCGCGGGTAGCCGCTGACCTCCGTCTCGATGCCGTACAGCAGCGCGGTGGCGACGCGCTGTGGCGGCTCGATCTCCTGCTCCATCAGATAGGAGGCGACCAGGGAGCAGGTGGCCCCGAGATCCTGGCGCACGTCCACAAACGGGATGCCTTCCAGGTTGCCGGGCGTGCTATGGTGGTCGAGGACGGCGTAGAGCGGCAGGTCGCCGTCGAAGCTGTGCCGGCCGGTGTTCGGCTGGCTGTCCACCATCACCAGCGCCTCGCCAGGCCGCCAATTAACTTCCTCGATGGGGTCCAGGTCCACCTCGAGCAACTCCACCATGGCCCGGTTCTCCGCGCGGCTGATGAGGCCGTCGCGGATGAGGCGGGTCGGCTTGCCCAGGCGGGTTTCGACGAGGTGGGCGAGCCCGAGCATACTGCCCAGGCTGTCGGGGTCGGGGTGGACGTGCGAGACAAAGGCCACCGACTCGGCCTCCGTCAAACCGGCCAGAAAGCGGTCGGAAGGGCGCGAGCGGCCGTTGGTGCCGTTGGCCCCGATCGTCCCGCTCAAGGCGCTGCGTCGCGCCATGGTTGAATAACCTCCGAGACTGAGGAAAGTCCTCCTGACTGTACAAATTACAACTCGGCACGGCCCCGGGCCAAGGCCGTCCTACCCTCCTGGCTTCTTGCTGAGTTCTTCGACCCGCCGCCATTGCGCGTCCGTCACGGGCATCACGGACAGCCGCGGCAGCCGTAGCAGTTCCCAGTCCGCGAGTGCGGGGTCGTGTTTCATTCGCCCCAGGGATACGGGATGATGCAAGCGCCGTACCGCCCGGACGGTGACCACCACCCGTTTTTCGTCGCCGGTCGTCGGGTCCGGCTCCGGCCCGGCGATCACCTCCATCTCACCCACCACGGCCTTTTCCTTGCCGGTGTGGTAGTAGAGGACGCGGTCGCCGGGGCGTACTTTCCGCAAGTTCTGCAAGGCCAAGGCGTTCGCCACGCCGTCCCAGATCGCGCTGCCGTCCCGCTCCAGGTCGGCGAAGTTGTAATGACTCGGCTCCTCCTTGAACAGCCACCTGGCCATCACTTATTCTCCCACGGCAACTCGCCCCCGGTTGCGCCGTCGGCAAACTTTTCCATCGGCGAGAGATCCGCCGCGCGATCGATCGCAATCCAACCAGTCCCGGCCGCAGCACAAGGGTAGAATCAATTACGGCCGGTGGGAGCCCACTGATGGCGTCGGTTCCGGCAACTACCCCTCGCACGGCAGCATGACCGCCGGAACCGGCGCCGCCTTTTTCCCCTGTGGCTGTGATCGGCCGTACACATAATTTCTGAAAAACCAACAACTACAGATACTACCTCCGCCGGGGGATCAGGGCAAGGGTCGCCGCGGTGCCCGCCCGGTCACGATGAGTTTGGCGTGAAGGCGCTGCGCTTCGGTCAGCCGGCGCCCGGGGGGCAGGGCAGGGGCGTCGAGTTTAAGGGCGCGCTCTGCGTGATCCTTGGCGCGGAGCCCCTGGTCCGCCCCGTAGAGGGCCACCGCCAGGCGGTAGTGCAGCTGAGCGTCGTTCGGCCTGTACGCGATGCTTTTCAGAAGCGGTTGCGGCTCCTCGCCGGCGGCCTTCGCCCGCGCCGCGGGGTTGGGATCGCGCAGGGCGACGAGGTGAAGCGCCCGCGCCTCCGCGAGGTAGCCTGCCTCGCCGCGGGGGTCCAGCTTCTGGGCGTCGCGGGCGTAGCCGAGGGCTCCCCGGAGATAGTTACTCTGTCCTTCGCTGTCTCGGGTCAGGGGGGAGGCATCGTAGAAGTTGCCGTACCAGTTGGCGGCATCGACGTAGTACCGGGCGTTGCCCGGGTCTGCCTGGACCGCCAGGTACAACCCCGTCTCACGATCAGGGTCCGAGATAATGTGTTTGAGTGCCTCCGCGACGTTGCCAATGTGCTCCGGCTTCCCATCCTCCCGCGACGGGAAGACGCCGGAGCGTACGTCGAGATATTTCTGCGCCGTGGCCAGGGCTGAGCGGTTGCGGCTTGCGCCGGCGGTAAGCGGCTGAAACAGTTGCAGGATAAAGAACAGCGCCGCGGCGCACGCCAGGGCCAGTGGCAGGACGCGGCCGAGGTACTGCCGCCCGAACGACAGCGGGCTTTCCGGCAAGCCGTTGAGGGCGAGGGCGGCCATGATCCACAGGGGTTGTGCGACGCCCGGCACCGAGAAGCCGCCCGCGACGGCCAGGTGAAGCAGCAGGGCGGCGAGGCCCGCGGTGCAGGCCAGGACGCGCGTCGCCCCGCTCCAGCGGATGCCCTGGACCAGGGCGAAGACGGCGAACCAGACGAAGGCGCGGGTCCCCGCCGCCACGGCCTCCTCGATGATCGCGTCCGGCGAGGCCGACAGGGCACGGAACAGGAACCCGGCCAGCAGGCCGATCATACCACCCTCGTAGAACTCCCACCGGGGAGCCTCGTCCTCGTCCGCCGTCGCTGGTTGGGGGCTGCCTGATGGGTTCTCGTCGCCGACCAGGGCCGCGGCGCCGCTCGGGACGAAGGACAGCGTCCGCCGGAAGAAAGTGACCAGCGCCACCGCCAGGGCCAGGAAAGCCGGGAGTCCGAGCGTCGCCCAGACCTCCAGCGCGAAGTTGTCCGGCTGGCGCGCGAACGCCGGCGCGGTCGCGGCCATGTATTGCGGGTAGTGCCGGCCATAGTTGCCGGGGCCGACGCCGAACCAGAAGTGGTCGCCGATCATCGCCGACGCCGCCGACCACTCGCGCGTCAGATCGGCGAGGGCCGCGCCACCGCGCTGCCTGAGGAGGAATGCGAGCAATAGCAGCCCTGCCGCGCCGGCCAGGGCCAGTGCCAGCAGCAAGCGCGGAGACGGACCGGCGCTGCCTGCCGGGGACGAGGAATAATAGCGCCAGGCCAGCAAGGACGCCGCGGCGCCGACGAGGAGACACGGCAGGATACTGCTGCGATCCTGCGTCAGCCACAGGGCCAGAGCGGTCAGCAGTGCGCAACCAACCGCGACCCCCAGCTGCCAGCGCGGGGCGCCGCCGAGCCACGCCGCCAGGACGCACCCGGCGAGGGCGGGCAGCAGCAGAGCCAGGCAGCCGGCCAGGTTCGACTCATCGGTGAACGTGGCGGCGGGGGGGCGCGGCGGCGGGGGGCGCAGGGGCAGCGGCAAGGCCGGCCCGCCCGTCTCGGGCCGGACGTTGTTTTTCACGGCGATCCGCTCGAACAGCGTGGGGTCACTGGTGCTGGTGGCCGCGCACAGGGCCGGCAGGCTGAGGGTGGCCGGGAACGGATTCTGCGGCGTGTTGCCGAGCACGGCCAGCACCTCGCAGCGCCGGCGCGGCAATTCGTCGCCCGTCAGGCCGGGCAGGGGGGCTCGACCGGGGTCGGGCCGAGCGTGCTGGTAGACCGCTTGCGCCGCCAGGCTGACCCCCGTGGCCAGCAAGACGGCGAGCAGGCCGCGCTGGTCGGACGGGCTGCGCGCCAGCTGGCGGACGAGGAAGAACGCGGCCAGCAGCCCCGCCCATTCCCACGAGACGACCCAGGCCGGGTGCTGGTACGACGCGACCGCCACCGTGCCGAGGAACGAGAAGAGGACGACGACCAGCAGTCCCGCATCGACGAGTCCGCCGTACCAATCGAGCTGCCCCGACCAGATGCGCCAGGCGGCCCAGGTGGCGAGGCCGCACAGCCAGAGCAGCGGCACGGCCAGGCCCATCGGGTTGGCTCCGGGCTCGAGCAGGCCGACGTCCTCGCCGGGGACGAGGGCACGGACGACGATGAGGGCCGTCACCAGGCCAAGCAGGACGCGGCGCAGCAACTCGGGGCCCCGGCCCGGCGGCGCGGCGGGGGCCGGCTCCGGCGCGCGAGCGATGGCTTTCTTGCGGCGACTCGTGGGAGGGACCCTTTCCGGGCATGGTTCAGAAACGGGCCGTTTCAGGTGGCGCGGGTCCGTGCCCGTGCCCGTGCCCGTGCCCGTGCCCGTGCCCGTGCCCGATTCCAGACCGGGCACGGGCACGGGCACGGGCACGGGCAGAGCGCGACCCGCGTTTGAACCAGCCCCCATTCCGGCTGGGAGCGAGTGGCTGATTCAATCGTAACAGCCATTCTAGATTCCCGCGCCGGGGCCGCCCACGCCGGCCGAGTCCGCTCGGCCCGTTGCCCACTGCCGACCCCACGGGTACGATAATCCTCGGGCGCGCCGGCGCCCCATCCCCTCAGCCGAGTCTGTTCCCCTAATTGTCGCCCAGCCCGATGGGACGCGGTGCCATGCAACGAGCCAACGGACGCAAGAAGCCCTCCCCGAAACCCGCCCTGCCGCACCCGGCGAGGCCGCCCGAGCCGCCGCCGCGCGGCGGGCTGGAGGAGTTCCAGGACTGGCACGAGTACGAGCGCCGCCTCGACCGGCCGATCATGATGAAGCTGCCGGAGTTCCAGCGCGGCGAGCGGCTGCGGCACATCATCTTTTCGCAGCAGTTCGACCGCGGCCTGCTCGAGCGCCTCGCCCAGATCACCAGCAAGGTGCGCAGCATCGGCGAGACGCGCAACGGCATGCTCTTCCTGCGCAACCTGCTGTCGCACAAGCGGGCCATGCTCTACTTCACCCAGGCCTCGACGCGCACCTTTCTCTCCTTCCTGAACGCTTGCCAGATCCTGGGCATGCAGTGCGCCGAGATCCGCGACCCGTCGGTGTCGTCGGAGGCCAAGGGCGAGTCACCGCTCGACTCGATCCGCATGTTCTCCAGCTACTCCGACATCATCATCATGCGCGCCAAGTACCCGCGCTTCGCCGAGGCCTGCGCCTACCTGATGAACGACCTCGACCGCATGAGCGATGCCGACCGGCAGGGCCACCGCGGCGTTTCGATCGTCAACGGCGGCTCCGGCGCCGACGAGCACCCGACGCAGGCGCTGCTCGACGTCTACACCATGCAGCGGATCTTCAACTTCGAGTCGAAGAAGGACTCGTCGCGGCGGACGCGCTTCGACGAGCTGCGCCGCAAGTACAAGGACCTGACGCGCGGCCTGGACCACAAGGTCTACTGCTTCTGCGGCGACATCGGCCGCGGCCGGACCGTCCGCTCCCTGGCCACGCTGCTGTCGCTGTACGACGGCGTCCGGATGCATTTCGTCTCGCCGCCGCACTCCAAGCTGGAGATGTCGGCCGACCTGAAGGAGTTCCTCCAGGACCGCGGCATCCCCTTCAACGAGTGCAACAGTCTGAAAGAAGTGATCGGCGAGGTCGATGTGCTCTACATGACGCGCATCCAGCGCGAGCACGACAGCGGCGACTCCTACGACGCCGAGGCGCTGAAGGAGTGTCAGCTGACGACCGACCTGGTCCACGAGATGAAGGATTACGCCGCGATCCTGCACCCCTTCCCGCGCAACGGCCGCGACCCGGAGATCCCCTTCGAGATCGACGACGACCCGCGGGCGATGTACTTCGAGCAGTCGCACAACGGCATGTGGGTCCGCGCCGCCCTGCTGGCCTACCTCTTCAACGTCGATGGCGAGATCTACAGCGAGCACGAGAAGATGTTCTCCAAGCGCCACGACTACAATGAGGCGGTGTTGGGGTAAGAAACGGTAACACAAATGACTTCACCGCTTGCGGCTTCGCAATCGTTCCTGCGAAGCCGCAAGCGGCAAGAGGGTTTTTCATACGGTTTCTAACGACAACCGCCGCTTGCGGACCCCTCCCGCGCCGACCTGAGAGCGCAGCTCCTACGCGGCCTTCGCCGCCGGTTCGGGCACCGGGATCGCGGCCAGGATGTCGCGCGTGGCGCCCAGGGCGGTGGCGGCGGCCTCCCGGGTCAACGGCTCGTTGCTGATCGCGATGCGCCAGCGGCGCTGCAGGTCCTCGAGCAGGGTGAGGGTCGGCTCGCGCAGGAGACCGGCGCGCTTGGCGGCGGCGACCAGGGCGTCGTGGTCGCCCTGCGGGAGGTTCCCCCCGCGGTTGAGCAGCACCCGCCGCAGTCGCGCCTCGACGGCGTGGTACGCCTGCATGACGGCCAGGTCGTAGTGGTCGCTGGCGAACAGCTCCCGGGCGTCCTCCAGGGCTTTCACCTCGTCCTTGGCGAATTGCTCGACCTTGGCGGAGCGGTCCTGCGCCCCCAGCCGGCCGCGGAGGAACCAGGCGAACACCTGGGACAGCACGAACCAGCCGATGCCCAGCCCCAGGGCCACCCCGGGCGCCGCGTAGGCCAGGTGCCGCGACTCGCCGAGCTGTTCGGCGAGCAGGCTGGCCAGGTACAGGCCGCCGTAGAACGGCAGCGACATGATCGCCAGCCCGTAGCAGTAGTTGCCCAGCCGCTCCAACCAGGAATGCGGCCGCTCACTCACCATCGTCAGGGCGAAGAGGTAAACACACAGGGCCAGCAGTCCGGCGAACACGACGTAAGCGTAGGAGAACTTGAGGGGATACCCCAGGTAATCGAACTTCACGTCCTCGAGCTTATCCAGGAACGGGTGGAGGGCGAACAGCGCGGCCAGCAGGGCCAGGGTAAAGTGGATTTTGGTCTTGGTGAACTCGTTCATGGCGAGAATCTCCGCGGAATGGTTACGGCAGGCCCCGGCGCAATTCCTCGTTTTCGCGCCGCAGGCGCGAGACTTCCGCCTCGGCCTGCTGCCGCGCCTGGTCCGCCTGCTGCCGCGCCTGGTCCGCCTGCTGTCGCGCCTCGTCCGGAGTCGGCAGCCATTGCCCCGTCGCCGGGTTCCACAGGCGGAGGTCGCTGCCGTCACGCTCCAGGTGCAGGCCGAGCAACCGGCTCGGCAAGCGTCCGCCCACCGGCTTGATGGAGACGTACTTCCCGGCCCGCAGGCGGTAGCCCTGAAACGGCGGGTCGAGGTACTCGGCCCGGGGATCGAACAGGAACAACTCCTTCACCTTCAGCACGTCGCGGTACAGTGCAAACTTCGTGTCCGTGTCCTCCTTGCGCGTCGTCTTCGAGGTGAGTTCGATCACGACTTCGGGGGCCTTCTTTTCCTCCCAGATCAGGTAGTTGTCCCGCAAATGGTTCGGCACGCCACGGACCACGAACACGTCGGGAGAGACGTGCTTTCGCTTGTTGCCGCGCTCGTAGAATACCAGCAGGTTGCCCGAGACGTAGACCCCTGGGTCGGCGAAGAAAAACGTCCGTAGCGTGTGGAGCAGTGCAAACAGCAGGAGTCCATGCAAGTCCGTCTCGGCCATTGGTCTGCCGTCCCTTGTCGGGTACTCGATCTTGTCCACCACCGGCGGTCTGGTAATCCGCGACATCGCTTCCCTCCCGAACGGGGTACACACGGGCGCGTCTATCATGGTCGTCGCCGCCGCTTTCCGCAAGCGCTCTTGTCGCGCCCCGCCGCGGGTTGCGGCATCCGATTTGCTCTTCCTCTACAAAACCGAAAGCCAGCACCTGAAAGCTGAGAGCGGAAATGGTCCCGACGCACCTGATCGAGTCGCTGCTGAGCAAGACGGCGCGGGCCCTGGCCGAGCGCCGCCGCTTGCCCGAGTCTACCTATCGGCTTCAGTTCAACGGGCAGTTCACGTTCCGCGAGGCGCGCGACCTCGTCCCCTACCTGAACGACCTGGGCGTGAGCGACTGCTACGCCTCGCCGTACCTCATGGCCCGGCCGGGCAGCCTGCACGGCTACGACATTTCCGAGCACAACCGCCTCAACCCCGAGATCGGCAGCGACGAGGACTACGAGGGCTTCGTCGCCGCCCTGCGCCAGCGCGGCCTGGGGCAGTTGCTCGACGTGGTGCCCAACCACATGGGCATCGGCAACTCCAACCTGTGGTGGAACGACGTGCTGGAGAACGGCCCGTCGTCCCCTTACGCCGGCTTCTTCGACATCGACTGGCACTCCGCCCTCAAACCCGAGCTGCAAGACAAGGTGCTGCTGCCCATGCTCGGCGACCCCTATGGCAAGGCGCTCGAATCCGGGCAGCTCACGCTCCATTACGACGGCGGCGCCTTCAGCATCCATTACTTCGACAACCACTTCCCCGTCTCGCCCGACACCTACGACCGCGTGCTACGCCTGCGAATCAACGAGCTGGAAGAGGAACTCGGCGCCACCTCCGAGGCCTTCATCGAGTACCAGAGCATCGTCACCGCGGTGACGCACCTGCCGCCGCGCTCGGCCACCGATCCGGCCCAGGTGGCGGAACGGCAGCGCGAGAAGGAAGTCATCAAGCGCCGCCTGGCCACCCTCGCCGACGCCAACCCGACCGTCCGCGCCCACGTCGAGGAGACCGTGTTAGCGTTCAACGGCCAGCTCAAGGAGGCGCACAGCTTCGATCGGCTCGACGACCTGCTGAACGCCCAGGCCTACCGCCTGTCGAACTGGCGCGTCGCCGCCGACGAGATCAACTACCGCCGCTTCTTCGACGTCAACGAACTGGCCGCGCTCAGTATGGAAAAGGCTCCCGTCTTCGAGGCTACCCACGAACTCATCCTGCGCCTGCTGGGGCAGGGCCGCGTCACCGGCCTGCGCATCGACCACCCCGACGGCCTCTACGACCCGCGCGAATACCTCCAGCGCTTGCAGGCCCACTACGCGCTCGGCGTGGCCCGCTCCGTCTTCGAGGCCGACACGGAGTTCCGACACAAGCCTGAAGCGCCAGCGAAGGATGACGGTTCTCCTTCGCTGGCGAAGGACAGCCCTTCGCTGGCGCTTCAGGCTTGTGTGTGGGAGGAGATCGAGGGACCGCTCCTGGAAGCGCTGCGGCAGTCGGCCGCCGGCAGCGCCGATTCCCCGTTCCGCCGGCCGCTCTACGTCGTCGTTGAAAAGATCCTCGGCCGGGGCGAGCCGGTGCCCGAGGACTGGCCGGTGTACGGCACCACGGGCTACGAGTTCCTCAACCAGCTGGGCGGCCTGTTCGTGCAGGGCGAGAACGCCGGCCCCTTCACCCGCATTTACGAGCGCTGGCGCGGCCGGGACGTACCGTTCGCGGAGGTGGTCCATCAGAAGAAGTTCTTGATCCTGCAAGTGTCCCTGGCCAGCGAGCTGCACGTGCTGGCGCACCAGCTCGACCGGCTCTCGGAGCAGAACCGCTGGTCGCGCGACTTCACCCTCAACAGCCTGCGCCACGCCTTGCGCGAGATCATCGCCTGCTTCCCCGTGTACCGCTCGTACATCAGCGGCGAGCCGATCCGCCCGCGCGACCGTGCCTACGTCCTGACCGCCGTGGCACGGGCCAAGCGCATGAACCCGGCCATCAGCGAGTCGCTGTTCGACTTCGCCCGCGACATGATCCTGCTGAAATACCCCGAGGGCGCCAGCGACGAGGACCGAGAGGCGCAGCGGCGCTTCGTCGGCAAGTTCCAGCAGGTGACGGGGCCGGTGATGGCCAAGGGGCTGGAGGACACGGCGTTTTACGTCTACAATCGCCTGGTGGCGTTGAACGAGGTTGGCGGCGACCCCGACACGTTCGGCGTCTCGCCCGCCGCGTTTCACCGCCACAACAAGCAGCGCCAGGAGCGCTGGCCCTATTCGCTGTCCGCCACGGCGACGCACGACACCAAGCGCGGCGAGGACGTGCGCGCCCGCCTCGACGTGCTGTCCGAACTGCCGCACGAGTGGCAGAAGGCCCTGCCGCGCTGGGGCCGCCTCAACAAGAAGTACCGCGTGCAGCTCGATGACCTGACCGCGCCCGACCGCAACGACGAGTACCTGTTCTATCAAACGCTGGTCGGCGCCTGGCCGCTGGAAGCGTTCGAGGGCCAGGTCGCGTCCGAGTTCATCGCCCGCGTCCAGGCGTACATGAAGAAGGCGACGCACGAGGCCAAGGTCCACACCAGCTGGGTCAACCCCCACCCGGCCTACGACGACGGCGTGCGCCAGTTCGTGGCCCGCACCCTGGATCGGGCGGCGAGTGCCGCGTTCCTCGCCGAATTCCAGGCGTTTCAGAGGGGCGTCAGCCATTACGGCCTGCTCACTTCGCTGAGCCAGGTGCTGCTGAAAATCGCCTCGCCGGGGGTTCCCGACACCTACCAGGGGACCGAGTTGTGGGACTTCAGCCTGGTCGATCCCGACAACCGCCGGCCCGTCGATTACGACCTGCGCCGCCGGCTTCTGGACGAGCTGAAGGCGCGCGCCGCCGAGGTCGGGCCGGGGCTGGCGGAATTCGCCCGCCAACTGGCCGCGTCCAAGGAGGACGGGAGAGTCAAGCTGTACGTCACCTGGCGGGCGCTGCACGCGCGGCGCGACCATCCCGGCCTGTTCACCACGGGCGAGTACCTGCCGGCCGACGTTGTCGGTTCGCGGCACGACCACGTCTGCGCTTTCGTGCGGCGGCGCGAAGGGGGCGTGGCCGTGGCGGCGGCGCCGCGCCTGATGACGCGCCTGGTCCCGAAGGCCGGCGAGTTGCCGCTCGGCGCCGCGGTGTGGGAGGACACGCGGCTGCTGCTGCCCGGCGTCGAGCCGGGCCGGCGGTTGCGCAACGTCTTCACCGGCGAGGAGGTGACCGTGGACGAACAGGAGGGGAAAGCGACCGTCGCGGCGGCGGCGCTGTTCGCGCATTTCCCCGTGGCGCTGCTGCTGGGTTAGCCGCTTGCGGCTTCGCATGGCGTGCGAAGCCGCAAGCGGCGTTGCGGAGGTACGGCCGTGGCTCGAAGGCGAAGGAACGGGATCCCCCCCACGCTGGACGACGACCCGCTCTGGTACAAGGACGCTCTGATCTACGAACTGCACGTGCGGGCCTTCCACGACAGCGACGGCGACGGCGTCGGCGACTTCCCCGGCCTGGTCGAGAAGCTCGACTACCTGCAAGACCTCGGCGTGACCGCGCTGTGGCTGCTCCCCTTCTACCCCTCGCCGCTGCGCGACGACGGCTACGACATCGCCGACTACCGCGGCATCAACCCGGCTTACGGCAGCCTCGCCGACTTCGAGCTGTTCCTCCAGGAGGCGCACCGCCGCGGCCTGCGGGTCATCACCGAGCTGGTGGTCAACCACACGTCGGACCAGCACGCCTGGTTCCGCCGCGCCCGCCGCGCCCCGGCCGGCAGCCCCGAGCGCGACTTCTACGTCTGGAGCGACACGGCGGAGAAATACCAGGAAGCCCGCATCATCTTCAAGGACTTCGAGCCGTCCAACTGGACCTGGGACCCGGTCGCCGGCGCCTACTACTGGCACCGCTTCTTCCACCACCAGCCCGACCTGAACTTCGACAACCCGGCCGTTCACCAGGCCGTCCTCGACGCCCTCGACTTCTGGCTGCGCATGGGCATCGACGGCCTGCGCCTCGACGCCATTCCCTATCTCTACGAGCGCCAGGGCACCAACTGCGAGAACCTGCCCGAGACGCACGCCTTCCTGAAGAAACTGCGCAAGCACGTCGATGAGACCTTCAAAAACCGCATGCTGCTGGCCGAGGCCAACCAGTGGCCGGAGGACGCCGTCGCCTACTTCGGCGCCGGCGACGAGTGCAATACCGCCTTCCACTTCCCGGTCATGCCGCGGCTGTTCATGGGCATCCGCATGGAAGACCGCCTGCCCATCGTGGACATCCTCCAGCAGACGCCGCCCATCCCCGAGACGTGCCAGTGGGCGCTGTTCCTGCGCAACCACGACGAGCTGACCCTCGAAATGGTCACCGACGAGGACCGCGATTACATGTACCGCGTCTACGCCCAGGACCCGCAGGCACGCATCAACCTCGGCATCCGCCGGCGGTTGGCGCCGCTGTTGGAGAACCATCGCGCCCGGATCGAGCTGATGAACGGCCTGCTCTTGTCGCTGCCGGGCACGCCGGTGCTCTACTACGGCGACGAGATCGGCATGGGCGACAACATCTACCTTGGGGATCGCAACGGGGTGCGGACGCCGATGCAGTGGAGCGGCGAGCGCAACGCCGGCTTCTCGCGGGCCAACCCGCAGCGGCTCTACCTGCCGATCATCATCGACCCGGCCTACCACTACGAGGCAGTTAACGTCGAGGCGCAGCAGAACAACCCGCACTCGCTCTTGTGGTGGATGAAGCGCCTGATCGCCCTACGCCGCCGCTACCGGGCCTTCGGCCGCGGCAGCCTCGACTTTCTCCACCCGGACAATCACAAGGTGCTCGCCTTCCTCCGCCGCTACGAGGACGAGACCCTCCTCGTGGTGGCCAACCTATCGCGTTTCGCCCAGGCGGTCGAGCTGGACCTGTCGGCGTTCCCGGGGATGGTGCCGGTCGAGATGCTCGGCCGCACGACGTTCCCGCCGATCGACGCCCAGCCGTACCGGGTCACGCTCGGCCCCCGCGCCTTCTACTGGTTCAGCCTGGAGCCGCGGCCGGCTGGGGCGCTGCCGGCCCCGGTCCACGAGGCCGAGTTGCTGACGCTGGAGGCGGCCGACGACTGGCGGAACGTCTTCAAGGGCAAGGCCCGCGAGGCGCTGGCCGAGGCCCTGGCCGCCTACCTGCCGGGTTGCCCGTGGTTCCGTGGCCGGCGCCGGACCATCGACACCGCGAGCGTGCTCGACGCCGTCCCGCTCGGCGAGGAGTCGGTGGCGGCGCACGTCGTCCTGGTGCGCGTGGAATACACCGAAGGCGATCCGGAAACGTATGTGCTGCCGGTGGCGTTCGCCGGCGCCGCCGGGGCGGCCGCGGTCGGCGAGCGGCTGCCGCACGCCGGAATGGCGCGGCTGCGCGTGCGGCCCCGGGGCAAGCCGGCGCCCGAGGCGGAAGAGGGCATCCTGTTCGACCCGCTCGGGGAGCCGGCGTTCTGCCAGGCGCTGCTGCGGGCCGTCCGCGACGACCGGCGCGTCCGCGGCGGCGCCGGCGAGTTGGCGGCCTGGCCGCTGGAGTCGTTCGCGGGGCTGGCCGAGCTCGTCGCGTCGGAGCCGGCGGTGTCCTTGATGAAGGGCGAGCAGAGCAACACGTCGGTGACCTACGGCGACCGGCTCATCTTGAAGGTGTTCCGCCGTGACGAGCCAGGGGTTCATCCCGAGTTGGAAGTCGGCCGCTTCCTCCAGGAGCAAACGTCCTTCCGCGCGGCGGCCCCGGTGGCCGGAGCGGTCGAGTACCGGCCATTCCGCGGCGAGCCGATGACGCTGGCAGTGCTGCACGGGCAGGTCGCCCACCAGGGCGACGCCTGGGGCTACACGCGCGATTCGCTCGGCCTCTATTTCGAGCGCGCCCTGATGCTGCCGATCCCGGCCGAGGAGTTGCCGCTGCCGAATCGGCCGTTGCTCGAATTGGCCGGGGAAGAGGTGCCGGTGCTGGCCCAGGAGGTAATCGGCTCGTACCTCGCCTCGGTGCAGACCATCGGCGAGCGCACGGCCGAGTTGCACCTGGCGCTGGCCTCCGACCCGAACGACTCGGCCTTCGCGCCGGAGCCGTTCACCACGCTGTTCCAGCGCTCGCAGTATCAGTCGCTGCGCAGCCAGGCGCGGCAGGTGTTGGAACTGCTCCGCAAGCGCCTGCCGGAGCTGCCCGAGGAGCTGCGCGGCCCGGCTCGCGAGGTGCTGGAGCGTGAGGCGACCTTGCTGGAGCGGGCCCGGACGATCCTCGACCGCAAGATCGGGGGGCAGCGCACGCGCACCCACAGCGACTACCACCTGGCACAACTGTGGTTCACGGGCCGGGATTTCGTGGTCATCGATTTCGAGGGGGACTCGTCGCGGCCGCTGAGCGACCGGCGGCACAAGCGCTCGCCGCTGCGCGACGTGGCCAGCATGCTGCGCTCCTTCGACTACGCCACGCAGAGCGCGCTGACGGAGGGCGGCCTGCGCCCCGAGGACGCGCTGCGGCTGGGCCCGTGGGCGCGGCTGTGGCAGCTGTGGGTGTCGGTGGGCTTCGTGCGGGCGTACCTGGCGGCGGCGGGCGGGGCGGCGTTCTTGCCCGCCAACCGCAACGATCTCGGCCTGCTGCTCGACTTCCACCTGCTCAAGCGGGCGGTCTACGAGCTGCGCTCGGGATTGACGGCCGGCTCGCCCCGCGTCCGGGTGCCGCTCCAGGGGCTGCGGCAGATGTTGGCCACGGCGGGGACGTGACGCGGGCGCGTGCCGCAGGGTAGACCCGGTCGTATTCTCTCCCCTGGGAGGGGCGCGCGGTGCGCTGGCGGAGAGAGGACCACGCGGTAGCCGGGGAGCACGCCGATGAATGCCGAACAGTTGCGAGCGCTGCAAGCACCATTGAAGGCCCGCTACAAGGAAGATCCCTCGGCGGGGCGCGTCACCCTGCGGGCGCGGGGGAGCCTTGACGCCGGGGCGATCACCTGCAAGGTGGACACGGGGCGGGCGCTGGTCGAGGCCGGGCTGCACCCCGCGACGGGCGGCGACGGGCTGGCGGCCTGCTCCGGCGACATGCTGCTGGAGGCGCTGGTCGCCTGCGCCGGCGTCACCCTGCGCGCGGTCGCCACGGCGCTCGGCATTGCCCTGCGCGGCGGCAGCGTCAGCGCCGAGGGAGACCTCGACTTCCGCGGGACGCTCGGCGTCAGCAAGGAAGTGCCGGTGGGCTTGACGGCGATCCGCCTCCGCTTCGACCTGGACACCGACGCCCCGCCGGACCAGCTCGCGACGCTGCTCAAGCTGACCGAGCGCTACTGCGTCATCTACCAGACGCTGCAGCGGCCCGCGACCTTGACCGTCTCCCATCAGGCGCGACCCGGGCCGTCGGGAGGATCATCGTGAACTGGCTTTTCTGGGCGCTGCTGTCGGCGCTGTTCGCCGGGCTGACCGCGGTGCTGGCCAAGGTCGGAGTCGAGGGGATCGACTCGAACCTGGCCACGGCGATCCGCACCACCGTCATCCTGCTGTTCGCCTGGGGCGTGGCCCTGGTGCGCAACACGCAGCCGCTCGCCACGATCACGTCAAAGACCTGGCTATTCCTGATCCTGTCGGGACTGGCGACCGGCGCCTCGTGGTTGTGCTACTTCCGGGCGCTGCAGCTCGGCGAGGCTTCGCGCGTCGCGCCGGTCGATAAGCTCAGCATCGTCGTGACGATGGTCCTGGCCGTGCTGGTGCTGGGCGAGACGCTGACCTGGGCGCAGTGGGTCGGCGGCGGGCTCATCGTCGGGGGAACGGTACTCCTGGCGATGGCGTAAGCGACTCCCGCCGTTCGCCACGAATTTGAGCGATTCTGCTTGTGTTCGGGCCTTCCGGCGCGTAATCAATGGGTACGCCCCTCGCGCCCCTGTCAGGGAGGCACACCGATGGATCCCCGCGGCGAACCCTCCGCACGTGCGGCCAACGACCTGGGCGGCCTCCCCGCCGGGCCGCTCCAGCCCACCGATCACCCGTTGCTGCCCTGGGAGAAAGAGGCGCACGCCCTGATCGACGTCCTGGCCGCGAAGGGCGTCGTCAGCGTGGAAGAGAAGCGGCGCGGCATCGACGAGCTGGGCCGCGACCTCTACGACAGGCTCACCTACTACGAAAAATGGGTCCTCTCCGTCAGCCACAACCTGCTGGCCAAGGGGGTCATCACCTCGGAGGAGCTGGGGCCCCGGATGGGGGCCATCGCCAATCGGGAGGGCGGTCGTGGCCGCGAAGTTTGCCCCTGAGCAGCGCGTGCGCATCCGCGCCGACGACCCGCCCGGCTACCTGCGGACGCCGTACTACTGCCGCGGCAAGGTCGGCACCATCGAGCGCGTCCTGCCCGCCATCGTCAACTCCGAGGAGTCGGCCTACGGCCGGGGTGGCGGGCCGAAAAAGGTGCTGTACCGCGTGCGCTTCGCGATCCACGACCTCTGGCCCGACTACGCCGGCCCGAAGCACGACTCGGTCGAAATCGAGATTTTCGAGCACTGGATCGAGCCCGCCGAGTAACCTGCCTCCCCTCGCCCCTCCGGAGAGAGGGGTTGGGGGTGAGGGGAGGAGCCAACCGTGAGTCATTCCGACGCGCACGACCACGATCACTCCCACACGAGTCCGGGGGCGCATCCGAAGCAACCGGACATAGAAGACAGTCCAATGGGCTATTACGAGCGGCTGGCGCTGGCCCTGCGCGACCTGCTGATCGAGAAGGGGGTTGTCACGGCGGACGAAATCCGCCGGCAGGTCGAGCTGATCGATTCGCGCACCCCGGCCCTCGGGGCGCGGGTGGTGGCCCGGGCGTGGCTGGACCCGGAGTACCGCCGGCGCCTGCTGGCGGACGGCTCGTCGGCGGTCGGGGAGCTGGGCATCAGCATTTACGACGGTACCCGGCTGGTGGTGATGGAGAACACGCCGCGGGTCCACAACGTGGTCGTCTGCACCCTGTGCTCGTGCTACCCGCGGACGGTGCTCGGTCTGCCGCCCGACTGGTACAAGAGCCGGGAATACCGGGCCCGGGCCGTGCGCGAGCCGCGCGCCGTGCTGGCCGAGTTCGGCACCGTCCTCCCCCCGGACGTGGAGATTCGCGTCCACGACAGCACCGCCATGCTGCGCTACCTGATCCTGCCGCTGCGCCCGGCCGGCACCGAGGACATGACGGAGGAGGAATTGGCAGGACTGGTGACGCGCGACAGCATGATCGGCGTCGCGGTGGTCGAGCCGCCGGCCGGAAAGGGGACACGTTAAGAGAGTGGAACAACACTGTCTTCGCCGCTTGCGGCTTCGCATGACCTGCGAAGCCGCGAGCGGCATCGTTCAACACAAAGGACCTCATCCATGACCCGTTATGCTGTTGGCATCGCCGTGTTCCTGACGGTCACCGCGGCGGCGCCGGCGCAGAAGCTCTCCGACGAAGAAACGAAGGAGGGTTTCGTCTCGCTGTTCGACGGCAAGGACTTCAGCGGCTGGCGCTTCGGCAACGGCTCAGCGCTGGACAAGCTGCCGCCGAACTGGAAGGTGGAGGACGACGTCATCAAGCTATCCGGCGGCGCCAGCCCGCACCTCGCCTCGCAGTGGGACTACGACGACTTCGACCTGCGCCTGGAATGGCGCGGCTTCTTCAAGGGGTACAACAGCGGCGTCTACGTCCGCAGCGGCCGGGCCGTCGGCGACAACCAGATCAACCTCGCCCAGAGCGACGCCGGCCACCTGATGGGCAAGTTCAAGGGCGGCAACAAGGTGCCCGAATTGCAGAAGGGGCTCAAGGAGTGGAACGAGTGGCGCGTGCTGGCTGCCGGCGAGAAGATGACGCTGTGGTGCAACGGCAAGCAGGCGTGGGAGGTGACCGAGTTCAAGGTGCCGCGCGGCTACCTCGGGCTCCAGGCGGAGGGGCAGGTCATGGAGTTCCGCAACCTGCGCATCAAGGAGATCGGTTACGACTCGCTTAGCGATCCGAAGAAGTGGGCCGGCGCCGAGCGCTGGAAGACGGAGGACGGGGCGCTGGTTCCCGACGGCGCGGCCGAGACGGCGAAGAAGGATTACAAGAGCTACGTCCTGCGGCTGGAGTGGGCGGCGGAGAAGGGGGCGATGGGGGCGGTCGGCCTGCGCGGCGGCAAGTCGGAGGCGGCCATCGTCTTCGGCGACGTGGCGGAGGGATCGGGTGCCATTCCGACCGCGGGCGCGAAGCCGCAGAAGAAGCTCGACAACCCGCTCGGACAGTGGAACTACCTCGAGGTGCGCGTCGCGGGAGACAAGGGGCGGGTTTGGCTCAACGGCAGCGTCGTCGCCGACGGGGTGGACCTGAAGAAGGTGAAGGACTTGCCGGGGAGCGGCGCCGTGGGATTAAAAGGAGAAGGCGGGTTGCGCGTCCGCAATGTCCGCATCAAGGAGGCGAAGGAGTGAGCGTCTGTTCCGGGATGGGGGCGGAATGACTCTTTACAGAGCACCCATATCACCTACCGCGATCATCCGGTGAATCTCGTCGCTCTTGAAGCCGAGGGCCATCGGCCGGGACACGCCCGGCAGGACGGCGACGTCGTACAGTTCGCGCACCATCCCCTCGATCCGCAGCCAGTGGGCCACGTCGCCGCTGCGCAGGTCGATCACCTGCAAGCCGCAGCGGGCCTCCGCGCCGCGCCGGGCCAACTCCTCTTCGAGGGGCAAGCCGCCGAAGGTCTTGTCGTGCCGGGGCTGCGACAGGCCGACGACGGCGTAGTCGCCGCAGAAGGCCAGGCCGCGCAGGTAGCCGGGGCAGAAGGTCAGCGGCTCGAACGCCCCGCCCGCCGGGGCCACGCTGCCCAGGGTGCCGGCCCCGGAATTCAGCAGCCAAACGCGGCCGCGGTAGACGCGCGGTGAGTGCGGCATGGACAGCCCGTCCGCGACCACCCGGCCGGCCGGCACGTCGAGCAGGCAACCGCCGTCCTGCCGGCGGTCGCGCCAGCCGTCGGCCACGTCGCTCCTGCTCACGACGGTGACGTAGTGCGGCCGGCCTTCGTCCAGGGCCAGCCCGTTGAGGTGACAGCGGTCCTCCGGAGCGAGCTTGCTCAAGAACGGCGGCCGCCACAGCGGCGTGAAGCTGTAGCGCTCGCTGAACGTCGCCAGGCAGCCGAACAGCGTGGCGACGAACACCACCCCCCCGGCCGCGCCCACGGCGACGTCATGCACGTCCAGGTCGCCGGTCGTGTAGCCGACGCGCGGCACGTAGAGGCGGTCGTGCCCCTGGTGCAACTCCCCCGGCCGCAGAGCGTTCTCGAAGCGCCAGACCTGGTAGCGCGTGCCCAGCCAGAGGGTTTGGCCGTCGGCGCACAGCCCCATCGCCCGGCTGAAGGTGCGCTCGTGGACCGCCAGCCCGCCGTCGGGGCGCAGCCCGAGTAAGAATAATTTACCCGTCTGATAAGTGGTGAAAGCGAGGCTGACGCGCTGCTCGGCGAGCCAGGCGGCGAAGTGGGGCGACCCCGTCACCTCGATCCAGGGCGCCTCGGGGGCGGCGGGGCTCGCGGGGTCGTCGCTCATGGGTCGGATCCTCTCCTGCATGTCCCCGATGAGGGTGTCCGATGCCCTCGCCCCGTTTAGAAAGTGTAACACCAATGACTTGGCCGCTTGCGGCTTCGCAATCGTTCCTGCGAAGCCGCAAGCGGCAAGAGGGTTTTTGATACAGGTTCTTCGCCGCGACCCGCAGGGTCGCGGCTAAACTACACCAGCGACCACCCCTTGCGGTACTCCCGTCGGATGATGCGGTCCGCCTCGGGGCAGTTCTTCGCCTTGAGATGGACCGGGTCCCACTCGATCTTCTTGCCCAGCCGGTACGCCAGGACGCCGACGAGGTTCGACTCGACGAGCGGCCCGGCGTAGCCGAAGTGGCACGTCGTCGGCTTGCCCGTCTTGCACGCCTCGAGCCATTCGGCGTGGTGGCCGAGCGACTTGGGGATGCTCGGCTCCGGCCGCTTGAAGCCGGCGAACTCCTTCTCGGGCAGCAGAACGTGCTTGTCGTAGTTGGACAGGATCATCCCCTTGTCGCCGACGAAGAGGCAGCCGCTGTCCCAGTCGGGTACCTTCTTTTCCCCGACCAGGGCCGGTTTCTGGCCGCCGTGATACCAGGTCAGCCTCACGGCAGGCAGGTCGCCGCGTGCCGCGAACTCCCAGCGGCAGAGGAGCGCTTTGGGCGCCGTCTCCGTGTGGACCGCCGGCCCCTCGGCCTCGGCGGTCAGCGGGCGGTGCAGTTTCAGCGCCCAGAAGGGGAGGTCGAGCCAGTGAGCCCCGAGGTCGGACATGGTGCCGTTGCCGAAGTCCCACCACTTGTACCATTTCGGCCCCGGCACGTACTCGGTGTGGTACGGCCGTTGCGGCGCCGGGCCGAGCCACAGGTCCCAGTCGAGGGTTTTCGGCACCGGCGGCGTCTCGGTGGGCCGGTCGCCGCCGCCCCAGTCGCGCGACACCCAGACGTGGCACTCGCGGATCGGCCCGACCGCGTTGGACTGCACCAACTCGACGACGCGGCGGTAGTTGTCGCCGGCGTGGATCTGCGTGCCCATCTGGGTCGCGACCTTGGCCTTGGCCGCCGCCTCGGTGATGAGGCGCGTCTCCCAGATCGAGTGGCACAACGGCTTCTCGCAGTAGACGTGCTTGCCCAGTTGCAAGGCGGCCAGCGTGGCGAAGGCGTGCGTGTGCTCGGTGGTGCTGACGACGACGGCGTCGATGTCCTTGGCCTCGTCGAGCAGCTTGCGGAAGTCGCGGTAGGTCCGGGCCTTGCCGTGTTTCTCGGCGGCGCGGCCGAGGTTGGTTTCGTCCACGTCGCACAGGGCGACGATGTTCTCGCCCTGGACCTGTTGCGTGTTGGCGGCGCCGCGGCCGCCGGCGCCGATGATGGCCAGGTTCAGCTTAGCGTTCGGGGAACGGCCGACAACAGGGGTGCCGTGGGCGGCCAGCCAGAAACCGGCACCGGCCAGGGCGCTCTGTTTGAGGAAGTCACGGCGGTTGCTGTGGCGGGTCATCGGGAGGACTCCTTGGGAAGAAGGACCGGGACGTTGCCTCGGCCGTCTGACAGTCTGGTGTAACCCAAGGAGGCTCGCGGGGCAACGAAGAAAACCGTCGGCCAAGCGAAACGGCGGCGCGGTCCCCGAGCACCGGACGGGCGGGTGACACCGGAAGGCGTGTGTGTGTGCGCCGCGCAATGCAATCCATTCTGCGGGGTTTTCGCGTTCGCTTCGCCAAGCCGCTTGCGGCCAAGTCTCAAGTTCCCTGTCGCAAACGCCGATCCGATCGATTAGGCCATGCCGCTCCGCGCACGCGCCAAAGGGGACCGCCTCCATGTACGAGACGCACTTCGGACTCCGGCAGCGCCCCTTCCGCGCCACGCCGGACGGTGGCTGCTACTATCCGTCCACCGCCCACGAGCACGCCCTGCAGCGCTTGCTGCGGGCGATGACCGACGGCGAGGGACTCGTCCTGCTCACCGGCGACCCGGGCACCGGCAAGACGTTGCTGTGTCAATGCCTGCTCGAGCGGCTCGGCCCCGACGTGACCAGCGCCTTTCTGACGCAGGGCTACTTCGCCGGCCGGCCCAGCCTCCTCCAGGCAATTCTGTACGACCTGTCCCTCCCCCACGAGAATCGCGGGGAGCAGGAACTGCGCCTGGCGCTGACCGACTTCCTCCTGAAGAACTACGCCGAAGGCAAAATGGCGGTCCTCGTCGTGGACGAGGCACAGCACCTCGGCCCCGACCTTCTGGAAGAGCTGCGCCTTCTGGGCAACCTGGAGGCCCGGCAGGGCAAAGCGTTGCAAGTGGTCCTGGCGGCACAACCGTCCCTGCTCGGCAAACTCGGCCGCCCTGGGTTGGCCTCCCTCAGCCAGCGCCTCGCAGTCCGCGCGACCCTGGAGCCGATGAACGTCCAGGAGGCCGCCGACTACCTGCTCCACCAGGTGCGCGTCGCCGGCGGTCGTCCGCAGGACGTCTTCGCCGAGGAGGCGCTGGAATTGCTGGCCCGCGGCACCCGCGGGGTGCCGCGCCTGCTCAACCAGGCGGCCCACGAGGCGATGACGCTGGCGTGCTCTGCCGGTGTGCGGCCGGTTGATGCCGAGGCCGCGCTGGAGGTGCTGGCGTGCCTGGGGCTGGAAGTCCCGGAAGGCGCGACGAAGGGGGCGGCCGAGGGCGACACCCTGCCCTTGCCGGAAATGGCCCCGGGGTGGGGTCGGCCGACGACGCGGCCGGCGTGAGCGGGTCGTCCGACAACGGAATGAGGTGACGACATGGGCCGGATGCTGGACGTGCTGCGGCGAGCCGAAGTGAAGCGAGACGCCGGCGAGGCGGCCGGGGAGCCCGCCGAGGTGGACTTCGTGTCCGACTCGGCCAACGAAGAGGTGCCGTTCATCGAGGTGGGGCCGGCGCGCAGCCTGGAGGCATCCGCCGCCGTGCTGGCCGCGCGGCCGCAGCGCCTGCGCATCGCGCCGCAGCCGCCGACCGACGCCGGCCCCATCCTCGATCCCGCGGCCGCCTCCCCGGCGCTCGCCGTTTGCCTGCGCCCGCTGCCCGCCGGTCTCGCCCTGCTGCCTCCGGAGCGGCGCTTTGCTCGGGACATCATCACCTTCCACCAGCCGGAGCATCCCGCGGGCGGCGAATACCGGCAACTCGCCGCGGCCCTCCTCGAAGGCGCTTCCCCAGGACAAGCCCAGGTGCTGCTCTGCGCCGGCGTCGGGCCAGGAGCAGGCACCACGAGCGTCGTGTTGAACTTGGCCGTCTGTCTCGCCGGGAGCGGATTGCGCGTGGTCGTGGTCGATGCCGCCGAGCCACGACCCGCGATCGCCGAGCGCCTGGGCCTGCGCGGCGAGCCCGGCCTGGCGGAAGTGCTCGCCGGAAGCGAGTCGCTCGACCGGGCGCTGCAGGAAACGGGACTCGAACGACTGACGGCCCTGACAGCGGGCCACGCCGGCGAGGAGCGGCCGGCGCGCGCGATCGGCGAAGCCAGCCGGCCCGTGCTGCGTCAGCTGCGCGATCGCTTCGACGTGGTGCTGATCGACAGCGGCACCGACGCGGCCGGCCTGGGCCAGGCGTGCGATGCGGTCTACCTGGTGGCGCCGCACGCCGAGGCCGACGCAGTGGCGACGGCCGAACGAGTGCGGGCCCTCCTGAAGCACGGGGCGCCCTTGCGTGGCTGCATCCTCACCGGCCGGTGACGGCAGAGTGCGGTCCGCTTGCGGCTTCGCAGGTCAGACGTGCGAAGCCGCAAGCGCCTGGCAAGGGTCCGATCCGACCACATCTTTTCGGGCATGGTTCAAGCCGGGGTAACACTTGGCGCCGTAGGTCAGGCTTTCCAGCCTGACGAGAAGCGAGTCAGGCTGGAAAGCCTGACCTACGGCCGCGCCACCCGAAACTGCCCGTTTCTGAACCATGCCTCTTTTCGACGCACATTTCCGCCGCAAATACCCTTGGGGGAACGACCTGTCCCCGGTACTACTACTACGGTGGGCGTTGCACCGGATCCAGGAGGCGGTTCAGAGGGCAGCGCGATAGGGCCCCCGCGGAACAGGTGCCCCCGAGGCAGAGCGCGCCAGGCGCGGCCGGGCCGTCCGGACGCCGTTCCTGGCTGCGTGGAACCTCCCTCCGTCTCCTCGCTGTCGCCGCGGTTCCTCCGAGCCTGGCGTGGCAGGCGTCCTCAGCACGGGCGGCATCGTCGGGCGACCCGTCCGAAGACTTACCCTGTGCGGAACTGCTCCCACCGCTGCCCTCTTTTCGGAACCGTCACCAATTTCCGGGGTAGCCACTTGCGTCACCTGTGCGCAGGGGAGATGATCTCCTATACTGATTCTTTCTCGGGTCGGATAATTCATCTGCAAGAATCCCTGCGCTGAACCCCCCAGTGATTGCCAGGACCAGCCCGGTCCATAGAGTTCGAGGTTTTCCCGTGAACATCACGTCGTTGATGCGGTCGCTCCGAAAGAAGTTCTTCGGCGGGACGGCCACCCGGCGCAAACCCTTCCGGCGATTCCAATGCCTCGAGGTGGAGCCGCTCGAGAAGCGCAACCTCCTCGCCGGCGTCACGCCGCCGGTCGTGCTGTCGGTGACGCCGGCCAACCTCACCGTCTGGGACAGCGGCAAGCAGGCGACCCCGAGTCCGACGATTACAGTCACGTTCAACGAGGCGATGTTCAACCTCAGCGCCACGGACCCCCACAGCGTCACCAACCCGGCGAACTACAGGCTCTTCGACGATACGACCAACACGGCCATCACGATCAACTCGGTAACTTACCTCCTCAACGCCGACAACACCAGTACGGTGACGATCAACTACGCCACCGGGACCGGCAACGCCCTCAACGACGGCACCTACACCCTGTTCCTCGAGGGGGCCAACCTCTTCGAGTCGTCCGACGTCGATCCCCTGGCCCAGCCTGGCCAGTTGGTCGTCGCCACCACCAACAACACCCTCCTCGCCGCCAACAACACGGCCATCTCGATGATCAACACCGATCCCAACGGCGCCCCCCTGGCGGCCCAGACCTACCCCTTGGGGGAGGATCCCAGCGTCGTCCCGCCGGTGACGCCGTTGCCGGCCGCCGTCGCCCTCGTCGATCTCAACGGCGACGGCATCAACGACATCGCGGTCGCCAACTCCGTCATCGGCAGCGTGGAAATCTTCCTCGGCAAGGCCAGCGGCGGCTTCAACTTCACCCCCGACGCGACCCTCTACCTGGCCACCTCCCCGATGGCCGCGGGCGCGACCATCACGGGCATCGCCGCCGCCGACCTCGGCAATCCCAACTTCGTCTTTGGCGGCCCTTCCCCCCTGCCCGACCTGGTCACCTGCGACTCCACCGGCGTGGTCAACGTCTTCGTCAACGAGACGACCCCCGGCAGCTCCACGCTCAACTTCGTGGACCCCTTCTCGACCCCGGTGGCGAACCTCCCCAACGTCGGCCACGCCTACGCGGCCGGCACCGACCCGGTCGGCATCGGGGTCGCCAACTTCTACGGCTTCCCGATCGACCCCTTCGACATCGAAATTGCGGTCGCCAACGGCAAGGTCGATGGCGCCAAGAATTTCGACGTCACCATCATCCAGGGCGACGGCTTCGGCGACGGCGGCCTCACCAGCGGCGCCAACACGACCATCAACATCGGCACTGCGACGACGGGGTTGGAGGTTCCGACCGGCATCGCTCTGGGCGACCTCAACGGCGACGGCTTCACCGACATCGCCGTCAGCGGGTCCAACGGCGTGCTCCCCTTACTCAACACCAGCACTGCGTTCGGCGCCTTCACCTTCAACCCCGACGGTCAGGGGGGGGCGGGCAGCAAGACCCCGCTCGGCGTCTCCTCCGCCGGCAAGCCGCTCTCCTTCACCTCGGTGGCCATCGGGACAATCACGCCCAACAGCGTCACGTTCGCGCAGCAGCCGTCGCACGCAGCACTTGGTGAGACCGTCGATGACATCGCGACCACGACGGCCGGGGCGAGTTCCCAGCTCTGGGCCTTCCCCAATAACGGCAGCGGCACCTTCAGCAACGCCACCTCGACCTCGTTCGCCCTCAACGGCTCCGCCCAGTCGGTCGTCCTGGAGGACCTCACCGGCGGCAACGGCCTGGCCAGCGCCGTGGTCGCCTCGCCCAGCAACAACGCCTTTGAGGTGCTGATCGATCAATCGACCGCCAGCAGTGCCGCCTTCGCCAAGCCGGTCGGTTACCAGGTGGACAACAACCCGGTCGCCCTGGCGGTCGGCGCCCTCAACGGCGGCACCAACCCGAGCGTCGTCACGGTCAACGTCCCCCTCAACAACAAGCCGGCGAAAGTCATCCTCCCCACCGGCAGCTTCAGCACGGTGCTCGGCAACGGCGACGGCACCTTCGGCGACGCCATCGTCACCGTCAACGAAGTGACCAAGGCTGCCCCGAACCCCAACCCCGAGTCCATCGCCGTCGGCGACCTCACCGGCAATGGCCTGACCGACCTCGTGGTCGCCGACTCGGGGGCCAACCAGGTGGAGGTCTACCTGGCCACCGCGGCCGGGGTCTACGCCAAGCCGGTCATCTATTCCACCCTCGATCCCAAGTCCACAAAAACCAACTTGATCGGCGCCGACCCGATCAGCGTGGCCGTGGCCAACCTGACCGGGAAGACTTACGCCAACGGCGACCCGATCCTCGACATCGTCACCGCCGACGGTCAGGCCGACACCAGCAGCAACTTCTACGTCAGCATCGTGGCCAACGTGGGGGACGGCACCGGCACCTTCCAGGCCACCGCCACGGTCAAGGTCGGGCAAAATCCGACGCAGCTCACCGCCGGGGTCTTCGACTCGAACGGAGGCAGCAAGCACTCGGCGGATCTGGTGGTGGCCCACGACGGCGTCGTCAGCAAGGGGGTCAGCTTCCTGCTGAACACGACCACCGCGGGGAACCCCATCACCTTCGCCCCCTCGGTCGAGGTGACGGTCAGCAACAGTAACCTGAATTTCACCCCCATCGCCGTGGCGGCCGCCGACTTCAACGGGGACGGCAACCTCGACTTCGTCCTGCTCAACGCCAACAACCAGGCGCCCGGGATCTACCTCGTCGAAGGGGATGGCCTGGGCAACTTCCCCAGCGTCCTGGGCCCCTACCCCCTCTCAGCCAACCTGGTCCCGGTCGCCCTGGCGGTCGGCGACTTCACCCGCGACGGCTTCCCCGACGTGGCCGTCGTCGGTCAGGCCGTCAACGGGGCGACGGCCGAGGTCGAAACGCTCCTGACCAACACCGGCATCGCCGCTAACGGTCAACGAGTGGCCTTCGGTTTCAGCAGCAACGTCATCCTGAGCAACGTCGGCATCCCCGGCGGCGCCGTCCTCAACAGTGTGGCCGTTACCGACGTCAACGGCGACCCCTACCCCGACCTGGTCGTTGGCACAGTCTTCACCCCGATCTCGCCGAGCAACCCCGCCACCGACGACAACCTGTTCACACTGGCCGGCGCCGGCGACGGCACCTTTGGCAGCCCCCAGCCGTACGAGGCCAACGGCGAGCCCATCGTCCCGCCCATTACCCCGCCGATCCCCCCCGTGGTCCTCAGCACCGTCGCCGTGGTCAGCGACCCGTTCCTGGCGGTGCTGACGTTCTTCCAGACGGGGCCGCTGGTCACCACCAACCTGATCCAGAACGGGAACTTCAGCTCTTCCGACCTTTCCGGCGAGACGGGCAACCTCGACGGCTGGCAGACGGCCAGCCAGCGCGACAGTGAAGGCGAGTGGACCATCCTCCAGGCCAGCGCTACCTCCAGCAACGTCAGCCCGCTGAGTCAGACGCCTGTGATCAACCCGCCGGTCGGCCAGTTCATGGCCATGCTCGACCAGTACAACTTGATCCCCGTCGTGCCCGCCCCCGGCTACGGCAACCCCAACCCCGGCAGCAGCAACAGCAACTATAACGGCAGCTACAACGGCAGCAATTTCCTGTACCAGACGTTCACCCTCCCCGCGGTGACCATTGCCGCCACCCTGACCCTCGACCTCTACGTCAACAACACCACCGGGAAATGGTACACCCCGGCGAGCAACCCGCTCGATTTCAACGTGCCGGTGAATAACGAGCAGGTGATCATCGACTTCATCGCGGTCCCGGCTACGCCCCAGGGCGTGACGACGGCCAGCGCCCTCCCCGGCGGCGTCGTCTTCCAGACCACGGCGTCAACGGGGACGCTCATCAACCCCAGCGGCGCCGCGACCCTCACCTTCCAGCTGACCCCCGCCTTCCTGAGCGCCAACGCCGGAAAGACGATCGCCCTTCGCATCGCCGGCATCAACAACAACGTCAACAAATACACCGACCCCAACCCGCCCGGTCCGCTCATCGTCGGCGTGGACAACGTCGATCTCCAGGTCACTTTCGGGGACTCGACCGCGCCGACGCTCAGCGGGGTACACCTGCGCAACCCGGGGCCGGCGACCGGTCCGAACGGCCTCTCGAGCACCTCCGACCCCACCATCGTCGGCCGTGTCGGCGACGTCGGCGGGATAGGGGCCTTCGCCGCGCCCGGCTTCGTCAAGGTCTCGACCAACAACACGAGCCTGCCCGGCGCCAACGTCACCTTCGTCACCCAGTTCGACGCCCTGGGCAACTTCTCCGTCACCCTCACCAACCTGCTGCACGGCACCGTGACCGTCACCGTCACGGCAGAGAACCAGGCCGGCCAATTCGTGACGCAGACCTTCAGCTTCTTCTACCAGGGGGCAAGCACCGGCGGCTGGGAGTCGGTCGGCCCCGGCAGCATCAGTACTGCGGGCATCAACGGCGTCGGCTACACCAGCGTCTCCGGCCGCGTCACCGCCGTCGCCGTCGATCCCAGCGACCCCAGCGGCAACACCTTCTACGTCGGCTCGGAGAACGGCGGCGTCTGGAAGACGACCGACGGCGGCGCCAACTGGACGCCCCTGACCGACTTTATCACCGACCAGAACGGCCAACCGATCAACGTCCCCGTCGGCGGCATCGCCGTGGCCGCCAGCAATCCCCAGGTCGTCTACGCGGCCACCGGCGACGGCAACGTCCTGGCCGACAGCGTCGGCGGCGTCGGCGTGCTGGTTTCGACCAACGGCGGCAAGACCTGGGCGGTGGACGGCAACAGCGGCGCCCTGCTCGCCGGCGACCGGATCACGGGGATCGCCGTCGATCCCAACAACGCCAACAACGTCTACGTCGCCGTCGCGGGCGGCCCGTCCGGCCCCGGCGTCTTCCGCACCCTGAACGGCCTGGACCAGGCCCCCAAGGTTCCGACCTGGACGAATATCCTGACCATCGCGAACATGAGCTACCCGGGGATCCCCGGCAACCCCGCCCACGGCGTGACGGCCGGCACCACGCTCGCTTCGGTGACTTCGCTGTACCTCGATTCATTCAACCCCAACCAAATCACGGTCGGCCTCGGGAACATCGGCCTGGCCACCGCCAGCAGCACCGGCGGCGTCTGGATCACCCCCAACGCCAGCAACCCCAGCGGCGCCACCTGGACGGCGATGATCGGCGGCGACAATATCGCTATCCCCAACAACACCCTTCCCCAGGGGACCGGCCTCGGCCGCGTCACCGTCGGCGAGGGCAGCGGTATTGGCAACGGCGAGAAGGTCTTCTACGTCCTCATCGGCAACCCGACGTCGGCCACCCCCGTCACCGGCGGCTCCGAGGTCTTCGGCACCGAATCCGGCCTTTTCAAGACCAGCGACGGCGGCCTGAACTGGACCAAGGTCCAGCTTATGCAGCAGACCGGCTTCACCCTCCCCGACAAGAACGGCATCGTCGCCCCGATCTACACGCCCATCAACCTGCTGGGCAACGACGCCGGCAACGCCGGCTCGCTCGTGGTCGATCCGACCGACCCCAGCGTGGTCTACGTCGGCGGCTCGGTCGGCTACAACAGTCCCGCGCAGTCCTACCTCGACCACGGCTTCATCCAGGTGGATACGGGGGACATGCTGGACGCGACCCCGCAGGGGATACTGAACGCGAAGCAGGTCGAGCACGACGCCCTGCTGTTTGACAAGCTGACGGTGAAGGAACAGAACACGGGCGACGACTTCCAGAAGGCGCTGACGGCCTACGACTTCGGCGGCTACTACGACCCGACGGCGAACATCTACCAGTACGGGAAGAACGGGATCGAGGGCATCTCCTGGTACGACTTCAGCAACGGACACTACCAGGGAGGGGGTGGCGAGGAGGTGTCGTGGTACGACCCCTCGCTCGGTCAATGGGTCTACTCCGGGAGTTGGAGCGTCCTCGGCGTCAGCCCGCCCCCGCTGCCGACCCCGCTGCCGCCGGTCGTCCCGTCCCTCGTGGCCTTGGCCCTGGCGCCGTCCAGCCTCCCTCCCGAGGTCATGCAAATGACGCTGGACCCCCAGGGCCGACTCCTGGTCGGCACCGAAGAGGGTCTCTGGCGCGTCGGCGTCCACGGCATCGGCTACGACTTCACCAGTGACGGCGACGGCATCATGTCGGCCTTTTACGACGCCGTGGTCACCGTGCTGCCCAGCGCCACGATCAGCGTCTCGACGATCAACAGCAACCTGCAGATCTCCGACCTGACCTCGGTGGCCGTCGATCCACTCAACCCCGGCACGTACTACGCCGCCGGCTACGGCACCGGCATAGAGCGCACCAGCCCGAGCAACCTGGCGCAGTGGCAGACGATGGGCCTCAACGGGCCCAACGGCCAGGTGGACGCCGGCACCGTCCTCACCGCCCTCCCCGACCCGGCCCTGCCCCCCGGGGCGCCTTCGACGGTGTACGTCAACTACTCGTACAACATCACCGGCACCGGCTTCACCCCGGAGCAATCGACCCAGGGAGGCGCACCGGGCAGCTTCATCACCGGAAACACCGGCGCCATCAGCATCAACGACAACGCCGGCTTCTTCCCCGTCCTGGCGCTCGACCCGACCAAGATCGTCAACCCCAACCAGAAAAACCAGTTCGAGGACGAGCTGTTCTTCGGCACCAGCAAGGCCTACGGCACGCAGACCAGCGGCAACCTGTGGCTCAACATCGGCAAAGCCTCGCCGCTGTCGAGCAACGCCTCGTTTACCACCCCCAGCTATGTCACCGCGGCGGCCATCGCCCCGTCGGACGAGAACTTGATCTACGCGGGGACCAACAACGGCGAGGTGTTCGTCACGCAGAACTACGGCGTCGATGGCTGGCCCGAGGAGGACAGCGGTTTGCCGGTGGGTCAGCCGGGGGCCCTCATCACCGACTTCTCCGTCGATCCGACCAACCCAATGACCGCCTTCGTCACCATTGGCGGCACCGGCGCGTACGCGCACGTCTACACGACGACCAACGGCGGCGGAGTGTGGACCCCCATCCAGGGCAGTGGGTCCGGGGCACTGCCGTACGTCCCCGCCCTGAGCATCGTGACCGACCCGCGGGCGGCCCCGCTGGCGGGGGCGCCGAAGGGCTACCTCTACATCGGCACCCAGGTCGGCGCCTTCGAGTCGCTCGACGGCGGCAGCACCTGGAAGCCGCTCGGCGGCGGCCTGCCCAACGTCCCCGTCGTCTCCCTCAGCTTCAACCTGGCACTGGAGGAACTCGTCGCCGGCACCCAGGGCCGCGGCGTCTTTGTCCTCTCCACCAACCGCGACGGGGCGAACGTCGTCTCGGTCAGCCCGTCCGCCCCCGTCCGCGAAGGCATCAGCTCCGTCCAGGTGACTTTCAACGAAGCGATCGGCGCCTTCCCGCTGAGCCAGGTCATCAGTATCACCGGGCCCAACGGCATCGTGATCGCGCCCACCTCGGTGAAGGACGTCACCCCCGTGCTCCAGGGACTGGCCAGCGCCCATAACGTGTTCCAGATTACCTTCCCGGCGCTGACGGCCGACGGGGGGTACACGTTTGTCATCGGGCCGGGCATCACCGACCAGACCGGCAACGCGATGGACCAGAACCAGAACGGTGTGAACGGCCAGCCCGGCGTCGCCCCGGTCGGCGACGCCTACTCCTTCCAGGTGGTGGTCAACAGCACCGACGACGGTCAGTTCCTCAGCGGCCTGTACAACGCCCTGGACGGCGTCTCGGCCAACTCGGCCGGCTTCCTGTCGTTCCTGAACCAGATCGATCCGGCCCGCTTCGCCTCGCTGACGAACGTCGCCACCCAGGCCCTCATCAGCACGACGGGCCGCACCCAACTCATCAACGACCTTTACGACTCGACCTCGACGCCGCTGAGCCCCATCGGGATCGGCAACCTGATCGGCCAGCCCGCCACGCAGGCGCAGATCAACCAGGGGCTGGCGCTTCTGAGCCAGGGCAACCAGCTCGAGGCGGTCATCGACAGCATCGTCAGTTCGGACCAGTATTTGAACCTGGCCACGACCGGGGGCACCGACCTGGGCTTCGTCACCCAGGCCTTCGTGAGCCTGCTCGGCGGCGTTCCGTCCACGGTGGACCCCACGACCTACGTCAACAACCTCGCCGCCGCCGAGCAGAACGCCCGCTACCAGACAATGCTGGCGGTCGTCAACAGTAACCCCGGCCTGGCGAACTTCGTCAACACCGCCTACTCCCTGTTCCTCAACGGCGCGACGCCGTCCCCCACGCAGCTGAACAACTGGGTGACGATGCTGCTCAAGGGCACCACGACCGAGCAGAAGCTCATCGCGACCCTGGTGGGCACGGCCGCGTATGCCCGCAACCCCAATCTGTACCTCGGGCAGTACATCACTTTCGAGTACAGCGCCATCGTCCCGCTGCACAATAACGGCAATGGGCCGACGGCGACGGACCTGTCCACCTGGGAGACGGCGTTCGCCAAGGGCGCCCCCTTGCAGACCCTGGTCGCCTCGCTCCTGTCGTCGTCGGAGTACTACCAGTATCGGACGGGGCTCGACGGGGTCGCCACCCTGAACGCCCAGGACCAGGACTGGCTCCCCGTGGCTTACAGCCTCGCCACGGGCCAGTCTCCCTTCCCCCAGGTGAGCGCGAGCCTTCTCCAGGGGCTGGACAACGCGGAGATCAGCGCCCGCTCCAGTTTCCTGTCCCAGACGATCACGTCCGGGTCGGTGTACCACAACTACATCACCACCAATGTCTTCAACCAGCTGCTGGGCCACGGCCCCTCGCAAGCGCAGCTCAACGGCTGGAACAGCATCCTTTCCCAGCCGTCCAAGGGGAAGGGGACGCCGAGCCAGGACGAGTACATGCTGGCCACCATCCTCAGCTCCCAGGAATATTTCTACGATCAGACCGACATCAACGGCCTGCACACCAACACGTCGTGGGTGAACGGCGTGTACTCGGCCCTGGGGTTGCCGATCGACCCCAACGCCGTCAACAACGTGCTCAACGGTTACCTCAGCCAGCGCCAGGCGGTGATCCGGTCGTTCCTGAACTCGCCGGCGTACCTGAGTAACATCATCACGCAGGACTTCGAGAAGTACCTGCGGCGGGCCCCCACGGCGGCGGACATCAGCCTGTGGGAGAACAACTTCGCACACGGCACCACGCGCGAGCAGGAGATCGCGATCCTCATGGGCTCGGTCGAATACTTCAACACGGTGGTGCCGGAGGTGCTCAACCTCAATAAGGCGCCGAGCAACGCCCAGTTCGCCCAGGTGATGTTCGCCGACCTGTTCCCCTGGATGACCCTCTCCCCGTCGATGCTCACCAGCTGGACGAACCTGCTCAACAGCGGCAAGGCCAGCCATCAGTCGCTCGCCATGCAGCAGACCACCGGCTCGGTGTTCCTGTTCAGCATCGTCGATAAAACTCATGGCGTGGTGAACGCGATTTACAACCTCTACCTGGGCCACAACGCCACGCCGGCGGGAGGGAACCCCCTCACGTACACGGGGAACTACGGCGGCGACAATAGCCTTATCACGACCCTGCTCTCCTCGCCGGAGTACTTCGTCAAGTCGCATCCGTTCCCGTAACAAGGGCGCGCTCCCGGCCGCTTGCGGCTTCGCAGCTCAGACCTGCGAAGCCGCAAGCGGCCGCGACCGTCTGGTACAGGTCGCCGCACAACCCGCGCATGTACTCCTGGCCGCCGACGCGGTGATACACCTCGTCGGGCACGCCGAACTTGCGGAAGAAGCCACAGCGCAGGCCCGCCTGGGCGATGACGTCGGCGACGGCCGAGCCGAGGCCGCCGGTGACGCTGTGCTCCTCCGCGGTGACGATGCCCCCCGTCTCCCGCGCCGCCCGCAGCACGGCTTCCTCGTCGAGCGGCTTGAGCGTGTGCATGCTCACGACCCGCGCCTCGATCCCTTCCCCGCACAGGCGTTCGGCCACGCTGAGGCACTCCGCGAGCATTCCGCCGGTGCTGACGAGCGTCACGTCGCGGCCGCGGCGAACGGTGATCGCCCGGCCAAGCTGGAATGCGGGCTCGGCGGCGTGGACGACCGGCTCGTTCGCCTTGCCGAGGCGCAGGTAGCAGGGCCCGGGGCGGGCGGCGACCGCCCGTGTGGCCAGTCGCGTCTCGACGGGGTCGGCCGGCGCCACGACAGTCATGCCGGGGAGGGTGCGGAGGATGGCCAGGTCCTCGACGCCGTGATGGGTGTAGCCCTGCGTCGCGTAGGTGAAGCCGCCGCCCACGGCGACGATTTTCACGTCGCAGCGGTGATAGCAGACGTCCACGCGGATTTGCTCCAGGCAGCGCAGCGTTGGGAAGTTGGCGATGGAGTAAACGAACGGCACCTTGCCGCAGCGGGCCAGGCCGGCCGCGACGCCGATCAGGTTTTGCTCGGCGATGCCGACGTTGACAAAGCGAGAGGGGAAGCGGTCGCGAAACGTCTCCAGCACCGAGTAGCCCAGGTCGGCGGTCAGCAGCCAGACGCGCTCGTCGCGCCCGGCGAGGTCGCACAGCGTTTCGACGAAGGTGGTCCTCATGGGCGGCCCCCCACTTCGGCAAGGGCCTGTTCGAGTTCTGCCGCGTCGGGCGAACGGTAATGCCACTCCAGGCGGCCTTCCATGAAGCCCACCCCTTTCCCCTTGACCGTGTGGGCGATGACGCACGACGGCCGGCCCGCCTCGAAGGGGACGCCGCGGAAGGTGTCGAGGAGCTGCCGGACGTCGTGGCCATCGATCTCGCGCACCGCCCAGCCGAAGGCGCGCCACTTGTCGGCGAACGGCTCCAGGTCGATCACGTCTTTGACGCTCCCGAAGCTCTGAATCTTGTTGTAATCGACGACGGCGACGAGGTTGTCGAGGTGGTGCTGCGGGGCGAAGAGGGAAGCCTCCCAGACCGAGCCCTCGTCGCACTCGCCGTCGCCGAGCAGGGCGAAGACACGGTAGGGTCGGCCGTCGCGGCGGCCGGCCAGGGCGAAGCCGGCGGCGTAGGACAGGCCGTGCCCCAGCGAGCCGGACGACACCTCGACGCCGGGGACGCCGTGATGCGTGACGTGACCGGCGAGGCGGGTGCCGTCGCGGCCGTAGCTGTCGAGCCACTCGACGGGGAAGAAGCCGCGCTCGGCCAGGACGGCGTAGACCGCAGCCGCGGCGTGCCCCTTGCTCAGGACGAAGCGGTCGCGCTCGCCCCAGTCGGGGCGCGCGGGGTCGAGGCGCATCGCGGCACCGTAAAGCACCGCCAGGACGTCGGCGATGGAGAAACAACTACCGACGTGCGACGCCCGCGCCGCGTGGACCATGCGCAGGGTGTGGGCGCGAATGCGCCGGGCCAGTTCACGCAGCGTTTCGATTTCCGTGGCCAAGGTAGTCCTCCGCGCTGGCTGGGGGCGACAGCGGCTTGCGGGCGATGACGGCGAAGTTGCCCGCGTACAGCTTGACGCGCCTGTTCGCCAGGCCGCTACGGCCCAAGAGCGCCGTGCCGGCGCGTTTCAGCACGCCGGGCAGCGGGGCGAGGTGCATCCAGTAGCCCAGCGAATAGTTGTTGGCGACGGCGAACGTCTCGACGCCGACGAAGCCGGCTTTCTGGAATAGCCGCCCCAGGTTGTCAGGGTGGAAGAGATAGGTGTGCTCGACGTCGAAGATCGGACTGCGCTCGCCCAGGACGCGGGCGCTGAAGGCGCGCGTGTTGTGGGTGACGCAGACGGCGGCGCCGCCGGGCTCCAGGCAGGTACACACGTCTCGGAGGAAGGCACAGGGGGAGGGCACGTGGTCGAGCATCTGGAAGAAACAGGCCAGGCTCGCCGACCCGGCCGGCAGGGTGTCGCGCGTGAAGACGCCGCGCAGGAAGCGAGCCCCCGGCGCGGGGGGGACGAAGCGGCGCTCGGCGTCGGCGCTCGGCTCGACCTCGACGAGGTGAGGGAAGCCGCGCTCGTGGCCGTAGCGCAGCATGAAGCCGCGGCCGCCGCCGATCTCCAAGAAGGTCCCGCGCCGCGCCAGCCCGGGCAGCGCCCGGTCGAGCACCGGGGCGTATGAGTCGTAAATCTGGCCCTCCTGGCGCTCGTAGGTCACGGCACTCGTCTCGTAGAGGCGGGCGAGGACGGCGGGGTCGCAGGCGGGACTGGAATAGATCATGCCGCAGCCGAGGCACTCCACCAGGCGGAAGTGGCGCCGGTCGGGCAGACGCCGCGCCGAAAACACGGCGGCGTTGAGGTCATCGATGGAGAAGTTGGCCGGGTACTTCTCGCGGGCGGCGGCCGCCGGGCCGCACAACACACAATGACGCTCCTGGAAGTTCACGCAGTGGACCCTCCCGTTTCGTTTGTCGTTTAGCGGCCGCTCGCAGAGCGGGGCGGATTCATCGTTTCGCGAAACGATAAATCGAGGGCCGC
>Ga0116224_10000296_pt1 | contig 41041 bp, 37 predicted proteins | sample Sb_taG_9_FD_89699 | JGI IMG/M metagenome (GOLD analysis project Ga0116224, IMG submission 89699) | Peat soil microbial communities from Weissenstadt, Germany - Sb_50d_b_LC metaG | ecosystem: Environmental > Terrestrial > Soil > Wetlands > Peat | place: Germany: Weissenstadt | collected 2010-09-21 | reverse complement strand
GTTGGTGACGATCTGAGGTAGCCCCGGAGGGGCGGCCGTCGTTAGCCAGGGGTGAAACCCCTGGGACCCGGGGCGAAATCCTCTCCTGGGTAGCCCCGGAGGGGCGGCCGTGGCCGGCATCGGTGTGCCACGGCCGCCCCTCTGGGGCTACCACGGACCGCTGGCCTTGGCCCAGGGGTTTCACCCCTGGCTAACCACGGCCGCCCCTCCGGGACTACCTGGAACGATCCACCGACCGTGCTACAGTGTCAATAAGTTCGCCGTCTAACGGCGGGTCGCAGACCCGCGCTCGTAGTGACCGCATTTATGCGGTCCTGGCGGGCCGGACGGACCCGATAAATCGGGTCACTACGAGCGCGCGGGTCGCAGACCCGCCGCTAAACGGTACTCATTCTTCGATGACCGCCTAGTGATGGGCCAGGCTATAGCTCAGCGGCCGTTCGCCGTCGCCCTCGCGGACGACCCCTTCATTCTTGAGGTCGGCGAGGACGTGGCGCACGGTGTTCTCGCGCCAACTGAGATGCCGTAGCGCCATCTCTTCCAGAAGTTCCAGGGTGCCGAGCGGCCGGCCGACTTCGCGCAGCACGCGGACGACGTCGCCGGCACAGCGCTGCAGCATCGGTTGACCGCCGCCCGTCTCGGCGACCGGCCCGGCCTCGGGGAACCGCGCCCGGAGATGATTGATGGCCGTCCGCAGGGCCGCCTGCTGCCGGTTGACGGCGGAGACCTGCTCCTCCAGCACGGCCAACTGCTGCCGCAGCGCGGTCAGCGTCTCGGCGACATCGCCCTTCATGGCGGGGTCCGAGGGGTCGTCCGCGATCAGCGTTTCCGTCGTGAGGCTCATCGTGCGTTCTCCCTTCCTCAGGTGCTCCCCTACAAAGGTAGTGGTGAGTTAGCAAACGGGGTGCCGTTAGTCCCGTCGCTTTTCTCTTGACGCCCCATCCGCGCCCCCTTACCAATGGCGACAGCAAGGAGACGTCGTTCAACCACACCAGGAGACGCAACCATGAAACGAGGACTGTCACTGGCGGCGCTGCTCGCGGCGCTGGCCGTCGCCCTGCCGGGCCCGGGCGCCGAAGAGAAGAAGGACAACACGCCGCCGAAGGGCTTCAAGGCACTGTTCAACGGCAAGGATTTCGACGGCTGGCAGGGCAGTATTCAGATCGACAAGCGGCTGAAGCTGGAGGGGGAGGGGCTGGAGGAGGCGCAGAAGGCGGCCAACAAGAAGGTCCTGCCCCACTGGACCGTCGAGGACGGCGTGCTGATCAACGACGGGCAGGGCGGCAACCTGGCGACGACCAAGGATTACGGCAACTTCGAGCTGTGGGTCGATTGGAAGATCGAGCCGAAGGGCGACAGCGGCGTCTACCTGCGGGGCGAGCCGCAGGTGCAGATCTGGGATTCGGACTCGCTGGATCCCAAGAAGTATCCCAACGACCTCGGGAAGGGCTCGGGCGGCCTGTGGAACAACGTGAAGGACAAGTTTCCGCTGAAGAAGGCCGACAAGGAGCCTGGCGAGTGGAATACGTTCTTCATCGTCATCAAGGGCGACAAGGTGACGGTGAAGCTCAACGGCGAACTGGTCGTGGACGGCGTCGCCCTGGAGAACATCTGGGAGCGCAACAAGCCGCTGCCGGACAAGGGGCCCATCGAGCTGCAGTCGCACCCCAAGCAGGACGGCAAGTTCGGCAAGATCACGTTCAAGAACATCTACGTCAAGGAACTGTCCGAGTAGCACCCCGGCCGCTTGCGGCTTAGCGTTCGCGGCATCCCACGAGGCGCCTCGTGGGATGCCGCGAACGCTAAGCCGCAAGCGGCCCCTTCTTTGCGGAACCCCACAATGTCATTCAGCGCGCGCCTCCTCTCCGTTGTCGTCGTCATCTCCCTGGTCAGCGCGGCGCGGGCCGACGCGCCGAAGGGCGGCCCGGAGGCGTTCAAGCACCTCGAATATCGCTCGATCGGCCCGGCGGCCGGCGGCCGCGTCTCGCGCGTCTGCGGCGTCCCCGGCGACCCGCTCACCTACTACGCCGCCACCGCCGCCGGCGGCGTCTGGAAGTCGTCCGACGGCGGCATCCACTGGAAGCCGATCTTCGACGACCAACCCATCTCCTCGATGGGGGCGGTGGCCGTCGCCTCGTCCGACCCGAGCGTGGTCTACGCCGGCTCCGGCGAGGCCAACATCCGCGGCAACGTCGCGGCGGGCAATGGCATCTACCGCTCGACCGACGCCGGCAAGACGTGGAAGCACGTCTGGAAGCAGGAGGGACAGATCGGTCAGATCGTCGTCCACCCGAAGAACGCCGACGTCGCCTTCGCGGCCGTGCTGGGTCACGCCTTCGGCCCCAACCCGGAGCGAGGCGTCTACCGCACCACCGACGGCGGCAAGACCTGGCAGCAGGTGCTCAAAAAGGACGCCGACACCGGCGCCATCGACGTCGCCCTCGACCCATCGACCCCGAGCGTCGTGTTTGCCGCGCTCTGGCAGGCCCGGCGCCGCCCCTGGGAATTGACCAGCGGCGGGCCTGGCAGCGGCCTGTACGTCTCGCGCGACGGCGGCGACACCTGGAAGAAGCTCGGCCCCTACGGCCCCGACGAGAAGCGCGACGGCGACGCCGGCAAGGGCCTGCCGGCCGGCATCTGGGGCCGCGCCGGCGTGGCCGTGGCGCCGTCCGACGGCCGCCGCCTTTACGCCCTGGTCGAGGCGGAGAACGGCGGCCTGTACCGCTCCGACGACGGCGGCGAATCGTGGACCCTGGCCAGCGGTCACCATTTCCTGCGGCAGCGGCCGTGGTATTACTCCACCATCACCATCGATCCGAAGAATCCAGATATCGTCTACTGTCCGCAGGTGCGCCTGGTCAAGAGCATCGACGGCGGCAAGACCTTCGCGACGGTGAAGGGGACGCACCACGAGTGGGACCACCACGACCTGTGGATCGACCCGCGCGACCCGAAGCGCATGATCGACGCCAACGACGGCGGCGTGGACGTCACCGTCAACGGCGCCGAGACGTGGTACGCCCCGCCGCTGCCGCTGGCGCAGTTCTATCACGTCGCGGTCGATAACCGCGTGCCGTATCACGTCTCCGGCACCATGCAAGACCTCGGCAGCGCCTCCGGTCCGAGCAACAGTCTCTCGACGGCGGGCCTCGACCTCAGCGACTGGCACCCCGTTGGCGCCGGCGAGACGGGCTTCACGGCCCCGGACCCGAATGACCCCAACGTCGTCTACGGCGGCGAGTACGGCGGCTACCTCTCGCGCTACGACCATCGCACCCGCCAGGCGCGCAATGTGAGCATCTACCCGATCGACCCCGAAGGCCACGGCGCGGAGGACCTGCGCTACCGCTTCCAGTGGACGGCCCCGGTCCTGATCTCGCCGCACGGCTCGCACGTCGTCTATCACGCGGCCAACGTGCTGTTCCGCACCACCGACGGCGGCAAGACCTGGAAGCCCATCAGCCCCGACCTGACGCGCAACGACCGGAGCAAGCAGAAGTGGTCCGGCGGCCCGATCACTGGCGACAACACGGGCGCCGAGTTCTACTGCACCATTTTCGCCATAGCGGAGTCCCCAAAGGAGCAGGGGGTGATCTGGGCCGGCAGCGACGACGGCCGACTCCACGTCACGCGCGACGGCGGCACGGCCTGGGAGGACGTCGGCAAGAACGTCAAGGGGATGCCCGAGTGGGGCACCGTCGCCTGCGTCGAGGCGTCCCCCTTCGACGCCGCCACCGCCTACGTCGTCGTCGATAACCACCGCATGGACGACATGAAGCCGCACCTGTTCAAGACGAGCGATTTCGGCAAGACGTGGCAGGACCTCGGCGCCGGCCTGCCGCAGGATGTCTACCTGCACGCCGTGCGCGAGGACCCGAAGCGCAAGGGACTGCTCTTCGCCGGCACCGAGCGCGGCGTCTCCTTCTCGACCAATGACGGCGCCGCCTGGCAGGCGCTGAAGCTCAACCTGCCCACCGTCGCCGTACACGACCTGGTCGTGAAGAACAACGACCTCGTCGTCGGCACTAACGGCCGCTCGATCTGGATTTTCGATGACTTGACTCCTATTCGCGAGTATTCCGACGAGGTCGCGAAGAAGGACGTGTTTCTCTTCCCGGCGGCGCCGGCGGTGCGCTGGCGCTACCATTCGCCGGTCTACTCCGCGAAGGAGCGCGCGGGCGACAACCCGCTGCAGGGAGGGGTCATCCACTACTACCTGAAGGACAAGCCGAAGGCCGAGGTGACTCTCGACGTGCTGGACGGGCAGGGCCGCGTGATCGCCACCCTGAGCGACAAGCCGGAGCCGCTGGACTTCCCGGTCGGCGAGCCGGATGGGCCCGACGAGCCGAACAAAGCGCCGCTCAAGGCCGAGGCGGGCTTGCACCGCGCGATCTGGAACCTCCGCTACAAGGCCCCCGAGCGTATCAGGGGCGCGAAGGCGGGGAGCGATTTCCCGAACGCGGGGCCGCTCGTCAATCCGGGGACGTACACCCTTCGGCTGACCGCCGACGGCAAATCGGCGCAGGGCCGCCTCAATGTCCGCCTCGACCCGCGCGTGGAGAGCAGCGACCGGGAGCTGGAAGAGCACCTGAAGTTCGCCCTGGACGTGCGCGACACGATCAGCCGGCTGTCGCGCGACGTCAACCGCCTGCGCGTCGTGCGCAAGCAACTCACCGACCGCAACGACCTGGTCAAGGACGAGGGCCGCGCCGCCGAGATGGTGAAGGAGAGCAAGTCGATGATCGAGAAGCTCGAGGGGCTGGAGAAGAAGTATCACAACCCGACGGCCCAGGTCAGCTACGACCTCCTGGCTCAGAAGGGCGGAGCGCAGCTCTACTCGCAGTTGCTCTTCCTGCACGGGTTCGCCGACGACAGCGACGGCCCCGTGACGCAGGGGATGCGCGAGGTTCTCGCCGAGGAGCTGAAGCTGCTGGCGGGGTACGAAGCGGAACTGGACGCGCTGTTCAAGGGCGATGTGGCGCGGCTGAACGAACAGGCCAAGAAGCTCGACCTGCCGGTGATTCACGTCCCGGCGCCGTTGAAAGTGGAAAAGTGAGGTGCCGCTTGCGGCTTAGCGTTCGCGTCATCATTGATCCTGCGAACGCTAAGCCGCAAGCGGCAAGGGTGGCGGGCTTCAGCCGCTTTCCAGCGGCACCCCGACCTCGCCGACGCGCGGCAGCAGGGAGCGCCCGCAGTCGGGACAGCGCACCGTCCCCCAGGCGCGCAGCACCGCCGTCGCGTCGGGCGAGCGCCACCGATGTACGTCGTGGGCCGCGGGCAGGAATTCGTCGAAATGGTAGCGGCTCCAGCGCTCCAGGCGGATCGCCACCGGCTCCGGGTCGCTGCCGAACCAGAAGACGTGTCCATCGACCACCAGCTCATACCGGCCCGTCCGTCCGGCCACCTCGATGACGCGCGGCGAGCGAGTGAAGAGGTTCCCGCACAGCACCACGCCGCGGCTGCACGTCAGAAGGTGGGCCACGCCGCCCTCGACACCGACCCCGAAGCGGGGCGGGAGCGTGTGCCGCAGGAGTAGGTCGGGATAGCGCTTGAGCAAGTCCCCCTGTCCCGGGTCTGCCGCCAGCTCGAACACGGTGGTTGCCGCGCCGAGGCCGTCCCAGGGGCGCGACGCCCGCAGCGACCACAGCAGGCGCAGGTGAGCCAGTCCTTCGGTGTCCTCGATCTCCAACACCTCCCCCAACGAGGAGGCGGTTTCGCCAGCCTCGATCAGGTCGGGCAGCTCGAAGCCGGCCTCGAAGGCCGAGTCGCACAGCAGCACGCGCAGCCGCGCCAGCTCGCCGCGCCGCCAGCCGTCCTCGTGCCAGCCGGCGAGTATTCCCTCGGCGTAGGCCAAGGGCAGCTTCCCGTTGAAGCAGCGATCGACCTCGGCGACGACGAGCGCGATGCGATCGTTGCCCGGGCGCACCGCGTCGGCAATCGCCAGCCGCCGCAGCGCCGCCAGGTGGCGGGCGGCGCCGAAGCCGGCGCTGACGACGCGCTCGGTCAGCGCCTGCAGCCGGGCCAGCGCCTCACGCCGCGCGGCCGGCCGGCCGCGGCCGACGCTCGCCAGGGCCAGGCTCGCCAGGAACGCGGAATCCTTCAGCGAGAAACCCTCGGCGTGCAGCCGCGGTGCCAACCACATCCAGGCGTAATCGACGACACGGTCCGCGGCCGGCGTCTTGGGCCGCCAGGCAAGGGATACCGCCAGGTAGACCCCCAGCGCGATCCCCAGCAGTGTCAGCACCGGCAGCAGCGGCCGGCCCGCCGGGCTCAGGAAGGCCACCGCCAGCGCCAACAGCACCAGCGGGGTGACGAGGAACAACGTGGCCCCCTTGCGCGTCCAGCGCCGCCCCGGCAGGGGGTGGCGCACGCACGGGGCGCCGGGCGTCTCGATCTCGGCCACGGGCATCAGGCCGCCCTCGGACACCTCGACGCGGTAGCCGTGCGCCGACAGCCGGCCGCGCCAGAGGCTTGCCGATGGCGGCGGCTCTTCGTGCGGCACCGGTACCAACTCGTAGCAGTACGGGCACAGCGACGCCTCCTGTTCGGCGGCCTCCGCGAGGAACCCGCGGCCGGCCTCCGCGTCCTTGCCGCCCTTCGCCGCGATCAGGCGCTGCACCCGGTCCGGCCCCGCCTGCGCGTCGATCTGCTGCGCCAGGTCGTGGGCGCGCTCCAGCGCCCCCGCGTCATGCTGGCGCACCCCATTCTCGACCCACTCCTCGATGAGCTGCCACGGCTCGCGCACCCGGTCGCCGTGCAGCAGCAAACGGTGCTCGTTCCAGAGGTGCTGCACCATCTCGCGGCGGCGCAACTGCACGTCGCAGCGGGGGCAGCGCATGCGGATGCGGTCCTCGACCTGGCGGATGGCCTGATCGAGGACGGGGAAGGTGCCGGTAAGCGAGGCGAGCTGCCGCAGCCGGCTGACGGCCCGCACCTTGCTCCGCCCGGTGACGAGCGCCTTGACTACGCGCCGGGCGCCCAAGCCGGCGCGGCCGGTGCTGGCGAGCAGGGCCGCGGCGGCGGCGATCTGCACCTCGGCCGGCAGGCGCCGGGCGCCGAGCAGCGGTCGCAGGGCGGCGATCAGCCGGCGCTCGACCGGGGGACGAAGGCGCACGGCCAGGGCGAGGGCCAGTTGCCGCAGAGCCGATTCACGCTCGGCGGCGAGATACCAGGCGGTGGCGCCGCCGCTCGGACGCGCCGCGATGACCCGCGCCAGGGCGTCGCACACGCCGGCCCGGCGCGACCCCTCAACGGAAGCCAGCGCCGCCCCGAGCGACGAGGCCACGAAGCCGCCGGCACGACGGCCGTGTTCGTCGTAGGCGATCACCTCGAGCAGGGCGTAGGCCTCGGGGTCGGGGTCGGATTGCGCCAGTGCCGTGACGACGGCGGCGAGGGCGGTGGCGACCGGGGCCAGGGAGCCGCGGAAGCGATAGAGGCGGTGCTCGCCGCGGAGGTGGACGTCGAGCTGGTCTGGGGCGAGGACCGCTCCGCACTCGGGACAGGTCTCGGCAGACACACTCGCCACGGCCCCGCGGACCTCCGACAGCGGCACGACACTCCCGGGCACGGATTTCTCAGAGGCGCTAACATGGCGAGCGGGGGGCGTTAGCCCCCCGGTGAAGAAGGACCGGGGGGCTAACGCCCCCCGCTCGCCAAAAAGTTAGTGCGTTTCATGATACCAGGGGCCTCCCGTCAATGTACACGGCCCGCACGTTCAGCTCGCCGTCCAGCACCAGCAGGTCGGCCCGTTTGCCCGCCGCGATACTGCCGATCTCGCGCTCCCAGCCGGCGACTCGCGCCGGGGTCAGGGTGGCCATGCGCACCACCTCCGGCAGCGGCACGCCGGTCAGCCGCTGAAACGTCCGCACGCACTCGTCCATGCCGACGACGCCCGACGCCAGCGCCTGACCGTCGGGCATGACGCCCACGCCGTCGCGGCGCACGATTGGCTCGCCGCCGTCGCGGGGGCCGAAGAAGTATTCGCCGTCCGGCATGTCGAGCGCTCGGTTGCAGTCGGTCACCAGGGCCAGCCGGTCCGGCCCCTTGATCCTGTGGGCCAGCAGCAGCAGTTCGCGCCGCAAATGCTTGCCGTCGGCGATGACCTCCGTGGTCAGGCCGTCGAGGTACAGCGTCGCCTCCAGGACGCCGCCGCGCATCGGGTAGGTCTGGGTCTGCCGCAGGCGGGCCCGGTCGGACATGGCGCAGAACAGGTGATCGACGTGGCGCACGCCCCAGGCGAAGGCGTCGAGCATCTGGTCGAAGGTGGCGTAACTGTGCCCCGCGTTGCAGCGGATGCCGCACCGGCGGCAGGCCAGGACAAACTCCTCCGCGCCGGGCAATTCCGGGGCGACGGTCGCGGTAGTGATGCAGCCGGCGTGGGCGAGATACTGTTCGTACTCGTGGGGGGCCGGCGGGCGCAGCGCTGCGGCGGGATGGCAGCCGCGCGCCTCCGGGGCGAAGTACGGGCCGTAGAAGTGGGCGCCCAACACGCGCGCCCCGCCCGTGCCGTCGCGCTTCAGCCGGCCGCAGACGTCGAGGAAAGCCAGGTGCTGCTCGTGGCGGGCGACCGTGGTGGTGGGCAGAAGACTGGTGGTGCCGTGACGGGCGTGGGCGCGGCAGGCGGTGCGGAAGGCGTCCTCGGTGCCGTCCATGAAGTCGGCGCCGGCGCCGCCGTGGACGTGCAGATCGATGTAGCCGGGGACGAGATAGCCGCCTTGAAGGTCGATCACCTCCGCCCCGGCCTCGGGGCCCGGTGACTCATGCACGGCCTCGATGCGGTCGCCGGCGACGGCCACCTCGCCCCCGGGGAGGAGACGGTCTTCGAGGACGACGGTGCCGTTGCGGTAGAGGAATCGACTCATGGCTCGGCCTCGAACGGCTGACGCGACGGGACGAGCGGCCATTGTACCTGACGGCCCTTTTGGCGCCGCTTGCCATTTTCGATGTACAGTTTCGCCGGCCTGGAGACGTAGGTAATGGGCACGTCTCTTACGCGAAGACCTACGCCGGAGGGTTGCCGTGGGTTGTCTCGCACAGTGCCGGTTCTGCAAGTCGCAGTTCCCGGCGCCCGAGAATGTGATGGGATTGAGGGTACTGTGCCCGCGCTGCGGCTACGCGCAAGCGCTGGGTCCCCCTGCGCCGCCGGCGGTCGCGCTGCGGCCCCCGGCGCCCCGGCCCGCCCGGCGAAAGGCGGCGGCCCGCGTGCGGGCTGCCCCGGCCAGGAGGGCAGCCTCCGCCCGGCACACCCGTTGGCGCGGGCCCGGTCGTGTGAGTCTTTTCGGCCTCGGCGGACTCCTCCTCACGGTCGCGGCCCTGATCTGCAGCGCATTGCCGCCGCTGTGCGCCCTCACGGGCCTGCTGGCGGCGTCGGCCTTGCTGTGCGCCTTCACCGGCCTGGTCCGGGCCATCGCCCTCCGGAATGCCTCCCTGGTCTGGCCGGTCGCCGGAGTGTTGGCGAGTAGTTGTGTCTTGATTATCGCCGCCGCCTTTCCCGGCCTTCTGGGGGATGCTTACCGCTCGTTTCGCGAGAAGCCCGTCCGGGACACCCAACCCCCGGTCATCGTGACCGACCCGACCCGAGAAGCCGCCGCAGGCACTCGCCTGGGGATGGTGCCACGCTGCCGTCACACACCGCGAGCCTGACACCTCCTTCCGCTCCACTCCAAGGCCAGTCGATCACATTTCTTCCTCCTTTACCCAGGCGTTCCTGGCGCAACGTCTCCCCCGCCTGGAAGCCGCGCTGTTCTCTCAAGTCGGGGGCGCGGAAACGAATAGGATGGGACTGGGACCGGCTTCGCGAATGAGAAGGCCTCCCGCGCCGCGATCACCCAAGAGCGTACCCCTGCACTGGCCATGCTCGCCGAGTTGTTCCGCTACCTTGTTACGCCCTGCCCGCGCTACGTCCGGGCGATGGGCTACCTGCACGAACAGCTCAGCATCAAGGCGCGCCGCGACCGCTGCCGCCAGGCCTGGGAGCCGCACCTGGAGCGCACCAGGAACGTCCTCCGCGCCGCCGTGCGGAAGTGCGCCACGAAGCGCAAGGCGGTCGTCTTCGGCTCGGGCATGCTCTACGACGTGCCGCTTTCCGAATTGGCGGCGGCCTTCGCGCAGGTGGTTCTGGTGGACGTGGTCCACCCGCTCGGCGCCGGCTGGCGCCTGGCCAACGTCTCCGCGCTGGCCGCCGACGTGACTGGCACCGCCAAGACCGTTTACCGCATCGGCCGGCGCGGCGGCCAGTCGCTGCCGCGCGTCGCCCCGCAGATGTTCTGCGACGACCCCGAGGTCGATCTGGTCGCGTCGGTCAACCTCCTGTCGCAGCTGGCGTACATCCCATGCAAGTACCTGTCGGAACGGGGCACCTACCCCGCGGAGGAGATCACCGCCTTCGGCCGGGACCTGGTGCGGGCGCACATCGACTACCTGAAGCGGCTGCCGGGCGTGGTGACGCTCGTCTGCGACCTGGAACGGCTGACGGTGGACCGCAGCGGTGCGCTGGTGGAACGGCTGAGCGCCCTGCGCGGGGTCAAGCTGCCGTGGTCGGGCGAGGAGTGGACGTGGGATCTGGCGCCACGGCCGGAGGCGAGTCCAATCTACAGCTACCAGCGGCGCGTGGTCGGCATCTCGAACGTGAAGGAAGCGGCGCCGGCGTGACCAGCGGGCCAACCTTGTGTTCCGCAAGGGCCTCTGGGAGAATGCAACAATGTTGGAGGCACCGGACCAAAGTCCGGGAAGCCGTTAACCAGGAGAGGACCGATGGCAAGTCCCACCACCATTCCGCCGGTGATTCCGCCGGGATCGCCCCGGGGACCGCTGCTCGAACAAGGAGATCACCTGACACGGGAGGAATTCGAGCGCCGCTACGATGCGATCCCTGGCTTGAAAAAGGCGGAACTCATCGAAGGAGTCGTGTACATGCCATCCCCCGTCCGCCTCGGTCATCACGGGAGCCCGCACATTGATCTAGCCACCTGGATCGGTGTTTACCGCGCGTCTACGCCCGGTGTCCGTGCAGGGGATAATACCTCGGTGCGCCTCGACCCGACGAACGAGCCGCAGCCCGACGCGCTCATGCTCATCGAGCCTGCCTGCGGCGGCCAGGCGCGCATTACGGCCGACGATTACGTCGAGGGCGGCCCGGAACTTGTTGCCGAGGTCGCCGCCAGCAGCGTCAGCATTGACCTGAACCTCAAGTTCCGGGTCTACCGCCGCTGCAACGTCCGCGAGTACATCGTCTGGCGCGTAACTGACCAACAAATTGACTGGTTCGTCTTGCGCGGCCCCCAGTACGAGCGTTTGCCCCCGGGGCCTGATGGGCACTACCGCAGCGAAGTCTTCCCGGGCCTCTGGCTGGATGTGGCCGCCCTCATCCGCGGCGATCTCGCAACTGTGCTGCAAGTCCTCCAGCGAGGCGTCGCCAGCTCGGAGCACGCGGCCTTCGTCGCCAGGCTGCAGCAGGCCGCGGGCGGCAACCCGTGACAGTGCATTCCGGGGCCGCCCGTGTCGGTGACCTCGACGTGAGTCGGCCCGTCGGGTATACGGAAGATATGAACACCACATCACCTCCGGTCGCGCCGCCGAAGTCCGGCGGCCGACTCCTCCTGTGGACAGGCATCCTCGCGGCCATCCTCGGCCCCGTCGTCTACGCGCTCGAGCTACACGCCGCGCGACTGACGACGCCGTGGTACGCCCCAGCGTTGACCACGCTCGGCGCGATCTTGATCATCGTCTCGCTGCGCCGCCGCTTCAGCGTGTGGCGCGTCGCCGCCCTGCTGCTGATCGGTGCCGTGACGGCCGGCGAGTGGTGGTTCCTGCTCTCCCACGCGCGGCTGCCGGCCTACACGGGTCCGGTCGCCGAGGGACATCCGTTCCCCGAGTTCAGCGCCGCCCGCGCCGACGGCACGCCGTTCACGCGCGACAACCTCGTCGGCGATGAGGACACGGTCCTCGTCTTCTTCCGCGGACATTGGTGAACCATTTGCATGATCGAGCTGGGTCAGCTCGAAGCGCGTCACCAGGATTTCGACTCCCGTCACGTCCGCGTCGTCGCCGTCTCCCTCGACGGCCTCGACGGCAGCACCAAGACGCAGAACAAATTCCCGCACCTCGTCGTCGTCTCGGACAAGAAAAAGAGCCTGGCGATGGCGGCGGAGCTGATCGCGCCGCAGCACTCGCCGGCCGGCGGCGACACCGTGGCGCCGACGACGGTCCTGATCGACCGCCGCGGGGAGGTGCGCTGGCTGTTCCGGCCGGACCGCTTCATCGAGCGGCTCAGTCCCGATCAGGTGCTGGAGGCGGTGGACGAGCAGCTGCCCGCCGGCGGTTGACGGTTAGCGGCGACCCGAAGGGGGGCCCAGGTTCCGCGACGCCTGGAACATCCAGTACAGAATCGTCTTGATCTCGAATGGCTTCAGTCCCGGCCGCAGCGACAGGATCCGTGAGGCGATGCCCGCAAGGTGCGGCGCCGCCCAGCTCGTCGCCGGCTCCTGCGCGAACGGCCCCAGGTAGCCGCGGCCGTGGGCCTGGAACTCCACCTGCTCGCGCAGGGCGTAGGCGAACTGCAGCGGGTCGTCGAACAGGTGCTTGTCCACCGAGATCAGCGACGGGGCGAACGCCGATGGGTAGCTGCGCGTCAGCGGGTGCTCGTTGTGCGCCGCCGCGAAGATCAGCACGTCCTTGTAGTACCCTTCCTCGATCGCCCGCAGGAACTGGTAGCGCCGCTGCACCTGTTGCAAGCGTGCCTCCGGCACGCCCAGCGACAGGTTGACCACCTTGCACTTCCAGACGTCGATGGCCCAGTGCAGCGCCCGCTGCACCACCTCGACCTCGCAACTCCCCTGCGGGCCGAACACGTCCGCCGACCAGAGGCGCACGCGCGGCGCCACTGTCAGCAGGATGTCGGCCACCGTCGTGCCGTGCGGCGTGCTCTGGTGACCCGTGTAGGGGAGCGGCTCGGGGCTCGCGGCCGTGAAGATGCCGCCCTCGATGGGATGAATCGCGCGGCCCAGGCGGCGAGATTTGTCCTCCAGGACGGAACGCTCGACGCCGCTGTCGATGACGCAGACGGAGACGCCCTCGCCGGTGGCGCGCGGGTCGCGCAGCAGGCGCTCCGGCGTCAGCAGGGCAAAGACCTCGTCGAAGACGTCACTCATCAGGAATCGTCACGAGTGGCTAAGCCGCAAGCGGCTAAACGGGGCCTGTTCCGGTGCTTTCGTCGAGCAGCGCTCGCACCTCTTCGACGAGGCGCGTGCAGTGGCGCACCGCGGCCGGGCCGTGCCGCAGCGCCAGCACGCGCACCGCCTCGGCCAGGCGCAGCGTCTCACCGGCGTCGGCCGCCGGCGCCGGCGCCGCACTCAGTCCCTCGCGCAGCCGGTCCATGACCGCGGCCGGCGGCGGCTCCTCCGGCCGGCCGCGCAGCGATTGGGCCACCGACTCGCTGGCGCCCAGCGCCGCCCCAACCGCGTCGAGCAGCACCTGGTGCGTCTGCCGCTCGGCCAGGGCTTGACGCAGCATCTCCACGCCGAAATCGGCCGCGGCCGCCACCAACCGCCGATCTTCCTCGGTGAAGCCCTCGCCCTTGTCGAACAATTCCAGCACCACCTGCACGCCCGCGGCCACGCTCATCGGCGCCGCCAGCAGCGAGCGCCGGCCGCGCTCGAACGGCTGCAATTCCAGCGCCCCCGCCGTCTCGTCGAGCCGGCTCATCGCGTACGGTTCCTGGAGGCTAACGACGCTGCCGGCGACCGAGCGCGCGAACGGCACCAGCTCGACGGACAGCGGCGCCCCCGCGGCGTCGTACACGCGGCAGATTTCCGGTGGAGTGCGGCCGGCGTCGTAGCTGCGCACCAGCAGCACGCCGTCGCCGGCGCCGGTCGTCCGCAGCAGGAAGCGGAACAGGCTGCCGACCGCCTGCGGCAGCGGCACCGGGTCGTTCAGCGCCGCCGCCGCCCGCACCAGCGGCAGCACCTTCTCGACGGCCTCGCGGAAGGCGACGAGGCTGCCATGCAGACGCCGCTCGCGCTTGGCCGGCCGAATCTGATCGAGTTGCTTGCGCACCGCCTTGAGGAAGGTGTCGCGGTCGAGGTCCTGGTTCTTGTCGAGGTAGTCGCGCACGCCCATCCGCATGGCGTCCAGCGGCGTCGCCTGGTGGGCGAAGCCGGTGATCATGATCGCCGCCACGTCGGGGTTGAACAGGTACAGGTCTTCGAGCAGTTGCAGCCCGTCGTTGCCGGCGCCCAGGTTCCAGTCGAGGATGGTCAGGTCGATATTGCGGCGGTTGGCCTGGAGCAGGGCGGCCTCGGCGTCGGCCGCCGTCAGCACTTCGCAGCCGAGGTTGGCCCCTTCGAGCCATTCGCGGAAGGTCCGGCGCACCGGCTCCTCGTCGTCCACGATCAGGACGGTGTCGGCCTCGTCGCCTTGCGGCATGGTCACGTCTCGCGGTGAGTACACTTCCCCTCACCACCTTATAGCAGCAAGTTCACTGGTTGCAACCCGTCGGCTTTGCCCCCGGCGCGTAACATCCTTCCCCTTCCCCTTGTGGAAGGCGACGGGCTCGGGCTATAGTCCAGGGCGATCCTTCTCCCAAATCGCTTCGGAGGAGCCATGAGCCTCGTCAACCCGATCAGCCGCCGTACCGTGTCCCTGCTCGCCGTCCTCGCCCTGACGTTGCCGCTCGCCGGCAAGGATCCGCCCGGCGAGAAGCCGGCGCGGGAGGACGCGCCGCCAACCGAAAAGCCCGCGAAAGCGGCCGCCGAGGCCGCGGCCGTCGAGGTCCATTTCAACGACGACAGCAACCTCAAGGTAAGGCTGCGCGATGAGAAACTCGAGCTGGTGACTCCCTACGGGAAGCTGACGATTCCCGTCGCCGAAGTCCGCCGCATCGAGTTCGCCACGCGGGTGCCCGACGAGGTGACGAAGAAGATCGACGCCGCCGTCGCCAACCTCGCCAAGGAGGACTTCAAGGCGCGCGAGGCCGCCACCGCCGAATTGCTCGCCCTGGGCGCGACGGCCTACCCCGCCTTGCTGAAGGCCGCCAACAGCTCGGACGCGGAGGTGAAGAAACGGGTCGAGGAATTGCTCACCAAGCTCCGCGAGGAAGTGCCCGAGGAGCGGCTGGAGATCAAGCCGCACGACGTGATCCACACCGAGCACTCGAAGATCGCGGGGCGCATCTCGGCGCCGTCGCTGAAGGTGAGCACGGCCCAGTTCGGCGAGCAGCAGATGAAGTTGTCGGACGTGCGCAGCCTGAACGTGCCGGGAGCCGAGCCGGAATCGACGGCCGTCGCCGACGCCGAGCCGGCCCCGGATAGCTTGATGCGGCTCCAGGGGAACGTCGGCAAGACGTACCGCTTCCGGGTGACGGGGAACGTGAACGGCTCGGTGTGGGGCACGGACGTGTACACGACCGACTCGACCCTGGAGACAGCCGCGGTCCACGCCGGCGCCCTCAAGCCGGGCCAGACGGGCGTGGTGAAGGTGACGATCGTGGCGCCGCCGCCGGTCTTCGTCGGTTCGACGCGCAACGGCGTGACCACCTCACCCTATACGATCTTCCCCGGCGCCTTCAAGGTGAGCAAGTGACGCGGCGGCGGCCCGGCGGGTAACGTCACGGCGGGCCGATTGGTGGGCAGAAGGGGACACGGATGAGACGGCTCAACGCGGATCAGATCCGTGCCCATCCGCCCCAATCCGTGTCCCACGTGGTCTTCCGCCGCTGCCGCGACGTGTGGTATCGTTGAAGTGGGAGAGGTGCCAAGCCCGAGGAGAGCGCCATGGGAACCCAGGAACCGAAAGATGAGTGGATTCACCTCGAAGAGAACGGCGCGCCGCCGGACCTGTCGCGCGAGGACGCCGCGTTCGAGCGCGAGCGCGAGCGACTGGTGCGCGACCACCTGGGCAAGATCGCCCTCGTCCGCTTCGACGAAGTCGTCGGGGTGTTCGACACGCTCGATGAGGCAACCGCTGAAGCCCATCGCCGGTTTGGGTGGGGGCGCATGATCTTTTGCCTGATCACCGAGCGTGACGAGCCGGAATACATCGCCAATGTGGATACCAACCACCCGTCGTTCAAACCGCTCGACTGACAGTCCTGTGAAGGATCATGGGAAAGTACATCGCAACGGTTGAGGATCACCTGGTCCTTCCGGCGCTCGTCCGCTTGCCCAAAGGAGAGGAACATTTTCGCGGGCGGGCGGGGCGGCAGGTGCCAGTTCCGGTTTCCATCCGGCTGTTGATCGACACCGGGTCGAAGCGGACGACGTTGATTCCGGGTCTCATCCGCCACCTCAACCCACAGGCCAGTCAGCCGGTGCGCGTCGCCACGTCTCTTGCCGCCGGAACCACAAGGTGATTCCGGGTAAGGTTGGCCTTTCCCGCAACCGGTCTGGCTTCGTTCGACCCCGTGCGGGTGGCGAGCCTTGCGATGCCCCCGAACCTGGCGCAGTTCCACGGGTTGCTCGGGCGCGACCTGTTGCAACGGCTGGACGAGTTCAAGTACGAGGGGCGGCGCGGGCGCTACACCCTCCGCGACACGCCCGGCCTGCTCGGCTGGCTGCGGCGCTGGCTGTAGGCCACGTCAGTTGAGCGCCACCGCCCCGAGGCCCGGCCCCGTCAGCACGCCGGTTTCCATCGTCCCGTCGCTAACGCGGAACAGCCCGGGGAAGCGCCCCTCCCACGGCGCATTCGCCGCCGGACAGAACTGCCGGCCGTTCGCCTCGATCGCCGCCACCCCTGGGACGTGTGCCGCCAGGCCCGCCGAATGGATCAGCGACGCCCCCACGCAGGTCAGATCCTGCACGCACAGGAACAGGCCATACTTCCGGGCCGCGGCGGCCATCAGCAGCGACTGTGACTGCCCCTTGCACGCCTTCAGCGCCGCCCCCGTGTAGCCCATCTCGCGCGCCAATTGCAGACTTTCCAGGTCGATGAGCGATTCATCGATGACCACCGGCCGCAGCTTCGCCGCCTCGTGCATGACGTTCGACCGATTCGCCTTCAGGTCGCGCGCCGTCGGCTGCTCGATGTACTGGACGCGCTCAAATCCCGCCGCCGCTTGCTCCTTGACCCGGCGCAGGAACTCGAGCAGGTATTCGACATTCCGGCAGCGCTCGTTGAAGTCGAGCGAGTAGAACCAGCGCGACACCCCTCGCTCCCTTTGCGTACGCTCGGCGGCGGCATCGACGCGCACCACGCGCTCCACGTCCCAGCCGAGGTCGTCGCCGTTGAGTTTGATCTTCAGGTGCGTCAGCCCGTTGAAGCGAATCCACTCCGGCAGCGTCTCCGGCAGGCCATCGCCGATGGGCTTCGTCACGTCCGACACCTCGATGGGGTCGAGCGCCCCGACGAGGTGATACAGCGGCATGCGCGGTTTCGGCTCGCGGCTGACGTACTGGTCGAGGCGTTCGCCCTGGAAGTCGGAGCCGAGGTAGTGACCGAGGTCGTGCGACAGGAAGTCGGGGCCGTAGGTGTGATAGCAGTTCAGGCCGTGGATCTTGCCGAAGGCGTCGTGCAGGGCGGCGTCGAACGGGCTGGCACACACCAGTGTACAGAGGATAGGAATGGGATCGGCGAGATTCAAGGTGCGCGATACCTCCCCGGCGGCGCGGATGTAAGCCGGCTCCAGCGCGTGTGTGAGGTCGATGGGATGGCCCGTCTCTTTGCAGTCCGCGGTGATGCGGGCGATGCGCTCGGTCAGGGCTTTCATGGCGGCGAGGGTATCGTCGAACTTCAGCACGCGCGACGGGAACGACCAGATGTTGCCCAGCGGCATCGAGCCGAAGCCGCGGGCCGTTTTCCCGGCTCCGGTTCGCACGGTGCATTCGACGTCGAGCAGGGTGACGCGGTCAGAGGCGACGCCGCCGAACTTGATCGGCGTGCGGTAGAGATAATCCTGGTAACTGAAGCGAACCTCGTCGATGCGGATGTCGGTCGGTTTCACGGCATTTCTCTGTGGGGTAGGACGGCCGGGCGCCTTACAATAGCGATCGATCCCGCGACTGTCGATGACTTTCGGAGAGCACCGTGACCCGTACCCTCGCGATCCTCGTCGTGGCGCTGGCGCCCCTCGGCGCCCGCGCCGCGGACGCCTTCACCCTCAAGGACGGCGATCGCGTCGTCCTGATCGGCAGCACTCTGATCGAGCGCGAGCAGCGCTACGGCTACTGGGAAACGGCCCTGACGGAGCGCTACCCCGGCGTCACTTTCCGCAACCTCGGCTGGAGCGGCGACACCGTCTTCGGCACAGCCCAGGCCAGCTTCGGCTCGGTCGCCGAGGGCTTCAAGCACCGGAAGGACCACGTCGCCGCCGTCAAGCCGACCGTCATCCTGGTCGGCTACGGCACCAACGAATCGTTCGACGGCGAAGCGGGGCTGCCGAAATTCCTCGACGGACTCAACGTGCTGCTCGACGCCCTGGCGCCGCACAAGGCCCGCGTCGTGCTGCTGTCGCCGTTGCGGCACGAAGACCTTGGCCGACCGCTGCCCGACCCGGCGCCGCAGAACAAGAACGTCCGCCTCTACGCCGACGCCCTGCGCCGCGTCGCGGAGAAGCGCGGCTGCGGCTACGTCGATCTGTACGACCTGCTCGGCGACGGCACGAAGACGAACCCGCCGTCGGCGTACACCGACAACGGCATGCACCTGACCGCCTACGGCTACTGGCGCTCGGCCGCGGCGCTGGAGCAGGGACTGGGGCTGAAGCCGCCGCGCTGGAGGGTCGAGATCACCGCCGACGGCTCCGCCAAGGGAGTCACGTCCGGCGCGAAGCTCGACAAGGTGCGGCACAATCCCCTGCGCTTCGAGGTGACGGACGACGTGCTGCCCCCGCCGCCGGCGCCGAAGGACGCGCCGAAGGGGGCGGCGCTGCCGGGCGCCGAGCGCGTGCTGCGCGTCGGCAAACTGGCCGAGGGAAAGTACGTCCTGAAGATCGACGGCCAACCGGTGGCGCTGGCCGGCGCGGCCGAGTGGGCGCTCGGCGTGCCGCTGACGCGCGGCCCCGAATTCGAGCAGGCCGAGAAGCTGCGGGCGGCGATCATCGACAAGAACCATCAGTATTTCTACCGCTGGCGCCCGGCGAACGAGACGTACTTGTTCGGCTTCCGCAAGCACGAGCAGGGGCAGAACGCCGCCGAAATCCCCAAATTCGACCCGATCGTGGAAAAGATGGAGGCCGACATCGGCCGGTTGCGCCTGCCGGCGAGCCACACGTTTGAGTTGGCCCCGCAGGCGGCCGCGGAGAAGTAACCGTATGGAAGGGCTCACCCGCATCAGCATCTCGCTGGAGAGCGCCCTGCTCGAGGCCTTCGACCGAGCCATCGAGGCCAAGGGCTACGCCACGCGCAGCCAGGCCGTCCGCGACCTGATCCGCGACCGGCTCATCCGCGAGGAGGAGCAGAGCGCCGTCGGCGAAGGGGTCGCGGTCGTCACGCTCGTCTACGACCACCACGCCCGCGAACTGGCGGCACGACTGATCGACAAGCAGCACCACCATCACGAGCTGGTCGTCTCGAGCCTGCACGTCCACCTCGGCGAGCGCCATTGTCTGGAGGTGTCGATCCTGCGCGGGCCGATGCACGAGGTCCGCCACCTCGGCGAGGAGTTGCTGGCCACAAAAGGCGTGCTGCACGGCGACGTGCGCTTCACCAGCAGCGAAGGGTCATTTAACAGGTGGCACTAATTCGCCGCTTGCGGCTTAGCACGAACGCCAAGCCGCAAGCGGCAAGGTAGAAAGGCCCATGAGCGCGACGGTCCTCTGTTCGGGCTGCGGCGGCCGGGTGGCGGTCCCCGACGACTACACGCGCGCCCGCATCCGCTGCCCCGAGTGCGGCGTCATGAGCGACGTGCCCGCCTCGGCGCAGAAGCAGGCCGGCGGCGACAAGCCGCGCCGCCCGCCGTCCGCGGTGAGCGACGCCGCGGCCGAGGACATCCTGCTCGGCAACGACCCCGCCCCCCCGGCCGAGGAAAAACCCGGGAAACGCAAGCGGGTCCAGGCGATCCAGGCGGAGCCGCCTCGCGCCCCGGAGCCGCTGCACCCGCTGCCGCCGAGCCCCAACGAGCAGGCGACCGACGAGGACGACGGCCGGCCCTACCGCGTCCCCGGCCTCGACGAGGAGCGGCCGTGCCCCGAGTGCCGCACGGCCATCCCGCGCGAGGCCCTCCTGTGTACCCGTTGTGGCTACAACCTCCAGACCGGCAAGAAGGCCAAACAGGAGTTCGAGCCGGTCGATCGTCAGTGGCAGGGCGGCTGGCCGGTCAAGGTGCGCCGCGGCCTGTTCATCGCCGCCGAGGCCCTCTTCGTGACGGCGGCCGTCGTCAGCGTCGCGGCCGGGGCGGACGTCTGTGGCGTCGTCTTCCCCTGGCTGCTCTTCTCGGCCATGACCGCCTTCCTGCTCGGCACCTACGACCACATCCACCTGACGCGCAACAAGAAGGGCCGCATCCGCCTGACGAAGACCTGGACCGCCTGCTTCCTGCCGCGCCCGCCGCAGGAGGTGGACGTTCGCGACTACGGCGGCGTCGTCTACGGGCCGATTGATGAGACGTCAATGATGGAGTGGATGATCCTGATCTTGCTGCTGCTCGCCTTCATCATCCCGGGTATCCTCTGGTTCTACTTCGTCTTTTTCCGCACCTGGTTCCAGGTGGCACTGAGCAAGGAACACGGCTACCCCGAATTGATCCTATACCGCGGCAGCAACGAGAAAATGGTGCTGGACGTCGCGGAGACGGTCCGCAACGTCGCCCACTTGCCCTGTTCCAAGAACTGACCTCCGATGACAACCTCCCTCCTCGTCCGCGGGGCCTGCCCGCACGACTGTCCCGACACCTGCGGCGTCCTCACCGAGGTGCGCGACGGCCGCGCCGTCGCCTTCCGCGGCGACCCCGACCACCCCATCACGCGCGGCTGGCTCTGCGCCAAGGTGCGGCCCTACCTCGATCACGTCTACCACCCCGACCGCGTTCTCCACCCGCTGCGCCGCACTGGGCCGAAGGGGTCCGGGCAGTGGCGGCGCATCACCTGGGACGAGGCGCTGGCCGAAATCGTCGGCCGCTGGAAGTCGATCATCGCCGAGTCGGGGGCGGAAGCGATCCTGCCGTACAGTTACAGCGGCACGCTCGGGTTGGTGCAAAACGCCGTCGCCGCGGCGCGCCTTTTCAATCGCCTCGGCGCCAGTCAGCTCTGGCGCAGCATCTGCGGCGCCGCCGCCGAGCGCGCTGTCGGGGCCACGCTCGGCAAGCGCTGGAGCGCGCCTTACGGCGACGTGATCCACAGCCGGCTCGTCATCCTCTGGGGACACAACCCTGTCAGCACGGCGCCGCACTTCCTGCCGTTCCTGCGCGAGGCCCAGCACCGCGGCTGCCAGGTCGTCGTCATCGACCCGCGCCGCACCAAATCGGCCGAGGGCGCCGACTGGCACCTTGCCCCCATCCCCGGCAGCGACGGTTACCTCGCCTTGGGGATCGCCCTTGTCCTCGTCGCGGAAGGTTTGCACGACGAGGCATGGCTGAACGCCCACGCGGTCGGCTGGCCGCAGCTGCGCGAGCGCATCGCCGAATTCCCCCCGGCACGCGTGGCGGCAAAGGCCGGCCTCGCCGAACAGGACGTCGTGCGGCTGGCGCGGCTGTACGCGACGACGCGGCCGGGGCTCATCAAGTTCGCCGACGGCATCAATCGCAACCGCAACGGCGGCCAGAACGTGCGGGCCGTCTGCGCCCTGCCGGCGCTGACCGGGCAGTACGGCGTGCGCGGCGGCGGCCTGGCGTACAGCACCAGCGGCTGTCTGCAATGGGACGCGCGCGCCGTCAATCACTGGGAAGCCTGCCCCTCGCCGGGGCGCGTCGTCAACATGAACCGCCTCGGCGCCGCCCTGCTCGGCGAGGTGAGCGACCCACCCATCCGCTCGCTGTACGTCCTCAACGCCAACCCGGCCACGTCAAGCCCCAACGCCGGCCGCATCATCGAAGGACTGCGGCGCGACGACCTGTTCACCGTCGTCCACGAATTGTTCCTGACCGACACCGCCGACTACGCCGACATCGTGCTGCCGGCCACGTCGCAGCTGGAGCACACCGACCTGCACAAGGCGTATGGTACGACGCTGCTGACGTACAACGCCCCGGCGATCGCGCCGCTCGGCGAGTGCAAGAGCAATTGGGAAGTGATGACCCTGCTGGCGGCGGCACTGGGTTTTCGCGAGCCGTTCTTGCGCCAGTCGCCCGACGAGGTGATCGAGGAAGTCCTGACCGCGACCGCGGCGCATAACCCGGCGCTGCGCGGCATCACTCTGAAGCGGTTAAAGACGGAGGGGGCGGTGGCGCTCGACGTGGGCGACGTGCCCTTCGCCGGCGGCAGCTTCCCGACGCCGAGCGGCAAGGTGGAGTTGTATTGTCAGTCTCTCGCCGGTGAGGGCGTGGACCCGCTGCCGGGGCGCTTCAACGACGACGAAGACGATGGAACCTTTGCCGACCCGGCCCTGGCGCTGCGACTGGTCAGCGGGGCGTCGCACCACTTCGTCAGCAGCAGCCTCGCCAGCCAGGCGGGGTTGCTCAAGGGCGCCGGCGAGCCGTTCGTGGAGGTCCACCCGGACGACGCGGCGGCGCGCGGCATCACGGACGGTGAGGCGGTAGTCGTGGAGAACAGTCGCGGCTGGTGCGGAGTGCGGGCGCGCGTGACCGACGCCGTGCGGCGCGGCGTGGTCGTGTCGCCGAAGGGGCGCTGGGGCAAGCTCTCCGGCGGGCACAACGTCAATCACACCACATCCGACGCCCTGGCCGACCTGGCGGGGCAGAGCACGTTCCACAGCACTCGCGTGTGGGTGCGGAAGGCACCCTCGCTCGGGACAGGCCCTGTCGCGTAGCCTCGGATTGATCCCTGGATCTGGGGAAGAAAGGGGGACCGTAACGTCATGGGATCGCGGAAAAAGAAAAAGAAGCGTGACCGGAAAAAACGGGCCCGGCCGCCGAAGCCAAGACTCCCACAGCACAGACTTCCCGAGGGCACCGTCATCGTCGAGACACCGGCGGGGACGAGGAAAATGTCCGAAGTGCTCCTGGAATTCGTGGAGCCTTATTCCGACGCCTGGGAGACCGACGAAGAATTACGCAAGCTGCTGACCCTGGCCCTGGTCGCCTGGAACGCGGCCCTCATGTCGGGCGGCGTGCGCGACCAGTTTCTCCAGGATATGGAGACAGCCATGCCGCCCGAGGCCAGGCCGACCATGAGGGCCATCGTCGCGGGGATGATCCAGAGGAAGCTCACGCATTTCGCAAGCAATACCCGATCGATCATCGATTTCCAGGTGACCCCGACGCCCGAGGGACCTCACGTATCCGTCGCATCAACCTTGGGTTCTGGATGAACGGATGTTCGCCGGCGGCCCCTTGCCCGCGACGTCGAGTCGGCTTTGCCGTCGCCCCCTATTCGCGCATCTGGCGCTCGGTCGGCGTCACCGACTCTTCTGCGCGCCCGCAAGGAACGGTTCTAACGGGTGTATCGGTTCGGCAACCGGGGCGGGGAGAGGAAGATGCGACGGCGCGGTTGTTGTCGGCGCCCTCTTCTGCCATAGATGTTACCTGATCCGAGGACAAGCTCCCCGGTGTTGCCGGCCCGCGCCGGCAGGACGAGGAACAGAGGAACCATTCATGCGCACGCTCGTCGGCCTCGCGGCCGCGCTGCTCCTCCTCGCCGGCCGGCCGCCGGCCGCGGAGGAGGCCCGGCTGCTTCGCTTCCCCACCATCCACGGCGACACCATCGTCTTCACCTACGCCGGCAACCTCTACACGGTGCCGGTGGCCGGCGGCACCGCCCGCCGCCTGACCAGCCACGACGGCTACGAGATGTTCGCCCGCTTCTCGCCCGACGGCAAGCAAATCGCCTTTACCGGCCAGTACGATGGCAACACCGAGGTCTATCTCATGCCGGCCGAGGGCGGCGTGCCGCGGCGCCTCACCTGGACGGCCACCCTCAAGCGCGACGAGGTCTCCGACCGCATGGGGCCTAACAATATCGTCATTGGCTGGAAGAACGACGGCAAGCACGTCCTGTTCCGCTCGCGCATGCGCTCCTTCAACGACTTCATCGGTCAGCTTTACCTCGTCGGCACCGACGGCGGCCTGCCCGAGCAGGTCGAGCTGCCGCGCGGCGGCTTCGCCTCCTTCTCCCCCGACGATACCAAGTTGGCGTACAACCGCGTCTTCCGCGAGTTCCGCACCTGGAAACGCTACCGCGGCGGCATGGCCGACGACGTCTGGGTCTACGACTTCAAGACGAAGAAGACCGAGAACATCACCAGCAGTGCCGCCCAGGACATCATCCCCATGTGGCACGAGGACCAGATCTACTTCCTGTCCGACCGCGACGACCTGAAGCGGATGAACCTGTACGTCTACGACACCGAAGACAAGACGACGAAGCGGCTGACCGACTTCAAGGACTTCGACGTCAAGTTCCCGTCGCTGGGCGACCGGGCCATCGTCTTCGAGAACGGCGGTTGGCTCTACGTGCTCGACCTGGCCACGCAGAAGGTCCGCAAGGTCAAGGTCTTCATCAACGACGACATGAACACCGGCCGCGGCGGCCTGCGCGACGTCAGCAAGAACGTGACCGGCTACGACGTGGCCCCCGACGGCAAGCGTGCCCTCTTCTGCGCCCGCGGCGAGGTCTTCACGGTCCCGGCGCAGCACGGCCCGACGCGCAACCTGACGAGTTCGTCCGGGATTCACGAGCGCAACGCCAAATGGTCGCCGGACGGTAAATGGATCGCCTTCATCTCCGACGCGACCGGCGAGGACGAGATCCACCTCGTCCCGCAGGACGGCGGCGACGCGGCGAAGCCGATCACCGAGGGCGCCGACACCTACAAGTACGACATCGTCTGGTCGCCGGACTCGAAGAAGATCCTCTGGGGCGACAAGAAGGACCGCGTGCAGTACATCGATGTCGCCACGAAGCAGGTGACGCCGGTGGTGCAGGCGAAAAGGGGGGAGATTCACGATTACGCCTGGTCGCCGGATGGCAAATGGGTGGCCTACTCCCGGCCGGAGGCGGACTCGATGCAGAAGGTCTGGCTATACTCGGTCGATCAGAAGAAGAATTACGAGGTGACCGACGACTGGTATCAGGCGGCGCAGCCGTGCTTCAGTGGCGACGGCAAGTACCTCTTTTTCGTTTCGCAGCGCGATTTCAACCCGACCTACGGCGAGACGGAGTTCAACCACGTTTACCAGGATATGGCGAAGGTGTTCTTCGTGACGCTGGCGAAGGAGACGCGCTCGCCGTTCGAGCCGAAGAGTGACGAGGTCGGCGAGAAGCCCGCCGCCGCGCCGCCGGCGCCCGGGCAGGTGACTGTGAAGGTCGATACCGGCGGCCTCAAGGACCGCGTCCTGGCGCTGCCGATCGGCCCGTCGAACTACGGCCGCCTGCGCTCGGTGGGCAACGCGGTCTGGTATCTGCGCCACGGCAGCAAGGACGGGGCGACGCAGTTGCAGTTGTTCGACCTGGCGACGCAGAAGGAGACGGGGCTGGGCGCCGTCAACGGCTACGAGATCAGCGCCGACGGCAAGAAGATGCTCGTGTCGAAGGACAACCAGTACGGCATCATCGACCTGCCGCGCGGCCCGGTCGGCCTCGGCGAGCCGCTGAAGCTGGCTGGCCTGGAGGTGAACCTCGACCGGCAGGCGGAGTGGCGTCAGATCTTCGCCGAGTGCTGGCGCCAGGAGCGCGACTTCTTCTACGACCCCAACCTGCACGGCGTCGATTGGAAGGCGGTGCGCAAGAAGTACGAGCCGCTCGTCGCCCACGTCCAGCACCGCGCCGACCTGACCTACGTCATCGGCGAGATGATCGCCGAATTGAACGCCGGCCACGCCTACGTCGGCGGCGGCGACCTGCCGGAGCTAAAGCGCATCCCCACCGGGTTGCTCGGCGCCGAGCTGAGGCGCGACCCGGAGACGAAGTATTATCAGATCACGCGCATCCTCAAGGGGGCCAACTGGGACCGCGGGATGCGCTCGCCCCTGACTGAGATGGGGGTGGACGTGAGCGAGAAGGACTACGTCATCGCGGTGGACGGCAAGCCGGCCAACGAGGTCAACAACCTCTACGAGCTGCTCGTCAACACGGCCGGGAAGCAGGTGACGCTCAAGGTCAACTCGAAGCCGGAAGCGAAAGGCGCCCGCGCCGTGGTGGTGACGCCCATCGACGACGAGTCGAAGCTGTACTACCACGACTGGGTCGAGGGGAACGTCAAGAAGGTGAGCGAGGCAACGGGCGGCAAGGTCGGCTACCTGCACGTCCCCGACATGCAGGTGGCCGGGCTGAACGAGTTCGCCAGGCACTTCTACCCGCAGCTGGCGAAGAAGGCGCTCATCATCGACGTGCGCGGCAACGGCGGCGGCAACGTGTCGCCGATGCTGATCGAGCGGCTGCGGCGCGAGGCGGCGATGGTCGCCATCTCCCGCAACAACCAGCCGACAGTGGAGCCGGACGGCACGTTCAACGGGCCGATGGTGTGCCTCATGAATGAGTTCTCGGCGTCGGACGGCGACATCTTCCCGTATCGGTTCCGGCACTACAAGCTGGGGCCGCTGATCGGCAAGCGGAGCTGGGGCGGCGTCGTCGGCATCCGCGGCTCGCTGCCGCTGGTCGATGGCGGCTACCTGAACAAGCCGGAGTTCTCGCGCTACGATTTGGAGGGGAAAACGTGGATCATGGAGGGCCACGGCGTCGATCCGGACATCGTGGTGGACAACGACCCGGCCCGCGAGTTCGCCGGCACCGACGACCAGCTGAACAAGGGAATCGAGGTGATCCTGGAGCGGCTGAAGAAGGAGGAGAAGAAGCTGCCGGAGGTGCCGCCGTACCCGAAGCGGTGAGCGGCCCCGCTGTCAGGCGACCGGAGAGGAAGGATCGGCCGGCCGGGCCTTGTGTCGGAGTATTGTGTCAACCCGCGGGGCGGGTGACACAATACTCCGTCGCAGCAAGTCGTTGCAAAGGCATCACTTGCGCCGCGCGGCGCGAGTATTGTATCAGTTCCTGCGTGTGTGACACAATACTCCGGCAGCGGCCACGCCAGAGGGGAGACAAAGACCGGCCGCTAGCTAAACGGAAACCGCACTACTGCGGAACGTGCTGGTGCGCCCAGGCCAGGTTTTCGGCCGGCAGCGGCGGGTCGGGCGTTTCGCCGTAGATGTACTTGGCGTAGCCGGCGCCGTCGTAGACGCGGTGCAGCAGCGCCTGCAGGTCGAGCGTTACGTCGGGGTCGGGCGGCGTCAGAGGAATTGGGATCACCGGCAGCGGGTCGCGCAAGGCGATGGGCCAGAAGCCGATGGTCGGCCGGTCGTGCCATCGGCAGACCAGGGCATAGTAATCGCAGTCCGGTAGCGGGGGGTGCTGAGGCCGCTCGCCGCCGCGGCGCAGGTCAATCTCCACAAAATGTGTCTGCTGGTGCAGGAGACGGACGCGCTTCGCGAGGTACTCGTCGGGATCCGGCCCGGGCGTCTTGTTGGAGGGGCTGAGCAGTTCGAGAACGGTAACGACGCGGCGGTTGCGCCGGTCGCGAATCTCCAGGCTCGCCATGCGCTCGGCGTCCACGGCGGGAAGCGTGAGTCGTACCGGAGCCGCGACCCTTTCTGTCGCAGTCCCGGCGGCTGCCTGCGGAGCTGGCCCGGTGATGCCAACGTCGGCGCGGCCGAAGAAGCGGCGTTCGTCGGCCGACAGTTCGTGAAGGATCAGGCGCACTTCGACCTTGACGATGTAATTCGGCCCCACCAGGGGATTGAGCGTCTCCTGCGCGTGAATGATGAAATGGTCGTGGAAGTCCTCTCAGCAGTCGTTCTGCTCCAGGAACGGATTCATGCCGGGGAAAGGGGAGGGCATGGGTACTCCTGCGTCGTGGTCAGCGGCGGCGGCAAGCGCCCATCGCATTATACCCCGCGCCGCACTGCCCTCAAGCGAAGTCGATGAGGATGGCCGGGGTTTCGGCGGACACCGGCGGCAGGGTCGCGCTCTCGCTGCCTTTGCCCGCCGGGTCGGGGAGACGGACGGCCGCCCCGCACACGGGACAGGCGAGGCCCTCGGCCTGTGTCCGAGTGGCGGCCTCGGCCAGGGGGACGGGGTGGCCGTGCGGGCAGGTGATGGGGGCGGTCATCGGCGGCGGCGCCTCGGAAGGGAGTGGGGAGAAACCCGGCCCCCATTATGACGCCTCATGTCGTCAAAGCAAGTACCAGGACAAGTCGCGTGTTGTGTTGCGAGCCTCTCCTCCAGTAAAGTAACCGGGTCGCTCCCGAGAGGAGGATGGACCTTGACTGCCCCTGCTTCGATGACCGCATCTCCCACCCTGGCGGCCCGCTTCGAGGCACTCGCCGCGGAATGGAAGGCCGCCGTCGCCTTGACCTCGTCCAGTTCGGCGATGGTGGCCCACCCCGCGTATCAGGCGGTCATCGCCCTTGGCCCCCCGGCCGTGCCTCTGCTGCTGCGGGAGCTGGAGCGCGAGCCGGCCCACTGGTTCGAGGCCCTGAAGGCCATTACCGGGGAAGACCCGGTGCCTCCTGCCGACTGGGGCCACGTTCGGGTGATGGCCGCGGCCTGGCTGGCGTGGGGGCGCACCCGCCGACTGATCTGACGGGGTGAGACGCTGCCTCCCTTGCACGAAGCGGCGCGGGCCGCGTTGCCCCGACTGACTGCCGATAACTACCGCATCAGCAGCCCCGCGACGTGGGAACACAACTGCGTCGCCTGGGCGCTCGGCGTCACCGACGTTTGGTGGTGGCCGCTGCCGGGTCGCTACTGGCCGCCGGGGGTCCCGCGGGAGGAGACGATTGAGGCTTTCGTTGCCGCATTCGCCACGCTCGGCTATGGCCCTGTCGCCGGGCACGATCCCGACCCGGACATCGAGCGGATCGCCCTGTACGCGCAGGCCGGCGTCCCCTTGCACGTTGCCCGAGAACTGCCGGGCGGCTGGTGGACGAGCAAACTCGGCCCAAGCGTGGACATCGAGCATGCGACGGCGGAAGCGGTCGGAGGGGGAGACTACGGAGAGGTAGTCGTCATCCTGGGCCGGAGACTTCCCGGCTGAGCTCGATGCGCCGCGTACTACCTGTCACTCGCGGGGATGGGGGACGCGCCCCAAAGGAGCAAGGTCCCCGTAGAATTGCCCCGAACGAATCTTCTATCGGTGGCGCGCTTCGCCGGCTCATGGAGCAGGAGTCGCGAGGAGTGAGGAGGTTGCAATGAGTTCCGCTCTTCAGTTGCCGAGAGAGCGGGTCCTGGCCCTGGACCCGGCGACCGTCGAAGCGTATCTGCTGGCCCACGGCTGGGAGGTGGATCCCAAAGTCTCGTCCGCGGAGGCCGGGATCTATCATCTTCCCTCGGACCCGCAGGCAGAGATCATCGTCCCGCGGGACAAGGGTTTCGTCGATTACGCCCTGCGTATCGGCGAGGTTCTGCGGGAAGTCGCGGTCGCGCAGCGGCGCAAGGCGTGGGAGGTGCTGGAAGACCTCTCGGCCCGGCAGGCCGATGTGCCTGTCAACGGTACTCCAGCCGGCAAGCGCGAGCGGGGAACTGGTGGTCCTGCGAGACGCGGCAAGCAGAACGCTTCCTGATTGCTGCACACAGATGCGGTCACCAGGCCAGGCCTGTCAGCGGGGCAATTTTGCTGACACGCCGGGTTTTGTCATGCGCTCACGTCCTGGTCGTCACCTGCTTGGCGAGGCGGCGGCGCAATTGCCCGGCCGACATCTCGACGGTGCGACTGTCTGCTGCGAATTCAAAGCGCAGGCGATCACGGTCGATGGTGATGCCCAAACCAGGCGGGCCTGCGGGGAGGCCGAGCAGGGCTCGCAGTTCTTGCTGAGTCAGCTCGTAGTAGCGCCCTTGAATCCGCAGCAGCACGCGCCGACCGTTGTCGGTGATGAGCGCAGACGGTGACGCATCCAGGCCGCTCGTCTCCGGCTCGCTCAAGGCTTCTTCTCCTCCAGCGCGTCGGACGAACGGCGTTCGAGCCGACGGCACTCGGCGAGGTAGCTAGCGAGGGCTTCCGGGTCGGCGGGCAGTACGGTCGTCCCGCCCTGGTCGTCCGCGATGACGAGGTCGGCCGTCAGACTGTCGCACTCGGGTGAAGCGGCAGGCACGGGAGCTGGGAGTGTCACGGGGCACCTTCTTTCAACCAATGCGGATACGATGGCGGGCCAGTTCCGATTGGTCCGCGAACAGGATCACGTCGTACGGCCCGGCCACGGGGAACAAGCAGTTCGCGACACGGAAAAGGAACCGCACCTCCTGGAGCCGGTCGGCGAAACGGAGGGTGCGCGACTCACGGAAGACGTCCCCGGTCGTGTCGAGCCGCTGAACCACGAGGGTCAGGGCGATGTCACCGACTCCGTCCGTGAGCGCCGCATAAACGGCAAATTGCCTTCGCGCCGAGGGGAAGCCACCGACCTTGAGGCGCGTGAAGCAGTTGACCAGGGAGACGTTCTTCGTCCCTTCCTCGACGATGGCCTTTTCGCAAACCAGCAGCCCGATGACGGTCGGAATCTGGGGCATCGTTGTTTCCTCCTGATTGTACCTCCGGGCCTGTCACGACACAGCAGCCACCTTCGATGCCGCGCCGGTCACGGCTTGACGGCGGCGGTCGTCCCGTCAGGCACTCGTAGAGGATCGCCCCCAGCGCATAGACATCGACGAGCGGGCTCATCTGCTCCGAGCGGCCGCCGGCCTGCTCCGGCGCCATGTACGACGGCGTCCCCATCACCGCCCCGCTCGCCGTCTGGCCGGCCTCGCCCAGCTTCTTCGCCAGGCCGAAGTCGGTCACCTTCGGCGTCCCATCCTCGGCCAGCAGGACGTTGGCCGGCTTCAGGTCGCGGTGTATGACACCCTTCTCGTGGGCGGCCTGCATCGCCCGCGCCAGCGTCTGGACCAGCGCCGCCGCTTCCTTCGGCGGCAGCGGCGTGCCGGCGAGCTTCTTCTCCAGCGAGCCGCCGGCGCAGAACTCCAGCGAGAAGTACGGCAAGCCGCCGTGCTCACCGATTTCGTGGATCTGCACGATGTGGGGGTGCTGCAAGCGAGCGATGGCCTCGGCCTCGGTACGGAACCGGGACAGGTCCGCCTCGCCGGCGTGTCCCCCCGACAGGATCATCTTCAGCGCGACGAGGCGGCCGAGCTTCGCCTGCCGGGCCTTGTAGACGACGCCCATGCCGCCGCGCCCCAACTCGCCGAGAATCTCATAGCCCGGCACCGCCGCGCGCTCCATCGATGGCGGCGCGAGGGTGGGCTCTTCGGTGGAGTCCGGAGGCGTGGCCGCGCGTTCGCTGCCGCTGCCCGCCGGGTCCGTGAGGCGGACGGCGGCGCTGCAGACGGGACAGGCGAGGCCGTCGGCGTGCGTCCGGGTGGCGGCCTCGGCCAGGGGGACGGGGTGCCCGTGCGGGCAGGTGAGGGGAGCGGTCATCGGCGGCGCCTCGGAGGGGAGCGGGGAGAAAGCCGGCCCCCATTATCCCGACTGCGGTCGGCGAAGCAAGAGCCGGGTTGCCGCCGTGGACGGTCTGCGGTGTTTAGTACAGATCGACCATTTGCTCGCCGCCGTGTTCCGGATTGCCGATCAGGCGCTGCTTGGCGGGATCGACGACGAAATCGAGCGCCTCCAGTGCGAGTTGCCCGACCAGTACGGGACAGTCGTCGGGCACCTCCAGGACATCGGCGGGGCAATCGCGGCCTTGAATGGTAAGGCGGACCGTGCCATACACTTGGAGCGTCACTGGGCCCGCCGTGGTCCTCGCCTGCCGGGCGCGTAACCGTTGCAGACCAAGTTGCGCGACGTGGCGCCGCGGCAGCGAGAGCATCGTGGCCCCGGTATCGACCAGGGCATCCGTCACCTCGATGCTGCGGACTTCTTCGGGCTTGACGTGCCCGTCCCTGGCGCGAACCAAATCGTCCATGTTCTCGATCTTCGCCGTGACGAGTACCTTCCCCATCGTTGTCGTCTCCATGTCATTCCTCCCGTAAGGGTGTGGGCGGCTGGTCCCATGCGCCCATTATAACCGTTGCGCGTACCCATCCCCAACGAATCTGGCATAATACCAGGACGGCGTAACGGCGCGCCCGCCCGGCTCACTGTGGAGGCAAGTCATGGTCAACACGGCGCTCAAGGACACCCTCATGCGACTGCTGCCGCGCGTTCAGACCCCCGCCCAGTACATGGGCGGCGAGCTGAACAGCGTCGTCAAGGACCATCGCACCGTCCGCGGCAAGCTCTGCCTCGCCTTCCCCGACACCTACGCCCTCGGCACCAGCCATCACGGCTTGCAGGTGCTGTACAGCATCATGAACGCCGACCCGCAGTGGGCCTGTGAGCGCGCCTTCGCCCCGTGGCTCGACTTCGAGAAACTGCTGCGCGAGAACGGGTTGCCGCTGTACAGCCTCGAAACCTTCACGCCGCTGCGGCACTTCGACCTGGTCGGCTTCAGTCTCCAGTACGAGGTCTGTTACACCAACCTCCTGACGATGCTCGACCTGGGCGGCATCCCGCTGCACGGCCGGGACCGCACCCTGGACGACCCGCTGGTCATCGCCGGCGGGCCGGGGGCACAGAACCCGGAGGTGCTGGCCCCGTTCATCGACGTCTTCGTCATCGGCGACGGCGAGGAGAGCCTGCCGTGGCTGATGGAGAAGTGGATGAGCCTCAAGGAGCGCGGCGGCCGGTCGCGCGCCGACATGATCGCGGAGCTCGTCGGCGGGACCGACTGGGCCTACGCGCCGCGGTTCTACGAGCCGGAGTACCACGCCGACGGCACCCTGGCCGCGATGAACCGCACCCGCTCCGACGTGCCGAAGCAGGTCCTGGCCTGCACCATCAACCAGGACTTCGACGCCATCCCGCTGCCGGCCCGGCCCATCGTGCCGTTCGTCGAAAGCACGCACGACCGCATCGCCATCGAGATCATGCGCGGCTGCCCCTGGCAGTGCCGCTTCTGCCAGTCCACCGTCATCAAGCGGCCGCTGCGCGTGCGCTCCGTCGAAACCATCGTCCGCTCGGCGCTGGAGGCCTACCGCAACACCGGTTACAACGAGATCAGCCTGCTCAGCCTCAGCACCAGCGATTATCCCTACTTCGAGGAGCTGGTCAATCGCATGCACGAGGTGTTCCTGCCACTGGGGGTGAACATCTCGCTGCCGAGCCTGCGCATCAACCAGCAGCTGCGCTCGCTGCCGAAGCTGATGCAGGGCATTCGCAAGAGCGGCCTGACGCTGGCCCCCGAGGTGGCGCGCGACGACATGCGCGAACAGATCCGCAAGAAGATCAAGAATGACGACCTTTACGAGGGCTGCCGCGAGGCGTTCAAGGCGGGCTGGCAGCGCGTCAAGCTGTACTTCATGTGCGGCCTGCCGGGCGAGCGGCAGGCCGACCTCGACGGGATCGTGGACATGGCCGAGACGATCGCGCGGATCGGCCGGGAGGTGCGGGGCCGCTTCGTAGAGGTGACGGCGTCGGTGTCGAACTTCGTGCCGAAGCCGCACACCCCGTACCAGTGGAACGGCATGCAGACGCGCGAGTACCTGCGCTGGGCGGGGTGGTACATGAAGGATCGTTGCCGCATCCGTTCGGTGACGGTCAAGCAGCACGACATCGAGTTGAGCCTGCTGGAGGGCATCCTGACGCGCGGCGACCGGCGCGTCGCCGCGGCGCTGGAGGAAGCGTGGCGGCGCGGCTGCCGCATGGACGGCTGGCGCGAGTCCTTCAAGCCGGAGGTGTGGTGGCAGACCTTCGCCGATCTGGGCATCGACGTGGGGTGGTACTCGCAGCGCAACCGGCCGATGAGCGAACTGCTGCCGTGGGACCACGTCAACGTCAAGAAGGGGCGCGAGTACCTGGAGAAGGAGCAGACGCGCAGCGTGGTGCAGTTGCAAGCGATGGCGAACGCGCAGTAGCCGCCTGCGGCTTGGCCGGGAGGTGACTGAGCACCAAGACAGGAGGAATGCGACATGGCCGTGAAGAAGCAGCACAGCGGCGTCCGGCGCCGGCGTTGGACCGCAAAGGAGATGTATCGCCTGCTGGACCTGGGGTTCTTCAACGGGCAACGCGTGGAACTGATCGAAGGAGAGATCTTCGTCATGGCCTCCCAGAAGAACTTCCACGCGATGGGCATCACCCTGACGGAAGACGCCCTGCGCGCCGCCTTCGGCCCGGCGTACTGGGTGCGCGTCCAGATGTCGCTCGACCTGACGCCGCACTCCGTGCCCGACCCGGACCTGGCCGTGATCGCCGGCAACATCCGCACGCACGACCCGGCGCACAACCCGACGAGCGCACTGCTGATCGTGGAGGTGAGCGCTACGACCCTGCGCTTCGATCAACGTCGCAAGGCCAGCCTCTACGCCCGATGCAATATTGCCGACTACTGGATCCTCAACCTCGTCGATGGCCGGCTCGAGGTGTATCGGAACCCCGTCCCGGACCTCACGCACCGCTACGGCTATCGCTACGCGGACGTCACGCACCTCGGCCCGACGGATTTTGTGACGCCACTTGCGCTGCCGCAGGCCAAGATCGCGGTGATCGACTTGCTACCGTGAGTCGCGCCGCCCCGAGGTCGGCGGCTAAACGGGTGTCATATATCGTATAGCTCCCCATACTTCCGCCGCAACTCGTCGATCAACGGCTGGTGGTCCGGGGGCGATGCCGTCACCCGCTCGATCAGTCGCCGCGCGGAATAGCGCCCCCCCTCTCGATACACCTTTTCGCGCAGCCACCCCAGCAGTTCGCCGAAGTCGCCGCGGGCGAAGCCGCCGTCGAGGTCGCCCAACTCTTGCCGTGCCCGCGCGACGAGCTGGGCCGCGAGGACGTTGCCCAGGGTATAGGTCGGAAAGTAGCCGAACATCCCCGCCGCCCAGTGGCCGTCCTGTAGGCAGCCCTCGGCGTCGTCGCGCGGCACCACGCCCAGGTGGTGCCGGTACGCCTCGTCCCAGGCCGCGGGCAGGTCTGCGGCGCTCAGGTCGCCGCCGAGCAGCGCCCGCTCCAGCTCGAAGCGGATGACGATGTGCAGGTTGTACGTCACCTCGTCGGCTCCCACCCGGATCAGCGACGGCTCGACGGCGTTGACAGCGAAGTGAAACTCGTCCAGGGCCACGTCCACCAGAGCGCCGGGGAAGGCGGCCCGCGCCGCGGGGAAGAAGTACTGCCAGAACGGCCGGCTGTGGCCGACGGCGTTCTCCCACAGCCGGGCCTGCGACTCGTGCAGCGCCAGCGACGACACCTCGCCCAGCGGCGTGCCGTGGTCCTCGGCCGGCAGGCCTTGTTCGTACAAACCGTGGCCGACCTCGTGCAGGATGCCGAAGAGCCCGTCGCTGAAGTTGTCCTCGGCAAAGCGCGTCGTCAGGCGGCAGTCGCCGGGGCCCACGGCGCTGAAGAAGGGGTGCGTTGTCGTGTCGAGCCGGCCGCGGCGGAAGTCGAAGCCGACCGCGGCCGCCACCGCCTCGCCGAAGGCGCGCTGGCGCTGGACCGGGTAGGGCCGGCGCAGGAAGGCGGTGTCCGGCCGGCGCCGGCCGTAGACGATGGCGTTGACGAGCGGCACCAATTCGCGGCGCAGGGCGTCGAAGAGCCCCACCAAGTCGTCGCCGCGCGCCCCGGGCTCGTAGCCGTCGAGCAGGGCGTCGTAGGGGTCGGGTGTCAGGGCGAGCGATTCGGCCTCGCGCTGCTTGAGGCGGACGATTTTCTCCAACCAGGGGCGGAAGCGGCGGAAGTCGGCGGCGCGGCGGGCCTCGGCCCAGGCCCGTTCCGCCAGGGACGCGCTGCGGGCCAATTCCTCGACTAGCCCGCGCGGCAGGCGCGTCTGCCGGTCGAAGCCGCGCCGGATTTCGCGGACGTTCACCGCCTCGGCCGAATCCGGGTCGGCAACGAGCGGCGAACCCTCGACGGCCGCGAGCAGGTCGCCGAGGCGTGGGTCGGTCGCTCGCGCGTGCTGCAAGCCGGCGAGCAGGGCCAGCTGCGCGGCACGGTGCTCGGCGCCGGACGGAGGCATGTAGGTGTCCTCGTCCCAGGCCAGCAGTTCGGCGCACGACGCCAGCAGCGACTGCTCGCGCGTCCGCCGAATCAGATCCGCGTAGGCGATTTCGTCTCGCATCGGTCCTCGGGTCGGCTCGGTTCGGGTCGGGCCAGCGCTATTCTACGGCTCGCCCCGTGACCGCAAGCTGCCAGCGTCCAACTACGCGGCAGGCGGGCTACAATGGCGCCGGTTCCTTCTTCCGGAAGGCCGATCCGCTCATCATCCGCGAAGAATTACTACCGTTTCGCGGCGGCCCGCAGAGTCGCGCGGCTCTGCGAGCCGCCGCGAAACGGGGAACTTATTGAGCGATGGCCTCGGGTCGCCTGGCGGGAGCGTGCGTTCCTGGCGTGTTCACGGCGGCTTGGCGGGCGGGGCGGCGGGGCCGGCGGGATTCACTGCCTGTTTCTCAACTTTATTCGCTTCGGAGCGAACGCTAGACCGCAAGCGGCCTGCGAGCCAGCACAGCGCCAGCGCCGGGACCGCCACCGCGACGACCAACCCCCATTGCGACAAGCTCAACGGCTGCAGCTCGAAGAAGTCGGCCGTACTCAGCGACGTCCCGCGGACCTCACCCAGCGGCGGCAGGTAGAGCACCGCGGCGTACACCGGCAACGCCGCCGCAACCCACAAGTGCAGCCGGCGGTCCCCCTCCGCCAGGCGCAGCACGTTGCCGAGCCCGAGCAGGACCAGCGTCGTGAGGAGCAGCGTCCGCTGTCCCCTCACGTTCTCGCCGAGCCCGTGCGCGGCGATCAGCCATACGAGGAGGCCCGCCGTACCCATCACCAGCCCCGTGGCCGTGGCGAACCAGCCGACCTCGCGCAGGAAGCCTCCCGGTCGCAAGGCCTGGGCTTTTCGCCCCAGCATGATGAGGAACGCCGGCCCGCCGATGGTGAGCGCGTTCAGCAGCGTCACCTGCTGCGGCTCGCAGGGGAAGTCCAGTCGCAGGAGGCCGAAGCCGATCACGATGAGCAGCAGCACGTAGACGTTCTTCAGCAGGAACAGCTTGGCCGCCCGTCGCAGGTTGCCCAGGATGGTGCGGCCCTCGTCCAGCGTCGCGGGCAGCAGGTCGAAGCTGTTGTTCTCCAGCACCAGCCCCGCGACGGTCCGTGTGGCGGCGCTCCCTTCGCCCATCGCGATGCCGAGGTCGGCGCGCTTGATCGGCAGGATGTCGTTGACGCCGTCACCGATCATGCCGACGTGGTGCCCCTGCGCCTGTAGCGTGCTGACGATGTCGAGTTTCTGCCGCGGCGCCACCCGGCCGAAGACGCCGTGTTTGCGAATGACGCCCGCCGGGTCCGCCGCCGCTTCGAGCTGCTCGCCGGACACGACCGCCTCATGCGCCAGCGGCAGGTCGAGGTGGCCGACCGTGGCGCGGACCGTTTCGGGGTTGTCGCCGGACAGGATTTTGAAGGCGATGCCCTGGGCCGCCAGGGCGACGAGGACCGCCCCCGCCTCGGGCCGCAGTTCGTCGCTCAGGGCCACGACGGCGACCGCCCGCAGGACGAAGCCCTCCAGCGAGCCGTTGAACGGGACCGCCCCCGATACCTCCGCGAACAGCAGCAGGCGCAGTCCCGTCGAGAGCAAGCCCTGCCACGCGGCCTCGGCCCGCTCGAGCGCATCACCCTTCTCCAGCAGCGGCCTCAGCGCCTCGAACGCCCCCAGTGCCAGCCCCAGCTCGGTGCCGTTGACCCGGAGGCGGACGGCGCTGTAGCGGTTCTGCGACTTGAACGGGACCTGATCGAGCAATTCCGCCTTCGCGGCCGACTCCCCGAGGGCGGCCCGCAGCGCCTGGATGCTCTTGCTGCGCTCGTCCACCGACACCCCGGCGAACAGCCGCAGTCGCTCGCGCGCCTCCTCCTCGCCGATTCCCAGGGGAGATACCCGATCGAGAGTGAGGCGGTTGGTGGTGAGGGTGCCGGTCTTGTCCATGCACAGCACAGTGACCGAGGCCATCGACTCGACGGCGTTGAGGTGCTGCACGACGGCCCCGCGGGCGCTCATGCGCACGGCGCCGAGGAGGAAGGCGAGCGTGGTCATCAGGACCAGCCCCTGCGGCACCATCGACGTGACCGTCGCGGCCGTCATGCGCACCAGGTCGTCGAACGGGAAGCCGCGCAGGAAGTACAGGCCGACGTAGAGGGTACACAGCAGCAGGGTGATGGCCGTCAGGGCGCGGATGATGGCGTCGAGGGTGCGCTGCATCGGGCTGGGCGCGAAGCGGTAGCGGCGCGCCTGGGCCGAGGTCTGGTGGGCGAACGCCTCGCCGCCGACCCGCTCGGCGCGATAGTGGCCCTCGCCGGCGACGCAGAAACTGCCCGAGAGCAGACGGTCGCCGGCACGGCGCGGCACCGGGTCGGACTCGCCGGTGAGCAGCGCCTCATCGACTTCCAGGAAGCGCTCGCGCAGCACGGTGCCGTCGGCGACGACCGGCTCGCCCGTCGCCAGGAGGAGCACGTCGTCCAGCACCACGTCGTCGGCCGAGACGACCTCCTCGCGGCCGTCCCGAAGGACGCGGGCCCGGGTTGCGGAGAGGATGGCGAGTCGGTCGAGGTGGCGCTTGGCCCGGACCTCCTGCCCGATGCCGATGAGGGAATTGACCAGGGCCATGCCGCTGACGGCCCAGGCCGCCTTGTAGTCGTGCAAGCAGAACAGGGCGACGGCCGCGGGGACGACGAGGGCGTTGAAGAGGGTCAGGACGTTGCGGGCGACGATGGTGCGGTATTCGGCCAGGGCGGAGCGCGGGGCGCGGTTGACCTGGCCGCGGGCGACGCGCTGGGCAACGTCCGCGGCGCTGAGGCCGCGTACCTCGATGGGATCGGACATGCTCGCTCCGCTTCCTCTTCGCGCCCGGCCGCGCGGAGGTTCTGTCGTCAGATTATGGGCCGACAGGCGGATGTGGGAGTGGCGGAGTTGCAGGCGGCGCGGGTCGAGCGGGCCATCGATCAATACGTTCTGCGTTTAGCGGTGGGGCGCAGACCCGCGCTCGTAGTGACCGCATTTATGCGGTCTTGGCCGGCGCTCGTAGTGACCGCATTTATGCGGTCTTGGCCGGACCCGATAAATCGGGTCACTACGAGCGCGCGGGTCTGCGACCCGCCGCTAAACGGAAGTCATTCTCCGATGGCCCCTAATCCTTGTCCTTGTCGAGGATCTTGGGCAGGTCCTTGATGACCTTGTCCACCTCGTCGGCCTTGAACTCGCCCTTCGCATAGGCGCGGTTGACCTTTACCGTCTTGCCGACGTACAGGATGACCGTGACGTCGGCTTTCTTGTTGATGTGGAAGCCCGACGGGCCGGACGGGTTGTCGAGCATCAGAGTGGTCTTGTCCAGCTTCTCCTTCTCTGCCAGGGCCTTGAGGTTCTTCTCCATCGCCTCGTCGTCGCTAAGGAAGACGACGAAGCTGCCCATCTTCTCGGCCTTGTCCTTGTTCGTCTCGTTCACCTTCTTGACCAAACTGGTCAAGGGGTCGCTGATCTCGCGTGCGAAGATCATGACGACCGGCTTGCTGACGTTCTGTCAGACCGGGCAGCGCTTCTGGCCGGCGGAAGCCCCCGTCACGTAGAGGGGCTCGAAGATGCCGACGCTGTCCCCGACCTGGGGGCCGGACTTCAGGCCGTCCGCGGCGTCCACGCAGCCGACGAGCAGCGCGAGCGCCAGGGACGCCCCGGCGGTAAGACTCATTTGCATCGCGGTACCATACCTCCGCTTGAGGAACAACGGTCTGGGGGCGCTTAGCCTAGGCAGGGTATCCGCGCCGGTGGGAAACGCCACCGCACTGGTGGTAATAGCCGGGACGGCCGTCATAAGCGCAGCTTATGGGCCGATTCCCGGGACCGCGAAGGGGAGGAGGTCGAGGAAGAGTCGGGCGGTGATGGGCAGGGCACGGCGGCGCCCCCAGACGACAAACATCTCGCGCGACAGGGTCAGGCCGGCGACCTGCACCGCGCGGAGCGCCCCGGTGCGCAGCTCGTCGGCCACGGCGTGGCTGGACAGGAAGGCCAGCCCCAGGCCGCGCAGCACCGCCTCCTTGATGCCCTGGTTACTGCCGAGCTCCAGGGCGACGCGCATGTCGCGCAGCGACTGGCCAGCCTGCGCCAGCGCTCGTTCCAAACACCAGCGCGTGCCGGAGCCCGCTTCCCGGACGATGAGGGGTTGTTCGGCGAGCGCCGCCAGCGTGACTCGACGGCGGCGGCGCCAGGGGTGCCCGGCGGGGACGACGAGGACGAGACGGTCGGTGGCGAAACAGCGGAACTCCAGCTCGGGGTGGTCGGTCTTGCCGCCGACCAGCCCCAGGTGGGCCTCGCCGTGCTCGACCTGGCGCAGGACCGTCTCGGTGTCGGTGACGCTGGCCCGGACCTGGACGTGAGGCTGGCGACTGCGGAAGGCCGACAGGAGGTCCGGCAGCAGGTGTTCGCCTGGGACGGAGCTGGCTGCCAGCGACAGCTCGCCGGTCAGCGGGACCTTTTGGCCGCTGACCTCCTCGACCGCCTCCCGATGCAGGGCGAGGATGCGCTCGGCGAACGAGTAGAGGCGCTGGCCGGCGTCGGTGAGGACGACGCGGCCGGCGTGCCGCTGGAACAGCGACACGCCGAGGGCGCCTTCCAGCGCCTGGATGCGCTGGCTGACCGCCGCCTGGGTGAGGCCGAGAACTCGGGCGGCACTGGTGAAGCAGCTCAGCTCGGCCGCCCGGGCGAATGTTTCCAGGTGGGGGAGTTGATCGGCGCTCATGACAGCGGGCCGTCGGAGGAGGACAATCCTCAGGGCATGATAGCCCTCAGCCCCCAGGACGCCAGGTCGGGACGGGGCCGCCGACGGCGCTCTGCCGTCCCCCTGAACACCTCGACTTGGCGCTCTCGCCGCGTCGTGCTACAGAAGTTGGCGGTGAGCTCGGGCACATTGGCACACAGGCATGGTTCAGAAACGGGCCGTTTCAGGTGGCGCGGGTCCGTGCCCGTGCCCGTGCCCGTGCCCGTGCCCGTGCCCGGTCTGGAATCGGGCACGGGCACGGGCACGGGC
>Ga0116224_10000285_pt1 | contig 41699 bp, 32 predicted proteins | sample Sb_taG_9_FD_89699 | JGI IMG/M metagenome (GOLD analysis project Ga0116224, IMG submission 89699) | Peat soil microbial communities from Weissenstadt, Germany - Sb_50d_b_LC metaG | ecosystem: Environmental > Terrestrial > Soil > Wetlands > Peat | place: Germany: Weissenstadt | collected 2010-09-21 | reverse complement strand
GGTGTGGTGGCCGCGCCGGCGTAAGGGAGGGCCGGCGCGGCGTAAGCCCAAGCCCAGTCCCCGCCGCCCCCGCAATGGCCCTGCGCGCCAGGCCAGCAGATCGAACTTACCAAGAACTATAGCCCGTTACAGATGACCTTGCACTCGTGGTATCAATAAACAACCTGCAATCCAGCCGGAAGCTGCCAGGTCACTGGTGCAAGGTCATCTGTAACGGGCTATAGTGAGCCGTTACCTGTGTCCTGGTCCAAGAATTCTTGCCCCGCGCGCGCTCCATTCTCCCCGGAACCACGCTCAGAAAGGAGAGGGCCACCGATGACCCGAAATCCGACGGAACGACCCGACGACTGGGAACGCTTCCGCGACTTCCTCGCCGTGCTGGCGCGCGTCCAGTGCGACGCCCGCTGGCAGGGCAAACTCGACCTGTCGGGCGTCGTTCAGCAGACGCTGCTGGAGGCGTTCCAGGCCGGGTCGCGACTGGCGGGCGCCATCGACGCCCAGAAGGCCGCCTGGTTGAAGCAGGCGCTGACGAACAACCTGGCCGACGAGATCCGCAAGCTGACAGCGGCCCGGCGCGACGCCGGGCGCGAGCGCTCGCTGGAGGCGCAGATGGCCGAGTCGATGTCGCGCCTGGAGCGGCTGCTGCCCGGCGGGTGCTCCACGCCCAGCCGGCAGGCGATCCGCGAAGAACGCATGCTCCAGGTGGCCCGGGCGTTGTCCGCCTTACCGGAGGCTCAACGTCGGGTGATCGAACTGCATTACCTGGAGGAGAGGCCCCTGGCCGAGGTGGCCGAGATGCTGGGGACGACCCGCCCCGGCGCGGCCGGCCTGCTGCACCGCGGCCTGAAGAAACTGAGACGGCTGTTGACCGAGGACGAGGCGGCCGAGTGACCGCCGCCCTCGATTCACCCTTACCCCAGACGGAGATTGACGTGATGACTCGTTCCCTGCTCGTGACCACCGTGTTCACCGCCCTGGCCGTGCTGGGCCTGGGCGCGCCCCGTGCCGCGGCCGAGGAACACCCTCGCCTCCACGCCGCACTCTACGAGCTGCGCCACGCGCGGACGGAGCTGAAAGAGGCCAGGCACGACTTCGGCGGCCACCGCGCGAAGGCCCTCGAGGCACTGGACGACGCCATCACCCAGGTCGAGAAGGCCCTCAAGGCGGTCGATGACAACGTCAAGGGCGTGGACCCCGGCAAGGACGCCTACAAAGGGTACGCCAATCACCCGCACATCCGCCACGCCCTGGTCGAGGCCAAGGAAGCACGGACCGAGCTGAAGGAGGCCGCTCACGATTACAAGGGCCACCGCGCGAAGGCCGTCGAAGCCCTCGACGCGGTCGTTGACCAGCTCGACAAGGCCCTCAAATTCGCCAGGGGATGAGCGACCCGCGGACCTCCCCGTGAACCGAGCCGGAAAATCTTTCCACATTTCCGTTGCCGCCGGCAGGTACGCGCTGTTAGAATTGTGCGTACCTGTCGTCTACTCTTTTCACCTCACGGAGGCCGACCATGTTGACCAGCTACTGGGTTACTTGCCCCCGTCTCGGCTGCCACTGGTCCGGAGATCTGCTGCCGCACGACGATCAGCGGGCCTGGGCCGCGGCGGTGCCGGCGAAGCGAGTCGTCACCTTCCTCTGCCCCAAGTGCGACTGCGAGTTCCATGCGCGCGTCAAGGGCGACGACGTCATCCCGCTGCAACCGCAGGAAGAACTTGCCCTGCCCGTTGCCTGAGTTGATACAATAAGGGCAGTACCCCAGCCGGCGAGCGGGAGCGCGGGCCCCCGCTCGCCCTGGTGGAGGGACTGCCATGGCCATCATTCCGATCAACTTCTCCACGCCCAGTACCCAGCCCAACGCGCTCGTCCAGGCTCAACTCGCTGCCAACGCGGCCGCCCGGCTGCAACCCACGGCCAACGCAACTGCCGCGGCTGCCGTGACGGGGACCAACCAGGCGACCCTCGGCGCCTTCGGCGGCGTCCTCGGGCAGGTGTTGGCCCAACTCGGGCCCCTGGCCTTCGACACGACCCTGACCACGATCGGCGGCGGGGCCAACGGCACCACCGGCGGCGGGGCCGTCGGCAGCCTCACCAACACGGTCTTCGACCTGCTGTTGCTCAACACGCTCGGGGTGGGGCCGACCGCCAACCAGCCTGGGGTCCAGCAGCTGCTGGTGACGCAATTGCTCCTCGGCGCGGTGAACTCGACCGACTCGACCGGCCTTGGCAGCCTGGCGGCGGAGGAACTGGCCGCCTCCCTGACCCAGCAGCAGCAGGGGACCACCGTTAATCCCCTGCTGGCGCAGCTGGCGACCGCGAGCACCCAACCCAGCCCGATCGTCTTCTCGGCCGGCGCCCTGGCCCAGGCGTTCCAGATGGGCAACGGTCTCGGCTTGCCGGCATGAAGACCCTTCGCATCAGCAACGGCCGCATTATCGACCCCGCCCAGGGGATCGACCAGGTCGCCGACCTCTGGCTCCGCGGCGACCGCGTCCTGGGAATCGGCCCACAGCCCGGGGCCGTCGCCGATCAGGCCCTCGACGCGGCGGACCGAATCGTCTGCCCGGGCCTCATCGACATGCACGTCCACCTGCGCGAGCCGGGCCGCGAGGAAGACGAAACGGTCGCCACCGGCACGACGGCGGCCCTGGCGGGCGGCGTCACCTCGGTCGCCTGCATGCCCAACACCGAGCCGCCCCTCGACAGTCCCGCCCAGGTCGAATTCGTGCTGGGCAAGGCCCGGGAGGCGAGCCGAGCCAACGTCTGGCCGACGGCGTGCGTCACGAAGGGACGGCGGGGGACGGAGGCTGTCGATTTCCGCGCGCTGGCCGACGCGGGCGCCGTCGCCTTCACCGACGACGGGTCGCCGGTGTTCAACGGGGCGATCATGCGGCAGGCGCTCGAAGAGACGGCGAAGATCGGCAGGACGGTCCTGGTCCACGCGGAAATCCCCGAACTGTCCAACGGCACCATCATGGCCGAGGGGGCCGTCAGTCGGGCGCTGGGCGTCCGCGGGATGCCGGGCGCAGCGGAGGACGTGATGGTCTACCGCGACGTCGCCCTCGCCGAATTGACCGGCGGCCGCGTCCACATCCTGCACGTCTCGACGGCCGAGAGCGTCGATCTGCTCCGCCGCGGCCGCCGCCGCGGGGCGCGCGTCAGCGGCGAGGCGTGCCCGCACCACTTCACGCTGACCGACGAATGTCTGCGCGGCCGCGACACGAATTACAAGATGGCGCCGCCGCTGCGGACCCCGGCCGACGTGGCGGCGATCATCGAGGGGCTGAAGGACGGCACCCTGGAAGTGATCACGACCGACCACGCCCCCCACGCGGCGGCGAAGAAGGCGCGGCCCTTCGAGCAGGCGCCCAACGGCATCATCGGGTTGGAGACACTGCTGCCGGTCTGCGTGACGGCCCTGGTCGAGCCGGGCCACCTGACCTGGCCGCAGCTGATCGCCAAGCTGACGATCAACCCGGCGCGCGTCCTCGACATCGACCGCGGCACGCTGCGGCCGGGCGCCGTCGCCGACGTCACGGTCATCGACCCCGGCGCGGAATGGAGGATCGATCCGGCGACGTTTCGCTCGAAGAGCCGCAACTGCCCGTTCGGGGGGTGGAAGGTGCGCGGCCGCGCGGCCGCCGTGATCGTGAGCGGCGAGGTGAAGGTCGTTTGACCCCCGGTTACTTGGCGGCCGCCGGTTCGAGTTCCTTGCTCATCTGGTGCCAAACGCGGCCGTCTTTGAGCTTCAGGTGCAGGTCCGGAGAATGGCACTTCTCGCACTCGTATCCGGTGAGGCCGTGGGCCATCGGCCCCTGGTAGGCGCACGCCCGGCAGGTGCCTTCCGGGCCGCCGGAGCCCTTCCGCTCGTAGTCGCCGTAACTGGGAATGTTACCGATCATGACTCCTCGCCCAACAGGTGCGAAGCCGCAAGCGGCTCAGGGGTGAACGAATTCGTGCTCCGGGTCGCGGATCGTCAGCACCGGGCACGGCGACTTGCGGACCACCTTCTCGGTGACGCTGCCAAGCAGGACGTGTACCAGGCCTGTGTGGCCGTGCGTGCCCATGATGATCAGGTCGATGTCGCTCTCCTTCGCGTACTGAATGATCTCGTAGAACGGCGTCCCCTCGCGCACGTCGCAATGAACGGTGAAGCGCCCGAGGTCGTTCTCGCGCACGATGCGCTGCAGGGCCTCATGCACGGCGGCGGTCATCTGTTCGACGGCCGGCGCGACCGGGGGCGCGACGCTGACCGCCTCGGGGATGAACAGGGCCAGGTCCTGCACGACGTGCAGCAGGTACAATTCGGCGCCGAACTTGTCGGCGAAGGCGACTGCGTAGTTCAGCGCGTTGTGTGAGTGCTTGCTGAAGTCGGTCGGCACTAGGATGCGGTGTAGGTCAATCATGCGATCCGTCCCGTTTAGCGGCCGCCCTCGGGGCGGCGCGGATTCATCGGTTCGCGAAACGATAAATCGGGGCGGCGGCTAAACTTAGCGTCGCGTCAGTTGATGGAACGCCTCGCGCAGCTGCCGGGTGATGGGTCCGGGCTTGCCGGTGCCGATCGGCCGGCCGTCCACCTTGACGATCGGAATCACCTCGGCGGCGGTGCCGGTCAGGAAACACTCGTCCGCGGTGTAGACGTCGTGGCGCGTCAGCGCCGGCTCCTGCACGGGGATGCCGGCAGCTTGGGCCAGCTCCATGACGGCGTTGCGCGTCACTCCTTCCAGGATGCCGGCGTCCGGCGGCGGCGTCTTCAGGACGCCGTGCTTGACCAGGAAGATGTTGTCGCCGGTACACTCGGCCACCTCGCCCTTGTGGTTGAGCATCAGCGCCTCGTGACAGCCGGCGCGAACGCCCTCCACCTTGGCCATGATATTATTGAGGTAGTTCAGCGACTTGATGCGCGGGTTGAGGGCGTTGGGGTGGTTGCGGATGGTGGCGGCCGTCACGATCTCCATGCCGTTCTCGTACAGCTCCTGCGGGTACATGACGATGTCATCGACGATGATGATGACCTGCGGGTCGCTGGTCTTGCGCGGGTCGAGGCCGAGCGAGCCGGCCCCGCGCGTGACGACGAGGCGGATGTAGCCTTCTTGCTTGGCGTTGGCCTTGACGGTGGCCTCGACGGCCTCGGCCATCTGCTTCGGCGTCAGCGGGATTTCGAGGGCGATGGAGCGGGCGCTGTCATAGAGGCGCTCGACGTGCTCGCGGAGGCGGAAGACCTTGCCGCCGTAGACGCGGAGGCCCTCGAAGACGCCGTCGCCGTAGAGCAGGCCGTGGTCGTAGACGCTGATTTTCGCGTCAGCCTTGTCGTAGAGCTTGCCGTTGATGTAGGTCTTCGGGGCCATCACTCCACCCGCCTCGCTTCAGTCGGCGCCGGCGTGAACGGCCGGCAGCGGTTGGGCCTCTTCCACCCGCCCCGAAACGAGGCGCACCACGCGGTCGGTTTCGGCGACGAGATCCAGGTTGTGAGTCACCATTACGATAGTGAGCCCTTCCTGGTGGTTCAAGTCGCGCAGCAGGCGGACAATCTCGGCCCCCGTGTCGGCGTCGAGGTTGCCGGTCGGCTCGTCGGCCAGCAGCACGCGCGGCCGATTGACCAGGGCGCGGGCGATGGCCGCGCGCTGCATCTCGCCGCCGGACAGTTCGCTCGGCTTGTGCTTCAGCCGCGGCCCCAGGCCGACGCGCTCCAGCAGTTCGGCGCCGCGCTGCCGCAACTCGCGCCGCCGCGACCACCAACCGAAGACCGACTGCTCGATCATCAACGGCATCAGGACGTTTTCCAGGGCCGTCAGCTCCGGCAGCAGGTGGTAGAACTGGAAGATGAAGCCGAAGGTGCGGTTGCGCAGCTCGTCGCGCTGTTTCGCCGGTACGTTGTCGATGCGGCGGCCTTCGAGGTAGATGCGGCCCTCGTCGGGTCGGTCGAGGGTGCCGAGCAGGTGCAGCAGCGTGCTCTTGCCGGAGCCGGAAGCGCCGACAATGCTGAGGAACTCGCCGGAATGAACCGTGAGGTCCAACCCGCCGAGCACCGGCACGACGACGGCGTTCTTGCGGTAGGTCTTGTGCAGGTTGACGGCCGACAGCAGCATGAGAAGTTCTCCGCAACAGCCGCTTGCGGCTTCGCAATCTGCGAAGCCGCAAGCGGCGAAACTCATTCGTACCGCAGCGCCCGCACCGGGTGCAGCATCGCGGCCCGCAGCGCCGGCATGATGCTGAACACCACCGCGATCGACACCGCGCCGAGGACGATCAGGAGCACGTTGGACGCTTGAATGTCCGTCGGGATGTCCTTGAAGTAGTAGACGCTGCGGTCGAAGATTTCCTGCCCCGTCCAGTCGGTCAACTTCTTCTCGATCTGGTTGATGTACACCGTGAAGGCCACGCCGAGGCCGGTGCCGAGCAGGGCGCCGACGAGGCCCAACAGCAGGCCGTAGCCGAGGAAGATCTTCATGACGCCGCCGTTGGACGCCCCCAGCGCCTTCAGGACGCCGATGTCGCGCGTCTTCTCCACGACGATCATCGAGAAGATGGCCAGGATGCCGAAGCCGGCCACGCCGATGATCATGAAGAGGAGGAGGTTGAGGATCCCTTTTTCAATGGAGATGGCCGCCAGCAGCGGGCCCTGCTTCTGCTCCCACGTCGAAACCACGCACGACGGAAACATCTCCGTCAAGCGCTTGCTCACCTCCCCCTTGTCTCGTTCGTAGTCCTTCAGCTTGATCTGGATGCTCGTCGCCCGGGAGTGCATGGTGCGCAGGTGCTGCAGGTCCTCCAGCGCGATGTAGACGTAATTGGCGTCGTACTCGCTCATCTCCGTCTTGATGTAATCGACGACGGCGCCGCGGAAGGACACCGGCTCGATGCGCTGCCCGCTGATCGTGGTCAGCACGACCTCGTCGCCTGGGTGAATGAGTTCGCGTTCCTCGGTCACGGGCTTGCCGTCCTTGAGAACGGGCTTGCCGTGCTCGTCCAACACGGGGATCCGGGCGTGTGCGATCGCGTGACCGATCATGATGCCTTTCGGCTTGAAGTCGCTCGGCACCGGCGGGGCGGGCGGCGGCAGGCCGTCCTTCGGCGGCGGCGCGAACGGCTCTCGCTCGAGCAGGCGCTCACGCTCCTGGTTGCGCTCCCAGACCTTCAGCGCCTCCTCGCGGAGCTGGAAAGATGGGGGATCGCGGTGGTCCTTGTTCTCGATGTACTCGGCGAAGCCTCCGAGGCGGGCGCGGCCCTGGGCATCGACGCCGATGAGGCGCACCGGTTTGAGGATGGTTTCGCCGTTGATCTCGAACTGGAGCATGGCGAAGACTTCCATCATCGGCGTCATCGCCTCAATGCGCTCGGCGAGGAACGGGTCGCGGCGGATGCGCTCGATCTTCTCGTCGGGGTGGTCGATGCCGTGGAAGGTCGTCGCCTCGACGTCGATGTCGGAGAGGAGGCCGTGCAGGCGGTCCTTCAGCTTGGTGCTGAAGCCGGTCATGACGCTGTTGACGACGATGAGCGTCGCCACCCCCAGCATGACGCTGACGATGCACACCAGCGCCAGGTAGCGCGTCAGCAGGTAGCGCCAGCACAGAACGAGCTTGTACACGGGGATCCTCCACGATTTATCGTTTCGCGAAACGATGAATCAGCGCTAAACGAGTGGTCGCAACAGCGGGAACAGGATCACGTCGCGGATCGTCTGCGTGTTGGTCAGCAGCATCACCAGGCGGTCGATGCCGATGCCGAGCCCGCCGGCCGGCGGCATGCCGTGCCGCAGCGCCCGCACGAAATCCTCGTCCATCCTGGCCATCGACTCGTCCGCCGGCAGCCCGGCCAACTGCTGGCGGAACGTCTGCTCCTGCACCACCGGGTCATTCAACTCGGTGTAGGCGTTGCCCAGCTCCATCCCCAGGACGAACGGCTCGAAACGCTCGGCGATTTCCGGCTGGCCGCGCTTCCGCTTCGTCAGCGGGCAGAGCGAGGCCGGGTAGTCGTAGACGAACACCGGGCCGACGAGCTTATCCTCGACGTGTTCCTCGAACAGGTGCTGGATGACCACGTCGGGGTGCTTGTTCGACGTCGGAAAGCCAGCGGCATCGGCCTTCTTCAGCACGGCGGCGGTGTCGGCCATCGGCACGCCGACGTACTGCTCGAACAGGTCGGCGTAGGTCGCGCGCTGCCAGGGCGGCGTGAAGTCCACCGTCGCCTCGCCATACGGCAGTCGGCGGCCGGCGCCGAGGGCATCGACGGCGGCGACGACGAGCCCTTCGGTGAGGTCCATCATCGTGCGGTAGTCGCCGTAAGCCTGGTACAGCTCCAGCATGGTGAATTCCGGGTTGTGCCGCGCGTCGATGCCCTCGTTGCGGAACACCCGGCCGATCTCGTACACCTTCTCGACGCCGCCGACGAGCAGGCGCTTGAGCGGCAGTTCCAGGGCGATGCGCAGGAACAGGTCGATGTCCAGGGCGTTGTGGTGCGTCACGAACGGCCGCGCCGCGGCCCCGCCGGCGATGGCATGCAAGGTCGGCGTTTCCACCTCGCAATATCCCTGATCGTCGAGGTGGCGGCGGATCGTCTGGATGATCTTGATGCGCTTGCGTGCCCGGTCGAGCGTTTCCGGGGTGTAAATCAGGTCGAGGTAGCGGTGGCGCAGGCGGAACTCGATCTCCTGCATCCCGCTGTGCTTGTCCGGGTGCGGTTGCAGCGACTTCGTCAGGAAGTGCAACTGCGTGGCGAAGATCGTCGGCTCGCGGGTCTTCGTCTGGCCGAAGGAGCCGTCCACGCCGACGAGGTCGCCGAGGTCGAGTTCCTGGGCGACCTTCCAACCGACGTCGCCGATCTGCTTCTGGCCGAGCATCACCTGCACTTCGCCGGTCCAGTCCCAGAGGGTGAGGAAGTGGACCTTGCCCATGGTGCGGCGGAGCTTGATGCGGCCGGCGGCGCGCACCTTCGGCCGCTGGTCGTCGGCCAGGTCGATCGGCAGGGCGCGGACGGCGGCGATGGGCTGATGGTTGTCGAAACGCCCGCCCCAGGGGTCGAGACCCAGTTCCTCAATCCGGCGCAGCTTCTCGGCTCGACTCTGCTCGAAATCGTCTTGTGGTGCTGACACGGTTGTGGCTTTCTCGTGAAGGATCGGGCAAAGGAGAGGCGTCCCAGGTGAGGACACGGATTGTAGCGGGAGGTTCTGTCGTGTCAATTCCAGCCGCTTGCGGCTTAGCGTTCGCGCAACCCCGGTTGCGCGAACGCTAAGCCGCAAGCGGCATTGTAAACTGTTGACGCACGCGCCGCGACGGCTTACGCTGGCCCACATTGATCTCTCCGCCCCGACAAGGAACCCCGCCATGAGACGACTCCTGGGCCTCGTTCTCCTCTCCCTCCTCATCACCCCGGCGGCGCGGGCCGCCGATGACGCCGACATCCGCGTCCTGCCGCCGGGCAAAACGCCGCAGGACAGCCGGTTGGGCAAGCCGCGCGACCTGAACGACTACTTCCCCATGACCGTGCCGCAGAGCAAGGAGGAATGGGAAGCCCGGCGTCAGCGGATCCGCGAGCGGGTGCTGGTCGCCAACGGCCTGTGGCCGCTGCCGGAGAAGACGCCGCTGGGCGCCGTGATCCACGGCAAGATCGACCGCGACGATTACACCATCGAGAAGGTCTTCTTCGCCAGTTACCCCGGCCACTACGTCAGCGGCAACCTCTACCGGCCCAAGGGCAAGACCGCCAAGGTGCCGGGCGTCCTGTGCCCGCACGGGCACTGGCAGGATGGCCGTTTGTTCGACGCCGGCGAGAAGGCCGCCCAGGAACTGGTCAAGGGTGGGGGTGAGAAGACCCTGGAATCGGCCCGCTACCACCTCCAGGCGCGATGCGCCGGACTCGCCCGCATGGGCTGTGTCGTCTTCCACTACGACATGGTGGGCGTCGCCGACAGCAAACAGATCGACCACCGGGCCGGCTTCACCGACGTCGCCGCCGAGCTGCGTCTGCAAAGCTTCATGGGTTTGCAGACGTGGAACAGCATCCGGGCCCTCGACTTCCTGCTGAGCCTGCCGGACGTGGACGCCAAGCGCATCGGCGTGACCGGGGCCAGCGGCGGCGGCACGCAGACGTTCATCCTCTGTGCCGTGGATGACCGGCCGGCCGTCGCCTTCCCCGCGGTGATGGTTTCGACGGGGATGCAGGGCGGCTGCATCTGCGAGAACGCCTCTTGCCTGCGCCAGGGCATCGGCAACGTCGATATCGCCGGCGCGTTCGCCCCGAAGCCGCTCGCGATGACCGGGGCCAACGACTGGACCCGGGAGATCGAGACCAAGGGGCTCCCGGAGTTGAAGGCGCTATACAAGCTCTACGGGGCCGAGGATCGGGTGACGGCGAAGTACCTGAACTTCGCCCACAACTACAACCAGGTCAGCCGCGAGATGATGTACAACTGGTTCAACAAGCACCTCGACCTGGGGCTAACGGGGCCGGTCGTCGAGAAGCCGTTCGTGCCGGTGCCGCCGAAGGAACTATCCGTCTACGACGAGCAGCACCCCCGCCCGAAGGACGCCGTCGGTGCCGAGCGGCTGCGGGAGTACATGACCGAGGCGTCGGACAAGCAGATCAAGGCGCTGATGCCAAAGGACGCCGACTCGCTGAAGGAGTTCCGCCGCGTCATCGGCACCGCCCTGCGCGTCGTGATTCACGACGAGCTTCCGAAGCGAGAGGAGGTGGTGGTGAAGGAGGTCGGCGGCGCGGCCAAGCGTGGCGACCTAATGTTGGAGCGTTTCTTGATCGGCCGCAAGGGCGCCGGTGAAGAGATTCCGGCCATCGCCCTCACGGGCAAGGGGTTCGACGGTACCTCGGTCGTCTGGATTCATCCGCAGGGCAAGGCGAGCCTGTTCCAGGACGGCAAGCTGGTTCCGGCGGCGCAGCGGATCATCGACGGCAAGGCGGCGATCTTCGCGCCGGACGTGCTGCTGACCGGCGAGTTCGGCGATGCGAAAATGCAGCCGGTGGCGAAGCAGTGGGCGAACTATGCCGGATACTACTACGGCTACAACCGTCCGCTGCTGGCCGAGCGGGTCCACGACATTCTGACGGCGGTGGCGGCGATGAAGGGGGCCGAGACGGTGAAGAAAGTGCACCTCATCGGATTCGACAAGGCCGGCCCGTGGGTGCTGCTGGCGCGCGGCCTTTGCGGCGACGCCGTGGTGAGGACGGCGGCCGACGTCGATGGCTTCCGCTTCGAGAACGTGGGGACCCTTTATAATGAGATGATGCTGCCCGGGGCCGTGAAGTATGGCGGTCTACCGGCGTTCATCGCCTTGACGGCGCCGGGCGAGTTGTACCTGCACAACCATCGCGGCACCGGGGTGGGGCAGTGGGTGAAGGCGGCCTACGATGCGGCGAAGGCAAAGGACCGTGTCGAACGATCCGGGGAGAAAGTCGAGGCAGTGAAGGTCGCGGAGTGGCTGGTGCGCTGAAAAAGAGAAGAGGCTCACGCAAAGGCGCAAAGAAGTTGGATTATCTTTGTTTCTTTGCGCTTTTGCGCCTTTGCGTGAGCCATTGGTAGTCATCATGTCCCAGACGTGCGACATTCTCATCGTCGGCGGCGGCGTCATCGGCAGCAGCGTCGCCTATCACCTGGCCGCCCGCCGCGCCGGCCGCGTGCTGCTGCTGGAGAAGTCGTACCTCGGCGCCGGCTCCAGCGGCAAGTCGGGGGCCATCGTTCGCCAGCATTACAGCAACCGCCTCACCGCGGCCATGGCGCAGCAGAGCCTGCGCGTCTTCGAGCGCTTCGCCGAGCAGTTCGGCGGACCGCCCGTCTTCACGCGCACGGGGATGGCCCTCATCGTCAACGACCGCGACCGCGCCGGTCTGGAGGCGAACCTGGTCGTGCAGCACGAGCTGGGCATTGACGTCAAGCTCGTCTCGCCGGAGGACCTGGCCGACATCGATCCGAATGCCCGCCTGGCCGACGACGAGGTGGTCGCCTTCGAGGCCGAGGCGGGCTACGTCGAGGCGGTGCAGGTGGTGGCGTCGTTCGCCGATGCCGCGCGCCGCGAAGGGGCCGACATCCGCATGGGCGTCGAGGTGCGCGCGGTGCTGACCGAGGGCGGCAAGGTCAGCGGCGTCGAGACGAACGAGGGGCGCTACCAGTGCGGGGCGCTGGTGCTGGCCGCCGGGCCGTGGGCGGCGGCGCTGGCCAGGTCGGCGAAGGTGACACTGCCGGTGCAGGCGTGCCGGACTCAGGTGGCGCTGTTCCGCCGGCCTCCGGACTGCACGCGCCGCGGCACCATCTACGGCGACTTCGTCCAGGGCATTTACTTCAAGCCGACGCACGGCGAACTGGTCCACGCCGGCAGCCTGGCGGGGGAGGAGGTCAACGACCCGGTCGATCCCGACGACTACAACGAGGCGGCGGACGGGGCCTGGCTGCCGCTCATCCGCCAGCGCGTCAGCCGGCGCTACCCGGCGATGCACCGTAGCTACGGCCGCGGCGGCTACGGGGCGCTGTACGCCATCACGCCGGACTGGCACCCCATCCTCGACCGCCTGCCCGGGATCGAAGGGGCCTGGTGCGCAGCCGGCTTCAGCGGACACGGGTTCAAACTGTCGCCGATCGTCGGCCAGCTCATGGCGGAATTGGTCGTCGATGGGCAGGCGAAGACGCTGGACGTATCGACGCTGCGGCTGGGGCGGTTCGAGGAGGGCGATTTGGTAAAGACGCCGTATTCGTATGGCGTGATGGGGTAATGCGAAGCCGCAAGCGGCGCGGTCTGCGGTGGACGCTCCTTCATTCGACTTTCATAATACCAGTCCCGGGACCGATTTCCGCCGTGAGGACGTCCGCTGAGCGGGCGGCGCGACCATGAATAGCAAGAAGATGAAAGTGTTCAGCGGGCGAGCCAACATCCCGCTGGCCGAGAAGATCGTTCGCCATCTCGACGACGGCCTGGGCAAGACCACCCTGGACAACTTCCCCGACGGCGAAATCTCCGTCCGCATCGAGGAGGACGTGCGCGGCCGCGACGTCTTCATCGTGCAGCCGACCTGCCCGCCGGTCAACGAGAACCTCATGGAGCTGCTGATCATGATCGACAGCTTCAAGAGGGCCAGTGCGGCGCGCATCACGGCCGTGCTGCCGTACTACGGCTACGCCCGTCAGGACCGCAAGGACCAGGGCCGCGTGCCGATCACCGCCAAGCTGGTGGCCGACCTGCTGACCCGCTCCGGGGCCGACCGTGTCCTCGCCCTCGACCTGCACGCCGCCCAGATCCAGGGCTTTTTCGACATTCCGGTGGACCACCTGCACGCCGGCCCGGTCATCAACGAGTACGTCCGCAGCCTGGAAATCCCCCTGCAGGACTTCGTCGTCCTCAGCCCCGACGAGGGGAGCATCAAGCGGGCGCTGCTGCACCAGAAGAAGCTCGGCGGGGCCATCGCCATCATCGACAAGCGCCGCTCCAGTGCCACCAAGACCGAGGCCGCCAACCTGATCGGCTCGTCGCTGGACGGGAAGGTCGCGGTCATCTTCGACGACATGATTTCGACCGCCGGCAGCGTGGTCAACGCGGCGACCGTGGCCCGCAAGAGCGGGGCGCGCGAGGTCTACGCCTGCGCCACCCACGGCGTCCTCTGCGGGCTGGCCATCGAGCGCCTGCGCGGGGCGCCGATCAAGCAGGTCGTCGTCACCGACAGCATCCCGCTGCCGCCCAGCAAGCAGCTGCCCAACATCAAGGTACTCAGCGTGTGCCGGCTGCTCGCCGACGCCATCAAGCGTATCCACTTCGACGAATCGGTGAGCAAACTCTTCGAGTGACGTGCGACGCTTGCGGCCGGGATGACATTTTCCCTGTGGCACGACACCAGCGCCATTTCGGGCTTGACCAGGCTCCCCCCGCACCCTATCTCTCCCCGCGCCCTGCCTAGCGCCCTGGACATCAATACGATACTGTTGTACACTATAAGGAAGCCTGGGAGACTCGGAGCGGCAACAATCGTGAAAATCCATCGGAGAAGAGAACAAATCCGTCCGCCCCTCGTGTCTCCCCATCGAGGAGAACAGCCATGCAGGTCCCAGTGCAGCAGCCTTCCGGGGGGCGGACGCCGCCCGACGTGGAGGGCATCGCGCAGGCGCTGTCAGCGCCGTTCGACGCGGCGGAGGTGAAGTTCAAGCCGGCGGTCGTGTCGGGTAACCGGGCCCTGGCCCTGGCCTACGTCGATGCCCGCGTCATCCAGGACCGGTTGGACGACGTGCTCGGCGTCATGGGCTGGCAGGACAGTTACAAGGTGCTGCCGGACGGCTCGGTGATGTGCCGGCTGCGGCTGAAGATCGGCGAGCAGTGGATCACCAAGGTGGACGTCGGCGGCCAGAGCGAGCAGCCCGACGGCGGCGACCGCACGAAAGCCGCCTTTTCGGATGCGTTGAAGCGGGCGGCGGTGAAGTTCGGCGTCGGCCGTTACCTGTACCGCGTGCCGCAGCAGTGGTGCGACTACGACACGCACAAGCGGCAGTTCGTGCGGCCGCCGACCGTGCCCACGGCGACGCTGCCGGCCCGGAAGAAGGAGGCGGCGCCGAAGCCGGCCCCCACCAAGCCCAAGCTCGCCGCGCACGCCATGCCGGCCAACGGCCCCGACCTGCAACGGCGCCTGTCCGACTACGACGCGCGGCTGGCGGCGCAGGGCGTCTGCCGGCCGGGCGAGTTGGTCAAGCACGTCGTCCAGGCCGGCGTCAAGGCGGGGTTCGCCCCCGACCTGAGCGCCTGGGACGGCCCGGCCATCCAGCTCGCCATCGAGGAGACGAAGGCGTTCGAGGCGAGCCGCCGCCGGCCGCCTCAGAAGGAAGTGGCGTGACCCTGGGCCGCTTGCGGCTTCGCACGACCTGCGAAGCCGCAAGCGGTCTCACCGGGGCCTGTTGAGTTGCCCGCGCAGGTATTGCAGCGCCGCATCGAGCTGCCGATCCTTGACGGCGGCCTTCTCCTCGACAGCGGGCTTGTCGCGCGGCCGGATGATCTCCCGCTCGCGCTGCTGCTCGAACAGGTCGAACAGTTCGCCGGCCTCGACCGGAATCACCTTGTCGGGGGTGACCCCCCACTCGTCTTCCGGCCGGCCGGGCGTGCTCGATTTGTTCAAATTTCGCCGGCTCGGCCGCCAGAACGTCGCCGTGGTCAGCTTGATGCGACTTTTGACCTCCTCCCCCTCCTTCTCGAAGTCGATGACGTTCTGCACGCTGCCCTTGCCGTAGCTGCGCTCTCCCATGACGACGGCCCGGCGGTGGTCCTGCAGGGCGGCGGACACGATCTCGCTGGCGCTGGCGCTGTCGCCGTTGATCAGGCAGACCATCGGGAAGTCGGTGTAGCTGGGCAGCGGCCGCACCTGTTCCTCACCCGTGACCGGATCCTCCCAGACGTAGCTCGAGGCCACGCGCCCGCGCAGCACCTCCGCCGCGCCGGCCCGCGGCCGGACCTCCACGATCACCCCCTCGCCGATGAACAGATCGGTAATGTCACGGGCGCACTCCAGCAGGCCGCCCGGGTTGGATCGCAGGTCGAGGACCAGCCCGCGGACGCCCTGCTTCTTCAATCCCGCCAGCGCCTCGGCCATGTCGTGCGTCGAGTTGCCCTGGAACTGCGCGAGGCGGACATAGGCGATCTTGTTTTGGACATCGGCCCAGTAATCCCAGCCGGCGTCGGCCTTGCGCTTGACCCCGAAGACCGACTCGGTCTGCACGTTGCGCCGCACCAGGTCGAACTCGATGGGCCGCGCCACGCCCGGCCGCCGCACCGTCAGCTTCAAGTGGGTCCCGGGCAGACCGCCGATCTTCTTGACGGCCTCGGCTACGTCGAGCCCCACCGTCGGAATGACCTCCGGCGGGTCGAGCCGCTTGCCCTTGTCGTCCACCACGCGCGTGAGGGTGGTGATGACGTCGCCGGCCTGGACGCCCGCCTCGTGCGCCGGGCTGCCCCGGATCGGGGTGAGGACCAGCAGTTCGTCGCTCTCGGGGTCCTTGCCGATCTCGACGCCGACCCCGATGAACTGGCCCGACGTCTCCTCTTCCAGGCGCTTCACGTCCTCGGGGGTGTAGAAGGTGGTGTACGGGTCGAGGTGGTGCAGCATCCGCACCAGGGCGCCGTCGATGTCCTTGTGCTTGTCGAGGTCCTCGCGCCGCCCGAGCTGCCGGCGCACGTCGATCAGGAGCGCATACAGCTCCTTCTCCTTCAGGCGCTTGACGTTGGCGAGCTTCCGCGTCACGTCGTCGGGGACCGTCTCGTCGAGTTTGCGGTACAGCCCGTGGACCGCCCAATCGACCATCTGCCCCTGGTTGACCTCCTTGACGTAGTCCTCCTGCACGACCCGGGTGGCGGCGAGGACCGTCGTGGCGAAGGTGCGGGCCGCGTCGGGCGCAAGGCGAGTCCCCTGGAGGATGCGGGCACGGTTGGAAAGGAACTTGTCCAGCGGCTCCCGGCCATCGACCAGCGCCTGGTACTCCTTGCGGAGGTCGCGCCGCGCCTCGATCTTCGGCATCCGGTTCAGCAGTGCCTGGCCCTCCCAGAGGACGTCCGGCGGTAGTCTGTTGCCCTTGGCGAGGGCGGCGAACTTGTCGAGGCGCTCGCGGACCTTCGGCTCGACCGCGGGGTTCCAGGCCAGCGCGAAGTGGGCGTCCTCGTCGGCGAGGAGGTCGTGCAGCGGCCGCTCTTTCTCGTTGGCGACGCGCTTCTTGACCAGGGCCGGCAACTCCTTGTCCACGTAGTCGATCAGCTCATCGACGGTGACGACGCCATCCGGTTCGTAGCCTTCCCTGTCGGCCTTGCCCCCCAGCCCATCGAGAAGGACCTGGGTGAAGGTGCCGTGCTTGTCGCCGTCGGGCGAGAGGAGTCGGCCGCTGCCGCTCGCCAGGAAGAGAACACGGCCCGGGGCGGCGGCCCCCTCGTCGCTCTTGTCGCGGCCGATGAACTCGCGCCAGGCAGCGTCGTCGCCGGTGTTCGGCTCGGCGGGGGCGCCGCCCCGGGCCGGCCGGTAGCCCTTGAAGCAGACGTCCACGAACAGGCAGACGCGTTGGCTGCGCAGCCGGTCCAGTTCCTCGCCGAGGGCCGCGGCCAGGACCGCGGTGCGGGCCGGTTCCTTCAGGGAGGAGTCGGCGGCGAAGTAGGCGATGCGGTCGCCGCGCTCGCCCAGCGCCGCCCCCTGGCCGACGTAGGCAATGAGGACGAGGTCGTCGCGCCCCGCCTGGGTCGTGACCCATTTGGCGGCCTTGAGGATGTTGTCCCGGGTCGCCCCCTGGCTGTTGCGCTCCCTGTCAGCGGCGCCGCCGAGCAGCAGCTGGACGTGGTCCCGCGAGGCGCCGAGGTAGCGCGGATCGGTGAAGAGGTCGTAGAGGGCCTTGACGTCGTCCTCGGCGTGCGGCCGGGTCTGGATGGCGGTGTCGTCGTACTTGCCGACGCCGATGAGCACGGCGTAGACGGTGGGGGGCCTGACGCCCTCCGCGGCCCACAGCGGCAGGGCCAGGGACAACAGGGCGATCCACCCTCCCAGCAGTCTCGCGAGCGTTGCCCGGGTCATGAACATGGATCCTTTCCGTGCGTGGGCGGAAGCTGTGCGGCTTCTATTCTCGCTGAGCTTCGGCGTCAACCCTGACTGCCCGGACGGCGCGCAGTGCGGAGTGTCCGGACCTGGGAAGGCTGGCAGGAGAGACAAGTGGGGAAAGGAGAAAGCCCTCCGGCGACCGTCGCCGGAGGGCCTCTCTATGGGGAAGAGTTGGTGCCAGGTGGAAAGGGAGCCTGCCGGACTCACGGGCCGGGCGCGGACCCCGGTCGATGCGGCGCTTCCGAGGCAAGGAGTAGTGCCGACCGGCAGCGGCGCCGGCACGCGGGCCCCGGCAGGCTCTCACGGGGCGTCTGTGGCTGCCCCTCGGTTCAGAGGGCAAACGGGATGGGGGGAGGAACTTGCGCGCGGCGCGCGCCTTTTTCTTGGGGGAGCCCGGTCACTGCTCCGGGGAGAAGAAGAGGTCCCCGACCCGGCAGCACAGGTCGGGAAAGGCCGGGGCGCCAGCCAGCTCGTCGTTTTCCTCCAGCACCTGCGGGAGTTGGTCAGGCCGATGGATGGTGACGTTGCGACATGCGAGATCAACAACCCAAACGGCGGGTGAACCACGGCGGAGCCAATGGATGACCTGCCGCCACGTGTGGGTCCATTTGAGGAGTCTTGGGAGAACGATGACGACGAGTTGCAACTTTGCTCGTTGGTAACGGCAGGATGGCGAGCCGTGGTATGGATTCATCACGTCCACGATCACATCCGGCACCACTGCCTCTAACCGTTCGGCTTGTGCGATGAATTCTTCGGCGATCATTAGCTGTCTTGGGATAGTGGACATGCCGTTCCTTCCTTCCGTGTGCGCCCCGCGGATGATCTTACCTTCCGGACCCTCGCGTCGCTACCTCGATCAAACGCCGAGCGGCGGGCCGGACATGCCTCCGGCCCGCCGCTCCGTTTCCGCGTCCGGTCGGCGCCTCAATCCCAGTCACGGCCCAGGATGTCGCCGCCGTTGACGGTGAACGCGGCCCGCAGCGTCTCCTTGCTGATCGTCGGCTTCACGAAGTGGACCGACGCGTCGGCCATCGCGAACACGAAACCGCCCGACTGCCGCCCCAGGCCGGCGCTGGGGTGATCCAGGTCGATCTTCAAGTCTTCCGGCTTCGTCCATTCCACGGCGCGGGCATCGTCCGCCTCCACCAGAAGAATCGTGTTAGCCGTGCCATCGGCGAAGTCGTGCGGGAAGCGCCGGCCAACCGCGTCACCGGTGAACGCCAGATCCTTGCCCACCGGGGCGAGGTAGACCGTCTTGCCCTGCTCGTTCAACTTCGGGCTGATCCCCCGGAAGGCCGAGGGCATTTTGGCGATGAGCTTCTTGTTGTGGTCGCTGTCCCACGGCTCGTCGAGGTGGAACTCCTTGTACAACTTTTCCTCGCCGAGATAGGGGAGCAGGTGGACGCGCCAGCTCAGCAGCGGCTTGCCGGCCTTGTCGAAGTTGGCCACCGCCCAAAGGCGTCCCTTGTGCAGGTCGGCGTCGTTGATCAAGCCGATGACGAGGTCTCTCAGGTGCCGAGAGTATTCGTTCCGCGCCGCGACCCGCACCGCGTGCTGCACAAGCGGCTCCAGCAGGCGCCGCGTTTCCTTGTCGTCCAGGGCGAGGGTGAGACGATCCTCTTCGACCTGCGGCGTCAGCGGCGCGACGATCTTGTCGAATTCCGGCAGCGCCTCGCCCACCTCCTTCTGCTCGCCCAGCGCCTTCAGCGCCTTGGCAAGCGCGCCCTTGAGCGCCCGGGCGGCCGCGGCGTCCGCTGACTGGACTGTCAGCCGCAGCGCCATCTTCGGCGGCGCGTCCAGGCCGAGCGCGGCCCACTTGACACCGCGCGTCAGTGTCTTGCTCGACCCGCCGCCGACTTCCTTCGGCAGCACCGGCATCATCTCGTCGAAGACGCGGACCAGGTGCGGCGGCGGAATGATCGCCATCTGGGCGGCGCCGTCCCCGACCGCGGCGAGCGCTCTGGCCAGCTCCGGGCGCTCGGCCGGCTTCAGCGAGCGCAGACGGTCCCGCGCCACGGGGCTGCCGGCGAACACCACGTCGCCGAGCTTCTCACCCCCCTGGAACAGCCCCGCGTGGACATTGAACAGGGCGGCGAGGGCCTTGGCGTCGCTCCCGTCGGGGAGCGGTACGATAAGGAAGGGGAAGTCCGGGGTGTCCGCCAGGCTGAAGACGAGGTACACGTCACGGCCGCCGGCCTTCTTGAAGTCCGCCAGCCAGCCGTCGGCGCTCGTCTGGAGGTCCTTCGCCCCGGCGGCGTCGATGCCGCCGAAGGGGCCGAACTCCTTGAGCACGGCCGCGGCATCGACCGCGGTCAGGTCGAGGCGGACGACGGCAAACGTCTGCTCGTCGAGGAAGGGGGCTATCGTCCTGGCGCGGGCGCCGGCGTCGCCGTCCGCGGCGGCCACGGGCAGGGCGAGGGCCAGAGTGAGTGCGATCGCAAGGGGTTTGTGCATGGGGATCCTCGGGGGAAAAAGCCGCTTGCGGTTTCGCGTTCGCGCGACAAGGGCTGACGCCTCATCTCTCGTCGGACGATCGCGACACCGCAAGCGGCGGGGATTACTTCCGCAAGGTCACTTCGTAAGCCAGCGTGTTGTACGGCGTCGCCGAATCGCCGACTGGCGGTCCGGCCGACAGCGTGAATGTGTCACCGTTGACCTTGTAGTCGAAGCCCTTACCAGTCATCGGGTCGGTCGGGATCGGCACGTCCTTGACGTCGGCCAGCGACGCCGGCGGCTTGCCGTCGTGGGCGGCGGCGTGCAACCGCACCGCCTCGACGCAGCGCAGGGCGGCGATGCGGCGGTCGAGTTTCGCCGTGGCATCGACCACCTTGAGCGCGGCGGGCAGCAGCAGCTGCGCTAGGGAAAGGCCGTTGCGCCGGGCCCTCGCCTCCTTGAGTTCCCTGTCCACCCGCATCAGGCCGGGCCGGGCCTCGGTGTAGGGCAGCGCCGTCCACTTGAACATGTCGTCCCGGCGCCGCTCGAAGTCGCGCACCGATTCGATCAGCACCACCTGGACCGCCGGCAGGGCCTCGACCTCCTCCGGCTTGCGCCCGGTGGCGATCAGGGCTTGCTTCGCCGCCGGGTACGCCTTCGCCACCCAGCCGATCACCGCCAGGCGCGTGAGCGCGTCCGGCGGCGGGTTCGCGGAATCGAACTGCTCCTTCGCCAGGCCCGCCGCGATGGCCTGGAGGCGCTCGAGTTGTTGCGGCGACAGGTGCGGGTTGTCCACCTCGCGCAGCTCGGGAAATGTGCCGAACAGCCACAGCTTCTCCCCCTGGAGCGGCTTGTGCAGGTCGATGAACGGCCGCGGCAGGTCGGTCAGCGCCCAGTAGAGGTTCGGCGACCCCGGCTGGCGCAGCAGCTCTTCGAGCTGCGTGAGCATGACGGCGCCGACGGCGTTGCCGACCAGCGCCTGGATCAGCGTCACGCTATCGCCGACGTGGCGGGCCAGGGCGAAGCCGGTCCGCAGCGTGTCCAGGGCCTTGTCCAACCGGCCTTCCGCCATCTCCAGACGGGCGCGTGCGGCGAGGAACTTGGCGAAGTCGCGCATGGCCTGGACGTCCGGGATGAGCAGCTTGATGCCGTCTTCCTTCAGGCGATCCGTCAACTCCCAGTCGCAGTACGCACGGCGGGCGGCCCGGTCCACCTCGCGCAGCGCCTGGTAGTTCAGGAGCCACTTCAGATCGCTGTTTTTCAGCTCCGCGATGGGGGTTTCCGAAACCTTATCCACCTTCTCCATCACCTCGCGCTTGCGGACGTTGGTCCACCACTCGGGGCTGAACGCGCGGTAGTAGAGCTGCACCGCGTTGCCCGGCGTCTGCTCGGACAACTCGGGCAAGAGTAGATATTTCAGGGCCGGCACCGGGGCCGCCGCCGGCGCGAGCGTCAGCGGGATCGGCTTCGCCGTCTCGGCCCGGGCCGCGACCGGCGCCGTACCGAGGACGAGGATGAGGAGAGCAAGTCTTTTCACAGGGAACCTCCGGGGGTGAGCATGGCCTTGCTGCGTTGGAGCCACGGGTCGGCACGAAGATCGGGCGGCAGGTCGAGCAGGTCGTCGGGCGCGGCCGGCTTCTCGTCGGCGGCAGAGGGCGGCACGCCCGGCAGGCCGGCGTCGCCCCAGCGCTCGACCTGCTGGCGCAGGGTCAGGTAATTCGGCTGCGCCGGCGGACTAACGGGCACCGCGGGCGCGGCGACGTCGGGCGCGGCCGGAGCGTCGGCCGGGGTGGGCGTGATCTCGACCCGCTGCGGCGGGCCTGGAACGAAGACGACGCGCTCCGCCGGCTGGGGGGCCGGGCGGAAGAGCAGGAGCGCGCCGAGGGCCAGGGCCGCGAGGGTCGATCCGCCGGCGGCGCAGGGCCAACCCCAACCACGCCGCGCTGACCTTTGGCCGGCGGCGAACATCAAGGCGTCGCGGTCGAACGCGCCGGCCGACGGCGCCATGGCGGCGAGGGCGCGTTCCACCGCGGTCAGGTCCGGGTCGTGCGTTGGTTCGGACATAAGATTCCCAGCCTTTCCCGAAGGGTCGCCAGCCCGGCGACGTAGCGCCGGTGGGCGGTGCTGCACGAGCAGCCGGCCACCTCGGCGATCTGCTCGAAGGTCAGGCCGCCCCACAGGTGGACGACGATCACCTCACGCTCCTCCAGCGGCAGCGCTTGCAACGCCGCCGTCGCCGCCGCGCCGTCGAGTCCTTCGGTGTCGGCGGTGAACCACATCGGCGCCTGCGCCGCCGCGGCCGCCTCGTGGCGCTGCCGCCGCCGCGCCGTGCGCGCGGCGCTGATGGCGGCGTTGCGCACCACGCGATACAGCCACGGCAGCGGCTTGTCCGGCGCCTGGCGCTGGACGACGAGCTTGAGGAACGATTCCTGGACCACGTCCTCGGGCACGGCGCACCACTGCCGCGCGTACAGCACCAGCGCCGCCGCGTGCTGATCCACCAGCCGCCCGAGGAGTTCCGGTCCCATCACCCGATATGACGCCGGCCGAGGGGAGTCATCCCACGAAATGAGCCGCTTGCGGCTTCGCAGGGCGTGCGAAGCCGCAAGCGGCTAACTCACTTCCGATCAATCTCCACCACCGCGTGCAATCCATCCTTCATGAAGGTCAGCGTCGCGGTCACGCCGCTGAGCCCCTTCAGGGCCGACGCGCTGCCCTTCTCCGACGGCTCGGTTGCCTGCTTCGGCTCGAGTACCGTACCGTGGACGCTGCAGCGGCACGTCTTGCCGTCGGGCGACAGCAGGTACTGACCGCCTTCCGGGCAGAAGAAGTGGGCGCCGTGAAGGCGACCCGCCTCCTGACGGGCGGCGCGGCCGAGTTGCTCTTCGCTGCGCTGCTCCTTGTCCGGCTTGCCGACGACGGCGCGGCCGACGCTCGCCAGCGGCCCGAGGTTGTTCAGGCACGCTTCGCGGTTCCCCTCGGCCCACGCCAGGCGGTAGTCCGCCAGCACCTGGTCCCAGTTGGCCGGCCGCGCCCTGACCATGCCGTGTCCGACCGGTCCCGCGGTCCCCTTCTCGGCGCCGCCCCTGGCCCGCTCCGCGTCGAGGGCCACGAGGTCTTCGAGGATGAACGACTTGCTCGCGATGTACAACCCGTTGCCGATCCGCGCCCAGAACATGCGCCACTTGACCGGCCCGAACTGCACGCTGGCCACGCGCATCGTCCGATTCGGCTTCAGCGGCGCCTTGTAGAAGTCGAGGTTGACGCCGAACATCCCCGGCTCCTTGACGCGGTGGTAGCTCTCCGCCATCAGCGGATCGAGCTTGTCGAGAAACTCATCAACGACCTTCACGTCCTGCACCGGGATGGAGATGTACACGGGCGAGTTCAGGGCGGTGACGAGGAAGCCCGCGCCCAGCTCGGCGGCGGCGAAATCTCCCCCGCGGACGCCGCGTCCGTTGAAGGTGCCCAACCCGAGGCCGAGGAGTTGCGGCACGTTGAGGTCGAACGTCGGCACCGAATCGTAGACGTGCAAGCCGACCTGGTTGCCGATGCCCTTGGTCAGGAATTCCTTGACCTTCAGCTCGTCGATCTTCTCGCGCGGCACGCCGGGAATGTCGAAGAAGTCCCGCTGCTGCTCGCCGATGACGCGGTCCTCGTTGGGGCGGAAGTTGATGGTCTCGCCGCCGGCGGGAGTAAAGATCGCCCGCAGCGTGTCCTTGTCGGCCGCCTTGCTGATCGCGTGGACCGCACCGTCCGCGAAGCCGGCGAGGAACTCCTTTTCGTTGCGGGCGGCCAGCCCCTTCAGCGGGTCTTTGGCGTCATACTTCAGGTCGTCCGGCTTCGTCCAGGTGACCGCCTGATCGTCGGCGGCATCGACCAGCAGGACCGTGTTCGACGTGCCGTCCAGGATGGCAGCCGGGTACTTCAGCTTGCTGGTGCTGGTCTCGAACAGGGCTCCTTTGCCGACCGGCAACAGGTACGTGGTCTTGCCTTCCCCGGCCTTCGAGCCCGGCGCGCGAAAAATGGCGGGCATCTTGGCAATGAGCTTCTTGTTGTGGTCGCTGTCCCACGGCTCATCGAGGTGGAACTCCTTGTAGAGGTTGTCCTGCTCGATGAAGGGTAAGACGGCCACGCGCCAGCTCAGGAGCGGTTTGCCATCCTTGTCGCTGATCCCTGCCGGCGGGATCATCTTGCCATTGTTGCTGTCCGCGTAGTTGACCAGACCGAGGACGAACTGTTTCATGTTGTTGGCGTTGGGGGGCTCGTCCTTGTTGACCGTCTTCTCTTCGCCGAGGCCAGCCTGCTTGAGCAATTCCAACTTGTTCAGCTTCACCGCGACGCTGAAGATGTTGCGCTTCGGCACCGGCAGCGCGTCCAGCGCCTCCGGCGTCCCGCCCAGCGACTGCGACAGCGTCGTGTAGATCGAGTTGTCAATCAGCGGCAGGATGAGCGTTTCCAGGCGGTAGCGCTGCGGCGTAATCTGCACGCGCAGGGCGATGGGGTCGAAGTAGACGCGCCAGTACTGGTTGTACTCGTTAAGGAACGCCTTGTACTCGTCGGCCTCCTCCCCATTCACCTTCTTCAAGGGGATTTCGCAGCAGGGGGTCATATACTGGGCGTGTCCGTGATGTGAGCAGGTGCCGAAGCGGCCGTCGGCCGAAAGCGTGTACTTGCCGCCGTCGGGGCAGGTGAAGGCGCCGTCGTTGAATTGGCCCGGTAGGCACTCCGCCTTGACCAGTTCATCGAGCGAGGCCGGCGCCTTGCCGTGCTCCGTGCGGTACAGCAGCGAGGCGTGGCCGAGCATGCGCAGGTGGTTGTAGCAGAGCATGCGCCGCCGCTCGGTCAGTTTGACGGTCGGCCCCATCAGCCGGCGGATGAACGGGTCGGACAGGTAGACCAAGCCGTCCTCCTCCTTGGCCCCGCGCGGCAACAGCGTGCGGATGTACTGGAATTCGGTCGTGTCGCCGAGCCGGCGCACCGCCTTGCCGTCGGCGTCCTTGCCCTTGATCGCCGCCAGGACGCGCTGCAGCGCCACCTGCGAATTGCTGCGGACGTGCAGGTCGGCGGCGGGGTAGGCCGAGTAGACGCACAGGGAGCGGTCGGGCGTCGCCAGGTGGACATACTCCACGTCGCCGTACTTGCCGGTCGTCTTCTTGGCGTTCTTGTGGGCCTTGGCGGCGTTGTCGAGGAAGCCGTCCATGCGCGCCTTGAGGGCGTCGGCCGCCTTGGCCCGGAAGATCAGGGTGACGTCGCTCCCCTCGCCGAGGAACAGGTCGCTGCCGGTGACGGCGACGTCGTCCACGACGAGGTCGTAGGCGGGGCGGAGCAGCGGGTTGGTTTCGAGGGCGAGCTGCGACTTGAGCCGATCGCCGACCTGCTGCGTCCGGGCCTCGCGCGTGGCCTGGTTGAACAGGTGTGTACCCCACAGGTCGCTCAGCTCCATCGCGTCGAGCATCTTGGTCAGCGAGCGGAACTCGATCAGGTAGAAGTCCTCCGGCACGGCGCGGGCGAGCGGGTCAGGATCGACCTTGGCGCCGCCGAGCATCTCTTTCCACGGGTGGCTCTTGACGGTCGGCCCCGCGATGTCCGCGATGGGGATGGTCTGCTTGCGCCGCTCGGCCGGGTCGGCCGGCTTCTCGTCGGGCCGGCCGGGGCGCGGCCGTGCGGCCCGGTCGCCGCGCATGGCGTCGAGCTGCAGGCTTTCCTGGACGGCGAGGGCACCGGTGAACAGGCTGAAGAGATCGACGTCGTTGACGCGCTCGTTGCCGCGGCGGCCGTTGGCGCGGCCGATCAGCCCTTCGACCTCGTCGGCGACGGGGCCGATCTGCTTCTCGCGCCGGGCGAGCTGAAGGGTGACGTACTGCAAGTAGGCGTCCTTCGGGTACAGTTCGAGTTGTTGCCTCGCCTCGTCGAGGGTCCATGCCTGTGGCGATTTGTCGGCGGCCCCGGCCGGTTTGTCGGGCGGCCCCTTGCCGGGCGGGGCCTTTTCCTGGCCGTGGAGCAAGGCGAGCCCGGGCAGGGCGATGACGATCGCCACCAGGGCGGCGCGGACGCGGAAAGCGGAGATGCGGGACGACATCGGCGAACCTCCTGAATGGGAGAAGGGAACTGCAAGGCGTAGCGTCTGCCTCGCGGTCCCTCCTGTCAAGGAAAAAGGACCGACCGTCAACAGGCACCGAACGGCCCAGCGTCGTCACGCCATTTCGCATACACTCAAGGGGATGTCTACCCTGACCGCGCTGCTCCCGCTGGGGGACCAGGCCGTCCTGGCGTACTTCGCCGACGAGTCGGCCGCCCTGCGCTTCGCCGCGACCGTCCGCCGCGACGGCACCCCCTGGCTGGTCGATGTCGTGCAGGCCTACGCCAGCGTCGGGGTCTTCTTCGACCCCGATCACTGCGACTTCCGTGCCGCCGCCGACCGCCTGCGTGGCCTTGCCGACCTGGCCGACCACGCCGCCGAGCCGACCGGGGGACGGCTCCACGTCATCGCGTGCTGTTACGAAATGGGGCCGGACCTGGCCCGCGTGGCGGAACAGACGGGCCTATCGACCGACGAGGTGATTCGCCGGCACGCGGCGACGGAGTACGTGGTCTACGCGATTGGCTTCTGTCCCGGCTTCCCGTACCTGGGTTATCTGCCGCCGGAGTTGTGCGGGGTGCCGCGCCTGGCGGCGCCGCGGCTGCGCGTGGAGGCGGGCAGCGTCGGCCTGACCGGGCGGCAGACGGGGATCTACACCGAAGCGCGGCCCGGCGGCTGGAACCTGGTCGGGCGGACGCCGTTGGTGCTGGTCGATGTCGCGGACGGGTATTTCCCGCTGCGAACGGGCGACCGGGTGCGCTTCGCGCGGATCGACGAGGCCGAGTATCGGCGCCTGGCAGGGGAGCGGTTGTGAGCCTTTCCAAAAGAGTCTTTTCACCCTACTTGCCAATGCACCACAGATGCTCATAGGTGTGGATGAAGATGGTCCCATCCGAGACGGCGATCGACGCCTTGGTCGTCTCCTTGAGCGGGTTGCGGCTGAGAACCTCGAACTTCGGCTTCGCGGCCAGGACCAGCGTTTCTCCCTCCACGTTGGTGACGTAGAGCCTGTCACCGGCGTGGACCAAGCTGCCCCAGGCGCCCGCGCCGACGCGCTCGGTCCAGGCGGTCTTGCCGGTCTTCAGCTCGATGCATTCCGCGCGGCCCGGCTCGGTAACCATGTAGACGTGCTCCCCGACCAGGACGCCGGAGCCGATGCGCTGGTCGGCCCGGGGCTGGCGCCACAGCCGGTGCGTCTGCGTCACGTCCCCCTTGCCGCCCGGCCGTACCGCCAGCGCCGGCCCACCGTACCCGGCCATCGCCACCACCGCCTCGGCGCTCACCAGCGGCGACGTGTACACCAGCCGATCCGCCGACTCGTCCTTGGCCAGTCCCTGGCACGTCCAAAGCAACTCGCCCGTCTTCGGCGCGTACGCCTTCACCACGCCGGGCCAGCTCATGACCAACTCGTCTCGCTCCTTCAGTTTCAGCAGTGTCGGCGTGCTCCACGACCCGAGCCACTCCGACTGCCCCTTGTCGCCGCGCTTGCCGCCCGGCTCCTCGACCTTCCAGACGTCCTCGCCGGTCTTCCTGTCCATCGCGATCAGGAAGGTGCGCTCGCCGGGGCCGAAATTGAGAATAACGAGGTCGCCGTAAAGCACCGGCGAGGCGGCGTTGCCCCAGATGTGCTCGCACTTGCCCAGGTCGCGGTGCCACAACTCCTTCCCCTCGAAGTCGTAGCAGTAGACGCCGGCCGAGCCGTGCGAGACGACGACGCGCTCGCCGTCGGTGGCCGGCGACGCGGAGCAGTACGGGTTGGTGTCGTGCGTCGGCTCCTTCTCCTTGTACTCGATCACCTTGTGCCATAGCGTCTTGCCGTCCTTGCGCGACAGGCACAGGAGGCCGCGCTTCAGCCCCTTGTCGGTCGCCTGCGTGAGGAAGATGCGCTCGCCCCAGATGACGGGCGTGGAGTTGCCCGCCCCCGGTAGCTTCATCTTCCAGCGGACGTTCTCGGTCGCGGACCACTTGACGGGCAGGTCGGTCTCGGCACAGCGCCCCATGCCGTCGGCCCCGCGCCACGCCGGCCAGTTGTCGGCCCGGCCCGGGGACGGCAGGATCGACAGGGCAGCCAGGAGGACGACGTAACGTGGAGGAAAAGTGCGGGACATTGTGAACCCCTCTTTACCCTGGCCGCTTGCGGCTTAGCGTTTGCTTCATCAGGGTCAGGCGAACGCTAAGCCGCAAGCGGCTGTCAGCGCCCGGCGACGGTCTCGAACTCGACCCACTTGGTCTGCACGTCGCGGCCGGTCGGCACCGCCCACGCGGCCGCCTCCTTACCCGCCGGGAAGGTGTGTTCGGCCTGGCGGTCGCCCTTGTCGTCGGTCCAGGCGAACGTCACCTTGGTGCCGTCGCCGCCCGCGCGATAGACCAGGTGAGCCTCGCAGCGGGCGTAGCTCTTGCCCCCGTCGTTGCGGAAGCGGACGCGCACAGGCCCGGCGACCGGGCGGGGCAGTTCCAGTGCTCCCCAGCACATGCTCTGCGACCAGAAGTCCTTCGGCTCGTCGCCCTGGCGGACGATCGTCCAGTCGCGCACCACCGCCTGCCAAGTCTTGCCGCCGTCGGTGGACGCCTCCACCTGGTACTTGACGTCCGGCTGCGGCGGGTTGCTGGACAGGACGTGGGCGGCGGCGTGGACCGCCAGGGCCGCCGCGCCGCGCGGGGCGGCCAATTCCAGCGTCACCCGCGGGCTGCCCATCTTGCCCTCGACGACATGGGCCTGGACCTGCGCCCGGTTCGGTCCCGCGGAAGTCAGCGCCCGCCCGGACGCCTCGAAACGCACCTCGCTGCCGTTGTCCTTCAGGCGCGGCATGACCGCCGCGTTCGCCTGGCAGACCGTGGTCATCGTCAGGCCGGACTTCGCCAGCGCCTTGGCCCCCGCACCTAGCCGCAACAGGTACTGCCGCCGTCCCTTGACCTGGTCGGTGAGGTCCAGGCCGTCGCGGAAGGCGCCGCAATCCTGCCAGGTCCGCCCCCGGTCGGTCGAGACGGCAACCCTGCACTCGGCCTTGCCGCGCAGGACCAGGCCGTTCGTGCCACCGGCGTCGTAGATGCCCCAGGGTTTATCGTTCGGCGGCGTCGCCGCGATGATATAGGGAGTCTGGAACTCGAAAACGACGTGCCGATCCTCCTCCTCGACGACTCCCTCGCGGTCGTCTCCACCGGCGAAGTCGGGCGTGTAGACGTAAACGGCGTTGCCGTAGCGCGCCTGCCCCGGGTTGAACTCGGTCGCCCGCCGCGAGCCGTACATCTTCTCGGGCTGATTGACCCAGGTCTGCGAGCGCTCCGGCCCCGGCACGCCGCCCGTGTTGGAATTGAGTCCCCAGAAGGCGAAGGTCTTGCCGTCCTCCAGGCCGGGGCGCAGGTAGCGGCGCAGGCGCTCGCCGCGGCGCAGGTGGATCATCGGCGGCGGCCCGCCGTAACCGGCCAGGTACTCGGCCACCGCGTACTCCTGGTACGCGGCGCCGTCGGCGGGGTGTAGTCCGCACACCGGCCAGCCGTGTTGCCGCTCGGTCTTGTAGTTGCGGTCGGTGAGGCGCTTCCAGTCGCGCCGGACCTCGGGGATGGAGAGCAGGGCCTCGCCGCGTTCCTCGAAGACGACGGTGCAGACGTCGTGATCGAGCAGGACCCACTTGCCCTTGCCGTAGCGGCCACCGGTGAGGAAGACCTCGAAGCTGTTGTGCCCGGAGACGCCGACGCAGCGGCCGCGGCCGTGGCCGAGCAGGGCCTCCATCTCGGCAACCCACTGCCCGTGCGTGCTGCCGCACAGGCCGAAGCCGTCGGCGAACAGGCCGGTCCAGTACTCGCGGTTGCGCAGGTCGCCGCCCTTCGTGAAGCCCTCGCCCCAGAGATCCTCGACCCCCGCGTCGGCGTGGAAGTAATGGGTGCAGCGCCACAGCCAGGCGGCAAGGGCTTTCTGCTCGTCGCTCGCCGGCTTGACCCCGACGACGCGCTCGTAGAGCGCCGCCTGCGTGGCGGCGAGGCGGTCGAAGGTGGAACAGGCCAATTCCCCCGGATACCAGGGGTGATCGCTGCGAACCTGCGGGTCGCCGACGTCCGCGCGGGCCGCCGAGGCGAACAGGAGGAAGACCGCCAGGAGCGCGGCGAGGCGTCGGGTCGTCACCTTTGTTTCCTTTCAACCGCGGAATTGTTTAGAAACTGTATCAAAAACCCTCTTGCCGCTTGCGGCTTCGCAGGAACGATTGCGAAGCCGCAAGCGGCGAAGACTAAACGGGTTTGGCGGGCAGGCAGAGGGTGAACTTGGTGCCGCGACCGACCTCGCTTTGGACCTCGATGCGGCCGCCGTGCGCCTGCACGATCTTGCGGGTCGTCGCCAGGCCGAGGCCGCTGCCGCCGGCCTTGGTCGAGAAGAACGGCCGGAACACCTTGGCCAGCACCTCCGGCGTCATCCCCTGGCCTGTATCGATCAGCGACAGGCACACCTCGTCCGGCCGGGCCTCCGCCTGGATGGTCAACGTGCCGCCCTCCGGCATGGCCTGCTGGGCGTTCAGCATCAGGTTGAGCAGGGCCTGCTTGACAAGCTCGCGGTCCAGCGGCAAGGGCGGCAGGTCGGCGGGGAGGTATAGCTTAATTTCGATGCCGGAGCCACGGGCCATCGGGTCGAAGAAATCGACCATCTCATCGACCAGGGCGGCCAGGTCGGTCGGCTCGAATTTCAGGTCCTTGATGCGGGCGAAGCGGAGGAAGTCGTTGGAGACGTCCACCAGGCGCTGGCACTCGCCCTGGAGGCGCTGGACGCGGTCGTGCGCCCGCCGCTCGCGCTGCGACTGCGGCTCGGCGAAGTCCTCCGCCAGCAACTGCAGGTTGAGCCCGAGGGTGCTCAGGTGGTTCTTGATCTCGTGGATGAAGCTGCCGGCCAACTCGGCCAGTTCGGCGTATTGTTCGCTCCACACGGCCCCGCCGCCCCTCGATTGATCGTTTCGCGAAACGAGGAATCCGCGCCGCCCCGAGGGCAGCCGCTCAACTACTCCTGCGGCTCGCGCATCTCCTGCTGCTGTTGCGGCGGCGGGGCGTGGCGGCGCGGCGGCCCTTCGTCGCCGCCCTCGCGGCGCCGGCCGCGCGGCGGACCTTCGTCACCGCGGCCGCGCGGCGGGCCACCCTCGCCGCGGCGCGGCGGCGGGGCCGACGGCTCCGTGGGCGGCAGTCCCTTCTCCTCGCGGAGCAGCGCCTTGCGCGACAATTTGATGCGGTCGTGGTCGTCGATGGCGATCACCTTCACGCGGATCTTCTCGCCGACTTTCACCACGTCCTCGACCTTGCCGACGTACTTGTCGTCCAGCTCGCTGATGTGGCACAGGCCGTCGCGCCCCGGCACGATCTCGATAAACGCCCCGAAGTCCTTGATCGAGGACACCTTGCCCTCGTACACCTTGCCGACCTTGACCTCCTCGCACAGCGCCTCGACCTTGTTGCGCGCCGCCTCGGCGGCGGCGGCGTCCAGCGACGAGATCGACACCGTGCCGTCGTCGTCCACGTCGATCTTGGCGCCGGTGCTCTCCTGGATGCCCTTGATGGTCTTGCCGCCGGGGCCGATGAGCAGGCCGATCTTCTCCGGGTTGATGCGGATTTGCAGGATGCGTGGGGCGGTACGGCTGACCTCGGCACGCGGCTGGCGCAGCGTGCTCAGCATGGCCTTGAGGATCTCGCGCCGCGCCTCGCGCGCCTGCTCAAGGGTCGCGCGGATGATCTCCTCGTTGATGCCGGCGATCTTCAGGTCGAGCTGAATGCCGGTGATGCCGCGGCCGGTGCCGGCGATCTTGAAGTCCATGTCGCCGTAGTGGTCCTCGTCGCCCATGATGTCGGTCAGCAGGGTGAACTTGTCCGCTTCCTTGACCAGGCCGATGCTGATGCCGGCGACCGGGTTGCTGATCGGCACGCCGGCGTCCATCAGCGACAGGGTGCCGCCGCAGACCGAGGCCATGCTTGACGAGCCGTTCGACTCGAGGATGTCGCTGACGACGCGAATCGTGTAGGGGAATTTCTCGGGGCTGGGGATGACGGCCTTGAGGCTGCGCTCGGCGAGGGCGCCGTGGCCGATCTCGCGGCGGCCGGGGCCGCGGATGGGCTTGCACTCGCCGACACTGAAAGGCGGGAAGTTGTAGTCGAGCATGAACTTCTTGCTGTACTCGTCCATGAGCCCGTCCACGCGCTGCTCGTCGCTGGGGGTGCCCAGCGTGGTCGTCACCAGCGCCTGCGTCTCGCCGCGCTGGAAGATGGCACTGCCGTGCGTGCGCGGCAGGACGCCGACCTCGCACTGGATCGCCCGGACTTGCTTGGTAGTGCGGCCGTCGATGCGCTTTCCTTCGAGGATTAGGTCGCGGACCACCCTCTCCTGAAGGGCGTCGAAGGCGGCGGCCACGGCGGCCGGGTCGTGCTCCGGCTCCGTATCCTTGGGCACCAGGTCGGCCAAGACTTTCTCGCGCAGCTCCTTGATGGCGTCGGCGCGGGCCTGCTTGCCGGAGGTCAGCTTGCGCTGCTTGAACTCCTCGTAATAGCGCAGGAAGACCAACTCTTTGACGGGGCTGGCCGGGGCCGGGGGCGGCAGCTCCTTCTTGCCGAGGCCACTGCCCTGGCGCAGTTCCTCGACCATCTCGATGACCGTCACGATGTGCTTGTGGGCGAAGAGGATCGCTTGCAGCATCTCCTCCTCGGACATCTCGCGCGCGAAGCCCTCAATCATGGTGATGGCGTCGCGGCTGCCGGAGACGATCAGGTCGAGGTCGCTCTCCTCGAGCTGCGAGTGCGTCGGCATGACGATCCACTCGTTGCTGGCACGCCCGACGCGCACCGACCCCGTCGGCTGGAGGAAGGGGATCGGCGAGACGTGCAGCGCGCCGCTGGAGCCGATCATGCACAGGACGTCGGGGTCGTTCTCACGGTCGGCGGAGAGAACGGAGGCCATGACCTGCACTTCGTTGACGTAGCCCACCGGGAAAAGGGGGCGGATCGGGCGGTCGATCAGCCGCGAGGTGAGAATCTCCTTGGTGGTGGGGCGCCCCTCGCGCTTGATGAAGCCGCCGGGGAACTTGCCCGCGGCGTAAACTTTCTCGCGGTAATCGACGGTGAGGGGGAAGAAATCGCGGCCCGGAATGGGCGAGCCCTCGACGGCCGCGACGAGGACGATGGTGTCGCCGTAGCGCACCGTGATGGCGCCGTGCGCCTGCTTGGCCAGTTTGCCGGTCTCGAGGATGAGGGGCTGGGCGCCAAACGGACGTTCGACATGACTTACCTGCACGGGACGTTCCTCTTTCATACCGGCAGAGTCGGAGCAGGGGAGCGACTGGACACAAGCCTGAAGCAGAAGCAAGGGCTGTCCTTCGCTGGCGCTTCAGGCTTGTCTTTATTTGCGGAGGCCGAGGCGCCCGATCACCGACAGGTAGCGCGCGCGGTCCATGTTGCGCAGATAGTTCAGCAGGCCGGTGCGCTTGCTGACCATCATGAGCAGGCCGCGCCGGCTGGCGTGGTCTTTCTTGTGCGTGCGCAGGTGCTCGGTCAGCTCGTTGATCCGAGCCGTGAGCAGTGCGATTTGCACTTCGGGCGAGCCGGTGTCAGACGGGTCGCGCCGGTACTGATCGATGATGCCGGTTTTTCGGTCCTTCGTGATCGCCATCGCGGTTCTCACACCCTCCGCTGCGTTTCCGACTCCTGCCTGGGAATCTAAACCTTCAACACTCTTTGGTTTAGTGATCGTAGCAGCGCGCGGCGAGATTGCAAGGGGGAAAAATTCTTCCGGGCCCGCTCGGCTACTCGGGGAACTCGCCGTGCAGGGTCTGCGCCAGCGTCGCGCAGGCCGCCCGCCAGCGCCGCCGCACCGTGCGCTCGGCGACGCCGAACAGCTCGGCGATCTGGACCTCCGTCCAGCCGTGGTAGAACTTCAGCCCGACGATCTCGCGCTCCTCGGGCGGCAGCTGCTCCACCGCCTCGTGGAACTGGCCCCAGCGCTCCAGGTCGTCCGGGTCGTCCGTCCGGTCCGGCACGTCGGCGTCGTCGCCCCCGCCCGCGGTGATCGGGACGGGGCGACCCTCGCCGCCGCGGCGGGCGGTGCCGTAGTGGCGCACCAGGTCGATCAGTTCGCGGCGGATGTGGCAGGCGGCCAACCCGAAGAAGGCGCGCGTGGACTCCGGGATCGGCTCGATCTTGCCCAGCGTCTCCATCAGCCGCACAAGGGCCGCGTCGAGGACGTCGCCGGTATCGCTCATGGGGCGGAGGTTGCGGAAGCCGCTGAGCATCTTGCTGGCCAGCCGCTCCAGGCGGTGGCAGCAGGCGCGGATCAGTTCGTCGCGCGCCTGCAGGTCGCCGGCACGGATCCGCTTCACCCACGCCTGCAGGTGAACGGTGTGGATCGATTGGTCGTTCATGAGGAGTGGCTCCGTTAGGGCTTCGACAGAGCTTGGGGACCGAAACAACTCTCAGAATTGTACCGGGTGGGGCGGGGGGGAGGAAGTACTTTCCGGGCACAGCCGACCGGCGTGCGCCTCGCCCCGTAGCCGCAAGCTGCCAGCTTGCGGGCTCTTGGCGGTGGTCGGCCGGCAAGCTGGCAGCTTGCGGCTACGGGCGCGGCCGGCCGGCGCCCCCGCCCGAAACGAGAAAGGCCGCCGCCTCCCCTCCTGGGAAAGCGACGGCCCCCCGTCTGTTCCGGCCCCGATTGCGGCCCCCCGATGACATCTCTTCTCTGTCCGGGCTTCTCCGTGCCGAGGACGTCACGGGGGCCGCCCCCTCATCCTTATCAGCGGATTTTTCGCCGCGAACCGGACACACCGCTCTCGGTTTCTCCCCCCGGCAAAAAAGCGCCGGCGCTGTCCCCTCAGCCGTTTTTTCCCCGTTACCTCCTTATAGAAGGGGCAATGCGGCGGCACAACGAGATCAGCACGCCGCGGCAGTCGGCAGGCCACGAACAAGCGTCGTGCGAGAGCCGACGAATCCATGCCCCCGCCGTCCCGTGCCGGCCGGCGGTCAGCCAACCCGAAAAATTCTACCACCAAGGGAGTTAGCCATGAAGTCCACCACGACCCGCCTGCGCCTCGAGTGCCTGGAGTCCCGCGACCTGCTCAGCGCCGACTGGTTCAGCACCTACATCCCCAACGCCGCCATCGCCAACCTCGCCCGCGCCGACTGGTACGGCCACGGCTCGGTCAACTACAACGACATGCTGGCCATCTACGCCCAGGTCGAGAAGAGTGGCCCGGTCAGTTCCAGCGAGTTCGCCAGCCTCCAGTTCCTGGGGACGTACGGCTCGCTGCTGAATACGCCTTCCTCGGTCCTCTACCTCGAGAACCAGGTGGTCGGCCACAACCCCGCGGACCTGTCCTACCAGGGGTACGGCCTCGGCTACCTGGGGACGAACAGCCCGTCGTGGCAGATGCAGGAGTTGGTCGGCAAGTGGTTCCTGGGGCAGGACCACCCCGCGGCTCCCGGCCAGACCTACAGACCCGTCAGCGGCTCGCTCTTCGGGGCCTACGGCCCGCAGTACACCGACGTGGCCCAGGGCGGCGTGGGCGACTGCTCGCTGATCGCCTCGTTCGCCGAGACGGCCTACAAGGACGCCGGCGTCATCTCCAGCATGTTCACCTACGACGGCAACAACGTCTGGACGGTGGGCTTCTACGAGAACGGCGCTTCGGTCTACGTGACGGTGGATAACCAGCTGCCCGGCGGGGGCGGCACCTACGATCACCCGCAGAACGGCGTCCTCTGGGTGGCCCTGGCCGAGAAGGCTTACGCCGAGCTGAACGCCTTCGACAACCAGGACGGCGTCGCCGCCAGCTTGCAGGGAAAGAATGCGTACTCCTCGCTCAACGGCATGGACCCGGCGAAGATCCTGCCGACGTTGACGGACCGGGCAGGCTACTCCGCCTACAACCCCACGACGATCAACCAGGCGCTGGCGCAGGGCTTCCTGATCGTGCTGGGGACCGGCTCCAACTCCGGCAACCCCAACGTCGTGGGCGACCACGCCTACGCCGTCCTCGGCTACAACGCGAGCACGCACATGTACACGATGTTCAACCCCTGGGGAATCCAGCAGGCCGCGGCGAACCACGTCTGGGGCCTCTGGTACGCCAACCAGGCCTACCTCGACCTGTACTTTACCGACGAGGGGGGCTACGTCCGGGCGACGCCGGCCAACGAGGCGGCCAGCAACGTGCTGCTGACCGAGGCCACCACCCACACGGCCCTGGCCATCCCCGTCTCGGTCAACCGGCCCGCGCTCGCCGACGCCGTCTTTGCCGCCCCCGCGCTACCGACAACCCTTGCCCCGTCGCACACCCTCGACGTGGTCGTGGCGGGTCTGTCCCACCAGGCCCCGACCGACGATGCTCTGAGTGAGCTGGCGTTCGCGTAAGGAACTGTAACACCAATGACTTCGCCGCTTGCGGCTTCGCAGGAAAGATTGCGAAGCCGCAAGCGGCGAAGTCATTTTGGTTACAGTTCCTAACAGTTTCGCCGCGACCCGAAGGGGAGCGCGCCCGACGCGCTCCCCTTCGGGTCACAACTCATCTTTTGCCTGTCACCAGATCCTGCCTGTGCGGTTTTGCGCGTGTACTGTGCGGGACCAGTCCGCTCCGGCGCCGTTCCCGGCCTCGGGGCAAAGCCAGCTGCCTCGACGGAACCCCTTTGTTTCTCACGGATTGCAGTGAACAACCGCGAGGGGAACTCTCTCCGGCACCGCGATTGCATGATACCCGCCTGGAACATCGGGGGGACTCTCTGGGCGGAAACCCAGGGGGATGGCCTGCTGAGAGCAAGAGCCAAGCCTTGCCACCTCGAAATCCTACCTGCAGCAAAATTTCATACATAAGAAATAAATCTCCTCAAATCCACCTAGAAAACCACGTTCTCCCTCCCGCGCCGGCGGGTGCCGGCTGAGACCTGTTCATGGTTGCTACTCACAATCTCTACCTGGTCGCGCTGTCTGTTCTGATTTCCATCCTGGCGGCCTACGCCGCACGCGACCTGTCCGAACGGGTAAGAGACGCCCGCGGACGGGGCTGGCTGGCCTTGTGGCTGGCGGGCGGTGCCACGGCGGACGGGATAGGCATCTGGTCGATGAACTACACGGGCAGGCTGGCCCTCCGCTTGCCGGTCCCGTTGCTGTTCGACTGGCCCACGGTCTTACTTTCGCTGCTGGTGGGCATCCTTGGTTCTGCCGGGGCGCTGCTCGTCTTGAGTCGCGGCCAAATCGGCTGGCCGCGGGTCCTGGCCGCCAGCATTTTCCTCGGCGGCGTGGGGATCTCGGGCCTCCATTACACCGCCATGGCGGCCATGCGGCTGCCGGGATTGCACCCTCATTACGACTCTCCCGCGCTCGTGACCCTTTCGGTCGTGCTGGCGGTAGCGCTTTCTTTCGCGGCCCTATCGCTCATGTTCCTTGCTCGGGACGGCGCTCGTGGCCCGAGGTTGCGAAGCCACGGGAGCGTCCTGCTGAGGGGGGCGGCCAACCCCGTCATGCATTACACCGCAATGGCCGCCGTCGTCTTCACGCTCTCGGACGAGGTGCCCAACTTATCCCACGCCGTCAGCATCGAGTCCCTCTGCATTGTCGGCATCAGTCTCGTCCCGGTGATGGTCCTCGTCGTGGCGCTGCTGATCTCGCTGGTGGACCGAGTCGAGAAGCAGAGGGCGCTTCTCGACGAACTATTTGAACAGGCACCGCAGGCCGTAGCCTTGCTGAGGGCGGACAATCGGATCGTCCGTGTGAACCGGGAGTTCACAGGGACCTTTGGCTACGGCCCGCACGAGGCCCTCGGCCGCCGCCTTGGCGACCTGATCGTGCCCGACGAGTCGCGCGACGAGGAGCAGAAGTACGCGGAGCTGGGGGCGCACGGACAGCGCCTGGATGTCGAGGGCGTTTGCCGGCGCAAGGACGGCAGCCGCTTGCACGTTTCGATGGTCCGCGTGCCGGTCTCGGTAGCCGGCGGGCAGGTGGAGATCTATGCGATCTACCGTGACGTCACCGAGCGCAAGCGGGCCGACGAGGCCCTGCGCGAATGCGCGGACCGCTTGCAGGCCCTCTCCCGCCGGCTGCTCCAGGTCCAGGAGGAGGAGCGACGCCACCTGGCCCGCGAGCTGCACGACGAGGTCTGCCAACTCCTGGCGGCGATCGTCTTCCATCTCCACGCCGCGACGCGCGTCACCGGCGCGGCCGCCCTGGCGCGAGTGGAGGAGTGCGCCCGGCTGGTGCGGCAGGCGGGGGAGCAGGTGCGCGGCCTGGCGCTGGAGCTGCGCCCGGCCATGCTCGACGTCCTGGGCCTGGAGGCCGCCCTGCACTGGCTGGCCGAGCGCCACCAGCAGCGGACCGGCTGCGAGGTGCGCGTCGAAGGCCACCTGCCCGGGAAGCCGTTACCGCCCGACCTGGCGATCACCTGCTTCCGCGTGGCGCAGGAGGCGCTGACCAACGTCGTGCGCCACGCCCAGGCGCGGCACGTCTGGATCGAGATGGGCGGGGCCGAGGGCGCCCTGGAGTTGGCCGTCCGCGACGACGGGGTGGGCTTCGACATGGGGGCCGCCCAGCGGCGCGCGGCCGAGCAGGACAGCTTGGGCCTGCTGGGGATGGCGGAGCGGGTCCAGCTGCTGGGGGGCCGCCTGCGCGTGGAATCCCAGCCGGGGCGCGGCGCGCACATCCGCGCCACCTTCCCCTTGAGTGCGGGCCCCGACAACCCGGCGGGACCGGCGGACTGAGACATGTCTTCGCCGCTTGCGGCTTCGCAGGAAAGATTGCGAAGCCGCAAGCGGCAAGAGGAGGCCGATCTTCCTGCCGAATTCGGACCACTTCCCGCCCGCGCGCGGTATGATAGCAGGTGCTCTACTATTGGTGCCGGAAGCCAAGTCGCAGTGGCTCCACCTGCCCTTTACCCCAGCCGTTCTGAGCGGCCGAGGTCAAGCGGTGCTCGACGGAGTGAAGGGTGGATGCCAGGAGCGTCCGGCGCTGCAACTCCCGCAGCGGGTGCGCCATGAGAGACGAGGACAAGACCAGGGAACAGCTGCTGGAGGAGTTGCGTACCCTGCGGGCGCCGCTGGCCCGGCCGGGGGAGCGCGGGCCGCCGGCGGAGAGGGCCCCGCACGCCAGCGAGGAAGCGGGCACCAAGGCGCTCCCGGCGGAGCGGGACCGGCTGCAAATCCAGCGGTTGCCGCTGGCGTACATCCTGATGGATGCCGACGGCCGCGTGCTCGATTGGAATCCCGCCGCGGAGAAACTGTTCGGCTACACCCAGGAAGAGGCGTTGGGCCGGGCGTGCCTCGACCTGATCGTCCCGCTCCCGCTTGACGATCACCTTCAAGAGATTCTCCGCCGCGTCTGGGCCGGGGACATGGACGCCCACAGTGTCAACGAGAACCGGACCAGGGACGGCCGTCTCATCACCTGCGAGTGGTTCAACACCCCGCTCAGGAACTCGGAGGGCCGAGTCACCGGCGTCATCTCCCTGGCGCAGGATGTTAGCGAGCGCCGGCGCGCCGAGGAGAAACTCCGGTGGAGCGAGGCACTGCTGGCGGAGGCCGAGCGGCTGGCCCACGTCGGCAGTTGGAGTTGGGACGTCACGAGCGATACGGTCCTCTGGTCCGAAGAGCACTACCACATCTTCGGCTTGCAACCGAACGAGACGGGGATGACTTATCACCGCGTTCTGAGTCGCATTCACCCGGATGACCGGGCGACGCTCCGGAACGTGATCGATCAGTCGTTGCGGGAGCGTCAGCCCTTCGAGTGTCGCTTGCGCGCGCTGCACGATGACGGAACAGTGCGGCTGGTGCAGTCCCGAGGGCGAGTGGTATTCGACGAGGGAGGCAAGCCGGTCCGCATCTTCGGCACCGTTCAGGACATCACCGATCAGACACTCGCCCGGGAGGCCCTGGAGGCGAGCCGGCGGCGCTTCCAGACCGTCTTTCAGAACTCACTCGACCTCAATTCCACCGGCGAGGCGATCTACGACATGGACCTGGACGGACGTTGCACGTTCTGCAACAGGGCCTGTCTCCGCCTCCTGGGTTATGCCGCTGCCCGCGACCTGCTCGGCAAGGACATGCACGCCCTGATTCACCATACCCGGGCCGACGGGACGCCTTACCCCCTGGAGGAGTGCCGCATCTACCGGGGCTTCCGGCAAGGCGAAGGGATCCACGTCAAGGACGAGGTTCTGTGGCGTGCCGACGGTACCAGCTTCCCCGCGGAGTACTGGTCCTACCCCGTGTACCAGGGGACACAACTTGTCGGGACCGTGGTCACCTTTGTAGACGTCAGCGAGCGCCGCCAGGTGGAGGAAGAATTGCGCACCCTGAACGCCGCCCTGGAGAATGCCGTGGAGGGCATCGCCCGGCTGGATACGCAGGGGCGGTACGTTACCGTTAACCCCGCCTACGCTGCCATGGTCGGCTACCGGCCCGAGGAACTGGTCGGCGGCAACTGGCCGCTGACCGTGCATCCCGACGACCGGGACAAAATCGAGGCCGCCTACCGACGGATGCTGAGCGAGGGGAGGGTTGAGGCCGAGGTCATGGGGATGCGCAAAGATCATTCGGCCTTCTGGAAGCAGGTCGTGATGGTCAAGGCTACTGACCGGCAGGGGCGGTGGGGGGGGCATTACTGCTTCATGAAGGACATCACCGAGCGCAAGACGGCGGAAGGGGGTCTGGAAAGGTACGCTGGCCGTCTTCAAGCCCTGTCGCGCCGCCTGGTGGAGGTCCAGGAGGAGGAGCGCCGCCACCTGGCCCGCGAGCTGCACGACGAAATCGGCCAGGTTCTGGCCGCCATCAACTTCCAGCTGCACGCGGCGAAGGGCCTGGCCGGCGCCGCCGCCCTGGCGCGGCTGGAAGAGTGCGCCCGGCTGGTGCAGCAGGCGGGGGAGCAGGTGCGCGGCCTGGCGCTGGAGCTGCGCCCGGCCATGCTCGACGTCCTGGGCCTGGAGGCCGCCCTGCACTGGCTGGCCGAACGCCACCAGCAGCGGACCGGCTGCGAGGTGCGCGTCGAAGGCCACCTGCCCGGGGAGCCGCTGCCGCCCGACCTGGCGATCGCCTGCTTCCGCGCGGCCCAGGAGGCGCTGACCAACGTCGTGCGCCACGCCCAGGCCCGGCACGTCTGGATCGAGATGGGCGAGGCCGAGGGCGCCCTGGAGTTGGCCATCCGCGACGACGGGGTGGGCTTCGACGTGGGGGCCGCCCAGCGGCGCGCGGCCGAGTTGGGCAGCCTGGGCCTGCTGGGGATGGCGGAGCGGGTCCAGTTGCTGGGGGGCCGCCTGCATGTCGAATCTCAGCCGGGGCGAGGCACCCGCATCCGTGCCTCCTTCCCCTTGAGTGCGGGCGCCGACAACTCGGCGGGACCGGCGGAGTGAGTGACATGGCTGCCATCCGCGTGATGCTCGTGGACGACCACCAGCTCTTTCGGGCGGGGATCCGCTCGCTGCTGCAGACGGTCAGTGACGTCGAGGTCGTCGCCGAAGCCGGCGACGGCCGCGAAGCCCTCAGCCTGATCGCGGCCCACCGGCCCGACGTCGTGCTGATGGACATCATGATGCCCGGCCTCAACGGGCTGGACACGACGACACGGGTGATCCGCTCGTACCCCGCCACGCGCATTATCATCCTGTCCATGAACGCGGGGGAGGACTCCGTGTTGCAGGCACTC
>Ga0116224_10000282_pt1 | contig 42082 bp, 44 predicted proteins | sample Sb_taG_9_FD_89699 | JGI IMG/M metagenome (GOLD analysis project Ga0116224, IMG submission 89699) | Peat soil microbial communities from Weissenstadt, Germany - Sb_50d_b_LC metaG | ecosystem: Environmental > Terrestrial > Soil > Wetlands > Peat | place: Germany: Weissenstadt | collected 2010-09-21 | reverse complement strand
TGGACACCGACGCGGCGGGAATCTGGGTGGAGACGACGGGCATCCCCGCCGAGCGCATCCAGCGCCTGGGCGAGGACAACTTCTGGAAGATGGGCGACACCGGGCCGTGCGGGCCGTGCTCGGAGATCTTCTTCGACAAGGGCGAGGCCTACGGCGCGCCGGGCGGCCCGAAGGACGGTTCCGAGGAGCGGTTCTTCGAGTTCTGGAACCTGGTGTTCATGGAGCTCAACCGCCTCCCCGACGGCACGGTCGAGGACCTGCCCTACAAGAACATCGACACCGGCATGGGACTCGAGCGGGCGTTGGCGGTGGCCGAGGCGGTCGACACCATCTTCGACACCGCCGCCTTCCGGCCCATGATCGAGACGGCCGAGCGCCTGCTCGGCACCCGTTACGGGGCGGACGGCGCCACCGACATCGCGATCCGCCGGCTGGCCGACCACGGCCGGGCCATGACCATGCTGATCGCGGACGGCGTGCTCCCGTCGAACGACGGACGGGGGTACGTGCTGCGGCGGCTCATCCGCCGGGCCGTCCTGGCGGCGCGCCGCCTCGACGTCGCGACGACGATCACGGTGCCGCTCGCCGAGGCGACGGTCGAGCTGATGCAGGACGCATACCCGAACCTCCCGGGCCGCCTCGACCTCACCCGCTCGGTCCTCGAGCGCGAGGAGGGGTCCTTCGACCGGACGCTGCGGGCCGGCCTCGGGCTGCTCAAGGAGGCGATGGGCCGGGCGGAGGGCGCGCCGGGCGGCGTCCTCGACGGCGACATCGCGTTCCGGCTGCACGACACCCACGGATTCCCGATCGAGCTGACCGAGGAGCTGGCCGCCGAGGCGGGCCTCGGCGTCGACCGGGCGGTGTTCGACGCGGCCATGCGCGCGCAGCGCGAGCGGGCCCGCAGCGCCGCGCGCACCCCGGCGGTCGCCGACGAGGCCGCCTACCGCGAGATCCTGGAGAGGGCGGGCGAGAGCGCGTTCGTCGGGCGTGCCCCCGACGCCTACGCGGTGCCGGCCCGCATCGTGGCCGTGCTGGCCGGCGAGAAGGAGGGGACCGCCGAGATCTTCCTCGACCGGACCCCCTTCTACGCCGAGGGCGGGGGGCAGGTCGGGGACGTCGGCTCCATCGTCACCGAGACCGGGCGGGCCGAGGTCTTCGACACCGTCGCCCCGCTGCCGGGGCTGCACGCGCACCGGGCCACGGTGACCGGCGAGATCTTCGCCGACCAGGACGCCCTGGCCGCCATCGACGGGCCCCGGCGCGAGGCCACCCGCCGCAACCACACCGGCACCCACCTCCTGCACGCCGCCCTCCGCAACGTGCTGGGCGACCACGTCCACCAGCAGGGCAGCCACGTCGGCCCCGACTACCTGCGGTTCGACTTCAGCCACCACGAGCAGCCGGCGCCAGAAGAGCTGGCCGCCGTGGTCGAGATGGCCAACCGCGACGTGCTCTTGGACGACGAGGTCACGACGACGGAGACGACGCTCGCCGAGGCCGAGGCCGAGGGGGCGATGGCGTACTTCGGCGACAAGTACGGCGACGTCGTCCGGATGGTGCGGGCGGGCCCCCACTCGCTCGAGCTGTGCGGCGGCACCCACGTGCATGCGCTCGGCCAGATCGGGCCGATCAGCCTCACCTCGGAGGGCTCGATCGGGGCGAACAGCCGGCGGATCTTCGCGGTGACCGGCGAGGCGGCCCTCGAGCGCACGCTCGCCCGGAGTCGCCAGCTGGAGGAGGCGGCGCGCCTCTTGCGGACCGAGCCCGACGGGGTGCTCGAGGCCCTGGAACGGCTGCTCGACCGCCAGCGGGAGGCCGAGCGGTCCCTGCAGGGCCTGCGCCGGGCCGCCCTCGACCAGGAGGCGGCGGCGCTCGCGGCGGGGGCCGAGGGGGGCGTGGTCGTGGCCCGGCGCGACGGGCTCGGCGCCGACGAGCTGCGCGCGCTCGCCCAGGCGGTCGCGGGCCGCGACGGCGTGCGGGCGGCGGTGGTGGGCGGCGTGCAGGGGGAGCGGGTGGCCCTCGCCGCGGCCACCGGCGGCGACCCCGACGCCAACGCGCTCGTGAAGGAGCTCGGGCCGATGGTCGGCGGCTCGGGCGGGGGCCAGCGGGAGCTGGCGGTGGCGGGCGGACGGGACCCGTCCGGCCTCGACAAGGCGCTCGGGGCGGCGGCCAAGGCGCTGCGATCGTCGTGACTGGCGGCGCGCCGGCCGGCCGGGCCGTGGCGCTCGACCTCGGCAGCCGCCGCATCGGCGTTGCGGTCTCGGACTCCGCCGGGCAGCTGGCCTTCCCCCGCGAGGTCCTCGAGCGCTCGGGCGACGAGGCCGCCGACCTGGCCGCGCTCGCGGCGGTGGTGGCCGATGTCGGGGCGACCACCGTCGTGGTCGGGCTCCCGGTGTCGCTCGACGGCCGGGACGGACCGGCCGCCCGACAGGCCCGGGACGAGGCCGACGCGCTGCGCCCGCTCGTCGACTGCGTCGAGGTCGTGCTGTTCGACGAGCGGCTGACCACCGTCTCGGCCGCCGCGGCCCTGGCCGAGGCCGGCCGGCGAGGGCCCGGCGCGCGGCGGGCGGTGGACAGCGCGGCCGCCACCGTGCTCCTCCAGACCTGGCTCGACGCCGGGAGGCCGGCCCGGTGAGCGGGACCGGCGACTCGCTCGGGCCGGCCGGCCCCGCGACCGGCGACTCGCTCGGGCCGGCCGGCCCCGCGACCGGCGACTCGCTCGGGCCGGCCGGCCCCGCGACCGGCGAGACCGACCTGCCCCGCGGCGTGGCCCGGCGGGCCCGCCGCCGCCGCCGGCGCCGGGTGCTCTTTGGCGCTGCCGGTGTCGTCGTCGTGGTGCTCGGCGGCCTGTTCGCCTGGTTCTGGTTCGAGGCCCATCCCCTCGGTGGGCCGGGCCGCAACGTGGTGCTCACGATCGCCCCCAACCAGTCGGTCGGCGCGACGGTCGACGCGCTGGCCCGGGACGGGGTGATCTCGAGCTCCTTCTTCTTCCGGGTCGACGACGTCCTCCAGGGGAACCCGACGGTCGAACCGGGCTCGTACCTCTTCCGGGCCAACCAACCGTTCTCGACCGTCCGGGCCATCCTCGCCCGGGGCCCCGACATATCGACGCTCGTCGTGCCGGAGGGCTTCTCGCTCTCCGAGGTCGCCCAGCGGGTCACCGACCTCCTGCCCACCCGCCCGGTCGGCTCCTTCCTGCGGGCCGAGCAGGGCGGCGCCGTGTCCTCGCCCTATGAGATCCCGGGCTCGAACAACCTGGAGGGCACGATCGCCCCCGGCACCTACCGGGTCCTGCCGGGGGAGACCTCGGTCGCGCTCTTGCGCCAGATGGTGGACCGCTTCGACCGCCAGGCCGCCGGGCTCGGGCTGCCGGCGGCGGCCGGCGCGCTCGGGGTGACGCCGGCCCAGCTGGTGGTGGTGGCCTCCATCGTGGAGAAGGAGGGCGAGTACCCGAAGAACATGGGGAAGGTCGCCCGGGTCGTCTTCAACCGGCTGAAGGCCGGGAGCCCGCTGCAGATGGACTCGACCGTGCTGTACGCGCTGGGCCAGGACGGGGGGCCGGTGACCGCGGCCGACCTGGCCCTGCGGTCCCCGTACAACACCTACCTGCACACCGGCCTGCCGCCGACCGCCATCTGCACCCCGTCGCGCACCGCCCTCGTCTCCGCCGCCCACCCGACCCCCGGGGCGTGGCTCTACTTCCAACTGGTGTCAAAGGACGGGACCGAGCAGTTCTCCGACACCTACGCGGAGCAGCTCGCCGCCGAGGCGCTGGCCAAAAGCCGGGGCCTGCCGTGACGGGCCACGACGGCCGCTGGCCGTCGGGCACCACCACGCTGGTCGGCGTGATCGGCGACCCGGTCCGCCACTCGTTGTCGCCCCTCCTGCACAACACCGCCTTCGCCGCCCTCGGGCTCGACTGGGTGTCCGTCGCCTTCCCGGTCCCCGACGGCCAGGCCGGCCCGGCCCTCGCCGCGGTGCTCCCGCTCGGCATCGCCGGGCTGTCGGTGACGATGCCCCACAAGGGCGTGGTCGCCCACCTGGTCGACGAGTGCACGCCGGAAGCGGCGCGGCTCGGCGCGGTGAACTGCGTCGTCGCCCGCGCCGGGCGGCTGGTGGGCGAGAACACCGACGGCCGGGGGTTCCTCGAGGCGCTCGCGCGGGGGAGCGGTTGGACGCCGTCGGGCCGCCGCTGTCTGGTCGTCGGGGCGGGCGGCGCCGCCCGGGCGGTGGTGGCCGCGCTCGCCGACGCCGGCGCGGCCGAGGTGGTGGTGGTGGCCCGCCGGGCCGAGCCGGCCCTCGAGGCCGCTGCGCTGGCCGGCGGGAGTGGCCGGGTGGGCTCCGCCCGGGACGCCCCGGACGCCGAGCTCGTCGTCAACGCCACCCCGGTCGGGATGGTCGCCGGACCCGGGGCCCCGCTGGTGGCGGCGGAGCTGCTCGGCCCCGGGCAGGTGGTGGTCGACCTCGTCTACGAGCCGGCCGAGACCGAGTGGATGGCCGCCGCCACCGCCCGCGGCGCGACCGTCCTCGGCGGGCTCGGGATGCTCGTCCACCAGGCCGCCGCCCAGCTCGCCCTCTGGACCGGGCGCGAGCCGCCGGTCGAGGCCATGTGGGAGGCGGTTCGAGCGGTCCGCGGGGACTGAATCCGCCTCAGGCGGGGTCGGGCCACAGGTGGGCGTCGGCCAGCGCGCCCACCACGGCGGCCCGCAGGGCCCGCTCGATGGCGAAGCGGTGCCCGTGGTTGGCCCGCAGCATCACCCGCATTGTGGCGTTGGCGCCGCCCGTCGCGACCACGCCCAGCACCTCGGGGTCCTGGGTGCACCCGGCCGCCGGCGGGGCGTCGCGGGCCACCCCGGCCGCCGCCGCGGTCACGACCTCGGTGGCGCGGGCCAGGTCGTCGGCCGAGGTGACCCGGACGTCGACCTCGACGAACGCCTTGGCCCAGCCCCTCGACCGGTTGGTGAGCTGGCGGATGTCGCCGTTGGGTTGGTAGACGAGCGAGCCGTCGACGGTGCGGATGTTGGTGACCCGCAGGCTCAGGTCCTCGACGGTCCCGACGATCCCGTTCACCGAGATGGTGTCGCCGATCACGAACTGGTCCTCGACGGTGAGCAGGAAGCCCGAGAGGTAGTCGCGCACGAGCGCCTGCGCGCCGAAACCGATGGTCGCGCCGATCACCGTGGCCGACGCGAGCAGCGGGGTGAGGTCGATGCCGAGCATGCCGAGGATGACCGCGATCGCGAAGACCCCGATGACGAAGCGCCAGGCGTTGGCCACGATCGCGGCGTTGGTCTCGACCCGGTGCGAGGTGCGCGTCGACGCCGAGAGGTTGGCCGCGGGCTGGCCGAGCCGACGGACGAGCCGCCGCACGAGGCGGGCCCCGTAGCGGGCGATCAGCCAGGCCACGAGCAGCACCAGCACGACCTCGAGCGGGCGCAGCACGAACTCGACGAGGGTGTGCGCGAGCGAGCGGGACACGCCGGCCTTGCGCAGCAGGTCGTAGAACCACCCGCTGTTGCCGCCGATGGAGGCCGGGGCGACGATTGCCCAGCTCAGGCGCGTCGACAGGGTCGCCCAAGGGGTCACGGTCACGACCGTTATTCTGTCCCGTGGTGCGTGCTGCCATCAGCCTCGGAGAGCCGCGGACCAACCGGAGGATCGCCGATCTGGACGTAACCCTCCTGGTCACCACGCTCGCGACGGCGGTGGTGGGGGTCGTGATGGTGTACACGGGCTCCCGGGCGACCGCCGTCTCCGCCGGCCTTTCGCCCCACTACTTCTTGTACCGCCAGGCGCTCTTCCTGATCCTGGGCGTGGGGGTGATGGCGGCACTCGCGGTGTTGGACTACCGGCGCCTCGAGCTCGTCGGCATGGTCATCTACGGGCTGTCGATCGCCGGCCTGCTCGGCGTGTTCGTGGTCGGCCATCACTCCCAGGGAGCCGGCCGCTGGATCAACTTCGGCCCGATCGAGGTGCAGCCCTCCGAGTTTGCGATCGTCGGGCTCATCATCGCCCTCGCCACCTTCGTGGCCCGGCGGATCGACGGGCTCACCTGGCGCGACCTCGCCCGCATGCTGGCGATGGCGGCCGTGCCGATGCTGCTCGTGATGGTCCAGCCGGATCTCGGGACCGCCATCATCATGGCGGTCATCCTCGTGGTCATGCTGGCGGTCGCCGGGCTCCCGGTGCGGACCCTGTTCCTGCTCGCTCTCGGGTCGGCCATCGCCCTGTTCCTGGCGGTCAAGATCGGCCCGAAGATCGGGATCTTGCACGGGTATCAGTTCACGAGACTCAACAGCTTCCTGAACCAGAACTCGAAGAGCCAGAACCCGCTCATCCAGCAGTCGATCTACAACGTCCAGCAGTCCAAGCTCGCCATCGGTGCCGGCGGGATGCACGGCAAGGGCCTTCTGCACGGGACCCAGACCAACTCCGGGTACGTCCCCGAACAGCAGACCGACTTCATCTTCTCGGCGGTCGGCGAGCAGCTGGGGTTCATCGGCTCGACGTTGCTGTTGGCCATGCTCGGCACCATCGCCTGGCGGCTCATGCGGACCGCCCAGTTGGCCCGGGACACCTTCGGCCGGCTGCTGTGCGCAGGGGCCTTCGCCTTCATCGCGTTCTCGACCTTCCAGAACGCCGGGATGGCGATGGGCATCATGCCGGTCGCCGGCGTGCCACTGCCCTTCGTCAGCTACGGGGGTTCGGCGGCCCTCTGCTTCTTCGCGGTGGTGGGGATCGCGATCAGCGTCCGTCGTCACCGCGGTCGCCATGCCACCTGACGGCGCGGCCGCGACCACCGAGCCGGTCGGCGAGGAGCCGCCGGGGCCGGTCGGCGAGGAGCCGCCGGGGCCGGGGGACGGGGACGCGGCGCGGGTCGAGGTCGCCGACCTCGCCGCGTCGTCCAACGGCGACGCGGCGACCGCCGTTTCCGAGGAGCGGGCCCGGGCGGCCCAGCGGTGGTCGGTGGCCGAGATCCGGAACATCAAGGTCGACCTGCCCTCACCCCATGCCGTCGTCGTGCTCCGCGAGGTGGTCGCCCCCTACCGCAAGCTGGCCATCCCCCTCGCGCTGACCGACGCGACCGGGATGGCGCACGCGTGGCGGTCGCTCGCCACGCCCCGCCCGCTGACCCACGAGCTGTTCAGCGACGTGCTGGCGCGGCTTGGCGCCACCATCGAGGTGGTCCGGCTCACCGGGCGCCGCGCCGGGGTGGTGCTCGCCGAGCTTGAACTGTCGAGCCCCCGGGGCCGGGAGCTCGTGCCGTGCCGGCCGAGCGACGGGCTCACCCTGGCGCTCCGCCAGGGGGTGTCGCCGCCGATCATGGTCGACCGCCGCCTCTTCCGCGGCCCCGACGACGTCGAGCCGAGGCCCTAGGGGGTCGGGTCAGCCGACCCGGGTGAACGCCCGCTCGCCCGGCTGCTTCACGCCCGAGGCCCGCTCGGCCGACGTCGAGCTGCCCTCCTCGGACACCCGCATGAGGATGGCCACCAGCACGTAGTTGGTGATGAGCGACGACCCGCCGTAGGCCATGAAGGGCAGGGTGATGCCGGTCAGGGGCAGGAGCCGGGTGACCCCCGCCATGATGAAGAAGGCCTGGAACCCGAGCAGGGTGGTCAGGCCGACCGCCACCAGCCGGGCGAAGTCCGAGCGGGCCGTCTGGGCGATCCGCAGCCCGGTGCCGACGAGGAGCAGGAACCCGAGGGCGACCGCGGTGGTGCCCATCAGGCCGAGCTGGTAGCCGATGGCCGAGAAGATCATGTCGCTCGTCAGTCCGTAGATGAACAGCGCGCAGCCGCCGGCGCAGGCCTGCCCGAGCCCGATGCCGACGCCGCCGACCCCGCCGAGGCCCATCGCGTACCAGCCGTTCGCGATCTGGTCGCCGCCCTGGCAGGCCGCCGGGATCGACTTGCCCTGGCAGATCGCCGAGCTCGACGTGTAGTGCCACGGGTCGAGCCAGAGCGTGACCCGCTCGTGGAAGGTGGCGAACAGGTGGGCCGCCGCGTACGTGCCCAGCGCGAAGAGCAGCAGCCCGAACACGATGTAGCCGATCCGGCCCGTGGTCACCCACAGCATCACCATGAACAGCGTGAAGATGAGGAGCGCGAAGCCGATGTCGGCCTCCTTCGCGATGACGAGCATGGCGAAGCCGAAGGCGAAGAGGATCGGGATGAGCGGGCGGGGGTCGATCACGAGGCGGTTGCCGAGCCGGGCGGTCGGGATCGACAGGAGCTCCTTCTTCTCGGCGAAGTACGAGGCGAAGAAGATGCAGAGGAACACCTTGGCGATCTCGATCGGCTCAAACTGGATCTTGCCGACGTGCACCCACAGGCGGACGTTGCCGGTGTTGGCGGCGGTGTGCCCGAGCGGGCTCAGCGGGGCGAGGATGAGCAGGGTGGCCGCCATCAGCATGAGGTAGCGGTAGCGGTCGAGGTCGCGGGTCCGCCGGACGAGGAGCAGGGTGCCGATGTAGAACGCGACCCCGAGTGCGGTCCAGCCGGCCTGGGCCGACGCGAAGGCCGGGTCGTAGCGGGCGATCACCACGTAGCCGATGCCGTTCAGGAGCACGACGGTCGGGAGCACGATCGGGTGCGCGTGGGGCACCAGCCACCGGTTGACCAGGTGGGCCACCAGGGTGAGGGCGAACAGCACCCCGAGGAAGGGCCCGATGTGGGGCGGGATCTTGGAGGACCGGGCGAGGCTGGCGAGGACGTAGAGGGCGATGATGATCACCCAGCCGAAGATGAGCAGTCCGAGCTCGGTGCGACGCTTCGGCTTGGGCCCGAACTCATAGGCGGGGATCCGGTGGTACCTCGCGGGGGCCCGCACGGCGCTCCTCGGCACCCGCCGATCGTACCGGCCGACGGTAAAGTCCCGGTGGGAGATCCCCGATGACCGACTTCTACGGTTCCATGTCCGACCCCCCCGGATTCGAAGTCTTCCCAGGCAGTGGCGCCCGTGACCCGGTGTGGGCCGGCGAGGCGCCTCCGTTCGGCGCGGGCGCGACGCTGGACGACGACTACGCCGAGCAGGCCCGGCGCAAGGCCCGCCAGGAGGCCATCGAGGCCATCGGCCCCGCGCGCTACACCAACCGCGAGCTGGCCCGGCTCGACTTCGGGGCCCGCCTCCTCGACCTCGCCGAGGACGACCGGGTGCCGCTGCTCGAGCGGGTGAAGTTCATGGCGATCTTCGCCGAGATGCTCGACGAGTTCTTCCAGGTCCGGGTCTCCGGACTCGAGGACCAGGTGGCCGCCTCGGTCTCCACCCGCTCCGACGACGGCCTCCGGCCCGCCGAGCAGCTGCGGGCCATCCACGGCCGCGTCGAGGAGCTGGTCGCCCGCCAGGACCGGATCTTCCTCGACCGGCTGGCGCCCCAGCTGGCCCAGGTCGGGATCCGCCTGTCGGACTGGTCCTCGCTCGACGACGACGACCGGCGGTACCTGGTCGACGTGTTCCACCGCGAGATGTACCCGGTCCTGACCCCGCTCGCGGTCGACCCCTCCCATCCCTTCCCCTACATCTCGAACCTCTCGCTCAACCTCGTCGTCGAGGTGGGGGACCCGGTGACCGGCGAGCGGCGGATCGCCCGGGTGAAGGTCCCTCCCGTCCTGCCCCGGTTCGTCGTGATGCCCGACGGCGAGCGGGTGGTGCCGCTCGAGCAGGTGATCGCCGCCCACCTCGACACCCTGTTCCCGGGGATGACGATCGGCCGTCACGACGTGTTCCGGGTGACCCGCAACGCCGACCTCACGTTCGAGGAGGACACCGACGACCTGATGATGGCGATCGAGATGGAGCTCCGCCAGCGCCGCTTCGGCCGGGCCGTCCGTCTCGAGATCGCCACCGGCGCGGCCGACTCGGTCCGCGACCTGCTCGCCTCCCAGCTCCAGGTGGGGGAGGACAACGTCTACTCGATCGAGGCTCCGATCGATCTCGGCGGGCTGTGGGCCGTCTTCGCCCTCGACCGGCCGGAGCTCCACGAGGAGAGCTGGACGCCGATGACCGCGCCGCCGCTCGCGACCGCGGGGGACCCGGTCGACATCTTCGCGGTGCTGCGCGAGCGCGACGTCCTCGTGCACCACCCCTACGACTCGTTCGCCACCTCGGTCGAGGCCTTCGTCGAGCAGGCCGCCCTCGACCCCGACGTGATCGGGATCAAGCAGACGCTGTACCGCACCTCGGGGGACAGCCCCATCGTCGCCTCGCTCATCCGGGCGTCCGAGCTCGGCAAGCAGGTCGCCACGGTCGTCGAGCTGCGGGCCCGCTTCGACGAGCAGGCGAACATCGGGTGGGCCAAGGCGCTCGAGGAGGCGGGCGTCCACGTCGTCTACGGACTCGTGGGCCTGAAGACCCACTCGAAGACCTGCCTCGTGCTGCGCCGGGAGGACGACGGGATCCACCGCTACTGCCACATCGGCACCGGCAACTACAACTCGAAGACGGCCCGCATCTACGAGGACCTCGGCCTGTTGACGAGCGACGAGGACATCGGGACGGACCTCGGCGACCTGTTCAACCACCTGACCGGGTTCTCCCGCCACACCGACTACCGCCAGATCCTGGTGTCCCCGGTGACGACGAGGGACCGGATCATCGAGCTGATCGAGGAGCAGGCGGCCGCCGGCCCGGCCGGACGCATCGTGCTCAAGCTGAACGGGCTCACCGACCCGGCCGTGATCGACGCCCTCTACGGCGCCTCCATGGCCGGGGTCCCGATCGACCTCGTGATCCGGGGCCTGTGCTCGATCCGGGTGGGCATCCCGGGGGTCTCCGAGACGATCCGGGTGCGCTCGGTGGTGGGCCAGTTCCTGGAGCACTCGCGGATCTTCCAGTTCGGTCGCGAGCCCGACGGCGAGCCGGAGAGCTGGCCCGCCGATGAGCCGGCCGTCGAGGGCTGGGGCCGCGAGCTGTCCGGGCTCCCCGAGGTGGCGGACCGACCGCCGCTGCGGGTCTACATCGGGAGCTCGGACCTCATGCGCCGCAACCTCGACCGTCGGATCGAGGTCCTCGTCCCGGTGCGGGACCGCCGGCTGGTCGCCCGCCTCCTCGAGGTGCTCGACCTGGCCCTCGCGGACGACACCAACTCCTGGGAGCTCGACGCCGACGGCGACTGGCACCGGGTGCCCACCGTTCGCTCGCTCAGCCTGCAAGAGCAGCTGAAGGAGCTGGCCCTCGGCCGGGCCCGGCGCCGCCGCGACATCGAGATGCGCTCCCAGCCGCCCGTCTGAGCGCCGCGGGCCCCGGCCCGACGCAGGTCAGTGGACGAGCGGCTCCTCGGCCGGCCGAGCCCCCGGCGGGAGCTCGGCGCGCGGGTGGCGTCCGCCCCGCCAGCGCAGTGAGAGGTAGGCGACCCCGCCGACCGGGATCGGCAGCCAGAAGTTGATGAGCCGGTAGCTGATGACGCCCAGGATGGCGGTCGTCTTCGGCACGTGGAAGCCGACCAGCGTCGGGATGAGCACGCCCTCGACCACGCCGAGCCCCGAGGGGGTGATCGGGATGACGGCCAGGATGTTGGCCAGGCCGTAGGCGACGAGCAGGTCGATCGGGAGGATCGCCTTCGAGTCGAACGCGAAGAGGAACACCCACAGCGAGGCGGCGTCGAGCAGCCAGTTGGCCGCCGCCCACACGATGGCGTGCCGGAGGAGGGCCCGGTCCTCGAAGAGGACGTGGATGCGGTCGGCGAGCTTCTGCAGCAGCTCGGCGACGGTCTGGGGGTTGACGAAGGGGAGCCGGCGGGCGAGTGCCGCGATCCAGCGCATGGCCCGGGTCCGGCCCCGGGTGATGAGCACGATCGTGCCCGCGAACGCGCCGAGCAGGAGGACGCCGGCGGCCGCCGCGATCCCGTACAGCGGGTTGAAGCCCCGGAGCGGGATCGAGATGATGAGGGCCAGCCAGAAGATCCCGTTGAGGACGACGGCCGAGCCGACGCCCTGGGTGGCGAGCCCGAAGCCCGCGGTCGACCCCGACACCCCCGACTCGGTGAGGAGCCGGTAGCCGACGGCGGTCCCGGGCGCGGTCCCGCCCGGCACCACGTGGCTCACCGCCAGGCTGGCCATGTTCACTCGCAGGAGCCGCCAGCGCGACGGGGCCTCGGGCGAGAGCACGGTGTGGGTGAGCTCGGCGTAGGCGCCGAGGGCGAGCACCTCGAGCCCGACCGCCAGCAGCAGGTAGGCGACGTTCACGTGCCCGAGCACGCTCACGGAACGCCGGGCGCTCGCCAACTCGGGGAGCAGCAGGTACTCGAAGACGAAGAAGAGGACGAAGATTGAGATCGTCCAACGGACCTCGCGGCGAAGCTTGGGGAGGCGGAACCGCCGCCGCGCCGGTTCGGTCATCCCCTCAATGCTGGCACGTCGGGGCCCGATACTCAGGTCCGAAGAGGGGCTCTCGGCCCCTTCTCGTATGCTGCCCGGCGATGCGGGTCCTGGTCATCGTGCCGACCTACAACGAGGCGGCCAACATCGCCGGGGCCATTGCGGCCACCCGCCGCGCCGTCCCCGACGCCGGCCTCCTCGTGGTCGACGACGGCAGCCCGGACGGCACCGCCGAGGTGGTGGAGGAGCTGCGGTCCTCCACGCCCGACCTCCACCTGCTGCGCCGGCCGGCCAAGTCGGGTCTCGGCAGCGCCTATCGGACGGGGTTCGCCTGGGGCATCGAGCACGGCTACGAGGTCATGGTCGAGATGGACGCGGACGGGTCGCACGACCCGGCGGCGCTGCCGGACCTCCTCCGGCCGATCGCGGCGGGCAGCGAGGTGGTGATCGGCTCCCGCTATGTCCCGGGCGGCTCGATCCCGAAGTGGAAGGCCCACCGGCATCTCTTGTCCAAGGGCGGGAACGTCTACGCCTCGGTCCTGCTCGGGCTCCGGGTGGCCGACTCGACCGCCGGCTTCCGGGCCTATGCGGCGACCGTCCTCGCCCGCATCCCCCTCGACAAGGTGCGGGCCGAGGGCTACGGGTTCCAGATCGAGATGACCTACCAGGCGAGGTTGGCGGGCGCTTCGATCGTGGAGGTGCCGATCCGCTTCGTCGACCGCCAGGTGGGGGAGTCCAAGATGTCGTCGGCCATCGTGGTCGAGGCGCTCGTGCTCGTCACCTGGTGGGCGCTCGGGCGGGCGCTGCGCGGCGCCTGGCGGCTCGCCCGCGGCCGGCGCCGGGCGCAGCGGCCGAGCGTGCCCGTCCCGTAGGGCCGAGCGCGGTCGGGGCCCGTCCTTCGGCCCGAACCTGCGATCATGGGGGGGTGCCGGACAAGGACCGGATCCTCGTCGTCGACGACGAGCCCTACATCACCGACCTGTTGACCACCGGCCTCGAGTTCGAGGGGTTCGCGGTCGAGGTGGCGATGACCGGCGCCGAGGCCATGCAGAAGCTGCGGGCCACCCGTCCCGACCTCGTGCTCCTCGACGTCATGCTCCCCGACATCGAGGGTGTGGACATCTGCCGCCGCTGGCGCGACGAGGGGGAGGCGGTCCCGGTCCTCTTCCTCACCGCCAGGGACTCGAGCGAGGACAAGCTCATCGGCCTCGCCGTCGGGGACGACTACGTGACCAAGCCGTTCTCGCTCAACGAGGTGGTGGCCCGGATCCGCGCGGTGCTGCGCCGGACCCGCGACGACCCGGCCTTGGACCGCCCGCTGCGCTTCGCCGATCTCGTGATGGACGTCGAGACCCGGGAGGTCTGGCGCCAGGGCGTCTCGATCGAGCTCACCGCGACCGAGTTCAACCTTCTCCATTACCTGATGGAGAACGCCCGGAGGGTGGTGTCGAAGTTCGAGATCCTCGACCGAGTGTGGGGGTACGGGTTCGAGGGTGACCCCAACATCGTCGAGACCTACATCAGCTACCTGCGCAAGAAGGTCGACGAGTTCGAGCCGCCCCTCATCCACACCTTCCGGCGGGTGGGCTACGCCCTGCGGCTGCCCCGCACGTGACCGCCTGGTGCCGGGGCCGGACGGGGTCTTGAGCCGGTGAGCCTCCGGCGCCGCCTCACCCTGTCGATGGCCGTCGTGCTGGTGGTCGCGCTGGCGGTCGCCAACATCGTCACCTACAGCTCGCTGCGCTCCTACCTCTACGGCCGGGTCGACGACCAGCTCGACGGGGCCCAGCAGCAGGCCTACCACTACCTGACCGTGGTCCGGCCGAGGGCCGAGCGGCTCGGGCACCGCGACGCGGTCCGCTCGATCCCCTTCGAGCAGACCCAGCTCGACGAGCGGGTGTCGCCCGACATCTACGTCATGGTGCTCACCCACACCGGCAAGGTCCTCGTCAGCGAGCCGAAGGTCGACAACCCGGGTCCCCGGCCGGTCGTGCCCGCCTCGCTGCGTCCCGCCCCGGTCCCGCGCCACCACCACTTCGGGGCGCTGAGCGGCGCCTACCAGTCCGAACCGAACAGCGCGGACGTGGGCAGCATGGGCAACCCGGGCGTCCGCTACCGCGAGCTCGCGGTCGACGTGCCCCAGGGCGTCCTCGTGGTGGCGGCCCCGCTCAACCCGACGATTGCGACGCTGTCGTCGCTGCTCGGGGTCCAGATCGGCGCCTCGCTGGCGGTGCTGGCCGTCCTGTGCGCGGTGGTGTTGTTCACGCTGCGGCGCGGCCTGAAGCCGCTCGAGGCCATGGCCGAGACGACCGACGCCATCGCCGGCGGCGACCTCGCGCAGCGGGTGGAGGTGGGCCGGGCCTCGAGCGAGGTGGCCCGTCTCGGGAGGGCGATGAACGCCATGCTCGGCCGCATCGAGGAGGCCTTCGCGGAGAAGTCGCGCTCCGAGCAGCGGCTGCGCCAGTTCGTGGCGGACGCCAGCCACGAGCTGCGCACCCCGCTCACGTCGATCCGTGGCTACGCCGAGCTGCTCCGCAAAGGGGCATTCGCCGACGACGACGGGCGGCGGCGGGCCCTGCTCCGGGTCGAGCGGGAAGCGGGCCGCATGGGCCTGCTCGTCGACGACCTGCTCCTCCTCGCCCGCCTCGACCAGGGCCGCCCGCTCGACCAGGTGGCCGTGGACCTGTCGCGCGTCGGCGCCGACGCGGTGGCCGATGCCCGGGCGGTCGACCCGAGCCGTCCGGTCGAGCTCGACTCGAACGGCCCGGTCGTGGTGATGGGCGACCGGGACCGGCTGGGCCAGGTGGCCCACAACCTGGTCCGCAACGCGCTCGAGCACACTCCGCCCGGGACCCGGGTCACGGTGCGGGTGCGCGCCGACACGACCAAGGGGTACCTCACCGTGTCCGACGAGGGTCCGGGGCTGAGCCCGGTCGGGGTGAACCGGGCCTTCGACCGGTTCTGGCGGGACGACGCCGCCCGCACCGGGGGCGGCAGCGGGCTCGGGCTGTCGATCGTCCGCGCGATCGCCGAGGTGCTCGGTGGGTCCGCCACCGTGCGCTCCCGCCTGGGGGAGGGGGCGACCTTCGAGGTGGCCATCCCGCTCGCCCCGGCGGCCCAGATCCCGCCGGTGCGGGAGGTGCCCGAGACCTCCGAACGCGCGGAGCGGGTCAGGACCTGAGGGCGAAGCGGTCGAGCAGGGCCGAGGCCCCCGGGACCAGGCCTTCGAGCACCGGAGCGAGCTTCACCGCGGTCTCGGCCAGCTCGGCATCGGGGTCCGAGGCGGCCACGATGCCGGCCCCGGCCCAGACGGTCGCGAGCGTGCCGGACAGGATCGCCGAGCGCAGCCCGACCACGAAGTCCCCGTCACCGTCCGCGTCGACCCATCCGACGGCCCCCGCCCACGGTCCCCGGGGGCCCGGCTCGAGCTCGGCGATCAGCGCCAGGGCCTCGGCACGGGGGACGCCCCCGACCGCCGGGGTCGGATGCAGCAGGCCGGCGACCTCGAGCGCGGTGGGTACCCGCCCGTCCTCGCCGAGGAGCCGCCCCTCGATCCGCGTCCCGAGGTGGGCCATGGTGTGGAGCGCGACGAGCGACGGCGCGCTCGGCACGACGAGCTCGCCGCAGAGCGGGTCGAGCACCCGGGCGATGTCGGCCACGACCAACTCGTGCTCCTCGAGGTCCTTGGCCGACCCGAGCAGGCGGTCGCCGTCCCCGGCCGCGGTGCCGGCGAGCGGGTGGGAGAGCACCGTGTGCCCGCGCCGGGACACGAGGAGTTCGGGGGAGGCGCCGACGAAAGCCCCGTCGGGTCGTCCGAGCAAGAACGCGGTCGAGGAGGGCTCCGCGGCGGCGAGCCGGGCCAGCACCGCCCCGGGAACCGACGGGCCGATCTCGACAGTGAGCCGACGGGCCAGCACCACCTTGCGCATCTGGCCCCGCGCGATCGCCCGGGTGGCGACGGCCACCGCCTCGGCGTAGTCGGCCGGCAGGCAGCCGATGAGCTCCGGCGTCACCCGCGGCTCCAGCCGGGTCGGCCGGGCGACCTCGGAGAGCAACCACTCGCGGGTCGGCTCGGGGACCGGGTCCTCGCCGACGGCGGTCGCCCACTCGGTCCCGTCGGCGGCGCGGCCGTAGAGGACCGCGGGCACGACGAGGGCCCCCGGCGCGTCGTGCTCGAAGGCGAGGGCGCCGAAGGCGACGGCGCCGGTTCCCGGGAGGCCGACCGGGTCGTCCCGGGCCACCGAGGCCAGCCAGGACTCGATGGCCTGGCGCCCGTCGGGGTCCGAGAGACCGGCGGGGAGGGGGAGGACCGCGGCTCGGCCGGTGCCGGCCAGCGTCACCGCTTCGTTGGCGAAGTAGAGCCCGCCGTCGCCGGCGACCCGGAGCGGGTCGACCGCCGGTCCGGGGCCGAGCGCCCGGGTGCGGGCCCTCACGCGGCACCGCCGGGCATGCCGCAGCGGGTCGCCGTCACGACCTGGCTCAGCCCCCCGTGCAGGAGCTGGCGGCCGACGGTGGCGAAACCGGCCCGGTGCAGGAGGTCGCGCAGCTCGTCGGGCCCCGGGAGGTAGGCGGTCGACGCGGGGAGATAGCGGTAGGCGGCGGCGTCGCTCAGCAGCCCGCCGATCGCGGGCACGCACCGGCCGAACCACATCTCGAACCCGCGTCGCACGAGTGGGTGCTCGGGGGTCGCCACCTCGAGCACGGAAAGACGTCCGCCGGCACGGAGCACCCGGGCGGCCTCGGCGAGAGAGGCGCCGAGATCGGTGAAGTTGCGCAGCGCGTACCCGCAGACGATGCCGTCCACCGAACCGGACGCGAACGGGAGCGCGAGCGCGTCGGCCTGGACCGCGGGGAAGGGGTGGTGACGGGCGGACAGCATGCCGCCCGAGAGGTCCGATCCCACCACTCGGCAGCCCCCCCGGGCGACCAGGGCGGCCAGGTCACCGGTGCCGCAGGCGAGATCGAGGACGACCGAGCCGGCCGGGAGGCCCAGCGCGCCGACGGTGCGGGCCCGCCAGCGCCGGTCGAGCCCGAAGGTGATCACCCGGTTGACGAGGTCGTAGCGGGGGGCGATGGCGTCGAACATCGCCCGAACCCGTTCGGTCTTCTCGCTCCCGGTCGGGAGGTCGACCGGTGCAGCTGTCGTGCCCCCCACGGTTCGGATCACTGGGGCATCTGGTTCCTATTTGTAGAAGCGGTAGACCACCTGGGCCACGCACGAGGGCTTGTCGGCGTCACGCACCTCGAGCTCCGTGTCGAGCGTCACCTGGATGCCGCCGCCGGTCTCCTCGGCGCCGGCGAGCGTTGCGCCCATGCGCACCTCGGCCCCCACGGGGACCGGTGCCGGGAACCGGATCCTGTTGGCGCCGTAGTTCAGCGCCATCGAGATCCCGTGCACGACGAGCACCTTGCCGAGCACCGCCTCGATGAGCGACATGGTCAGGTAGCCGGCGGCGATCGGGCCCCCGAACGGCCCCTTCGCCGCCCGGACGGGGTCGTTGTGGATCCATTGGTAGTCGCCGGTGGCGTCCGCGAACCGGTCGACCTGCTCCTGGGTGACGGTCTGCCAGTCGCTGTATCCGAGGTGCTCGCCGACCCTCGTCGGAAGGTCCGCGATGTCGATCTCGGTGGGCATACGCGGGGCTCCTATGGCCGCCCGCACGTGCGGGCGCGACTTGCACGTTAGATCACCCCGCCGTCCGACCCCCAAACGGCCCTAGCCCCGGCGATGGGGGAGTCCCTGGTCATCGGTGGTGCGGTGCCTTTGCTACCCCGGTCCCCGGGAGCCGGTGACCGCATGGTCGTGCTCGACCGTACGGATCAGGTCCTCGATGAACCGCACGGTCTCGACGTGGCCGTCGGCGACGTCGAGGACCTCCTCGATCGCCATGATCTGGGTGATCCCGGTCATGGCCAGGAGCGCCACGACCGGAGGGCACACGGCCCGCGACACCCCGTAGTCGGCGAGGATCCCGGCGATGGCATCGAGCTGGAGCTTGCGGAACCGCCGGGCGTAGCGGGCCATCTCGTCACGGATCGTCTTGCGGTGGTTGGCCAGGGCGGCGAACTCGATGTTGAAGGCTCCGGCGCGGAGGTCCGAGCCAAAGCGCCACACCGTCCACAACGACCGCTGCACCTCCATGGCCCGGACGAACCCCTCGATCCCCTGCTCGGCCCGGCGCCGATAGACCTCGAGGAAGAGGTCATCCATGGACGCGAAGTAGTAGTGGACGAGCTGGGGCTTCACCCCAGCGTCGGCGGCGACCCGGCGCGACGTCACTGCTGCGTAACCCTCCGACAACAACAACCGCTCGGCCGCATCGAGGAGGAGCGCCCTCGTGCCGGAACCGGTGCCGCCCAATCGCTTCGCCATCAAGGTCCCCCTTGCCGCCTCCGAGGAGCCAATGCTAAGCAGTCGCACAAAGATACTGTGCGACTGCCAAACACGGGCGGAGGGGAAGGGCTGCGGGATGCCTGAGTACGACCAGGTCGACTTCTTCTCCGACGAGTCGCTGCTCGAAGACCCCTACCCCTACTTCGACCACCTGCGGTCGAAGTGCCCGGTCACCGCCCTGCCGGTGCACGGGGTCGTGGCGGTTTCGGGATACGACGAGGCCGCCGAGGTCTACCGCGAGGTCGAGACCTTCTCGTCGTGCAACTCGGTCGTCGGTCCGTTCGCCACCTTCCCGGTCCCGCTCGAGGGCGACGACCTGAGCGAGTTGATTGAACGGCACCGGCACCAGCTCCCGATGAGCGAGCACATGGTCACGATGGACCCGCCGGCGCACACGCGGGAACGGGCTCTCCTCATGCGACTGCTCACGCCGAAACGGCTCAAGGAGAACGAGGAGTTCATCGGGCGGCTGGCGGACCGACAGCTCGACGAGTTCGTCGCCGACGGCTCCTGCGAGTTCATCCGTGCCTACTCCCAGCCCTTTTCCATGCTGGTCGTGGCCGATCTCCTCGGGGTGCCCGAAGAGGACCACCAACGCTTCCGGCAGGGCTTCGGTCTCGCCGGGGGCCCAGGTGAGCTCGGTCGGGGTGAAGAGCTCAACCCGACGCTCACCTGGCTCGACGACTGGTTCACCACCTACATCGAGGACCGCCGCCGCGAGCCCCGTGAGGACGTCCTCACCGATCTGGCCCTCGCCAAGTATCCCGACGGGTCGACCCCCGAGGTCGTCGCCGTCGTGCGCAGCGCCACCTTCCTGTTCGCGGCGGGCCAGGAGACGACCGCCCGCCTGCTCGCCACCATGGTCCGAGTACTGGCCGAACACCGCGAGCTCCAGGACGAGTTGCGAGCCCACCGCGAGCGCATCCCCGACTTCGTCGAGGAGTCGCTTCGGATCGAAAGCCCGGTCAAGGCCGACTTCCGCCTGGCCAAGCGCGCGACCACCGTGGGCGGGGTCGACATCTCACCCGGTACCCCGGTCATGCTGCTGAACGGTGCCGCCAACCGCGACCCCCGCCGATTCGAGGCGCCCGAGGATTTCCGGCTCGACCGGCCAAATGCGCGGGAGCACATCGCATTCGGACGAGGTGTCCACTCGTGTCCCGGTGGGCCGCTCGCGCGGGTCGAAGCTCGGATCACCTTCGAGCGGATGCTGGACCGTATGCACGACATCCGGTTGTCCGACGAGCACCACGGGCCCGACGGGGCCCGTCACTTCCGCTACGAGCCCACCTGGGTCCTGCGGGGCCTGCGCGACATCCACATCGAGTTCACGCCGGTGGGCTGATCTCCGAGGGAGCACGCGGCGGGGGTTGGCTGTGCCGCCCGCCGCCCTGCTCGGGTTACTTGAACCAGATGCGTCGGTAGTGCCGGCTCTCGGGATGGAGCAGCAGGACGACGAGCAACAACGCGAAGGCCAGGTTGAGGATCTGGCCGAGGCTCTGGGAGATCGCGACGAAAAGGATCAACTGGCTGACCACGTAAATCGAGCCGGCCACCACCGCGGTCCAGTAGCCCCATCGCTTCTCGTTGGCGATCCCGTTCGCACCGAGCGCCGCCACCAGCAGGATCAAGGGCAGGGTCGCGCCGAAGGCGATGACGTAGATGATCGCCAACACCGCGTTCAGGTAGCAGAACAGCACGGCCGCCTGGAGCGTCTGGGGCTGGCTCTGGTCGAACCATTTCCGGGGTTCGTGGGCCACGGGGACGATTCTGGCAGGGCCAGGGCCCCGGGTGCCCGTCACGTACAGTGCCCAGGGACCGAGACGGAGGGGCGATGTCCGACCAGGAGCCAACCGCCGCGTCCGACGAGGCCGCGGACGGCCACCATCACCGGAATGTCTCGGGCGGAGGGTACCGCGCGGCCGTTTTCGGCCTCAGCGACGGGCTGGTCACCAACGTGTCGCTCATCCTCGGGGTGGCGGGGGCCCACCCGGGCGGGGCGTTCGTCCGGCTCGCCGGCGTGGCGGGGCTGGTGGCCGGGGCCTTCTCCATGGCGGCCGGCGAGTTCGTGTCGATGCGGGCACAGACCGAGCTCATGCAGCGCGAGCTCGAGGTGGAGCGGCACGCGCTCCGGCGCTGGCCGCGCGACGAGCGCGACGAGCTCGTGGCCATCTACGTGCGGCGCGGCATCCACCGGAGGATCGCCGAGCAGCTCGTCGACGAGGTGATGGCAGACCCCGAGCTGGCGCTTGAGACCCACGCCCGTGAGGAGTTGGGGTTCGACCCCCGGACCATCGGCTCGCCGATCCAGGCGACGGTTTCCTCCTTCTTCTCGTTTGCGCTCGGGGCGGTCTTCCCGCTCATCCCGTGGTTGGTCGGGTCGGGCACGGCGGCGACGATCGGCTCGATCGTCATCGGGGCGGTCACCGCGCTCGTGGTCGGCTGGCTGATCGGGGCCTTTACGGGCCGATCCCGGGTCCGCACGGCGGCCCGTCAGGTCGTCGTGGCGGCGGTGGCGGCCGGCATCACCTACGGCATCGGCAGGGGCGTCGGCGTCGGCACCGGGACGTAGCGGAGCCCTCAGCCGAGCCGGAGCAGGTAGCAGCGGTCGACGTGGTCCTCGTGGAACCCGAGGGTGCGGTAGAGCTCGACCGCGCCGGTGTTCGACGCGTCGACATAGAGCATCCCGGTCGGCGCTCGCGCCGCCAGCCAGTCGAGCCCGGTCAGCGCGAGCGCCCGACCGAGCCCGAGCCCCTGGAAGTCCGGGTCGACCGAGATCACGTAGATCTCGCCGACCGTCGGCGTGAGGTCCGCGTGGACCTTGGTCCAGTTGGACCCGGCCAAGCGGCCGTCCTCGGCCTCGCAGAGGAAGAACCCATCGGGGTCGAACCATGGGGTCGCCTCCCGGGCGAGCAGCGTGTCGAGCTCCCAATGGCCCTGCTCGGGGTGCCTGGCGAACGCCCGGTTGTTGACCTCGAGCCAGGCCTGCTCGTCGTGGCCGGGCCGGAAGGTGCGAAGCGAGAAGCCCGGCTCGAAGGGGAGTCGCTCCCCGCCGACCGGAAGGTCCACCCGCAGTTGCAGCAGGTCGCGTTCGGCCGCGAACCCGAGGGCGGTCGCCTCGCCGCCGAGGTCGTCGTGGTGCTGGGTGACCCAGTAGCGCAGTTCGTCTGCGCCGCCTTCACGAGCCGAAGCGACCGCCGCATCGAGGAGCTCGGATCGCACCGCTTCGGCGTCGGGTTGCTCCGGGTCGACGACGATCTCGACCGATGCCGAGGCGTCGCGCCACCCGACCTGGGCATAGCCGATGACCGCGTCGGCGTCCTCGGCGACGAGGGCGACGTGCCCCTCGTCCGCCGCCCAGGTGAGCAGGCTCGCCTCCGCGAGTGCCGGGTGGTCGGTCGCGGTGGCCGCCGTCCCGAGCAGGTGTTCGACCGCCGACCGGGTCGCCACGTCACCCGGCTCGACCTGCCGGATCGGCGCGGCACCTCGGCCTCTGGCCATCGCAGGCACCCTATCGGGACGACCCGTGCGCCCGATGGCCTGACCTACCGCGCCGATAGGGTGCGCGGCATGAACCCGCCGCGAGCGAGCGCCCGCACGCGCAAGGCGAGAGCGCGGACCGTCGCCGACCGACTCGCCGACGAGTATCCGGGCAGCGCCAAGGAGCTGTGCGCGCTTGAGTTCGAGACCCCCTTCCAGCTCCTTGCGGCGACGATCCTGTCGGCCCAGAGCACCGACGTCAGGGTGAACATGGTCACGCCGGTCCTGTTTGCCGCCTATCCGGACGCGGCGAGCCTGGCCGGCGCAGATCCCGAGGCGGTCGAGGACATCGTGCGTTCCACCGGGTTCTTCCGGGCGAAGACGAAGAGCTTGATCGGCATGGCCCAAGCGGTGTGTGACCGATTCGGCGGCGAGGTGCCGACCGGGATGGAGGACCTGGTGACCCTGCCGGGCGTCGGCCGCAAGACCGCCAACGTGCTGCGCAGCGTCGCCTTCGGCCTCCCGGGCCTTCCGGTCGACACCCACGTGGGCCGGCTGACCCGCCGCTTGGGCCTCACGACCGCAACCGACCCCGTGAAGGTGGAGGCCGAGGTCTCGCCGATGGTGACGCCCGACGAGCTCGGCGCGTTGAGCCTCCGACTGATCCTCCATGGGCGGGCGGTGTGTGTGGCTCGAAAGCCGCGCTGCGAGGACTGCGTGCTGAGCGACGTCTGTCCGTCGTCGACCCTTCTGAAGCCGACCCGGAGGCGGGTGGCGACGGCCTGACCGCGACGGGTAGTACTGAGGGTGCTACTTTCGCCGGATGGTCGTGAAGCGCTCGGTGTCACTCGGAGACGACGTCGCCGCCGCGGTCGAGATCGCCGCGCGGGAGGACGGGGTGTCGTTCAGCGCCTGGCTCTCCGGTGCGGCGGAGCGACAGCTGCGCGTCCGCCAGGGGCTGCGCGGGGTCGCGGCGTGGGAGGGCGAGGCCGGGAATCTGACCGCCGAAGAGATCGCGGCGGGTGAGGACCTGCTCGCCCGCCTCCTCTCGGGGGTCTCGGGCATGGCGTCCCGGGTGCGGCGACGCTGATGCCGGACCTCCGGTCGGGGTTGGTCTACGGGGTCGGTGCCCTGCGGGCCGCCGCCCGCGGCGACCGCGGCTTCTGGGCCATGCACCGGGCGGCGCTCGCCCACGGGATCGTCCCGGTCGTGCCGATCACGGTCATCGCCGAGGGCTTCCGCACCGAGGCCCGTGCGGACCGGATCCAGGATCTGCTCGACGGGTGCGAGATCGAGATCTTGGATGCCGACGGCGCGCGTCGGGTCGGGGAGCTGGCGGTGAAGGCGTCCACCACCGACCTCATCGCTGCGAGCGTGGCCGACACCTCGGCGAGGCGGAACTGTGCGGTCGTCGCGTCGCGCCAGAACGCGCTGGCCAACGCCTCCGGTCTCCTCGGGCACAAGCTGGTCCTTCACGCGGTCTGAGCTCGACCACCCTCAGCGGCGCGGGCTCTCCGACAGCTTGCGCAACCGGCGGAGGGCACCGGACAGCGCACGCTCCACGCCGAACAGCTCGGAGGCCAGCTCCTCGTCCTCGGTCTCGGCCGCCTCGGCCATCGATCCGATACGGCGGGTCAACTCGTCGAGGGTCGATGCGAGGGAACCGATCTCGGCATGCGGCGACATGGGCCCGATGATGGCCCAGGCAGCTGCGGGAGGCGACGACCAGCGCCGACGGCCTCCCGGAGCGCCAGAGAAGCCCAGGTAGCCTTGCTGCATGGCGCTGCAACGGCTCGACGTGCGCGGCCTCGGTGACCGCCTCGACGAGGTCCTCCCGCGCCCAGCCCCGGTCGAGTCCGTGGCCGAGTCGGTGGCAGCGATCGTCGCCCAGGTGCGCACGGAGGGGGACTCCGCCCTCCGCACCCTGACCGCCCGCTTCGACGGGGTCGAGATCGACGACATCGCCGTCGACCCCCAGGAGATGAAGGCGGCGCTCGAGCGGATCCCTGAGCGCCTGCGGGACGCCCTCGAGGTCGCGCACCGACGGATCGCCGACTACCACCGACGCGACGCCCCGGACCCGGTGCAGATGAGCTCGGAGGGAATCTCGGTCACCGAGCTCGTGCGGCCAGTCGCCCGAGCGGGCTGCTACGCCCCCGGCGGGCTGGCCCGATATCCGTCGACGGTGCTCATGTGCGCGACGCCGGCGCGGGTCGCCGGCGTCGGCGAGGTGGTGTTGTGCGTGCCGCCCCGGCCCGACGGCCGCATCGACGACGCCTCGCTCGCCGCCGCCGCCATCGCCGGGGTAGACGAGGTCTTCCGGATCGGAGGCGCCCAGGCGGTGGCGGCGATGGCGTACGGGACCGAGACGGTTCGGCGGGTCGACGTGCTGGTCGGGCCCGGCAACCGCTACGTCGCCGAGGCGATGCGCCAGGTGGCGGGAGCGGTCGGGGTGCCGGCCGCGTTCGCCGGCCCTTCCGAGGTCCTCGTGGTGGCCGGGCCCGAGACCCCGGTCGAACTGGCCGCCATGGACCTCGCCGTCCAGGCCGAGCACGGCCCCGACGGGCTGGCCTGGTTGGTCAGCTGGTCCGAACGCACCCTCGATGAGGTGGGGGAGGCGCTGGACCGGATCGTCGCCGCCTCGCCCCGGCGGGCCGAGCTTGAGGCGACGCTCGCCTCGGGCGGCTACGCCTGCCTGGTGGACGGGCCCGAAGAGGCCATCGCGGTCGCCAACGTGGTCGCCCCGGAGCACCTGGAGCTCATGGTCGACGACGGCCGGCGGCTCCTCGACCTCGTGCAGTCGGCCGGGGCGGTGTTCCTCGGACCGTGGTCCCCGGCGGCTCTGGGCGACTACGTGGCCGGGCCCAACCACGTGCTGCCCACGAACCGCTCGGCCCGCTTCGCCTCCGCTCTCTCGACGCGCGACTTTCGGCGCCACATCCACGTCGTCGAGGCGAACCGCGCCGCGCTCGACGTGCTCGGACCCCACGTCGTCGCGCTGGCCGAGGCCGAGGGCCTCGACGCGCACGCCCGTTCGATCGAGAGCCGACGATGAGCCCGCTCGTGCCGCGGCGCGACGACCTCGCCTCGCTCGACGGCTACCACTCGCCGCAGGTCCCCGCCGAGGTGCGGCTCAACACCAACGAGTCGCCGTTGCCGCCCCCGCTCGGCTGGCCCGACGCATTCGCGGCCGAGATCGCCCGCGTTCAGGCCAACCGCTACCCCGATCGCGACGCCTCGGCGCTTCGCAGCGCGCTGGCCGAGCTCCACGGGGTCGACCCCGCCGAGGTGTTCTGCGCCAACGGCTCGAACGAGGTCCTCCAGTGCCTCCTGCTCGCGTTCGGCGGCCCCGGACGGGCGGCGGCCACCTTCGAGCCGACCTACGCGCTGCACAGCTTCATCGCCCGCCTGACCGGGACACCGGTGGTCAGCGCACCGCGCGACGAGCGGTTCGCGGTGGACTTCGACGCCGCGAAGTCGCTCCTCGCCGAACACTCGCCAACCCTCACGTTCCTGTGCTCGCCCAACAACCCGACCGGCAACTCGGACCCCGCCGAGCTGGTCGAGCGCATCGTCGGCGCCGCGCCGGGCCTCGTGGTGGTCGACGAGGCGTACGGCCAGTTCGCCCCGGCGTCGGCCACCGAGCTGCGCGGGCTGCCGGGCGCCGACGGGCTGGTCGTGGTGCGGACCTTCTCCAAGACCTGGGCCCTCGCAGCGGCGCGGCTCGGGTACCTGCTCGCCGACCCCGTCGTGGTGCAGGGCTGTGAGTCGGTGGCGCTCCCGTACCACGTGTCGGCGTACACCCAGGCCGCCGGGCTCTCGGCGCTGCGGTTCCGGGACGAGATGGAGGAGCGGGTCGCCTTCGTCGGGGCCGAGCGCCGTCGGGTCGCCGCCGCCCTCGCGGGCCTCGACGTGGACGCCTGGCCGTCGGACGCGAACTTCATCCTGTTCCGCCCGCGGTCACGATCGGCCGCCCAGGTCTGGCAGGGACTCCTCGACCACTCGGTCCTGATCCGCGACGTGTCGGGCCGCCCCGAGCTGGCCGGCTGCCTGCGGGTCACCATCGGGACCGCCGAGGAGAACGACCGGTTCCTCTCTGCTCTGAAGCAGTGCCTCCGGTGAGCGGGCCCCGTCAGGCGACCGAGACCCGGTCGACCAAGGAGACCGAGGTCGCCGTCACCGTCGTGATCGACGGGAGCGGCCAGGTGTCGGCGTCGACCGGGCTCCCGTTCTTCGACCACATGCTCGAGCAGCTCGGCCGCCACGGCGGATTCGACCTCACCGTCGAGGCGAAGGGCGACCTGGCCGTGGACGCGCACCACACCGTGGAGGACGTGGGCATCGTCCTCGGGCGGTGCCTGGCCAAGGCGCTCGGGGCCAAGGTGGGCGTGCGCCGGTTCGCCAACGCGCTGATCCCGCTCGACGAGGCGCTGGTGGAGGTCGCCCTGGACCTGTCGGGGCGGCCCTTCCTCGCCTATGAGGTGCCGTTCGCCCCCGACACCGCGGGGCTGGGCTCGCCGGCCTTCGACCCCCAGCTCGCCGAGGAGTTCTGGCGGGCGGTGGTGACGGCGGCCGGGATCACCCTGCACGTGCGACTCCGCGAGGGCCGCAACACCCACCACATCGTCGAAGCCGTCTTCAAGGGGGTCGCGCGGTCGCTCCGCGACGCGGTACGGGTGGAGGGAGGCGGCGTCCCCTCGACCAAGGGATCGCTGTGAGCGGGGGAGGCCCCGGGGCCATCGCCGTCCTCGACTACGGCATCGGCAACCTCGCGTCGGCCCACCGGGCGCTCGTGCACCTCGGCGCCCAGGCGCGGCTCGTGGACCACCCGGACGACGCCGCCGACGCGAGCGGGGTCGTGCTTCCGGGGGTCGGGGCCTTCGGCCGCTGCGCGCAGGCGCTCGAGGAGAGCGGACTCGGGGCGGTGGCCCGCCGGGCGATCGAGGACGGTGTGCCGTTCCTCGGGATCTGTGTCGGGCTCCAGCTCCTCTACGAGGGGTCGGAGGAGGCCCCCGGGGTTGGCGGCCTCGGCGCGCTGGCGGGCACCGTCCAGCGGTTGCCGGCCGGGATCAAGTGCCCACAGATCCAGTGGAACCCGCTGCGCCGGGTGGGGACACGGCCGGCGTCGATCCTGGCCGGGCTGCCCGAGGCGCCGTGGATGTATTTCGTCCACTCCTTTGTCCCCCCGATCGGGCCCGAGACGGTCGCGGTGTGCGATTACGGCGGCGACATCGCGGCCGCGATCGAGGTGGGGCCCCTGTGGGGTACCCAGTTCCACCCCGAGAAGTCGGGGACCCTCGGCCTCAGCGTGCTGGCGAACTTCGTCGAGCTGGCCACTGCCCGGGTCGCGACGGCGGCTGGGTGATGGAGCTCTACTGCGCGATCGACCTACGTGGGGGACAGGCGGTTCGGCTGCACCAGGGTGACTTCGACAAGGAGCGCTCCTTCGGCGACCCGCTCGAGCTGGCCGACCGCTTCGTGGCCGCCGGGGCGCCGCGCCTGCACGTCGTCGACCTCGACGCCGCCCGGACCAGCGAGCCCATCAACCGCGCCGTGATCCGCCGCGTGGTCGAGAGGGTGCCCGTGCCGGTCCAGGTGGGTGGCGGGGTCCGAACCGACGACGACGTTGCCGTTCTCCTCGGGATGGGGGCCGACCGCGTGGTGATGGGCACCACCGCGCTGCGCGAGCCCGATGTCGCCCACGCGTGCGCGGCGCGCTTCGCCGGCCGGATCGTGCTCGCCCTCGACTATCGGCACCGCGCCGATGGCGAGCGGGAAGCGGCGGTGGCCGGGTGGTCCGAGGGTTCGGGGGTCACGGTGTCGGCGCTCCTCGACGCCTGGCGCGACGACCCTTTGGCCGCGGTCGCCGTGACGTCGATCGAGCGCGACGGCACCGGCGCGGGCCCGGACCTCGAGGGTCTCGGCGACGTCCTCGATCGGTGCGACCACCCGGTGGTCGCGTCCGGCGGGGTCGGGGCGCTCTCGGACCTCCATGCGTTGCGCGAGCTTCGCTCACCCGTGCGAACCCGGACGCTCACCGGGGTGATCGTGGGAATGGCGCTCGTCGACGGGAGCCTCGAGGTGGGAGAGGCGGTGGCCGCATGCAGTCGGTCCGCGTGATCCCCTGCCTCGACGTCACCGCCGGCCGGGTGGTGAAGGGGGTCCGGTTCGTCGACCTGGTCGACGCCGGGGACCCGGTCGAGTTGGCCGCCCGCTACGACGCCGAGGGCGCCGACGAGCTCACGTTCCTCGACATCACCGCGTCCCACGAGGAGCGCGACACCATGGTCGAGGTCGTCGCGCGGACCGCCGAGCAGGTCTTCATCCCGCTCACCGTGGGCGGCGGGGTGCGCAGCGCCGAGGACGCACGGCGGTTGCTCCGGGCCGGTGCCGAGAAGGTCTCGGTCAACACGGCCGCGCTCGACGACCCCGACCTGGTGCGACGACTGGCCGACGAGTTCGGCAGCCAGTGCGTGGTCGTGGCGGTCGACGCCCGGCACCGCGACGGTGGCGAGGGCTGGGAGGTCTTCACCCACGGCGGCCGGCGCCCGACCGGGGTCGACGCGCTCTCGTGGTGCACACGCGTGAGCGAGCTCGGCGCCGGCGAGATCCTCCTCACCTCGATGGACCGCGACGGCACCCGGGACGGCTACGACCTCGAGCTCACCGCGGCGGTGTCCGGCTCGGTCGGCGTGCCGGTGATCGCCTCGGGCGGGGTCGGCACCCTGCAGCATCTCGTCGACGGCGCGAGGGAGGGTCGGGCCGACGCCGTCCTGGCGGCCTCGATCTTCCACTCCGGCCAGCACTCGATCGCCGAGGCCAAGTCCTTCATGGCGCAGGCCGGGATCGTCGTCCGTCCGCCCCTGCCGGACTCGTAGGGCTCAGGCCCCCGGCAGAAGCCGCGGCTCGATCCGCTCCTCGACGGCCCCACCACCGTCGCGACGCACCGCGTAGGCACCCCTCCCGGGCACGTCGCTCACCGCCTCGACGAGCCCGGTCGAGCGGTAGACGAGGCCGACCCCGTCGTCGGTGGCGTACCCGTCCGGGAGGGTGCCGTCGGCGATGAGGCGCTGGAACAGCGGGCGCCGTTGGGGCTCGCTGTCGTAGTGGACGCCGTTGGAGTAGGGGAGGAGGGCGAGGCCGTTGGTCACCGGCCGGAGGTCGGGACCGAACGAGTCGGTGGTCCCGCCGACGTGCCAGCAGATCGAGCCGGCCGAGACCCCGGCGAGGACCACCCCGGACTCCCAGGCGGCGCGGAACGCGACGTCGTAGCCGTGGAGTCGCCACAGGGCCAGCAGGTTGGCCACGCTGCCCCCGCCGACCCACACCGCGTCGTGATCGAGCAGGTAGGCGGCGGGATCTTCGACATTGGGCATGGGGAAGACGTTGAGCCACCGGACGGTGACCCCGGCCGCCTCACCGGCCTCGGCGAGCAGCGCCTGTTGGGCGCGCTGATCGCCGCCGGCGGTGTCGAGCATGCACAGCCGGGGACGGCCGCCGGCCCCCGACAGCTCGAGCGCGTGCAACATGAGCGGTCCGAGCGCGAAACGCGTCCGGGTCCCGAGCCGGAGTCCCCCGGAGGTGGCGAGGATGGTGGGCTCGTCGGCAGGCACGGGCACACGCTAAACGGCACCGCGACGACCTCAGAAAGGGTCCCGATCGGGCGGGACGTCCACTTGATTGGGGTACCGTGCCTACGTGGAACGACCGGAGGTGAACGGCCCCGGCTCCCAGAAGCAGCCCATCAACGTCCTCTTCGACCGGGTGCTCGTCCAGGTGAGCCAGGCCGAAGGCGAGCGGCGGTCCCGTGCCGGCATCCTCATCCCGGCCACCGCGCAGATCGCTCGCCGCCTGGTGTGGGCCGACACCGTGGCCGTCGGACCACACGTCCGGGCGGTGAAGGTCGGTGACAAGGTGTTGTTCAACCCGGAGGACCGCTTCGAGGTCGAGGTCCATGGGGAGGAGTACGTGATCCTGCGCGAGCGCGACATCCACGCCGTCGCCTCCGAGCGCAACGACAGCGGCACGGGGTTGTACCTGTGAGGGACCGGGCGGAGCCCCCATGGCCGGCATCGCCGAACGGTCCGAACGCGCCGGCTTGAGCCTGCGAATCGAGGACGGGACCGAGCGCCCGGCCGCGCCCGGGCTGCCCTGCTCACCCGACCTCGCCGAGTTCCGCCGGCTGGCCCGTGCGCACCGGATCGTGCCGGTCTGGAGCGAGGTGGTCGCCGACACCCTGACCCCGGTGGCCGCCTACCGCCACGTGGTCGGCGACGGCGTCGGGTTCCTCTTCGAATCGGTCGAGGGCGGGGAGCGCTGGGGCCGGTTCTCCTTCGTGGGGCGGGCGCCGCTCGCCACCCTCGTGGCCGAGGGCCGCGACGTACGCGCGTCCGGCCCGCTCGAGGTGCCGACCGGCGAGATCGGGGTCCTCGTCGCCCTGGAGCGGCTGCTCGAGAGCTACCGCTCGCCGGCCCTCGAGGGGCTGCCGCCCCTGTTCGCCGGAGTGGTCGGATACCTCGGCTACGACGTCGTGCGAGAGGTGGAGCGGCTGCCCGATGTCCCGCCCGACGACCAGGGGTTCCCCGACGCCGGTCTCGTGGTGATCGGACAGCTGTGCGCCTTCGACCACTGGCGCCAGAGGGTCGTGCTGGTCGACAACGTGATGATCGATCCGGGCTGGGGGACAGACGAGCTCGACGCCGCCTACGCCGCCGCCGGCCTGCGGCTCGAGGAGCTGGCCGCCGACTGCATGCGCCCGACCGAGGAGCACCCGATCGCGCCGCCCGACGGTGAGGCCCCGGTGGACGACGTCCGCCGCACGATGACGAGCCGCAGCTTCTGTGACGCGGTGGTCGTCGCCAAGGAGTACATCGAGGCGGGCGACATCTTCCAGGTCGTCCTCTCGCAGCGCTACGACGTCGAGCTCAAGGCCGACGCGTTCGACGTCTACCGGTGCCTACGGCTCCTCAACCCGAGCCCCTACCTCTACTTCCTCCGACTCGACGACGTGACGGTGGTCGGGTCCTCGCCCGAGCCGATGGTCCGGCTGCGCGACGGCGTCGTCACCTCCCGCCCGATCGCCGGGTCGCGCCCCCGGGGCCGGTCCGCGCACGAGGACGAGCTGGCGGCGGGGCAGCTGATCGAGGACCCGAAGGAGCTGGCCGAGCACGTGATGCTGGTCGACCTGGCCCGCAACGACGTCGGCCGGGTCGTGCAGTTCGGCACCGAGGTGGTCGACGAGTTCATGACCGTCGAGCGCTACAGCCACATCATGCACCTCACCTCGCAGGTGACCGGCACGCTGCGCGACGACCGCGGGCCGATCGACGTGCTGCGGGCCACCCTGCCGGCCGGCACGCTCTCGGGCGCGCCGAAGGTCCGGGCCATGGAGATCATCGACGAGCTCGAGCCGACCAAGCGCGGTCCCTACGGCGGCGTCGTCGGCTACCTCGACTTCTCGGGCAACCTCGACACCGCGATCGCCATCCGCACCATGGTGGTGGCTCCCGACGGGCGGGCCTCCGTGCAGGCGGGCGCGGGGATCGTGGCCGACAGCGACCCCGAGACCGAGGACGCGGAGTGCGCCCACAAGGCCGCCGCCCTGCTCGCCGCCGTGGCCGCCGCCCGACGGCTGGCGGTCGCCCGCGAGGCCCGGGCCTCGAGGTGACCCGCGAGGCGGTCGAGGCGGACTACCGCCAGCTCCGCGAGCACGTCGGCGCGTTCCGACTGGGACGCGACGTGGTCCGGGTGGCCGGTCCCGACGCCCCCGCCTACCTCCAGGGTCAGTGCAGCCAGGACCTGGACCGCCTCGAGCCGGGGCGGGCCGCCGACACCTTGCTCCTCGCGCCCGACGGGAAGCTCGAGGTTCTCGCCCGGGTGGTCCGGCTCGAACCCGAGGTCTTTCACTTCGACGTCGACGCCGGCTACGGCGAGCGACTGGCCGAGCGATTGCGCCGCTTCAAGCTCCGCTCGAAGCTCGAGATCGAAGCGCTCGATTGGGAGTGCGTGGCCCTGCGGGGGCCGGCGACGCCGGGACCCGACGCGCTTCGAGCCGACCTGGTCGCGGGGTTCGAGTGGGACGGATGGACGGGGGTCGACCTCCTCGGACCGCGTGGCTCGGTCGAGGTGCCCGAATCGGTGCCCTGGTGCGCGTCACCGGCATACGAGGCGGCCCGGATCGAGTCGGGTGTGCCGGTGATGGGTCGGGAGCTGTTGGGCGGTGAGATCCCGGCTGAGACCGGGACGGTGTCGCGCGCGGTGAGCTTCACCAAGGGCTGTTTCACCGGCCAGGAGCTGGTGGCGAGGATCGACTCGCGTGGCGGATCGGCGCCGCGGCGTCTGGTCGGGATCGTTCTCGACCACGACACCGACACCGATGCCGACGCGCTCGTGGGAGCCGAGCTCTTCGTCGCGGGGGGCGGGAAGGCCGCCGGGCGGGTCACGTCCGCGGCGTGGTGCCCGGGGATCGACGCGCTGGGCGCGCTCGGCTACGCGCACCGGTCGGTCGAGGTCCCCGGCCGGGTCCGGGTGGTGGCACCGGGAGCGGACCCCTCGGCATCACCGGCGGCCGAGGTGCGTTCGCTGCCGCTGGTCTGACCCGGGGCCGCGGCCCGCCCTATGAGCGCAGATACGCTGGCCCGGCCGTGCCCAACTTTCTCGCCGACATCCTCGCCGCCCATCGCGAGGTGGCCGCTGCCGACGCGCGCGACGTCGACGAACTCCTCGCCGAGGCCGTCCGGCGTCCACCCACCCTCGGATTCGCCGAGGCGCTGACCGCGCACGCCGACCAGGGGCTCGGCGTCATCGCCGAGGTCAAGCGGCGTTCGCCCTCCAAGGGCGACCTCGATCCGGATCTCGACCCCGCCGAGCTGGCCCGCGAGTACGCGGACGGCGGCGCGACCTGCCTGTCGGTCCTGACCGACGGCCCGGGTTTCGGCGGCTCGCCCGCGGACCTGGCCGCGGCAAGGAATGCGACCGGACTGCCGACGCTGCGGAAGGACTTCACCGTGTGCCGGGCCGACGTCTGCGACGCCCGCCTGATGGGTGCCGACGCGGTCCTGCTCATCGTGGCGGCGCTCGAGCAGGCGGAGCTCGTCGAGATGCTCGGGCTCGCCGCCATCTGCGGCCTGGCCGTCCTCGTCGAGGTGCACGACGACGAGGAGCTGGCCCGGGCCGTCGACTCGGGCGCGCGGATCATCGGCGTGAACCAGCGCGACCTGCACACCTTCGAGGTCGACGAGGACCGGGCGGCGCGCCTCGCCGAGCGGATCCCGCCCTATGTGCTGGCGGTGGCCGAGTCCGGGGTGCGCGATGGCGACGACGCGGCTCGGCTCGCGGCCGCCGGCTACCAGGCCGTGCTGGTCGGGGAGACCTTCATCCGGTCCCCGGCCCGCCCGGCGGCGGTGAAGGCGATGGTCGGGCATCCCGTCGGCCGGCGAGCCTCGGCCCCGCCCCGATGAGGGAGACGCCGGTCATCAAGATCTGCGGGGTCACCTCGGAGGGCGATGCGTTGCTGGCGGTCGGGCTCGGCGCCGACGCACTGGGCTTCATCTTCGCTCCCTCCCCCCGCCAGATGACGGCCGGTGCGGTCTCCGACATCGTGAAGCGGGTCCCGCCCGAAGTGCTCACGGTCGGGGTGTTCCGCGACGAGTCGCCCCGCCGGGTCGTCGAGATCGCCAACACCGTCGGCCTCGGGGCCGTGCAGCTCCACGGGCACGAGACGATCGAGGACTGCCAGTGGGTTGCGGCACGGGTCCCCCTGACCATCAAGGCGTTCAGCGCCGGGGAGTCGGCCATCAGCCGGTTCGAGGAGTTCGGCTGCCAGTACCTCCTGATCGACGGGAAGAACCCGGGCTCGGGGGAGGTGTTCGACTGGCGGCTGGCCGAGGGCGTCGTCGATCACCGGCGCCTCTTCGTCTCGGGCGGCCTGCACGCCGACAACGTCGAGGCGGCCGTCGTCCATCTGCACCCGTTCGCCGTCGACGTGGCCACCGGGGTCGAGCGCGCGACCGGGGAGAAGGACCCGCACAAGCTCGACGCGTTCATCAAGGCGGCCCGCCGTGCCGGCGCGGCCGTGGCGGCGGAGCACCCGGGCGACGAGGAGACCGGGCCGTCCCCCTACGACTGGCTCACCGATCGGTGAGCTCCGGCGCGACCACCGGCGGGCAGAGCGGCCCGACGATGGGGCACCCGGGACCCGACGGCCGGTTCGGAGAGTTCGGCGGCCGCTTCGTCCCCGAGTCCCTCATCCCGGCTTGTTTCGAGCTCGAGGCGGCCTTCGAGACGGCGTGGGCCGACCCCGCCTTCCACGCGCGTTTCGAGTCGATCCTCTCCACCTACGGCGGGCGCCCCACGCCGCTCACCGAGTGCCACCGCCTCTCCGAGCGCCTCGGGGTCCGGCTGCTGCTCAAGCGAGAGGACCTGGCCCACACCGGCAGCCACAAGCTGAACAACGTGGTCGGCCAGGCGCTGCTCACCGAGCGCATGGGCAAGCACCGGATGATCGCCGAGACCGGCGCCGGCCAGCACGGGGTGGCCGCCGCGACCGCGGCGGCGCTGCTCGGCCTCGAGTGCACGGTGTTCATGGGCGAGGTTGACACCCAGCGCCAGGAGCTGAACGTGTTCCGGATGGAGCTCCTCGGGGCCGAGGTGCGCACGGTCACCTCCGGGAGCCGCACGCTCAAGGACGCGGTCAACGAGGCGCTGCGCGAGTGGGTGGCCACCGTGCAGCACACCCACTACTGCATCGGCTCGGTGATGGGGCCGCACCCCTTCCCCTACATGGTGCGCGAGCTCCAGAGGGTGGTGGGGGAGGAGGCCCGCCGCCAGTGTGACGAGCTGCTGGGCGGGCCGCCCGACGTGGTGGTCGCCTGCGTCGGCGGCGGCTCGAACGCGGCGGGGACCTTCGCGGGCTTCGCCGACACCGCCGTCCGGCTGGTCGGGGTGGAGGCGGCGGGCGGGGCGGCGGCCACCTACGGCGTGCCCGGCGTCCTGCACGGCATGCGCTCGCGACTCCTCCAGGACGAGGACGGCCAGATCCTCGAGGCCGAGTCGATCTCGGCCGGGCTCGACTACCCCGGGATCGGCCCCGAGCACGCGCACCTGGCCTCGATCGGCCGCGCCGAATACGCCAAGGCGACCGACGAGGAGGTGCTCGAGGCCTTCGAGCTCCTCGCCCGGACCGAGGGCATCATCCCCGCGCTCGAGCCCGCCCACGCGCTCGCCTGGGTCGCCGCCGAGGCCGGCCGCTCGATCCCGCCGGGCTCGACCGTGCTCCTCACGCTGTCGGGGCGGGGGGACAAGGATGTCGCCCAGGTCCGGGAGCGGCTCGGCCGGGCGGGTCCCTGAGCATGGCCGGCACTCCGGCCACCGCCGGCGCGGGAGGCCTCGAGTCGACGCTGCGGGCCCGGCGCGACGCCGGGGCCAAGCTGCTCGTGCCCTACGTGATGGCGGGCATGACCGAGGACTGGGTGGTGGTGCTGCAGGCGGTGGCGGCCGCCGGCGCGGACGCGATCGAGGTGGGGCTCCCGTTCTCGGACCCGATGATGGACGGTCCGGTGGTCCAGGCGGCCGGGCTGGCCGCCCTCCAACGCGGGACCACCGTCGCCTCGGTGCTCGGCCAGCTCGCCGGCGCCGACCTCGGGGTCCCGGTCGCCGTGATGACCTACTACAACCTGGTGTTCCGGGCCGGCCACCGCCGCTTCGCCGCCGCCCTGATCGCCGCAGGGGTCTCCGGCGCGATCGTCCCCGACCTCCCGCTCGAGGAGCTCCCGCCGTGGGGGGACGCCGCCGACGCGGCCGGGGTCGAGACCGTGCTGATGGTGGCCCCCTCGACGCCCCCGGAGCGGGTGGCGAGGATCGCGGCGCGGGCGCGGGGCTTCCTCTACGCGGTGGCCCGGATGGGGGTCACCGGCGAGCGCCAGGAGCTCGGCGTCGAGGTCGGCCCGGTCATCGAACGGGCCCGGGCCGCGAGCGACCTGCCGGTGTGCGCGGGAATCGGGATCTCGACCCCCGAGCAGGCGGCCCGGGTCTGCGAGGTGGCCGACGGGGCGGTGGTCGGCTCGGCGCTGGTGCGCCGGCTGCTCGACGGGGCCGGACCCGAGGGGGCCGCCAAGTTCGTGGGCGAACTGCGGGCCGCGCTCGGGCCCTGAGGCGGGTCAGCCCGCGGGGACGAGCACCAGGCAGCCGTTGTGGCCGCCGAACCCGAAGGAGTTCGAGATCACCGGCGCGGGCGTGAAGGGCCGGGGCGCGCCCGCCACCACGTCGAGTCCGATCTCGGGGTCGAGCTCCTCGAGGCCGGCGGTCGGTGGGATCGTCCCGTGGAAGATCGTGAGCGCCGAGGCGACCGCCTCGATCGCACCGGCCCCGCCGAGGCTGTGCCCGGTGAGGCCCTTGGCCGAGGTGACTGGGGGACCCGGGTCGCCGAAGACCTTGTGGATGGCCCGCGCCTCGGCCAGGTCGTTGAGCGGCGTCGAGGTCCCGTGCGCGTTGATGTGCCCGACGTCACCGGGGGCGAGCCCGGCGTCCTCCAGAGCCAGCTCCATGCAGGCGACGGCCCCGGTGCCCTCGGGTTCGGGGGCCGTGATGTGGTGGGCGTCGGCGGTGGAGGCGGCGCCGGCGACCTCCGCGTAGATCCGGGCCCCGCGGGCGAGCGCCCGCTCCTTGTCCTCGAGCACGAGCGCGGCGGCGCCCTCGGCGATCACGAAGCCGTCCCGCCGGACGTCGAACGGGCGCGAGATCCCCGAGGTGGAAAGGGCCGTCATGTTGGAGAAGGCCCCGATGGCCACCTCCTGGATGGCCGCCTCCGAACCGCCGCCGATGGCGACGTCGCAGCGACCGGTGGCCACCAGGCGGGCGGCTGCCGCGACCGCGTGGGTGCCGGCGGCACACGCGGTGCAGATGGCCTCGGACGGCCCGTGCCAACCGAACCGCATCGACACGTTGGCCGCCCCGGCGTTCGCCATCATCATCGGGACGAGGAACGGCGAGACGCGGTCCGCGCCCTTGCGGTCGCACACGAGGACCTGCTCGACGAGGGTCTCGAACCCGCCGACCCCGGTGGCGAAGATCACCCCGGAGCGATCCGGGTCGGGGTCGAGCTCGCCGGCGTCGGCCCGGGCCAGCTCGGCGGCGGCGACGCTCATCTGGGCGAAGCGGTCCATGCGGCGCGCCTCTTTCGGCCCGAGCCAGACCGACGGGTCGAAGTCCGGGACGCGCCGCTCGCCGCTGAGGGTGGGGTGCAGCAGTTGCTCCCAGAGCGCGTCGACGCCCACCCCGCAACAGGTGACCGCGCCGAGGCCGGTGATCACGACCGACCGGCCGGTGATCGGGCCGTCGGGCCCGCGGCCGATCAGCATCAGAGCTTGGAGGAGACGAGGTCGAAGGCCTGTCCGACCGTCTCGATGTCCTCGAGCTCGGTCTCCTCGACCGTGATGTCGAAGGACTCCTCGAGCGCCATCACCAGCTCGACCAGGTCGAGGCTGTCGGCGTCGAGGTCGTCGGCGAACCGAGCCTCCTTCGTGACCTTCTCCTTCGGTACTTGCAGCACCTCGACGGCGCACTGCTGGAACTTCTCGAATGCTGCGTCGCTGTCCACTGTGTCAGTCGCTCCTTGGAGTTGTGTGTGCGGCCTTTGTGTGGCTGGCCCGGCGTCCGCCGGTCACAGCCCCATCCCCATGCCACCGTCCACCGGCAGCACCGCGCCGGTGATGTAACCGGCGCCGCTCGAGGCGAGGAACCCCACCGCTTCTGCGATCTCGGCCGCGGTGGCGGTCCTCCCCAGCGGGACCAGGGCTTTCATCTGCTCGACCCGCTCGCCGGCGAGCGCCTCGATCATATCGGTGGCCACCAGACCGGGTGCCACCACGTTGACCGTGATGGACCGACTGGCCACCTCACGGGCGAGCGCCCGGGCCATCCCGACCAGGCCGGCCTTCGAGGCGGCGTAGTTGGCCTGTCCGGGGAGACCCACGAAGGCCCCCACCGAGGAGATGAAGATGATCCGGCCGCGGTGCAGCCGCAGCATCTTTGCGACCGCCCGCCGGGCGACGCGGTAGGAGCCGCTCAGGTTGGTGTCGATCACCTCGCCCCACGCCTCCTCGCTCATCCGGGCGATGAGGGTGTCCCGGGTGATGCCGGCGTTGGAGATGAGCACCTCGACGGGGCCGAACCGCTCCTCGACCGCACCGAAGGCGGCCTCGATCTGGTCGGGCGCCGTCACGTCGCACACGAGGCCGAGCGCGCCGTCGGTGCGGGCCGGGGACGCGGCCCGCGAGGTGAAGGCGACCCGGTCGCCGCGGGCCACGAACCAGTCGACGCAGGCGGCGCCGATGCCCCGCGAGCCCCCGGTCACAAGGACGACGCGACCGGGCGCGTCGGGGTCGGCTTCGGCGGCCTCCTCGCTCACTGGTCCTCGGTCGAGACCCGGAGCCAGAGCAGCGCCTGGCCCTCCTGCACCCGCTCGCCGGCGGTGGCCTGCCAGCGGACGACCTCGCCGGCGAACGGCGTGCGCACCTCGACGGTGCCGACCCGGCCGATGAGGTCGCCCACCGCGATGACCGACGAGGGACCGCCGGCCGCGGCGGTGCCCGGGAGCAGGCCGGCACCGGGCGCGCGCAGGGTTGGCTCGGGGAAGAAGATCCCGCCGCCCGGGCTCACGACGATCCGCTCGGACATGTAGAGGTGCTCGCCGGCGTGGTGCTGCGCGTCGGCCCGTTGGCTCTCGGGCAGTGCCACCACGTCCATGAGGGTGTCGAGGTCGTCGGGCACCGCTACCGACACCGTGGCCACCTCGGGGATCGACCGCCGGGCCAGCCCCGACAGCACGCCCCCCGGACCCAGCTCGACGAACGTGGTTCCGCCGAGGGCGGCCAGGGTCTCGAGCGACTGGCGCCACCGCACCGGGCTGCACAGCTGGGCCGAGAGGAGGCCCGGCCACTCGGCGGGATCGACGTGGATGCGCGCGTCGACGTTCGCCACGACCGGGATCTCGGGCGAGCGGAACACCGCGTCCCCGAGGGCCTTGCGCAGGGCGGCGCGGGCGCCGGACATCAGCGTGGTGTGGAAGGCCCCCGACACCGGGATCGGCATGACCCGGCGGGCGCCGAGTCCCTTGGCGAGCTCGCCCGCCCGCTTCACCGCCTCGGTGGTGCCGGCGATGACCACCTGGCCCGGCGCGTTGTAGTTGGCCACCCAGACGTCGCCTTCGGCGCGCTGGCAGGCCGCCTCGGCGTCGTCGTCGGTGATGCCGAGGAGCGCGGCCATCGTCCCGGGGGCGTCCTCGCCGGCATGGGTCATGGCGTCGCCCCGGGCGACCACGAGCGCCACGCCCTCCTCGAAGGACATGGCCCCGCTCGCCACGAGGGCGGTGTACTCGCCGAGGCTGTGGCCGGCGCAGGCGCCCGGCGCGAGGCCGAGGCGTTCGACCGCGTCGAGGACGACCAGGCTCTGGACGAACGTGGCGAGCTGGGCGTTGGCCGTCGCGGTCAGCTCCTCCATCGGTGCGTCGAGCAGGAGCGCGGCGAGATCCTTGGACGCGGCCTGGGACGCCTCGGCGACCACCTCGAAGGAGGGGTGATCGACCCACGTGGCCCCCATCCCGGAGCGCTGCGATCCCTGCCCGGGGAACGTGAATACGAGCACCGCACTCCCTCGGTCGCCGTGGCCGCGGGTCCCGCCCCGACCCGGTCGGGCTCGCCCGACCGCGCTGTCAAGTGTGTCACGGGGTTCCCGTCGGTCGCAGGTCCGGTCGGAGGTGGGGGGCCCGTTGGTAGCGTTCGGCCCGATGAGAGCGGCGGTCGCGCAGCTGGCGAGCGGCCTCGATCGGGATGCCAACCGAGCGCTGGCGCTGGCGGCGGTCGCCGCCGGCGCCGAGGCCGGCGCCGAGCTGGTGGTCCTGCCCGAGGCCACGATGTGCGGCTTCGGCTCAGCCCGGACCGACCTGGCCGCGCTGGCCGAGCCGCTGGAGGGGCCCTTCGTCACCGCGCTGGTCGGTGCGGCCGGCGACCATGGGCTCACGGTGGTGGCCGGCACCTTCGAGCCGGCGGACGAAGGCCGCGTCTACAACACGCTGGTGATCGTCGGGCCCGATGGGCTGCTCGGCCGCTACCGCAAGATCCACCTCTACGACGCGCTCGGGTGGCGCGAGTCGGCGCGGGTGCAGGCGGGCGAGCCCGAGCCGCACAACCTGCCGGTCGTCCCGGTGGGGGAGCTCCGCGTCGGCGTCCTCACCTGCTACGACCTGCGGTTCCCCGAGTCGGCCCGGGCGGCCGTCGACGCCGGGGCGACGGCGCTCGCCATCCCGGCCGCCTGGGTGGCCGGGGAGCACAAGGAAGACCACTGGCGGACCCTGCTCGGGGCCCGGGCAATCGAGAACACCGCGTACGTCCTGGCCGCCGCCCAGCCTGGCCCGACCTACACCGGGCACAGCCGGATCGTGGACCCCTTCGGGGTGGTCGTCGCGTCGCTCGGCGCAGACGAGGGGCGGGAGTCCCCGGCCGTGGCGGCCGGTGAGCTGACCGCGGCCCGGGTGGAGGAGGCCCGGGCCGCCCTCCCGGTGCTCCAGCACCGGCGCTACCGCGTGGCCGGTCGCGCCCGGCTTTCGACGGGCTGAGCCCGGTGCGGCGTCGGGGGCTCGGTCGTTCGGACCTCGAGGTCAGCGCGCTCTCGCTCGGCTCCTGGCGGACCTTCGAGCGGATCGACCGAGACCAGGGGCTGGCGGTGATGGAGGCGGCGCGGGGGGAGGGGATCAACTTCCTGGACGACGCCCGCTACGACGACGAGACCGGCGCCGCCCCGATCCCGACCGGGTACTCCGAGGTGGTGTTCGGTGAGCTCTTCGCCCGGACGGGCTACGCCCGTTCCGAGGTCGTCGTGGCCAACAAGCTCTGGTGGGAGTTCTGGCCCGGCCAGGACGCCCTCGGGGAGGTGGAGGCCTCGCTCGGACGGATGGGCCTCGAAAGTCTCGACCTCATCTATAGCTTTACGATTCCTGCGGGGTTGGAGCTCGAGGTCGTGGTGGACCAGGTCGGCGCGGTGCTCGCCGCGGGACGGGCAGCACACTGGGCGGTGGCCAACTGGCCGGCCGAGGCGATCGAACGGGCCGGCGACCTCTGCGACGCTCGCGGCGTCCCCCAGCCCTGCGCCGCCCAGCTGCCCTACAACCTCCTGCGGCGCGACTGGGTCGAGGGGGAGGCGATGCGTCGGGCCCTCGAGCGCACCGGGGCCTCGGTGGTGGCCTCGGCCGTGCTCGCCGGCGGCGCGCTCAGCGGGAAGTACCGCTCGGGTGGCACCGGCCGACTGACCGAGGGCGCCGGTTCGGCGAGGACGCTCGCAGAGACGGCCGGAGCGGCGGGGGAGCTCGCGGCCCTGGCCCGGGAGTGGGGCACGGCCGCCTCGGTGCTGGCGCTCGTCTTTGCCCTGTGCGAGCCGACCGTCGGCTCGGTGCTGTTCGGCGCGACCAGTCCCGCGCAGGTCAGGGAGAACTGCGCGGCAGCCGACCTCGCCGAGTCGCTCGATGCCGACCGGCGCGCCCGCCTCCGGTCGATCGGGGTGCCGTGACCGCCCGCCGACGGGTCGTGCCGCCGCCGGCGAACGGGCCGGCGGCCCCTACTTGGACAGGATGGTGAAGATGGGCGGGTAGAGGACCCCCGGCGGCAGTACCAGCGGGGGCGGGAGGGTCGTGCCCGGCCACACGATGAAGGTCGTCACCGGCGCCGCTGCGCCGTGGCGGGCGCCCGACGCGCCGGCGACCGACGGCAGCGCCATCGACAGCCCGAGCGCGGCGAACAGGATCGCGATGCTTCGCTTCATGGTCCCCCCTCTGACCGGCCCCAGCGGGGCCGGAGCCCTCGAGCCGGATCGTATCTTGGGTCCGGAGCGCTCGGACGGGCCGGCC